>ERZ1370068.9750-contig-8504_pt1 | contig 28497 bp, 38 predicted proteins | sample MGYA00561227_ERZ1370068 | MGnify/ENA primary metagenome ERZ1370068 (study PRJEB38410, sample SAMEA6850437) | metagenome | study: Metagenomic assessment of the ecological functions of the soil: analysis of the soil microbiota associated with the...
GCTCGTCGCGGATCCGGCAGTTGATGCGGTCATCACCACCGGCGGCACCGGCATCACGTCGCGCGACAGCACCTTCGAGGCGGTCGACGGACTGCTGCAGAAGCGGCTGGTCGGATTCGGCGAGCTGTTCCGGATGCTGAGCTACCAGGACATCGGCGCCGCCGCGATGCTCTCGCGCGCCACGGCGGGCCTCGCTGGGGCGCACGATCGTCATCGCGCTGCCTGGATCCGGAACACGCGGTCCGGCTCGGGATGGAGAAGCTGGTGCTGCCCGAGCTGGCGCACCTGGTTCGCGAGGCGCGACGCTGATGGCGTATCGACTGGATCGCAGGACGGTGTCGATCGATGAAGCCCGCGGGATGCTGGCGGTCCACGGCGAGCCGATCGCCGGTGTCGAGCGGCTGGCACTCGACGCCGCGGCCGGACGCGTCGTCGCGCGCGACGTGTCCGCCGCGTTCGATATCCCGCCCTTCGCGCGAGCCGTGATGGACGGCTACGCGGTGAAGGCCATCGACACCGACGGCGCCTCCCGCGACACGCCGGTTCACCTGACGCTGGTCGAATCGATCTTCACCGGCTCGGCTGCCGACGCGCGCCATCGAGCTGGGCGAGTGCGCCGGATCGCGACTGGCGCGCCGCTGCCGAAAGGCGCCGACTCGGTCGTGATGGTCGAGCAGTCGAGCGCCGACGGCGGCCACGTGCTGGTCTTCGAGCCGTCGCGCCCGGGGCAGCCACGTCGGCCGCGCCGGTGGCGATCTCGTCGCGGGCGAGCTGGCGCTTGGCGAGGGCACGGTGCTGACGCCGGCTCGCATCGGCGTCGCCGCAGCGCTCTGGGACTGACAGCCGACCTCGAGGTCTTCGCGCGGCCCCGCGTCGCAATCCTCTCCACGGGCGACGAGATCGTCGCGCCGGGTGGCCGGCTCGGGCCAGGCCAGATCTTCGACGCCAACACCTCGGCACTCGCGGCTGCCGCTCGCGGCGCACGGCGGCGAGCCGGTGGTTCAGCCGCGCACGCGCGGACGACCGGGCCGCGCTCACCGAGGCGTTCAACAACGCCGTGCGCGAAGACCTGGTGCTGTTCTGTGGCGGCAGCTCCGTTGGCGAGCGCGACTTCAGCCTCGAGATTCTGAGCGCGCTCGGCACGGTGCACTTCGAGGGCCTGCAGCCTGCCGGGCAAGCCGACCATCTTCGCGACGGTCGACGGCGTCCCCGTGTTCGGCCTTCCTGGAACCCGGTCTCGTGTCTCACCAACATGTATCTCTTCGTCGCGCCGATGCTGCGCCGGATCGCGCGCCTGCCGCCTCCCATCGAGCGCGATTGTCCTCGGCGAGGCTGAGCCGACGAGGTCAGCTCACCGCGCGGCCGGCACCAGGTACCCGGTGCGCCTCGAAGGCGACACGGCGGTGCCGGTGTTCAAGAGCTCCGGCGAGATCACGAGTCCATGCGCGCGCGGACGGGTTCTTCGAGATCCCGGCCGACGTCGAGCGCGTCGAAGCGGGAGCGCGTATAGACGTCGTGCCTTTCTAGATTTGGAGTGGCCGGCCGAACTCAAGTTCGGCCCTACGCTACGTCACTCGGCCTTACGTCAACCGGCCCCATTACCCTTGTCATCTGATAGGCTGCCGCGCCATGACTCGACGTCGAACCGCCTTCATCATCGCGTGCGCCGTCCCTTGCTTCGCCCTCGGCCCCGGTCCGGGCCGCCGACGAGCACGCGCGTCACGCTGCAGACCAACGTGCCCGTCAAGATGCGCGACGGCGTCACGCTCTACGCCGACGTCTACCGCCCGAAAGACGACGGCAAGTTACCCGGTGCTGCTGCAGCGCACGCCCTACAACAAGGACGGGGACCGTCGAGTTCGGCTTTCAGCGCCGCGCGCGCGGCTACGTGGTCATCATCCAGGACGTGCGCGGACGCTACACGTCCGAGGGCGAGTGGCACACGTTCAAGCACGAGCCCGACGACGGGGCACGACACGGTGGAGTGGGCGGGCGACGCTGCCGTACTTCGGATGGCAGAGGTCGGGATGTTCGGCGGCTCGCTACGTCGGCGCGACGCAGATGCTCGCGGCCATCGCCCATCCGCCGCACCTCGCCGGGATCTGCCCCGTCGTCACGGCGAGCAACTACCACTCGAACTGGACGTATCAGGGCGGCGCGTTCTCGCAGTGGTTCAATCGAGTCGTGGACGTCCGGGCTGGCGCAGGACACCATCGCCCGCAACACGCGCGGCAGGAGCAACGCGCTCAAGGGCATGACGCAGTTGCCGCTCGGCAACTTCCCGCCGTTCAATCCGCCGGCTGACGGTCGCTCGCCCGAGGCGACGGCGACATCTCGCGCAGCATTACCTCGACTGGATCGCGCACCCGGACGAGGACGGCTACTGGAAGCAGTGGTCTATCGAGGGCCACTTCTCCGAGATCACCAGTGCCGGCCCTCCACATCGTCGCGTGGGCACGACCTGTTCCAGGACGGCTCGTTCCGCAACTACATCGGCATCAAGGCGCACGGCGCCAACCGATGCCGCGCGTCGCAATGGGCAGAGGCTCATCACGGTCGTCGGCGGGCACGCGGGCAACGGGCCGATCATCGGCGACGTGGACTTCGGCCCCGACTCGAAGTTCGACGAGGACGGCGCGACGCTCGACTGGGCATGACTACCTGTTCAAGGGCGCGAAGAACCAGTTCGCGGGCAAGCTCCGTGAAGCTGTTCGTGATGGGCGCGAACCAGTGGCGCGACGAGGACGACTGGCCGCTCGCCCGCGCGCGCAACACAAGTACTTCCTGCACTCGACGGCAAGGCGAACTCGCTGCGCGGCAGCGGCACGCTGTCGACGACGGCGCCCGCGGCGGAGACCGCGGATCAATACGTCTACGATCCGGCGAACCCGGTGCCGACGGTCGGCGGGCCGCTCTGCTGCGACGGCTCCCACCTGAAGCCGCGGCCCGCGCGGATCAGCGCCCTGTCGAAGCGCGAGACGATGTGCTCGTGTATTCTGACCGCCGCCGCTGGCAGCCGACATGGAAGTCACCGGGCCGGTGACGCTCGGAGCTGTATGCGAAGTCGTCGGCGGTGGATCACCGACTTCACGGCCAAGCTCGTGGACGTCTAGCCCCGACGGCTTCGCCCAGAACATGACCGAGGGCATCCTTCGCGGCGCGCTATCGCGACTCGGCAGGAGAAGCCGTCGCTGCATCACACCCGGGCAGGTCTACAAGATGACGGTGGAGCTCTGGTCCACGAGCAACGTGTTCAAGAAAGGCCACGCGCTCCGGCTGGAGGTCTCGAGCAGCAACTTCCCGCGGTTCGATCGCAATCTCGAACACGGGTGAGGACAACGGCACCGGCACACGCTTCGTGACGGCGACCAACAGCGTCCTGCACGACGCGCAGCACCCGTCGGCGCTCGTGTTGCCGGTTGTGCGCGCAGAACATGCACGTCGCTCATAAGCGACGTAGGGCCGAACTTTAGCTCGGCCAATCTGTGCACGATCGTGCAGTTGGCCGAGCCAAAGCTCGGCCCTATGCAGTACGTCTGCCTTTACGCCCTCGCGATCTGATTGAACAGGAACGGGAGCGCGGGCTGACCTTCGCTGTCCGTCAGCCGCGCGACGGCGCCCTCATTGCTCGCGCGCGGCGTCGAACTCGTTCCTCGCCCAGTCGACGAGGTTGTCCGGCCCCAGCACGCGCACCAGATGGCCGAACCCGAGGATCCACGCCCTGAGCGCGTAGTCGTCGCACACCTGCAGCGTCATGACGACGGAGCCGTCCGATCGTTCCCTGAACTGCTGTGACGGATGCCACGTGCGCTCGCGAATCGTGTCCGCGATCTCCGGCCTGAATCGCAGCTGCACCTTCACCGGCTTCCCCTGGTGCACGCCCAGGAATGGCCGAACGGCTCGCCGTCCAGTTCAGAGATCGGCGTGAACGTGTCCTTGGTCGGGCTCAGCTTCCGAATCCGCTCGAGGGCAAAGGCCCGCACCTGCGAGTAGGCCGGCACGAACGCCATCAGGTAGAGGCCGCCCTGCGCAAAGACGATGCGATAGGGGTGCAGGACGTAGTCCTTTGTCGCGACGGCTGGCATGCGGAGTGGTATCGCATCCCGCATCACCTGGTGATCGACGATAGCCTCGAGCAGCCGTGACGTCGTCGCGTAACTGTCCTTGGCCAGCGCGCTTGGGGCTGCCCTTCGCGCGGATGGGCCTGCGGCATCTGGTCGAGCAGCTTCTTCATCTTCGGCGTGAACGCCGCTTCGAACTTGGTGAAGGCGCTCTGGCAGATCGGACACCAGGTAGCTGCCCGCGAAATGCTCGGAGCAGGGCGCGGCTGGCGTAGAGCGCGCAGAGCTCCGAGAAGGTCAGCGACGTGCGCTCGAGGCCCTTGGGGACCTTGATGTCCAGCCGCCAGAAGCGTGGTCCCGTTGACCTTCTCGTCGTAGATGGGGAACCCGGCGCGCTGCAGCGCGTCGAGATCGCGGCGGACCGTCCGCTCGGTGCATTCCAGCTCGATCGCCAGCCTCGGGGATCGTGTTGGTCCGGCCGGCCTCGAGGTTCCTGAGAATCTTCAGCAGCCGGACGATTTCCTTGCCGCGCTGCCATGGATCTCCTTCCGGACGGGCCCGAGTCAGGGCCGGCATTCTATCAAGTCGGGCCCGCCGATATCGCCGTGTGACCTTCCCTGTCACGGCCGGGGGCTAACCTGGGATGTTCGACAGGTTCGCGCAGGACTGGTCCCTGCGCCACAAGGAGGCTCAGTGGAGACACAGCAGAGATCGTGTTCGACGCGCTTCGAGCACGTGACGTTCGGTTCGCTCTCGAATACAACCCGCCTCGGCGTCCCGCCGCTCATGGCGCGGGAGGACCGCGCCGCCGGCTCACTCGACGCCTGGACGAGGCGATGGCAACGAGGCTGGATGAAGATCACGGAGGTGACCGAGGCCGGGCGTGCCCGAGCTGAAGGTCGAGACTCGGGCGACACGGCGGTCCTCATCGTCGACGGCGAGGAACTGGTCGGCGCCAAGCAGGAATCGCGTCGTCAACCTGACGATGCTCGATCCCGGCGCACCAGACGATGGTCATCCCGGTGTCGTGCGTGGAGTCCGGCCGCTGGCGCCACGATCAACGCGCGAGTTCGCGTCGGCGCCGCGCGTGCAATACGCGGAAGGGCGAGCCGCGAAGATGCAGAATGTCACGGCATCGCTCCGCAGCGACAGCAGCAGCCGCCGCTCGAATCAGGGCGAGGTCTGGAACCCGATCCGCCGAGAAGGCGTCCAGAGCTGGATGCGCCTTCGCCCACCTCGGCGATGTCGTCGATATGCGAGGCTCCACGAAGGCTCCATCGACGAGTTCGTCAAGGCGTTCACGCCCGCCGAGCGGCAGGGGGGGCGGTGTTCTTCATCAACGGCCGCGTGGCCGGCCTGGAGCTGTTCGATGCGGCGTCGACGTGGCGTGCGATTTCGCCGAAGCTGCGGAGCTACGCGATCGATGCGATCGACCGCCCGCGGACGGAGGTCGCAACGCCGTCGCCGGAATCGGCGAAGGCCTTCTGCACGGCGCTGGCGGCGAGCGCCTGGGCTCCACCTTCCGCGGGACGGGGATGGGCGACGACGTCGGCCTGACCGGTGTCCGCGTGATGGGCGCGGCGCTGGTGGCCGACGGCCGCGCGATGCACGTCAGCGGGTTTCCGATCCAGCGCGGCGCCGATCAGTGTGACGGCAGGTCGGCGATCGAGTGGTCTCCCGTCCGCTATATTCTGCCTATGGCCCTGCCTCGCGAACCTGATTGTTACTGGGTGGAACCCGACCGCCTGCTCGCCGGGCGAGTATCCGGGATCATTCGTGGAATCGACGGCGCGCGCCAAGCTCGGTGCGCTGCTCGAGGGTGCGGCATCCGCACGTTCGTCGATCTCACGCAGGCGCGTGAGCTCGAGCCCTACGAGTCGCTGCTGATCGCGGAAGCCGAGGCACGGGCGTTGACCGTCACCCTACCACCGCCATGCGATCCGCGACGCGAGACATCCCGTCAGAAGCGGAAATGCGCGAGATTCTCGCGACGATCCGGGCGTCCGTCGAGCGCGGCGATCCCGTCTACGTGCACTGTTGGGGCGGCATCGGGCGCACCGGCACCGTCGTCGGCTGCTGGCTCGTCGAGACCGGGCGCGCCGGAGATGACGTGTTCGAAGCCATCAAGGCCCTGCGGGCTCGGCACGATGAAGAGACGGACTCAGTCCCCGGAGACGAGCGACCAGGCCGACTTCATTCTCGACGTGGCCGAGCGGGCGATCAGACTGGAGGCCTGGCGCTATTTGAGCTGCCGCGTCACCCAGACGAAGGTCTGAACATCGATGAAGTCCGTGGCGCCGAGCGGCGCCAGACGACTCTGGCAGCTGCCGACTCACGTCCAGCACGCGCGCGTAGCTGTCCCACTTGACCGTGTTCGAGGACGACAGCTCGACGTCCATGCGCGCGGCGATCTGCCTGAAGATCTCCGGCTTGGACACCATGAAGCGCGTCGGATCGGCGAGGAACGGCAGGACCGTGACGTTCGGCCACGTGAGGACGCGCGACCCCTCGGCGGGGACGGGCAGCGCGGCGACGGCGACGGTCAATCGGTGGAATGTCTCCGGACCCGCCGCCTCGACGAAGCCGAGCAGCGCGTCGAGCAGCTTCGCGCCGGCTTCCGGCACCTTCAGACCATCGTGCGACGCATTGACCTCGAAGCGCGACGGGATCTTGGTCGCTCGATACAGCGTGTCGAGAATCGTGCCGACCTCGGCTGCGCGGCCAGTGTCGAGGAGCGCTCGCCCCCTGCCCTCCGCCAGCGTGTCGATGGAACAGCTGGTGCGCGTCGCGCTTGTCCTTGATCTCTGTCCGGACGAGCACGTCGTTGGAGAACCCGCCCGGGTATTCCTGCTCGAACCAGTGGATGGCCTTCTCGAGATCGTGTGTCAGATGCTTGCGGCGGTGTAGATGTCGCGTGGCCATCCGCTCGCGATGTAGCCGTCTTGACCCCGTCAGCCCCCTTGGGCTTCTTTGGGCTTCTTGGGCTTCGGGAGACCGTTGATCTGATCCAGCACGGGATCGGACTGGGTCGCCGCAATCGTCAGCACCACCTCACGCACGAGCCTGAAAGGCCCGTCGGTCTCGGAGGCAAGCGACGGAAAATACGCCTGCACGTTCTGGCCGCTCAGCGCCAGGACCTTGCCGCGTCCCCATCGTACGGTGTTCAACGAGCGTGCCAATCCTCACAAAGTCCATGCCACGATTAGCAGTGGATCGGCTCTGCTACTTCCCGTTGATCGTCAGGGCGAGCAGCACGGTTGCCGGGCAGCCCGCCCATTCGCGGGTAGCCGGACGTGCACGAGCAGCGTGCCACCGGCAACAATCGGGCCAGATTCGTCCAGCGTGCCACCCCTGGCCGGAACACCGTTGACCGTCTTGTAGTTGCGCACGGTGTCGAACGACCACAGCAGCCGGCCATCGCAAGCAGGGCAAGGGGGCGAGTCAGGGCGCGCGTGCAGTCGTAGGGCCGAACTTCCGCCTTCGCTGAAGCTACGGCGGACCGCCGACGCTGCTGCGCGGAGGCGGTCAGTCCAGCCAGTCAGGGCGAAACCGCTGCGTTTCATCCGGAGCGTATTATGAGGCAACTGCTCATGCTCCTCCGCTCCGAGACCCTCGCGCCCGGCGATCGCGCGCCGGAGTTCACCCTCCTGAGCAGTCGCGGCGACCTGCAGTCGCTGGCGTCGCACTCGCGCGCGCGGGACGGTGCTGCTCGTCTTCCATCGCGGCACGTGGTGACCCAACTGCAAACGCCGGTTCGGTGAACTGGCAGATCGGGCCGCCCACTACGCCGCCGCCGGCGTATCCGTGGTCGCGGTGCTGGGACAGAAACAGTCACAGGTCCGCCGCTACGTCGAGGACAAGGGCCTGCCGTTCTTCGTCCTCGTCGACGAGACGCGCGAGGTGATGAAGCGCTACGGCGTCTGGCACCGGATCGGGCTCGACGCGTGGAACATCGCGCGGCCGGCGGCGTTCGTGATTGGCAGGGATGGCGTGATTCGGGCGGTGTTCGTGGGCGAGACGCAGGCGGGATTCCCGACGGCGGTGCAGATCGATGTATGGTGGTCGGGACTGGACTTCGCTACGTCCGCCCGACTCCGACGGCGCAGTGAGATCTATGCCGACCCGTTTTACTTCGCATACAGCCGCGCGACCTCGGCCCAGTTGACGACGTTCCACCACGCGCTGATGTAGTCGGGCCGGCGGTTCTGAGTACTTCAGGTAGTAGGCGTGCTCCCAGACGTCGAGGCCAAGGATCGCCTTCTTGCCTTCCATGATCGGCGTTGTCCTGATTCGCCGTGCTCTCGATCGACAGCTTGCCGCCGGTGTCGATGAGCCACGCCCAGCCGCTGCCGAAGCGGCCGACGCCGGCCTTTCCGAACTGCTCCTTGAAGGCGTCGAAGCTGCTGAAGGCCGCACGTTGATCGCGTCGCGCCACCGCGCCCGAGGGCGCACCGCCGGCGCCGGGCGCCCATGATCTTCCAGAACATCGTGTGGTTCACGTGACCGCCGCCGTTGTTGCGGACCGCAGTGCGGATGTCCTCCGGCACCGGCTGATAGCGAGCTGGATCAGATCCTCGGCGCTCTTGCTCTGCAGCTCCGGATGCTTCTCGAGCGCCGCGTTCAGGTTGTTCACGTACGCCTGATGATGCTTGCCGTGATGAATCTGCATCGTCTGCGCGTCGATGTGCGGCTCGAGCGCGGCGAAGTCATAGGGCAGGGCTGGCAGTTGATGGGCCATTTCACTCTCCTCGAACTACGGCGTACCAGGGACGGTTCGTGGGTCCATGGGTCCATGGGCGGGTCCATGAGTCCCCATGGACTCCTATGGACCCTACTGGACCTATGGACTCTATGGACCTATCGAAAGCATCCGATCACAGCGCCACCTTGACCCAGTGCTTCTGAGAGTCCGGGACGACGATCTGATTGTGAACGCGGCCTTCGAGCAGCTCTTCGAGCACCCACAACAGGTGGTTCGGCGAGACGCGGAACATGGTCGAGCAGAGGCAGCCCATCTGATCGAGCGAGAGCACGGTCTTATCGGGCGCCACCTCGTGAGCCAGGCGGTTGACGAGGTGTATCTCGGTGCCGACGGCCCAGACGCTGCCGGAGGGCCCCTGACGCACAGTCTTCAGGATGTATTCGGTGGAGCCGCTGTCGTCGGCGGCCTGGACCACGTCGAACGGCACCTCGGGGTGGACGACGACGCGGACGCCTGGATGCTCTCTCGCGAACCTGCGCGATCTGCTGCACGGTGAAGCGCTCGTGCACGGAGCAGTGGCCCTTCCACAGCAGCAGCCGCGCGTCGAGCGCCTGCTCGGGCGTCAGGCCGCCGCCGATCTCGATGCGGATCCCAGACCACCATCTGATCGAGCGGCACGCCCATCTTGAACGCGGTGTTGCGCCCGAGATGCTGATCGGGCAGGAACAGGACGCGCCGGCCGCGCTGCCAGCGCCCACTTCGAGCACCGCGCGCGCGTTGCCCGAGGTGCGAGACGACGCCGCCGTGCTCGCCGACGAACGCCTTGATGGCGGCCGACGAGTTGATGTAGGTGACGGGGACGACGCGAGTCGACGCCCATCGCGTCGAGCTCCTGCCAGCAGACCTCGAGGTCGATCGGCGTCGGCCATGTCGGCCATCGAGCAGCCGGCGGCCAGGTCGGGCAGGATGACCTTCTGGTGCGGCGCGCTCAGGACGTCGGCGCTCTCCGCCATGAAGTGCACGCCGCAGAAGACGATGAAGTCGGCCTCGGGCCGGCTGGCGCATGTGCTGGCGAGACTTGAGCGAGTCGCCGATGAGTCGGCGAACTTGATCACCTCGTCGCGCTGGTAGTGATGGCCGAGGATCGACCAGACGGCTGCCGAGCGCCGCTTTGGCAGCGGTGATGCGGCGGTCCATCTCGGCGTCGTCGAGACCGCGGAACCGCGCGGGCAGCGGCTGACGCTCGTCGAGCGAGGCCTTCTCGACCTCGTTCAGCACCGGAAGGAACGACTGAGGCATTGGCGTCGGACTCCAGGCCCCGATGTCTACAAATGCGCGCCCACGGCCCGCTTATTCACTTGTGAGCTTGTGAAACTTTTTCGCAAGCTATGCAGACAAAAAGCCAACGCTGCACCGGCACCGCCGGGAGACGTTGACTGGAAGCGAGTATAGCAGATTGGAAACTGACGGGGTCGGGTCCTCCGGAACCGATGCTATCGGGTGCTCACGGAACCAACGCCGTCGGTCCTCTCGAGCTAACGCAGTCGGGTCCTCCGCGCACCCTGCGCACCCCTGCGCACCCTGCGCCCACACCGTCGCGCCTACGCACCCTGCGCACCTCACGCACCCTGATCCGACCATGTTGTCAGCGCGTGTCCCTCTCGTGCGGTTCACGACCGGCGGCGCGGATCACGCGCTGCAGGTCGCTGGTCGTCAGCGACTCGGGCGTCCGGCTGCCGGCCATGTGGTAGATCTTCTCTTCCTGCACGGTGCCGTCCAGGTCGTCCGCGCCAAACCACAGCGCCGTCTGCGCCACCTCGACGCCGGTCGCAATCCAGAACGCCTTCACGTGCGGAATGTTGTCGAGCATCAGCCGCGACACCGCGTGCACGCGCAGCGTGTCCGCGGCCGACGGCGCCGGCAGCTTCCGCATCTGGTTGTTGTCGGGATGGAACGCCAGCGGGATGAACGCCTGAAAGCCGCCCGGTCTCGTCCTGCAGCGCGCGCGCGCGCAGCATGTGATCGACGCGCTCCTCGTTCGTCTCGATGTGCCCGTACAGCATCGTCACGTTGGAGCGCATGCCGAGACGATGCGCGATGCGATGGATGCCGAGATAGCGATCGGCGTCCGCACTTGTCGTGGCAGATCTTCCGGCGCACGCGCTCGGCGAACACTTCCGCGCCGCCGCCCGGCAGCGAATCGAGCCCGCGCGTCCATCAGCTCGCGCAGCACCCGCTCGTCGGTCATCCCGTAAAGATCCGAGAAGAACGCGATCTCCACGGCGGTGAAGCACTTCAGGTGGATCCCCGGCCGGATCCGCTTGAAACCGCGCAGCAGCTCCGTGTAGTAGTCGAACGGCAGATCGGGGTGCAGGCCGTTGACGACGTGGACTTCGGTGAGCGGCTGATGCGCGCGCTGCCGCAGCTTGTCCCACGCCTGCTCGATGCGACATCGTGTACGAGCCCGGATCGCCGGGGCGCAGGCGCGAGAACGAGCAGAACAGGCAGCGTGGCCACGCAGACGTTCGTGGCCTCGATGCGGATGTTGTAGTTGTAGTAGGCGCGCGCGCCGTGACGCTTCTCGCGCTCGCGGTTGGCCAGCCAGCCGACGGCGAGCAGATCGGGCGTCTCGAACAGGCGCACGCCGTCGGCGAGCGTCAGTCGCTCGCCGGCGGTGAGTTTGTCGGAGATGTCGGTGAGGCCGGCTGCCTGAAGACGGTGCGGTAGAGAGTGACATGGAGGAAGGCCGAGCTAAAGCTCGGCCCTACATGCCCTACGACTGCCTGACGGCCAAAGCTCGCACCTGCGCATTCGGCGACTACGTGATGCCCCAGACCTGGACGCGGAGCGAGCGGGCGCGCGGGCCATCGAGCTCGGCCATCAGGATCCGCTGCCACTGCCCGAGCACCACTTCGCCCGCCGCTGATCTGCAGCGTCAGGCTGTGGCCGAGCAGCAGCGCGCGCAGGTGCGCGTCCGCGTTCATGCGATCGCAATCGGAGTGGTCGGGATTGTTGTGCAGCCACTCCTCGTCGCGGTCGACCATCTTCTCGAGGAAGGCCTTGATGTCGGTGAGCAGGGCCGTCTGGAACTCGTTGATGAACAGCGCGCAGGTCGTGTGCATCGACCAGAGGCTGATCAGGCCCTCGCGGATCTTGAACCGGCGCGCGTATTCCATGATCCGGTTTGTCAGGTCCACCAGCTCCACGCGCTGATCGGTCTCGATCAGCAGCACCTCGCCGTGGATGGTCAACGCGCCGGACGTCGCAGTGGCTACCGGAGCCACCGGGGTCTCGCGGACGGTGACCGTCGAGCTCTTGCTCATGCGCTCCTCACAGGCTCCGACGCGGGCGGGGGTCACCCGAATCGAGCACAAACGACCATTTTAGGCCAAGCCCGACGGTGCTGGCAACCAGCGCAGGGCGGGGCCGGGGCTCCCCGCCGGGACGCCCTATCCTGCCATGCTATATTGCCGTTTACAACCGACGCTTGCCCGGCTACCGAGCGAAGTTGGGTGAAAATCCCACACGGTGCCGCCACTGTCAGCGGGAGCAAGCGCCCACTCGATTCCGCGTCCTGCCAGCTCACGCGTTGAGCACAGCATGACGACGCAATCCGCCACTTTGTCCGTCTCGACGGCGTAGGCCTGTTCGGCCTGCGTGCAGCCGAGCGACATGGGAAGGCGCGGGCGCCGCGCGACGATCCGCAAGTCAGGAGACCTGGTAGTCAGGCCGTCATTCCCGCCGCAGATTTCTCTGCGGCGATCCGGCGCGGTTCTACGCCGGAAGGAGTGCGCATGACGCTCCCAGCCGTCTCCCCGTCTTCATACCTGCACGCTCGTCCTGTGCGCCGGCATCAGCCGCGTGCACGCCGCCGGCTCGCCGGGGCGCGTCGTCGATCCGGATGGCCGGCCCGTTGCCGGCGCTACCGTGCTCGTTGATGGCCCGCTCGGGACGAAGCAGGTGCATCGCTGGCCAGCGATGGCCGCTTCGATCTGCCGACAGCGGCCGACGCCACCTACCGGGTGATCGCGAAAGCGACGGGCCTCATCTCCGATGCGGCGATCGTGCGCCTGCCCGATGACGCCGGCAAGGGGCTGACGATCACGCTCCACGTCGCGCCCATCGCCGAAGCCGTTGTCGTCTCGGCCGCGCAGGTGCCGCGGCCGCTCTCCGAGACGCCTGCCGCATCGACGGTCATCGCGCGCGACGAGGTCGAGGCGCGCCAGCTCGAGACGGTGTCCGACGCGCCTGCGCACGCTGCCGGGCATGACCGTCGCGCGCAGCGGTGGACGCGGCGCGCTGACCTCGGTGTTCCCGCGCGGCGGCGAGTCGGACTACACGCTCGTGCTCGTGGACGGCGTCCGCGCGAACGCCTTCGGCGGCGGCTTCGACTTCTCGCTGCTGCCTTTCGGCGACGTCGCGCAGGTGGAGGTCGTGCGCGGGCCGCAGAGCGCGCTGTTCGGCAGCGACGCCATCGGCGGCATCGTGCAGGTGACAACGCGACAGGGTGGACCGCCGACCGGGCTCGGCCTCGGTCGAAGGCGGCAACCAGAACACATGGCACACGCCGCGCCGGCGGCGCGCGTCGACTGGGCAGTGGTCGTTCGGCGGCGGCTTCGAAGACGTCCGCTCGGACGGGTTCACCGGCACGGCGCCGGCCAACGGCGAGCGCGTGACCAACGACGACTGGCGCAGCACGAATGCCGCGGGCAACGCCGGCTGGTCGAAGAGCGACGCCACCGGCGTGCGCGGCACGTTCCGCTGGCTGGACGCGGATCGCGGTAATCCGGGGCCGTACGGGTCGAATCCGATCGGCGCGTTCGCCGGCGTCGACACCACGCGCGCGCGGCGCCGACACCGAGAAGCAGGTCGGGCTCACCGCGCACATGCCGTGGGGCCAGGTGCTCCAGGGACGCGTGCAGCAGCGCTTCGCGTTCACGTGGGCGATTTCGACAATCGCTTCCACGGCTCGTTTGGCGACTCGACGCTGGACTCGCGGCGGACGACGTTCCGCTGCGCAGACCGATCTCGCCGCGTCGCCGTCCACCGGCGCTCTCGTTCGGCATCGAGGCGCTCGGTGAACGCGCGCGCAGCACCTACGTCGTCGGCGAGCAGGGGCAGGAGACGCCGATCGAGCGGCGCAACATCGGCACGTTCGTCGAGGTGCGGCAGGACCTGGGCGCGCGCGCGACGATCACTGCCGGCGTGCGTGCCGAGCACATCACGCGCGACGCGCTGGAAGGCGATCCGAACGGCTTCACGCCGAGGCCGACGTTCCCCGCCGACGACTGTGACGTCAGTGAACCCGCGGGTGGCGGCGTCCGTCGCGCTGTGGCAGGACGCGCGCGGCGGCGTGCGCACCCGGCTGCACGCCAGCGCCGGCACGGGCATCCGCCCGCCCGACGCATTCGAGATCGCGTTCACCGACAACCCGTCGCTGAAGCCAGAGCGCAGCCGGAGCGTGGACGTCGGCGTCAGCCAGACGCTGACGAACCGCGTCACCGTCGACGCCACGTGGTTCTACAACCGCTACGAGGACCTGATCGTGGCGACTGGATCGTTTACCGACGTCAGCCGCTTCATGACCGACAACATCGCGAACGCGAAGGCGAGCGGCCTGAGCTGTCAGTGTCGGCGCGCGACGCACGGCGTCACGGCGCGGGCGTCCTACACGTTCATGCCGACCGAGGTGCTGGCGGTCGATCGCTCCAGCGACGCGCCGCCGCCGTTCGACGTCGGCGATCCGCTCATCCGCCGCCCGCGCCACCAGGGCGCGCTCGATCTGCTGTGGGTGTCGGGGCCGGTCTCGGCTTTCGCCGAGGCGCGCGCGCGCGGACGGTGCTCGACGTCGAGCCGAACTTCGGGACGTTCGGCGGGTTGTTCACCGCGCCGGGCTTCTTCGTCGTTGACGCTGGCGCCGGCTGGCACGTGCGATCCTGGATCGAGATCTACGGGCGCGCGCTGAACCTGCTCGATCGGCCGTACGAAGAAGTGTACGGCTACCCGGCGCTCGGCCGCTCGGTGCTGGAGGTCTGCGGATTGCTGTCCGCCCATAGCCTCTGTTCGCGTATGGCGGCCGCAGCCGCACCGCAGGCACCACCGCGCCGGGTCGTGGGCGACGTGTCGCTCGAGGTCGCGCCAGGCGCGTTCGTCGGCATCCTCGGCCCGAACGGCTCGGGCAAGACCACGCTGGTCAAGCTGCTCGGAGGGCTGCTGGCGCCGACGTGCCGGCGACGTCATGCTCGACGGCCAGCCCGTGGCTCGATGGTCGCGACGCGCGCTGGCGCAACGCATCGCGATGGTCCCGCAGGAGCTGCATCCGGCGTTCGACTACAGCGTGCTCGAGATGACGCTGATGGGCCGCTTCCCGCACCTCGGGCCGTTCGCCGTGGAAGGCCCGGCGCGACATCGAGATCGCGCGGCAGGCGCTCGAGGCGACGGGCGCGCTGGCGCTCGAGGATCGCCCGTTCTCCACGCTCAGCGGCGGCGAGAAGCAGCGCGTCATCATCGCGGCGGCCCTGGCGCAGCAGGCCGACGTGATGCTGCTCGACGAGCCGACGGCGTCGCTCGATCCCGGGTATCAGCTCGACATCGCGCAGCTGCTGACGTCGCTCAATCGCACGCGCGGCCTCACGATGGTGCTGGCCACGCACGATCTGAACCTTGCCGCGTCGGTGTGCCGCGATCTGGTGATGCTGCGGGCCGGCACGATCATCGCCAGCGGGCCGACCGACACCGTGCTGACGGGCCTGAACCTCGAGCGCCTGTACGACGTCCGCGCCGACGTGAGGTTCCACGACGGCGCGGGCCACCTGACCGTCGTCCCGCTCGAGCGGAGGCGCGGATGAACGGCACCGGTCAGGCGGTCGCCGGCTCGCGCGTGATGGCTGCCGCCGCGCCGCGCATCCGAGCCGCATCGCGACGCGTCAGCATCGCGGCGTTCGCGGTGGCAGCGGCGTCGATCGTCCTCGCGCCGCTGGTCGGCAGCACGCGCATCAACCTGGCGCGCGCGCTCGACTGGTCGATTCCGTGGGCGGCCAACGTCGACGCGCAGATCTTCTTCGTCGCGCGGTTGCCGCGCGTGCTCGCCGCCGCGCTGGTCGGCGCTGCACTGCGCCTCGTCGGGCGTCGTCTTCCAGGCGCTGCTCCGCAACCCGCTGGCGACGCCGTTCACGCTTGGCGTCTCGGCGGGCGCGGCACTCGGCGCGATGCTCGCCATCACCGTGGGCGGTGCCGTCACGGCGCTTGCGTGGGCGGCGGTCCCGGCCGCCAGCTTTCGTCGGCGCGCTCGCGGCAGTCGGCAGTGGTCTATGCTGCATGGCCGCCGCACGGCATCGCGGCTTCTCCACCGGCGTCCTGCTGCTCGCCGGCGTCACGCTCAACTCGTTCCTCTCCGCCCTGATCCTGCTGGTGCAGTACTTCTCGGACATGAGCCAGACGATGCAGACGCTGCGCGTGGCTGCTGGGCGATCTGGACGTCGCCAGCTACCGGCCGCTGGTGGTGGCGCGCTGCCGATGCTGCTGGCCTGTCGTTCGTCGTCTTCGCGGCGCTGGCGCCGTCGCTGAACCTGCTCTCGCTCGGCGACGATCTTGCCGCGGCGCGCGGGTCCCCGTCGTGCGCATGGAGCGCATCGCGTTTCTCAGCGCCTCGCTTGCCACGGGCGCGGCCGTGTCGATCAGCGGACCGATCGGCTTCGTCGGCATCATCGTCCCGCATCTCGTCCGGCTGCTCGTCGGGCCCGACCATCGCGCTCGTCGTGCCCGCGTCGCTCGGTTTCGGCGCGGCGTTTCTCGTCGCGTGCGATCTGGTCTCGCGCACGGCGCTCGCGCCGCTCGAGCTTCCCGTCGGCATCGTCACCGCGCTCATCGGCGGCCCGTTCTTCCTGTGGCTGCTCATTCGCCAGCCATGAGTGGCGTGCGCGGAAGCTGGGGACAGTCCCCAAATGGTCCGTAAGGGACAGTCCCCGAGGCGGGGATCGTCCATGTCGGGACTGTCCTCGCTGCTGCTGTTTCTGCTGCTTGCGACGGCGTTGCAGCGCGCAGACGCGGCCAGCACGAATCATTTCCCTGGTTCCCGGCAGCGACCGAGATGCTGTTCGCGATCGGCGCCGGGCCGCGCGTGGTGGCGGTCAGCAGTTTCGATCGTGAACCGGCGGAGGTGCGCACGCTTCCGCAACGTCGGCGCCGCTGCTCGATCCCGACGTCGAGAGGATCCTGTCGCTGCGGCCGGACCTGGTCGTCGTCTACGGCACGCAGCGCGACCTCTCGCAGCAGCTCGAACGCGCCGGCATCGCGCGGTTCGGCTACGTGCACGGCGGGCTCTCCGACATCCTGAAGACGCTGACGGCGCTGGGCGCGGCGACCGGCGACACGGACGGCGCGCAGCGTGTGGTGACGTCGCTCGAGCGCGTCGCTCGACGCGATCCGCGCGAAGGTGGCGGGCCGGGCGCGGCCCCGCACGCTGCTGGTCTTTGGTGCGCGAGCCTGCGCACGCTGCGGAACCTGTACGCCAGCGGGGGCGTCGGCTTCCTGCACGACATGCTCGACGTCGCCGGGCGGCGAGGACGTCTTCGGCGACATCGCTCGCGAGTCGGTGCAGGCGACGACCGAGACAGCTCATCGCGCGCGCCCTGAGGTCATCATCGAGCTGCGTGCAGACGATGAGACCGCGTCGGATCTCGACGCATGGACCGCGCTGCCGTCGATTCCGCCGTCCGCAACCATCGCGTCATCGTCCTGGCCGGCAGCGAGATGGTACACCGCTGGTCGCGCGTCGCGAAGGCGACGGAACGGATCGCGAGAGCGTTGCATCCAGAGGTTATCTGTAGGTGCCGAACCGAATTCGCGGTCTTGTTGGCGCAACTAAGAGTTGCGCCCTACGACTGCCCGCACGTTCAGCTGCGCCTGACATCCGACATGCCGTACCCCAGCGCATCGTCTGCCTGACCGAGGAGACAACCGAGACGCTGTATCTGCTCGGCGAGGGCGATCGCGTCGTCGGCGTGTCCGGCTACACCGTGCGCCCGCCGGAGGCGCGCGCAGAAGCCGCGCATCTCGGCGCTTCCTCACGCGCGGTTCGACGCCATCGAGGCGCTCGAGCCGGACCTGATCCTCGCCTTCTCCGATCTGCAGGCCGAGATCGACGCGCGAGCTCGTCGCGCGCAGCCACATGGTCGTCACGTTCAACCAGCGGTCGGTTGACGAGATCCTCGCAGATGATCCTGCATGCTCGGCGGGATCGTCGGCCGCGCCGACCGCGCCGAGCAACTGGCCAGCCAGCTCGCGCGCCGGCCTCGACCGGATTCGCGACGACGGCGCGCGACTGGCCGCGCCGGCCGCGCGTCTACTTCGAGGAGTGGGACGGTCCGCTGATCTCGGGCATCCGAGTGGGTCGAGGAGCTCGTCGAGATCGCCGGCGGCACGCCGATCTTTCCGGAACTGCGCGCACGCCGGGCTCGCGAAGGATCGCATCGTGACCAGCGAGGAGGTCGTGCGGCGCGATCCCGACGTGATCGTCGCGTCGTGGTGCGGCAAGCGCGTGCGGCCGGCGAGGCATCGTCGCGCGTCCGGGCTGGGATGCGATCAGCGCCGTCGCGCACGGACACGATCTACGAGATCAAGTCGGCTCTGATCCTGCAGCCGGGCCCGCCGCGTTGACGGATGGCGTCGCGCGAGTTGCACGACGTGATTCGCCGCGCGTGGCGGCACCGCACTGGCTCGGCCGTATCGGGCCGAGCTACAGCTCGGGTCGCATGCCAGACTCAGCTCGCGAAGACGACGTCCACTGGCGGGATGAGGCCCTTCTCCGCGGCCTCGCCCAGCAGGCGCAGCGCGGCGGTGCGCCCACGCTCGCCGTAGTCGAGCGTGAGGTCGTTCACGTACATGCCGACGAAAGTGTCGGTGCTCGAGCGATCGAGGCCGCGGCCGTACTGCATCGCGTGCGTGACGCGCGTCGCCGCGATGCGTGAGCGCCGAACGCGATGCTGTCGTGGAGCAGACGCGACAGCCGCGAGATCAGCTCGGGCCCCAGGTCGCGGCGGATCACGTTGCCGCCGAGCGGCAGCGGCAGCCCGCCGGTGCGCTCTGCCCACCACTCGCCGAAGTCGACGAGCTTCTGCAGCCCTTCCTGCTCGTAGGTGAGCTGCCCTTCGTGAATCAGCAGCCCGCCTCGACCTTGCCGTCGCGCACGGCCTCCAGGATCTCGTCAAACGGCATCACCACGTAGCTCGACGTCGGGCTTGTAGAGCCGCAGCGCGAGGAACGCGGTCGTCAGCGTGCCCAGGAATCGCCACCGTGACGCCATCGAGCGACGCCGGTCCGTCGCGGCGCACGACCACCATCGGGCCGTAGTTGTCGCCCATGCTGGCGCCGTGCGGCAGCAGGATGTACTTGTCGGTCAGGTGCGCGTAGGCGTGGAACGGAACCGCCGAGATCTCGTGCTTGCCCTCGAACGCCGCGCGATTCAGCGTCTCGATGTCCGACAGGACGTGCGCCGAGCTCGAGATCGCCGCGTCGGGCACCTTGCCGCTGGCGAGGCCGTAGAACATGAAGGCGTCGTCGGAATCAGGACTGCCGAGCAATCGTGATGCGCATGAATCTCGATCGTACTTGACAGGGGATCAATGTACACCCGTATGGCCTGATCACAGGGGGACAGTCCAACCCCAGAAGCGACTTCAGCCTCGCGTCGGCGACGTCTGGTCGCAGTTGCCGGACGACGGCGTGCGACCTTTGCCGGGCGGTGTAGTCGATCTTCTTCTTCCGTGGTGTAGCGTCCGAGGCCGAAGCGGATCGAGGCGCGGCGAGGTCGTGCGTCCGATGCCCAGCGCCTTCAAGACTGGGGCGGTTCCTCGCTGCCCGACGAGCACGCCGATCCCGGCCGACAGCGCAGATGTCGTCGATGCCGAGCAGCAGCGACTCGCCGGCGACGTGCCGGAAAGCCTGACGTTGAGGTTGTGCGGCAGGCGGCGCGTCGAGCGATCCGTTCACGTGAAGATCGGAGCCTCGGCGCGCAGGCGCTCGAGCAGACGATCGCGCAGGCGCCGCGAGCCGCGCGACTCGGCTCGCCATCTCCGCCTTCGCGATCTCGGCAGCGCGTCCAGGAGCCGACGATGCCGGGCACGTTCAGCGTGCCGGAGCGCATGCCGCGCTCGTGCCCGCCGCCGTCGATCGACCGGCTCGAGGCTCAGCTTCACGTCGCCGCGGCGCACGTAGAGCGCGCCGACGCCCTTCGGGCCCGTACGATCTTGTGCGCGGTGATCGACGACGCAGATCGACGGCAGCTCGGCTGACGTCGACGGGCACCTTGCCGACGGCCTGCACGGCGTCGCGTGTGGAACGAGCACGCCGCGCTCGCGGCGATCGCGCCGATCGCTGCGATCGGCTGCAGCACGCCGATCTCGTTGTTGGCGGTCATCACCGACACGAGGATCGTCTCGGTCGGTGATCGCGCGCGCGGAGCGCGTCGAGATCGACGACGACCGTCGCGGCCGACGCCGAGACGCCGTGACGGCGAAGCCGTCGTCCTCGAGCGTGCATGACAGCGTGTCGAGCACCGCCTTGTGCTCGGTCGCCAGCGTGACGATGTGGTTGCCCTTGCGCGAGCGACAGCGTCGCGCCACGCCCTTGATCGCGAGGTTGTTCGGACTCGGTGGCGCCGCTCGTGAAGACGATCTCCTTGGCGTTGGCGCCGATCAGCGCCGGCCACCTGCCGGCGCGCGGCTTCCACGGCCTCCGTCGGCCTTCCAGCCGAACGCGATGCGTTGCTGGCCGGCGTTGCCGAAGTGCTCCGAAAGTCACGGCAGCATCGCCTCCAGCGCGCGCGGGTCAACCGGCGTGCTGGCGTGGTAGTCGAGGTAGATGGGGAACTTCAGGACACTGCCATCGATATTAGCGCGGTCGCGTGCGGAACTGGGGACGTCCTCGGGGGCTCTACGGGTGCTGCGCCCTACGACCGCTGCACACGCTGTGGGGCAGCCCTACGATCCCTGCCCGTAGCCACGTTGGCAAGTAGCTCGGCTGGCTGGGATCGACCTGGTCGACCCAGGCGAGCACGCCGCCCTTTGAGGTTCTTCGCCGCCTTGAAGCCGTGGTCGCGCAGGAACGCGGCTGCGCGCGCGCTGCGCACGCCCGACTTGCACTGGCAGATGATCTCGCGGTTGGCGTCGAGCTTCCGTGAACCGCTGCGGCAGATCGCCCAGCGGGATCAGGACCGAACCGGGGATCCGGTTGATCTCGCATGCTCGTGCGGCTCGCGAACGTCGCAGCACGAACACGTCCTCGCCGCGATCCATCTTCGCCTTCAGCTCGAGGACGGTGATCTCCTTGCTGTCCGATCCGCTCGCGGCAGCCGTCGGCGCCTCTTCGGGCTGCACCGAGACACCACGAGAACTGCTCGTAGTCGATCAGCGCCGTCACCGTCGGGTGCGTGCCGCACACCGGGCAGTCGGGATCCTTGCGCAGCTTCAGCTCGCGGAACTTCATCGCCAGCGCGTCGAAGATCAGGAAGCCGGCCGATCAGCGGCTCGCCGATGCCGAGAATCAGCTTGAGCGTCTCGGTCGCCTGGATGCATGCCGATGATGCCGGGCAGCACGCCGAGCACGCCGCCCTCGGCGCAGCTCGGCACCAGTCCCGGGCGGCGGCGGCTCGGGATAGAGGCAGCGGTAGCACGGGCCTTCCTTCGTGCCCGAACACCGACGCCTGGCCCTCGAAGCGGAAGATGCTGCCGTAGGCGTTCGGCTTGCCGAGCAGCACGCACGCGTCGTTGACCAGGTAGCGCGTCGGGAAGTTGTCGGTGCCGTCGACGATGACGTCGTAGCCCTTGAAGATGTCGAGCGCGTTCTCGGACGTCGAGCGCCGTCGTCGTACGTCTCGACGTTCACGTCCGGGTTCAGCGCGATGCAGGCGGTCCTTCGCCGACTGCGAGCTTCGAGCGCCCGACGTCGGGCGTGCCGTGGCAGATCTGGCGCTGCAGGTTGCTGCAGTCCACGACGTCGAAGTCGACGATGCCGATGCGTGCCGACGCCGGCCGCGGCGAGATACATCGCCGCGCGGCGAGCCGAGGCCGCCGGCGCCGATGCACAGCACGCTGCGCCGCCTTCAGCTTGCTGCTGCCCGTCCATGCCCGACCTCGGGCAGGATCAGGTGCCGGCTGTAGCGCTGTGATCTCCGTCGGCGGTCAGCACCGGCAGCTCCGGTCGCGCGCCGCGCCGCGACGCACCGCCGGCCACCGACGGGCATGATGCTCAGCGCGTCGCCCGGCTTCGACCGGCGTCGCTTCACGTCTGACAGGTAGCGGATGTCCTCGTCGTTCAGGTAGACGTTGACGAAGCTCGCGCAGCTTGCCTTCGTCGTTGTAGAGGTGCTTCTTCAGGCCGCTCGTGCTCCGACGTGAGCGTGCGCGAGCAGTTCGCCGACGGTCGCGCCGTCGACTTCGACCGACGTCACTGCTTGCTCGGTGAACGGACGCAGGGGCGTAGGGATGTTGATCTTTGTCAGGCATGGTCACAGTGACTTGACGATGCAGCAGTTACGAAGTACGGTACGAGTGCGAAGCGATGAGTTCTTCGTCGAATCGCGAGCGGTCGTCGCGCAGCTGCCACGAGCGCAGGTCGCCGGCGCGCCCGCCGTCACCGAGACGATGACGTAGGAGAAGAACGGCCAGCGCGTGATCGCAGATCGTACTGCGACGGCCTGGGCCGGGATGATCGGGATGCGAATGATAGAACCCGAGCAGGTCGGCGTCGGCCGCGCGACGCCCGCGCCTCGGCCATTCGAGTAGTCGCATCGGCTCACCAGGAAGCGGCGTCGCGGCCCTCCGTCGGTGATGTTCGGCAGCGCCACGGTCGAGCCACGCGTCGCCGTCCGCGCCGCGATCAGCGCGCCGCAGCACTCGTGCGGGTAGGTTTCGCGCCCGTGCTGCTGGATGTCGCTCAGCACTCCTGATCTCGAGCCGCAGTCCGCGCCACGGTCAGTTCACGCCGCTCACGAACGGCCTTCGGGCGATCCTCCCAGAAGCGCTCGGACAGGTAGTTCTCGCCGCCGTCGCGGAAGATCATCACGATGCACGCCGTCGCTCGATCGTGCCGCGCGACCGTCGCAGGCTGGCCGAGAGCGCCGCGCCGCTCGAGATCCCGACGAGCAGGCCTTCTTCGGTGCGCCAGACGACGCGTGAGGATGTAGGCGTCCTCGGTGCCGACGCGCAGATCGATCGTCGGCCAGCGCCGCGATCGTAGATCGCCGGCACGATCGCCGACTCCATGTGCTTCAAGCCTTCGAGGCCGTGCAGCGGCGACTCCGGCTGCACCGAGATCAGCGGCACCGTCGGCTTGTGCTCGCGCAAGTCGGCGGCCGGTGCCCATGAACGTGCCGCTGGTGCCGAGGCCGGCGACGAAGTGCGTGATGGCGCCGTCGGTCTGCGTCGAGGATCTCGGGACCGGTCGTGTCGTAGTGCGCCCGCCAGTTGGCCGGGTTGCATGTACTGGTCCGGCGTAGAAGTAGCGCTCGCGGATCCGGCGGCGTAGATCCGGCGCGACCTCGCGGATCGCGCCGTCGCGTGCCTTCCATCGGATCGGTCAGCACCAGTTCAGCGCCGATGCGCGCGGAGGATGCGCTTGCGCTCGGGCGTCACGTTCGCCGGCATGCACAGCTTCACGCGGATAGCCGCGCGCCGCGCCGATCATCGCGTAGGCGATGCCGGTGTTGCCTGAGGTCGCGTCGAGGATGGTGCGTCCGGGAATCAGCAGGCCGCGGCGCTCACCGTCGAGCACCATGGCTGCACGGCCGCGCGGTCCTGACCGAGCCGCCGGGGTTCTTCCATTCGGCTTTGGCGTAGAGCTGGACGTGGCCGCCTCAGCGCGCTCGAAGCGACGCAGACGGATGAGAGGCGTATTGCCGACGAGGTCGAGGACCGGACCGCGGCCGGGAAAGTCCGCGGCCCCGGCGATTAGGAGATGTCATCTCTCATATCCGACCTAAAGTCCTCAATCTACCACAAGACCGGTCAGGCTTCAGGCTCCGGCCGGTTCGCGCGTCAGCCGTCGTAGCCCGCAGTCGCAGCCCAGTCTGATGCAGTCCTTCGATGCCTGCCCGGGAGTTATCGGATCTCGCCGGGATGCGCGACAGGCAAGCCGGGACGAACTGACGCGGCAGCACAACAGGCTGGCCGATGGCCGCCCTGGCCATGGTTAGGCGGCTGTCGCTCTCCTGGCGTGGCTGACCTTCAGCCGCCGCCTCGTCCATCCAGGCTGGCTGGCCGTTCCCGTCATCCTGTTCATCGCCATCGCGATCCCTGCACGACCGGGTGCTGGTGGCCCGAGACTGTGCCCGGCGGGCCATGGCTTTCTACGACCGGGGCCTGGCCGCATCGAAGACCGATGGGCCGGCACGGCGTCGACTGCGCCGCCTTCCAGCCGGAGGAACATCCCTACGCCGCGGACCTGGACCTGTTCGGCCGCGGCTCGGCGTTCGAGCTGTTGTCCACGGCGCGCCTGAGCGCCGGGAGAGCGGACGCTGGCGAGCTGGCTGCTCGCGCCGGCATCGCCCGCGGATATCGCGGCCGACAGGCCGTGCCGAGGAGCTTCGCCATCGACTCGATCTGCGCAGGCAGCTTGCGCTCGTTGGCGAAGAGGTGAAGGGCTGGCTCCGATACGTCGCAGCTGGCGGCGTGGGGACGAGGCGGCGCCGGCGCTCGCCGCAGACGTGGCCGCGCATCGCCGCCTTCCTGCTCGCGTGCGCGAACATCGTGTCGCTGGTGTCGGCACTGGCCTACGACACGGTGGGCTGGATGGTTCGCGCTGTCGGGCCTGGCGTCGATCGCGTTCACGATGCGCTGGCGCCGGCAGGTGTCGCAGGTGATCGCAGCGTCGAACCGCACCGGCGCATCATCTTCACCTCCTCGCCGAAGTGCTCGCCGTCGTCGAGCGCAGGCCGCCGCCTCGCCGCGGCTTCAGGCGATCTGGTCGCTCGTCGAGGCAGACGGACGGCCCGCGTCGAGGCGCATCCGCGAGCTGCAGACGCTGGTCAACTGCTGCGAGTCGCGCAGCAACCAGTTCTTCGCGCTCATCTCGCCCTGCTGCTGTGGGGCACGCAGCTCGCGTGGGCCATTGAGCGTGGCGGTCGCGCAACGGTCCGCACCTCTGCTCAGTGGGTGGCCGGCGTCGGCGAGTTTGAGGCGCTGACGTCACTCGTCGTCATACGCATGAGACACCCGTCCGACCCGTTCCCGGCGATCGTCGAACGCGGGCCGGCCTTCGACGGCGAAGGGCTGGCGCATCCGCTGATCGCGTCGGCGCGCGTGTGGCAACGATGTGCGGCTGACGCCGGCACGCGCGTGCTGGTAGTCTCGGATCGAACATGTCGGGCAAGAGCACGCTGCTCAGAACGGTCGGCGTCGCGGCGGTGCTCGCCCAGGCTGGCGCTCCCGTGCGCGCGCGGCGCCTGTCGATCTCGCCGCTGGCGGTCGGCGCGACGCTGCGCGTGCGGACTCGCTGCAGGCGGGCACATCGCGGTTCTTCGCCGAAATCACGCGGCTCAGGGCGATCGTCGATCGACGTCGGGCCGCTGCCGGTGCTGTTCCTGCTCGACGAGCTGCTCGCGGGCACGAACTCGCACGACCGCCGCGTCAGGGCGACCTCCGTCGCATCAGGGTCCTCGTCGAGCGCGGCGCCATCGGCCTGGTGACGACGCACGATCTGGCGCTGGCCGCACTGACGTCGACGCTTGGGGTCGGGGCGCAGAACGTGCACTTCCGCGTAACGTTCGAAGGCGGAGGATCCACTTCGACCGCTACACGATGCGGCCCGGCGTCGTGCAGACGAGCAACGCGCTCGAGTTGATGCGGGCGATTGGGTCGGTTTCAGCCGGAGCATGGCGGAATCCGAGCTTTAGCTCGATGCCACACCTCGTCTGGCATCCGCGCCGTAGGCGTACAGCCAAAGCTCGGCCCCATTTATCAGCCTCGGCCCCATACGCCTGCTATGGCGTGGCACCTGGAACGCCGCGTCCTCGATCGGGACGTTATGCTCACGACCGTCAGCACCTTGAGCAGGCCCTCGCCGCTGGCCGCCGACGAGCGTGCGCATCGATCGCGCTGACGAGGACGCCTTCCGGCGTCGGCTGCAGTAGCCAGCATCACCGTGTCGACGTCGATCGTCATGCCGCCCCGGTCCACTGCCCGTGGTGGACTACCGCTTCTCGAGACCGGTGTCGGCGCGTCGACGTAGATGGAACATCGTGCGTCCACCGAGCTTCCGCGTGAGCTTCAACTTCCACGCCTTTGCCCCGCCAAGGTCGGCGCTGCCGGCCATCTCCAGCGTGTCGCCGCGGTCTTCGTAGCTGACCAGCGGCCCGTCGAAGCCTCGCCTGGTCGCGGATCGCGCCGGCCTGCGTGCCGTGGTCAGCTCCCGCGGTCCAGGGCCTCCAGCATCGGGTTGATGGCCCAGACCTTCGCGCCGTCGAACGCCGACACCATGCGCTGTCCCCTGCATGGTCATCTCCTGGAGAACAGCAGGTTGGGCCGCTTGGTCATCACCGTGACGGGCGTGTCCATGCCCCGTATCACGTTGATCGTGCCGGTCATCTTCTTATCGTCTGGAGGCTGCGCAGCTTGTCCAGGCCGCCGCGGGCCGCGAGGTTCTTGGCCACGATCCTCGTCGACCGGCGGAGCCTGGGCCCGGGCGGCTGGTGGCGGCGAACGCACGGCGACCCAGCGCCAGCACGCCGACGACAGCAGCCGCATGTTCGTTCTCCTCATGTCAGTGCACGCCAAAGACGGCCTGCGTGCGGGTCGGGTCTCCTCGGGTCAGTCGCCGGGCAAGTACCACGTCCAGGCTCGCCCAGAGTGCCAGGAGCCGACCGGAGCGGTGCGGGGCGCCAGCATTCCGCGATCTTTCAACATGCGCTCTGGCTTCGGCGCCTGCGAAGGCCGCGTCGTCGACTGCATGGCCTTCACGATTCCGAGGTCGCGCCGGGACGGGGAGCACGCTCTTAGCGCGCTGCAGCCGGAAGACGCCAGGAAACATCTCTGCCGACCACCGCCTGATGCCCTTCACCTTCGCTTCATGGTCTCGATGACCTCTTCGTCCGGGAGGTGATCGAGGGCCTCGATGGGCACCGTGCCGTCGAGCACCTTCGCCAGGGCAGAGGTCCTTCGAGGTAGGAGATCTTCCCCCAGCTCAGCCCGGCGCGCGCGCATCGCGCGTCGGGCGACGCGGCGAGGATGGCTCCCGGGCGTCGGGCTTGCCGCCCGGAAACAGCGTCAGCACGCGGCCGTAAATCGTCGCCGCGGCCTTTCCGGACAGCTGCTGCCAGACGACAGGCCTCGATGGTGGCTAACGATGAACGGGTCTCGCGCTTCGAGTGGCCGAAGGCGGCACCGGCCCACCTGGGCTTGATGCCGATGCGCCCGCCATCCACGGGATCGGCTGACGACAGCGCAGCCGCGCCTCGGCGCGGCGGATGTGGTGCGGTGTAAGGACTGTGTGCTTCATCGCTACTGAATCGCTACGGTCAGCGCCACGGTCGCGACGATCCCCGATCTGGCCCGCCTCGACCGGCGTGGGGCGCCTGCGCCGGTGCGGCCATCGCCGTCGCCCGCATCATCGGCATCGGGACGCCGCGGCGCTCGCCCTGCTCCTCGATGCGAAGGGACTCGGGCGAGACGTAAGCCCGGCGCCGGCAGCCGCCGCCTCGGCGCGTCCTTTCGCGTCGGCGACTGCCAATCTCAGGGCCTCGCGCTCGGCGGCCGCGCGGTCTTTCAGATCGAATCGCACATCGCCGATGCCGGTCGCGCCGGACGCGACGGCGGCGTCCATCTTTACTTGCCGAGCCCGTCGAGATCTTCCACGCGCACTTCGATGCTGTTGGTGACGACAGCCGCGGGATACGCGTTTGCCGTTAACCCAGTCGACGTCCTCGCGGAGGTTGACGCCGAGTGTGCGGATCGCGTCGGAGGGGATGCCGGCTTTCTTCACGGCCTGCTGCACGCTCGTCATCGCCTGCGCGTTCTTCTGCTGCGCCTCCTCGGGCTTCACGCTGCACGCGACTCGGTGGACAGCTGGAGGAACGCGCGATCCGGCGCGCGTTCAACAGTCGCCGTGCCGTTGACGACGATGACCGGCAGACCAGCGGGAGGGGGCCGTCTGCGCAGCGCGACCAACGGCGAGTAGCCACAGTGTGAACGCCGCGATCGTTCTTGGCATGCGGAACCTCTTCAAGCAACTAAAGGTTCGCCAGTATAGTTCAAGGCGCGTGGAATCGCCTGTGCAGTCAGCGCTTCGCACCATCGGCCGGTCCGCTCGCCGGCGTCACGGTGTTGGATCTGACCCGCGTCCTCTCGGGCCCATACTGCACGATGCTGCTCGCCGACATGGGCGCGCGGGTCATCAAGATCGAGCAGCCCGGCAAGGGCGACGACACACGGGGCGTGGGGACCGCCGTTCCTGAACGGCGAAAGCGCGCAATTCTCTGAGCATCAACCGGAACAAGGAAAGCGTCGCGCTCGATTTCAAGCAGCCTGGCCGGCCGCGAGGTCCTCGAGCGACTGATCGCGAAGCGCGGATGTGCTCGTCGAGAACTTCAGGCCCGGCACGCTTGCCCGGCTGAGGTTCGATTACGCCGCGGTGGCGGCCGCGTCATCCGCGGCTGGTCTATCGCGTCGCATCTCGGGCTGCCGGCAGAATGGACCACGCGCTTCCGGAGCAGGGCCTGGTTACTCAATGAGCAATACGTAACTA
>ERZ1370068.4650-contig-3710_pt1 | contig 28487 bp, 41 predicted proteins | sample MGYA00561227_ERZ1370068 | MGnify/ENA primary metagenome ERZ1370068 (study PRJEB38410, sample SAMEA6850437) | metagenome | study: Metagenomic assessment of the ecological functions of the soil: analysis of the soil microbiota associated with the...
GGATGCGCTTGCAGGCTGCGACGTAGGATTGCCCCGCATCGGTGAGCGTGACCCGCCGGCTCGATCGGTTGAGGAGCCGGGTCTTGAGGTGTGTCTCAGGTCCGAAACCTTGCGGCTGACGCGTCGCCAGCGGCGTGCCGAGACGACGGGCCGCCGCCGAAAGGCTGCGGCCTCGGACACCGTCACCAGGATCGACATCGATTCGAAGCGGTCCATCGTACCTTTCGGAAAATTGGGAGGGTAGGTTCCGATTATGCCGTCTTCTGCTGATCTATGGAAGGTACTGGGTTCGAAGCTGTCAAGCGACCGCGATCGAGGAGCATGCCCGTGAGCCGTCCGCCGCTTCCGCCCTTCACCGCCGAAACCGCCGCCCAGAAGGCGCGCTTGGCCGAGGATGCCTGGAACACGCGCGATCCCGCGCGCGTCGCGCTCGCCTACACGGCCGACAGCCGCTGGCGAAACCGCGCCGAGTTCCTGCAGGGCCGCGAGGCCATCGAGGCGTTCCTGACGCGCAAGTGGAACCGCGAGCTCGACTACCGCCTGATCAAGGAAGTCTGGACGTTCCGCGAGAACCGCATCGCCGTGCGCTTCGCCTATGAGTGGCACGACGACAGCGGCCACTGGTTCCGCAGCTACGGCAACGAGAACTGGGAATTCGACGAGCACGGCCTGATGCGGCTGCGCATCGCCAGCATCAACGATGCTGCCGATCAAGGAGAGCGAGCGCAAGTACCGCTGGCCGCTCGGCCGCCGCCCCGACGATCATCCGGGATTGAGCGACCTCGGCCTCTAGGGAGACAACGGTGGACGCCACTCCGAGCTATTCCAGCGACGTCGCCTTCACGCCGTCCGTCAAGGCGATCCAGGCCCGCAAGGGCTCGCGCCGCGGCTACGCGCAGCATGGAGCAGCGCGGCTCTTGGGAGACGCGCATCGCGCCCGATCTCGCGGCGTTCATCGAGGCGCAGACGAGCGTCTTCTTCGCCACCGGCGAGCGCCGACGGCCAGCCCTATATCCAGCATCGCGGCGGGCCGGCCGGATTTCTGCGCGTGCTCGACGACAGGACCATCGGGTTCGTCGATTTCGCCGGCAACCGGCAATACATCACGCAGGGCAATCTCGCGCGACAATCCCAAGGCCTATCTCTTCCTCATCGACTACGCGCAGCGGCGGCGCATCAAGATCTGGGGCGAGGCGCGCGTCGTCGAGGGCGATGCCGAGCTGACGGCCAGGCTGATGCCGGAGGCTACAAGGCGCGCCCCGAGCAGGTGATCCTCTTCACCGTCTGCCGCCTGGGACTCGAACTGCCCGCAGCACATTCCGCAGCGCTTCGAGGCCGCGGATGTCGCGGCGGCGCTGGCTGAGCGCGACACGACGCATCGCGGAGCTGGAAGCAGAGGTCGAACAGCTGAGCAAGACCAAAGCGCGGGAGTCGGTTTGAGGTCTTTGCGCGGGCGCTAGAAGCTGATCAGCGTGCCCAGGCCGACGGCGAGGCCTTGATAGTCGGGGCCGGCGTCGTCGTGGCTGCGGTAGTCGGAATATTCGACCACGCCGTCGACCGAGATGCCGTCCTCCAGCTCATAGGAGGCCGTGGCCGAGTAGATGTCGTGGTCGGCGTTGAAGGGGCCGACGCCGTTCTCGCCGGTGGCCTCTCTCGTAGGCGCCGTGGGTCCAGCCGAGTCCGAACGTCCAGTCGTCCAGGTCGTAGGTAGCGCCGACGCCGTAGACCCATTGGTCGGCGCCGTCGTCGCCGAGGTTCTCGCGCAGCTCGGTGGCGGCGCCTGATGGTGATGTCGGAGAACTCGATCTGGGCATAGGCGTTATAGCCGCGGGCCGGGCCGGTGTTGTTGGGATTGGCCTCCTTGTTGAAGCTGAACGTGCCGCCGCCGCCGAGGGTCAGAGTGACGCCGTTGAAGTCGTGGGCGAACTGCGCGGCCAGCGACAGGTTCTCGGAGTTCTGGCCGTCGTCGTTGCCGCAGCCGCGTGCCGGCCCCGTCCACGACGTTCCGGGTGTCCTCGGTGTTGTCCGGCGTGAAGGAGGCGGCGAACTGAAACCACCAAAGGTCGGGCTTGAAATAGACGAGCTTGGTCGAGTTGTCGTCGATCCCGGCGCAGGTGCCGTTGGTGGCGCGTAGCCGGCGACGCCGGCGTTGGAGAAGTTGATGTCCGGGCTGTCGGCGCCGAACAGCTCGGAGGCGCTCGGCACCAGGTAGCAGAACTGGGCATAGGCCTCCTCGGTGTCGCCGAAGCGAATTTCGCCGAAGCCGCCGCTGAAAAAGGCGTAGACGGAGTCGATCTGGTCGTCCGCCGTGGTCTGGCCCTCGAGTTCGACGGTGGCGCCGACCCTCAGCCCGTTGTCCAGCGTCGTTTCACCCTCGAAAGCGACCTCGACGTCCTGCTTGAAGACGTAGTTGCGCGCGTCGCTGCCGGCAACGCCCGAAGAGGCGCTGAAATCCTCCGACAACACGGCGCCGGCGGCGCTCGCTGTAGTGGCCGCCGATCTTCAGCGTGACGCCGTCGGCGGCAACGGCGTGAGTGGCCAGCAGCGCTGCAGCGGCCAGGGCGGTCGATCCGAGAAGAATCCGCTTCATGCCTCTCTCCCCTAAGCCAGGTCCTTCGCGGCGGATGCGCAACGGTCCCGATATCTCCAGAGACTACGCCCCCGGAAATCGCAGCGTAACCCACAAACCCGGCTGGTTGTCGCCGATCTCGACGACGATGCGGTGCAACTCGGCGACCGCCGCCACCAGGCTGGAGGCCGAGGCCGCTGCCGGGCGTGGCGCGACTCGGATCCAATCGATAGAAGCGGCGGAAGACCTTCTGACGCTCCGGCTCGGGAATGCCCGGTCCGTTGTCGCGGATGGTGCAGACCGGCGCGCTCGCCCCCGCCAGCTCAATCTCGATACGGGTGCCGGCAGGGGTATGGCGGAAGTGCGTTTTCGACGATGTTCGCGAACATCTGCGTCAGCAGCTGGCGATCGCCCTGCACGGTCACGCCGTCGGCGATGCGGCTGGCGAGACCATGCTCATGGTCCTCGGCCACGGCGGCGTAGGTCTCGACGATCGTCTGGAGCACGCCGGAGAGGTCGACATCCGTGAAGGCGGCACGCCGCGTGCCCGCCTCGATCTGCGCGATCCGCAGCAAGGCCCCGAAGGTATCGAGGATCTCGTCGGTCTCGGCGATCGCCTTGTCGACGGCGGCCTCATAGTCGGCCACGGTCGTCGCCTTCGTGCGGGCCAGTTCCAAACGCTGGCGCAGGCGCGTGAGCGGCGTGCGCATGTCGTGCGCGATGTCGTTGGAGACCTGGCGGAGGCCATCCATCAGCATCTGGATGCGATCGAGCATCCCGTTGAGGTTGGCGGAAAGCCTGTCGAACTCGTCGCTGCTGCCGCGCAGCGCGATGCGGCGCGCGAGGTTGCCGCGCATGATGTCGCGGCCGGCGTCGGTGATGGCCGTGACACGCCGGAGCATGCTGGCGCTGGTCGCGAGGCCGCCGATCAGGGCGAGCGCGAAGGCGGTCGCCAGGCTGCCGGCCGCGACGTTGAGGATCAGGTCCTCGAAGTCCGTGAACTGGTCAGTGTCCTGCCCGACCAGGAGGGAACCAGCCGTTGGACAGCGCCTGGCCCTGGGCCATCAGCGTGTCCGAACTGTCGGTGTCGTCCCCGGCTGCGCGGGGATCGGCAGCTCGTACCAGCCGGCGACCGCGGGCATGTCCGGAAGATTGCCGGCGATCTTGCGCCCGGCCGCGTCCTGCAGCAGGTAGTAGCTGGATTCGTGCTCGCGCGATCCGACCCGGCGCTTGATCGCATCGATCGTGCTGTCGATGCCGGAGCTGCCGAAGTCGTCGACCAGCGACGACAGCTCCGTAGCGATGGCGGCGCGCGACTGGTCCTCCATGAACTCCGCCGTAATCCAGTAGATCACGCCGAAGGATCAGGATGGAGACGCCGAACAGCGCCACGTAAAGCAGCGTGATGCGGAAGCCGTAGGTGCGGGACCATCTATGAATCTGCGTTGATGAGTACCCATGGCCCCGCACGGTGTGGATGAGCTCGATCTCGAAGTCCCTGTCGACCTTGGCGCGCAGCCGGCTCATATGGGTCTCGACGACCGTGGTCCGGGGGTCGAAGTGGAAGTCCCAGACGTGTTCGAGCAGCATGGTCCGCGTCACCACGCGGCCGGCGTTGCGCAGGAGATACTCCAGCAGGCGGAATTCACGCGGCTGCAGGTCGATCGGCCGGCCTGCTCGGGTCACCGTCCGCTTCAGCAGGTCCATCTCGAGATCGCCCGCCCGCAGCACCGTCTCCAGCGCGGCCATGGCCGGGCGGCGGCCGAGCGCGTTCACGCGGGCCGCCAGCTCGGAGAAAGGCGAAGGGCTTCACGAGATAGTCGTCGCCGCCGGCGTCGAGGCCGGTCACGCGATCGTCGAGGCCGCCGAGCGTGCTGAGGAATAGGACAGGAGTCCTGACCCCGCGCGCACGGACCGTCTGGACGATGGCGAGGCCGTCGACGCCCGGCAGCATGCGGTCGACGATCAGCAGCTCGTAGCGCTCGTCGGCGGCGAGTGACAGGCCCCGGCCGCCGTCGGCGACATGGTCGACGGCATGGCCGCGCTCGCGCAGCCCATCGGCGACGTAGGCGGCGGTATCGGCATCGTCCTCGATCAGCAGGATCTTCATGTCGCGGCTTCCGCGGTCGGGCCGGGAGCCTGCGCCCCACGTCACTCGATTTCAATCATCATAGCCGATGGCCGGACCCGCGGGCAGACCTTCGTTGCAGCTTACAGATCCGTAAAGTCCTCTACCTATCCGTAAGTTGCGGCCGCACTGCTGGGCGGGCGCACAGTCGCAACCGTTCCGCGTCAACACCCGCTCCGTCGCGCATGCGGCGGACGGGATCGAAAGCAGCAAGCGGCCCCTCGGCGATGAGGAGCCCGCAACGGCCCCGGCTTACCTTGAGAAAGGATCCAGCCAATGCCCACGCCCCCGCTCCCACCCCCAGCGATTTCGTATCCGGACATCACAACCCCTTCTTCGACCTGCAGCCCGGCACGACCTTCACGACGCAGAGCCCCGACGGCAGCGAAGTGGACACCTTCGTCGTCACGCGTCAGACCAAGCTGATCGACGGCGTCGTCTGTCACGTTATCAAGGATACGGCGCTCGTCGACGGCGAAGTGGTGGAAAAGACCAACGACTACTTCGCCGAGGATAAGGCCGGCAACGTCTGGTACTTCGGCGAAGACACGAAGGAGTTCGAGAACGGCAAGGTCGTCAGCACCGAAAGGAACCTGGCGCGCCGGCGTCGACGGCGCGCAACCGGGCGTCATCATGGAGGCGTCGCCCCACAGGGAGACTCCTACGACCAGGAAAACGCGCCCGGCGTGGCGCAGGACCATGCGGTAGTGTTGGACGTGAACGGCGGCGCGATCACCGTCCCCTACGGCACCTTCGACCACATACTGGTGACGGAAGAAACCTCGCCGCTCACGCCCGACGAAATCGAATGGAAGCATTATGCCGAAGGCGTCGGGTTCCCTGCTGACGAAGGACGGCACACGCTCCGCATGACGACCTGGAGCAATTGGTCAGCATCAAGGTCGACGGCACGTCCCATGGCGACAAGCTTCCTACGGCTATGCCGGCGGCGACGAGTTGAGCGGCAACGGCGGCAATGACCGCCTCGATGGCTGGCTCGGAGGCGACACCGTCAAAGGCGGCGGCAGGAACGACCTGATCGACGGCGGCGGCAAGGTTCGCTTCGACGGCGGCGATGATCACGCCGCCGATTCCTCTACGGCGGCACGGGCAACGACACGATCCATGCCGGCGCCGGCGACCACGCCTTCGGCGGTTCCGGCAACGATCTGATCAACCTGCTCGACACCACCGGTTTCGGCCTAGTCGACGGCGGCAGCCAGCATTTCCACAGCCTCGCCCATACCAGCGGCGACATTCTGCAGTTCGACGGCAATCCTCGATCTCGCCGACGACAGCAAGATCGCGGAAATCGAGACCCTCTCCATGAAGGACGGGAAGGGTGGCGATCACGGCAGCGACCGCTGACGCTGAATGCGCAGGACGTGCTGGACCTCGGCTCCGGCACGTTCAACCCGGAGCTTGTGCGGACACGATGCATTCGGCAAGGGTGACGCCGTGCGCGTCGATGGCGACAAGGGCGATACGCTGTCGCTGTCCGGCGATTGGACCCAGATCGATCCCAGAACGCGCCGGACGACTCACAACGTCTTCGCCTGTCACACCTCGACCGGCAATGCCTACGTTCTAGTACAGGAGGACGTCGCAACCGCGATCGCGGCCTCGGCCTGAGCCGACTTTCGCAGCCGATCCGCCGCGACGCGCGCCGATGGTGCGACGCGCGTCGCGGCGGGAATTCGAACGATCGGCCTCGGGCCGCCTACGCCCGCATCGGCAGCGGGAGGGCTGGCTCCATCTCCTGCAGCGCCAGGAAGCTCTTGGCGCGGATGGCCGCCGCCGGATTCGGCTTCGGCACGGTCATCCGCTGCTTGCGACCGTTGCCCTGCAGGCAGCAGGTCGTGCAGACGATCGCGCCGGTCGACGCGGATGATCTTCATGCAAGCTGCCGGGCTCGAGGACGTGATGGACACGCATGTTGGCGAGCCAGGGTCGTGCGGCGGTGCTGCAGGATTTCGGAGGCGACGTCGTAGAACGCCTTGTCCTGCGGCGACTGCGGCGCCAGCTGCTCGATCTTCGCGGCGACTTCGGCGTCGCCGCTGCCCTCGCCGATGCTCTCGAACAGGCGGTAGAGCTGGCCGGCGATGCGGGCCGCGCATTCGCTGTCGAGCCACTGCAGGTTGCGCCCCTTCATGGCGAGTCCGACATGGACGCAGGCGCTGAGCAGGCGCGCTTGGCCGTCGACGCTGTCGAACTCGGCCTCTTCGGGGACCACGAGCAGGTCGCGCTCGGCGTCGTAGGTGGCGCGGCCGGCGCCGTCGAGCACGCGCAGGCGCACGCCGTACTGCACCTGGCGATGGCTGACGCCGTTCCATTCGCGCATGCCGCCCGTGGGCAGGCCCTCGATCGAGGCGGCCGTGTCCGGGAAGAAGTCGCGGTGGATCGGCGCGGTGCCGATCGCGAACGAGATCCAGCGGCAGGAGGGCGACGCAGCAGCGCAGCCAGCCGCTGACGATAACGAGTCGCGCGCGGCTCCTCGATGTATGCGGTTGCCATGACACTTCTCCAATCGTCTCTTGTTGATTCCCGCTCGATGCCGGCGCCGATGTGCGGTGCCGGTCGAACGTCGTTGGCCCCGACTCTAAGCGCTCTCGCGGCGCGATGCCACAACGCGATATTGTTAACGCGACGAAAACGACGCCGGTTCCGGTTTCATTCGGAAATTAACCACGATCTCGACGACAGTGGCGGCGCGGTAACCGAGCCCGCGACGCTCTTTGACCCCGATTGCAGGTGACAGAATAAACTATTGTTACGTCGGGTTTCGGCCGCGTGAGCGCCGGGTCGTGGATCGGAATGCGCGTCTATAGGAATAAAAACAGGAACGGAAGACTCGACGGTATCGACCGCGGAGCAGCGCGGACCGCATGCCGTTCCGGGGCGGCTGGGCTGGGCCGCCCCGGCGGTCGATCGATCAGGCCGCCGACAACGCGCGGGGGCGGAGGGCGAGGAAGCGGGAGGCGCGGGGCAGGGCGCCGCTCGGCCGCTGCGCGCGGCGATCCTTCGGGCCGGCTTCCTGCGCGAGGATGTCGTGCAGGCGGGCGCGCTGCGCGGTGCGCACGAACTTCATGAAGCTGCCGGGCTGCAGCGGATGGCTGACGCGGAGATTGGCGCGCAGGGTGGCGCGGCGGTGGCGCAGAATTTCGACGGCGACGTCGAAGAAGGCCTTGTCCGCCGGCGCTGCCGGCGCGAGGGCCTGCACCTTCTCGGTCACCTCGGGTTCGTCGTCGGTGTCGACGATGCTTTCGAACAGCCGATAGAGTTGGCCGGCGATGCGGGCGGCACTCTCGCTGTCGAGCGCGTGGTGGTTGCGGGCCTCGATGTCGAGGCCGAGATGGACGCAGGCGCTGATCAGTCCGGCCTGGCCGTCGAGGCTTTCGAGCGCCGTCTCGGTGGGCACATACAGCACGTCGGCCTCGGCGTCGTAGGAGGCTTGGGCGCGCTCGCCCGCGAGGATGCGCAGGCGGACGCCGTACTGGACCTGGCGATGGCTGGAGCCGTTCGCGGGCGTCGCGCCGCCGGCCGGCAGGCCCTCGACAGCTGCCACGACATCGTCGAAGAAGCCGCGATGCACGGGCGCGGCGCCGATGGCGAATGCCATCCACTGGCAGGAGGGCTGCCGTAGCACGGCGCCAAGCCGCTGACGATAGAGCGTTATTCGGGAATCCTCGACGAGGGCGGTTGCCATGACAATCCTCTCAATCCGGTCATTGTTGGTGCCCGACGCCGGCGCCTCGTGACAGGGCGCTGATCGAGCCTTGTTGCCGGGGAATGTAGGTTGCGATCTCGCGCGTGGTCTGTGATGCCGCGCACACCTGCTGCGACTTGGCAGCCCTCTGTTTCCCGTCTGTTTCAGGTTGTCAGGCCCGGCCGCGGCCCGACCAGGCGCTCGAAATAGGCCGCCACGCGCTCGGCGGTGTCGTCGACCTGTGAGCGCAACCGCGCGACGTCGCCGAGGCCGGCGGCGGTGGCCAGGGTGCGGCCGAGGCCGTCGCTCAGCATGGCTTCGTCGAGCTTGGCCCCGATGGTGAGGCGGAGCATGCCGAGCAGGCAGTGCCAGAGGCGGCCGGCGGCGATCAGCTCCGCGGCGGCGGCAGGTTCGAGCGAACCGGCCGCCGACAGGCGCCGCAGGGCTTCGGCGGTGTTCTGATGGAGCACACCGGGAGCGGCGGCGGCGTCGCGGAGCTGCAGGAACTGGGCGATGAACTCGACGTCCAGCATGCCGCCACGGCGATACTTGATGTCCCAGAACTGGTCGCCGGGAAATTGTTGGGCAATGCGGCCGCGCATGTCCAGCACCTCGGCGGCGAGCTTCGACGGATCGCGCGGCCGCGTGAGGATCTCGTGCAACACCGCCGCGAGGCGCCGGGCGAAGCGCCGGCTCGCCGCCGATCACGCGCGCGCGCGTCAGCGACATATGCTCCCAGGTCCAGGCGCTCTCGAGCTGATAGCGGCGGAAGCCTTCGACGCTGGAGGCGATCGCGCCTGATTGCCGGAGGGCCGCAGGCGCATGTCGACCTCGAACAGCCGGCCCTCGCCGGTCGGCGCGGTGATGCCGTTGATGAGGCGCTGCGCCAGGCGCGCATAGTAGTGGATCGGCGCCAGCGGCTTGGCGCCGTCGGACAGCCGGCTGTTCCAGGACTCCATCCAAGGCTTCGCCTTCGGGCACGTCGTAGACGAAGATGAGGTCGAGGTCGGAGGTGACGGTCAACTCGCGGCTGCCGAGCTTGCCGAGGGCGATGGCGGCGATGCCGTCGCCAGGCAGGCGGCCGTGCTGGCGTGCGAACTCCTGCTCGACCGGCGGCTGGAGCGCGGCGATCGCGGTGTCCGCGATGTCGGCAAGCGGGGCGCCGGCGGCCTCGGGGTCAGAGACGTGGCGCAGCACGCGCACGCCGACCTGGAACTGGCGGTCCTTGGTCCAGCGCCGCACGATGTCCAGCACATCCTGGAAGTCGTTGGCCTGGCGCAGCGCCTCCGCGAGTTCCGCGCTGAGTGGCCTCAGGCGGCGGCAGGGCATCGAAGAAACCGCGCGCCAGCACGGCCTCCAGCAGATAGGCGTGGCGGCTCAGATGATCGGCCAAGCGCGGTGCGCCGCCCATGATCTCCGCGATCAGGTCGAGCAGGCCGGGATTGGCGTAGAGCAGGGAGAACAGCTGCACGCCGGCCGGCAGATGGCCGAGGAAATCGTCGAAGCGGGCAAAGGCGATGTCGGGATGGGTGGTGCGCGCCAGCGACTCCAGCAGCTTCGGCGTGATCTCCGTCAGCAGCTCGCGGGCGCGCGTGCTGCGCATGGCGCGGTAGCGGCCGTGATGCCAGCCGCGGATGACCTTGGAGACCGAGGCGCCATCGGCGAAACCCAGGCGGCCGATGGTGGCGACCGTCTCGGGGTCGTCGTCGATGCCGGTGAAGACGAGGTTGCCGGGGCCGCCCAGCGGCGGCGCCTCTTCGAACAGGTCGGCGTAGTGGTCCTCGACATTGCCGAGGTGCCGGAGCATCGCGGCGGAGAACGCCTCGGTCGTCTCGAAGCCGGCGAAGCGGGCGAAGGCGTCGAGCTCCGGCCCGGCCGCGGGCAGGGGTCTGGGTCTGGCGGTCGTCCACCATCTGCAGGCGATGCTCGACCTGGCGCAGGAAGCGGTAGGCGGCGATCATGTCGTCGGCCGTGCGCTGGGCGACGCGGCCGGCATCGACGAGGTGCGTTGATGGCGATGCAGGTGGCGGGCTGGCGCAGCGACGGGTTGCGGCCGCCCCAGATCAGCTGCTGGGTCTGGGCGAAGAACTCGATCTCGCGGATGCCGCCGCGGCCGAGCTTGATGTTGTGGCCGCCGACGGCGATGTCGCGGTGGCCCTTGACGGCGTGGATCTGGCGCTTGATCGAATGGATGTCCTGGATGGCCGCGAAATCCAGATGCTTGCGCCAGACGAACGGCCTGAGCCGACGCAGGAACAGCTCGCCGGCGGCGATGTCGCCGGCCACGGCGCGCGCCTTGATCATGGCCGCGCGCTCCCAGTTCTGGCCCATGCCCTCGTAGTAGGTTTCGGCCGCGATCACCGAGAGGGCGAGCGGCGTCGAGGCGGGATCGGGGCGCAACCGCAGGTCGGTGCGGAAGACGTAGCCGTCCTCGGTGCGATCCTGCAGGATGCGCAGGAGATCGCGCGCCAGGCGGACGAAGAAATCCTGCAGGGTACGGCTGCCGCGATAGTCGACCTTGTCGCGGTCATAGAGGACGATGAGGTCGATGTCGCTGGAGTAGTTGAGCTCGCAGGCGCCGAGCTTGCCCATGGCGAGGATGACGAGGCCGGACTCGCGCGCCGGCTCCGCAGGCTGTGGCAAATTCAGATCGCCGGCCTCGGCCGCCCGCCGTAACAGATGGGCGACCCCGGCGCCGATGCAGGCATCGGCAAAGGCGCTGAGCGCGCCGGTGACCCGCTCGAGCGGCCATAGGCCCGCGAGGTCGGCGAGCGCGATAAGGAGCGCGGCGCGGCGGCGGGCGATGCGCAGGGCCTGCATGATCCGCTTGCTATCGCCCTCGGCGGCCCCGGTCCGGTGAACGTCGTTCACCAATTCGCGGAAGACAGCATCGACTCCATGGGTTAAAAATTGCGGGATGCTCGCCATATCCATGAGCAGGCAGCGGCCGAGGAAGGGGCTGTTGCCGAACACGGCTCGAGCAGGGCATTTCCCGTTGCGTCGTCCGCGAAGGCCAGGGCGAAGGCCGCCAGGTCGGCGTCGTCGCATTGGCGGGCGTGTTCGCGCCAGCGCTCAGCCCTAGAGCCGTGCACGGTCGGGATTGCCGGGTCCGGGAAGCGAAGACGGGTTTATCGTGAAGGCCGAACCAAGCATGCGGCGATGCCGATTGTGACGAGGACCGCGATTGCCTTACCACAGGGCAAGGTCTTGGCGAAGACAGCTGAATAGGAAGACCGACCGATCGTGATCCGGGGTTCGTCCCGCTTTGCTTCTGGAAATCGTGGCCGCCGTGCTGGCCGGATTCATCGTGCTGGCCGGGCTGGCGGCCTGGCGGCTGAGCCAGGACGAGCCGGTGCGGCTGACGTTTCTCACGCCCTATATCGTGGAGGCGCTGACCCCGGCGGACGGCTCGTTCAAGGTCGCGATCGACGACACCGTGCTGACCTGGGGCGGCTGGGCGCGCACGATCGACCTGCGCGCGACCGGCCTGCACGTGCAGGACGCCAACGGCCGAACGGTCGCCGCGATCCCCGCGCTGTCGCTGACCTTGAGCGTGCGTGCGCTCCTCCTGCACCATCTGGTGGCGCCGACGGCCATCGAGATATTCCAGCCGCACATCTTCATCGTGCGCGAGGCGGACGGCCATTTCCGCTTCGTCCATGCGGCGCCGGACGATCCTTCGCAGGCCGGCGAGGAGACGTCGCCGGTCCTGACGCGCCTGCTGCAAACGCTGCTGGCGGCGCCGGACCCGTCGCTGCCGACCGGCTATCTGACGCGCGCCAGCATCACCGACGGCCAGATCACCTTCATCGATCGCCGCGCCGGCGTGACCTGGCGAGGCGCCGGCGGCCAATATCGTGCTGGGGCGCGACGCCCAGGGCATCGTCGGCCAGCTCGACCTTGCCGTAGCAAAGCTTGGGAACCCCGCCAGGCTCAATGCGGTCGCGGTCTATGACGCCCAGAAGCAGAAACTCCTGCTGACCGCCAATGTCGCGGACGTCCATGCCGGCGCACTCGCCGCCATCGATCCCGTGCTCGGCCGCTTCAGCGGCGCCGACGTCACGCTGAGCGGCCGGCTGACCTCGAGCATGGACCTGGACGGCCGCATCGGCGGCACCACCTTCGATCTCGCCGGCGGCCAGGGCACACTGACGATGCCGAGCACGTTCGAGGGGCCGCTCGCCATCCGCAGCCTGGCGCTGGCGGCGAACTTCGACCCCGAGAGCGATCGGCTCACGCTCGCCAAGGCGGAACTTCAGTTCGACGGCCCGCGACTGCAGGCGACCGGCACGATCGACGGCGTGCATGCCGGCGCCGGCAGGGCCGAGGACATGCGCATCGGCGTGAAGCTGACCGCCGACGACATCTCCTTGGCCGACCTTCCGCACTACTGGCCCGTGAACGTGAAGGTGAATCCGCGTACCTGGATCGCCACCCATGTGAGCGCCGGCGCCGCCCGCCTGGAGGCGGACGTCGCGCTGACTCTGCCGGGCGGCGATCCCGCCGACACCATCATTGACAAGTTCGTCGGCACCATCGCAGGCAGCGGCCTGACCGTGCACTATCTTGATCCGCTGCCCCCGGTCGAAGCCGCGGCCGGCACTGCGCATTTCACGAGCGAGGAATTCACCGCCGACTTCACCGCCGGGCATATCCAAGGCCTGCAGATCGACGGCGGCACTCTGCGCATCAGCGGCATGCACGATCCCGAGCAGATCATCGACATCGACGGCAAGATGCATGGACCGCTGTCGGAAGCTCTGACCCTCCTCGACAATCCGCGGCTGGGCTACTTGAAGAAGCTCGGCATCCAGCCCGACGGCGTCGGCGGCACCGTGGCGGCAAACCTCACGTTCAGCCTACCGGCCAAGAAGGGCCTGACGTTCGACCAGGTGCAGATCGGGGTGGCGGCCGACATCGCCGATGCAGCGGTAAAGAACGCCATGCTCGGACAGGACTTGAACGACGGCGATGCCAAGCTGACGCTCGACCACGACGGCATGACGATGGCGGGAAAGGCAAATTGGGCGGGGCGCCGCTCGACTTCAAATGGGAGGAGAACTTCGGTGGCGGCGACTTTACGCGCCGCCTCGCCGCCTCCGGCCCGATCGACGCGGCACAGATCGCTGCCCTCGGCTACGACCTGCGGCCTTACGTCGATGGCCCCATCGACACGGCGGTCGTATTCACGCGGCTGCCGAAGAAGCGGGGACGGTCGATCTCAAGCTCGGGCTGGCGGCGGCGACGCTCAAACTGCCGCTGGTGAAGTGGACGAAGCCGCCAGGGGGAGCCGGCGACGCCCACATCCTGGTCGATCTGGCGGGCGACCGGGTGCGAGCGGTCACCGATTTCTCGATCGCTTCCGGCGGCCTCGCGGCCTCCGGCAAGGCGCAGTTCGCCAATGACGACGGCAGCCTCAGCCGCATCGAGTTCGACAAGCTGAAGCTCGCGCGCACCGACCTCAAGGGCGTCACCGTAGCCTTCACCGGCGGCCGGGCCGACGTCGTCATCGGCGGCGGCGAGGTCGACGCCGAGCCGCTCATCAAGCGCGACGACACCCAGCCTGCGATGACCAAGCCGCCCTTCACGCTACATGCCGCCGGCCTGAGCCGCGTCTATCTCGGCGACGACGACAGTCTCAGCAACGTGGCGGTCACGCTGCGCCATGACGGCCATTACTGGGACCAGGTCGTGTTCGACGCCTCCTTGCCGGAGCAGGTGCCGGTGTCGGTGCGCTATCAGGCCAACGGTGGACACCACCAGCTGTCGATCACCTCGACCGATGCCGGGGCGGTGTTGCGCGCCTTCGATATCGTCGACACGGTGAAGGGCGGAACGCTCACCGTCACCGGCGAGATCCGACGACGCGGCGCCCGGACGCCCCCTCACCGGCAAGGCCGAGATCGCCGACTTCCGCCTGGTGAAGGCCTCGATCCTGGCGCGCGTGTTGACCATGGCAACGCTCACGGGCTTCGTCGACGTGCTGACCGGCGAGGGCTTCCAGTTCAACCGCTTCGAGAGCGACTTCACGAAGACCGAAGGCCGCCTCGACATCAAGCTGGCGCGCGCCCACGGTCCCTCGATCGGCGTCACAGGCACCGGCTACGCGGATTTCGATCACCACAAGGTGGACATGAAGGGCACGATCGTGCCGGCCTACGCCCTGAACGGCATCCTCAACGACATCCCCATCCTCGGGTTCGTTCTCACGGGCGGCGAAGGCCAAGGGATGTTCGCCGTCACCTATCATGCCAGCGGCCCGCTCGAGCAACCGGAGATCTCCGTCAATCCCCTGGTCGGCGCTGACGCCGGGCTTCCTGCGCGGCGTGTTCGATCTCTTCCGATTCCAGCGGCGCACCGCCGCCCCCGCCGACGGCGCTGCCCGATCCCGGAAACAACAAGTAGCGAGCGGGCGTCTCAGTTCGCTGCCATGCGGCGCGTCACCGCGCGCATGGTGTGTCCGGCACGTTACGCTAGCCGCACGACGGCGTGGCGCTTCTTGCCGGCGGAGAGCTTGATGATGCCCTGCGCGTCGACGTCCGCGAGCGTCACCAGCCGGGTCTCGTCGGCGACGGCGGCATCGTTGAGCCGGGCGCCACCGCCCTTGATCAGGCGGCGCGCCTCGCCGTTGCTGGCGGCAAGACCGCTGCGCGTGAACAGCTGGAACACGGGAATGCCGCGCTCCAGTTCGGCGCGCGGCAGGTCGAGCGTCGGCAGGTCGCCGCCGATGCCGCCCTCCGCGAAGGTGCGACGCGCCGTCTCGGCTGCGGTGGCAGCCGCTTCGGCGCCGTGGGCAAGCGTGGTGGTCTCGTTCGCCAGCACGACCTTGGCGTCGTTGATCTCGGCGCCGCGCAGCGCTTCCAGCCGCGCGATCTCCGCGAGCGGCAGATCGGTGAACAGGCGCAGGAACGGCCGACGTCGGCGTCGTCGGTGTTGCGGAAATACTGCCAGTAGTCGTAGGGGCTGAGGCGGTCGGCGTTGAGCCAGACGGCGCCGGCGGCGGTCTTGCCCATCTTGGCGCCTGACGCCGTAGCGATCAGCGGCGAGGTCAGGCCGAAGAGCGCGCGGTTGTCGATGCGGCGGCCGAGCTCGACGCCGTTGACGATGTTGCCCCATTGATCGGAGCCGCCCAGCTGCAGCACGCACTCGTGGCGGCGCGCCAGCTCCAGGAAGTCGTAGGCCTGCAGGATCATGTAGTTGAATTCGAGGAAGGTCAGCGACTGCTCGCGCTCGAGCCGCAGCTTCACGCTGTCGAAAGAGAGCATGCGGTTGACGGAAAAGTGGCTGCCATAATCGCGCAGGAACGGGATGTACTGCAGCCCGTCGAGCCAGTCGGCGTTGTTGGCCATGACGGCGTCGGTCGGCCCGCTGCCGAAGCTGAGGAAGCGCGCGAAGATCTTCTGAATGCCCGCGATGTTCGAGGCGATATCGGCTTCGCTGAGGAGTCGCCGGGACTCTCCTGCCGGAGGGATCGCCGATCTTGGCGGTGCCGCCGCCCATGAGCACGATCGGGCGGTGGCCGGTGCGCTGCAGCAGCCGCAGCAGCATGATCTGCACGAGGCTGCCGACATGCAGGCTGTCGGCGGTGGCGTCGAAGCCGATATAGGCGGTGACGACCTTGCGCGCGCGCCAGCGCGTCGAGCTCCGCCAGGTCCGTGCATTGATGCATGAACCCGCGGGCGACGATCTCGCGCAGGAAGTCGGATTTCAGTTGCGCGCTCACCAAGCGCTCTCCTCCGGGCATGCTTGCAGCAGGGGCCGCGTCATGTAACACACTCGCAAGGGTCGCTCAAATTGGCGACGCTGCGGCAGCGGACGGCATGACCAGCAAAGATCGGCTTCTTGCCCTCGGCCTGATGAGCGGCACCTCCTGCGACGGCGTCGATGCCGCGCTGGTGGAGACCGACGGCCGGGAGGCCATCACCTGCGGGCCGTGGTTGAGCGAGCCCTACGATGCGGCGTTCCATGACCGGCTCAGGTCCGTGCTCGGCGGGCGCGGCGACATCGCGGCGGTCGAGCGCGAGCTGACCGAGCGGCACGCGCACGCCGTGCGAGATCTTCTGACACGGCGGGGCATTGCGGCGAGCACCGTCGATGTGGTCGGCTTTCACGGCCAGACAGATTCTGCACGAGCCAGAGCGCGGCCGGACCTGGCAGATCGGGGATGGCCCGCTGCTGGCGCGGCTCACGGGGATCGATGTGGTGAATGACTTTCGCAGCGCCGATGTCGCGGCCGGCGGGCAGGGGGCGCCGTTCGTGCCGCTGTTCCATGCCGCGCTGGCGGCGGCGCTGCGCGCGGCCGCTCGCCGTGCTCAACATCGGCGGCGTCGCCAATGTCACCTGGATCGGCGAGGCGGGCGTCGAGGGTGAGCTCATCGCCTTCGATACCGGGCCGGGCAACGCCATGCTCAACGACTGGACGCTGCGCCACACCGGCCGCCCCGCCGACATCGGCGGCGCGCTCGCCGGCGGCGGGAGAGTCGATGCCGGCGCTCTATCGGCGCTGCTCGCGCATCCCTACTTCGAGCGGCCGGCGCCGAAATCGCTCGACCGCGATGCCTTCGATCCGGCGCCGCTCGAACGCCTGAGTCCCGCCGACGGTGCGGCGACCCTGGTCGCCTTCACCGCCGCGGCGGTGGCGCGCGCGCAGTCCCTGCTTCCCCGCCCGGTCAATCGCTGGCCTCGTCGCCGGCGGCGGCCGGCACAACCCGACCATCATGGCCGCCCTGGCTGAACGCCTGGGCGCGCGCCGTCGCGCCGGTCGAGGCCGTGGGCTGGGACGGCGACGCCCTGGAGGCGCAGGCCTTTGCCTATCTGGCGGTCCGCTCGCTGCCGCGGCCTGCCGCCTCAGCCTGCCGACGACGACCGGAGTCAGCCGACCGCTGACCGGCGGCAAACGCCATCCAGCATCGCGGACGTTAGGATCTTGCCTAGCGGACGGCGGCCTTGGCGCGGCCGCGGGCGCATCACTGTGGCTAGGTAGTCGTCGACCTCGGCGGCCATCTGGTCGATGCGGTCATGGAAGAAGTGATTGGCGCCCTCGACGATGCGGTAGTCGATCTGGATGTCGCGCTGGTGCGACAGCTTCTGCACCAGCTTGCTGACCGACTCCTGCGGCACGATGTCGTCGCTGTCGCCTTGCAGCACGAGGCCCGAGGACGGGCAGGGCGCCAGAAAGCCGAAATCGTACATGTTGGCGGGCGGCGACACCGAGATGAAGCCGCTGATCTCCGGCCGCCGCATCAGGAGCTGCATGCCGATCCAGGCGCCGAACGAGAAGCCGGCGATCCAGCAGGCGCTGGCGTTCGGGTTGTAGCCCTGCAGCCAGTCGAGCGCCGAGGCGGCGTCGCTCAGTTCGCCCTCGCCGCGGTCGAACTTGCCCTGGGAGCGCCCGACGCCGCGGAAGTTGAACCGCAGGACCGCGAAGCCCCGTCGCTGGAAGGCCTGGAACAGGGCATAAACGACCTTGTTGTTCATCGTGCCCCCATGCTGGGGTTCGGATGCAGCATGACCGCGATGGGGGCGCTCGCCTGCTTGCCATGTTGGTAGCGGCCCTCGATCCGTCCTGCGGGGCCGTTAATAATAATTTCAGGCATTTCTGATGATACCTTTGCGTAAGACCTCAAAAGACGCCGGGAGCCGACGCCCGCGCCGGCCAAGTTTGCTATCGGCTGCCGTCCGGCAACCGCTCGCTAAACTTGACCAATTTAGTCGGACATATTATATGCGAGCTTAAGCGCTTGCCGTGAGCCGACTTTCGCCGCAGCGCGATCCGCGGCGCGGCAGATACTAGCATGGCCGGTCCCATGAGTTTCAAGACGCTTCGCGACGAAATCGACTCGATGATGGCGCGGGACCCGGCCGCCCGCTCGCGCTTTGAGGTGGTGATCGCCTATCCGGGGTTCCAGGCCCTCGTGGCCTACCGCGTGGCCCATTGGTTCTGGCGGCGCGGTTGGCTGCTGATGGGACGGTTCGTTTCCGAACTTCGGGCGCTTCCTCACCGGCATCGATATCCACCCCGGCGCGGTGATCGGCCGGCGGCTGTTCATCGATCACGGCATGGCCCTGGTGATCGGCGAGACGGCGGAGATCGGCGACGATGTCACGCTCTATCAGGGCGTTACGCTCGGTGGCGTGGCGCCGTCGGTGAATTCGGCGGCGCAGGTCCACCGCAAGCGCCATCCCACGCTGCGCAACAACGTCATCGTCGGCTCCGGGCGCCCAGGTGCTCGGGCCGATCACCGTGGGCGAGGGCGCGCGGGTCGGCGCCAATGCCGTGGTGGTGGCGGACGTGCCGGCCGGCGTCACGGTGGTGGGCATCCCCGCCAAGGTCGCCGTACCCCGCGGCAAGAGCCAGGAGTTTCGCGCCTACGGCACGCCCACGGTGGAGGCCCCCGATCCGGTGGCGCGCGCGATCGACGGGCTGATGGACCAGGTCTCGCGCCTGCAGGCCCGCATCGACCAACTGGAGACCCAGGCGGCCGGCCGGAATGGCGCCGACGCCCTGCCTGCCGGTTCGTTGACAGAGCAGATCCCGCCGGCGAGTCCGCCACAAAACGGTTGATACCCGCGTTCGGCATGCGATTCTGAGGCGGCCATGGGACGCCCCGTTTACCTCGACTACAACGCGACGACGCCGGTGCGGCCAGGCGGTGGCCGCCGCCATGGCCGAGGCGCTGGCGGCGGTCGGCAACCCGTCGTCGGTGCACGGCTTCGGCCGCGCTGCGCGGGCGCGGCTGGAGACGGCGCGCGAGCAGGTCGCGGCGCTCGTCGGCGCGCGGCCGGCGCAGGTGGTCTTCACGAGCGGCGGCACCGAGGCCAACAACCTGGCTCTGACGGGCAGCGGGGCGAGCGCGGGTTCTCGTCTCCGCCATCGAGCATGACTCCCGGTGCTGAAGGCGACGGCCGCGGAGCCGATCCCGGTCGAGCGCAGCGGCGTGGTCGATCTGGCCGCGCTGGAGCGGATGCTGGCGGCAAAGGCGGAGCCGGCGCTGGTGTCCGATCATGGCTGGCCAACAACGAGACCGGCGTGATCCAGCCGGTGACCGAGGCGGCGCGCATCGCGCACGAGCATGGCGCGCTCTGCCACTGCGATGCCGTGCAGGCGGCGGGCAAGATCATCGACCGATTTCGCCAGCGCTCGGCGTCGATCTGTTGACCTGTCGGCGCACAAGCTGGGCGGGCCGGCGGGCGTGGGCGCGCTCATCGTCGCCGATCATGTGCACTTGGCGCCAGCGGCAGCGCGGCGGCGGGCAGGAGCGCGGACGGCGCGCCGGCACGGAGAACCTTCCGGGCATCGTCGGCTTCGGCGTCGCCGCGGAGATCGCTGCTGCCGAGCTTGACGCCGCGGCGAAGCTCGCCCACTTGCGCGACGATCTCGAGCGGCGCGCCCTGCGGCCGTGCCCGGCGCGATCGTGTTCGGGCGGGAGGCGGCGCGCCTGTCCAATACGAGTTGCCTCGCGCTGCCGGGTGCTGGACAAGCGAGCTGCAGGTGATGGCGCTCGATCTGGCGGGCGTGGCGGTCAGCGCCGGTTCCGCCTGTTCGTCGGGGAAGGTGCAGCCGTCGCATGTCCTGCGCGCCATGGGCGCGGACGCGGCGACGGCGGGGAGCGCCATCCGCATGAGCCTGGGCTGGCGCAGCACGGCGGATGATATCGACCGCTTCCTCGGAGGCGTGGTGCGCGCTGGCGGCGCGCAATCGCGCGCTCGGCAGTCTGACGGCGGCATAGGGACCGGCGGCATGAACGACGTGGCGAAGCAGACCGACGGCCGCAACCAGCCGAAGCTGCCAGATCTATCTCGACTACCAGGCGACCACGCCGGCCGACCCGCGGGTGGTGGCGGCCATGCTGCCCTACTTCACCGAGAAGTTCGGCAATCCCCATTCGACCAGCCATTCCCATGGCAAGGAGGTGGCTGCGGCGGTGGAGGCGGCGCGCCACCAGGTGGCGCGGCTGATCGGGGCCGACGAGCGCGAGATCGTCTTCACCTCCGGCGCCACCGAGTCCGAACAACCTGGCGATCAAGGGCGCGCTCCGCTTCAAGGGCGAGACGCGCCGGCGCGTGGTCACCTACGTCACCGAGCACAAGTGCGTGCTCGAGAGCGTGCGCCGCCTGGGCGAGGAGGGCGTCGAGGTCGTGCTGTCTGCCGGTGCGGGCCGACGGCCTCGTCGATCTCGATCTGCTGGCGCGCACGCTCGACGAGCGGCCGACCACGCTGGTCTCGGTCATGGCGGCGAACAACGAGATCGGGGCGGTGCAGCCGCTGGCGGAGATCGGCGCGCTCTGCCGCGCGCGCGGCGTGCTGTTCCACAGCGATGCCGCCCAGGCCGTCGGCAAGGTGCCGATCGATGTCGAGGCCATGAAGATCGATCTGCTCAGCATCTCCGGCCACAAGATCTACGGGCCCAAGGGCATCGGCGCGCTCTATGTGCGCCGGCGCCCGCGCGTGCGGCTGGAGCCGTTGTTCGACGGCGGCGCGCAGGAGCGGGGCATCCGCTCCGGCACGCTGCCGGCGCCGCTCTGCGTCGGGCTCGGCGTGGCCTGCGAGATCGCCGGCGCCGAGATGGCGGCCGAGGCGGCGCGGCTCGGCCAGTTGCGCGACCGGCTCTATCGCGGGCTGAAGAAGGCGGTGCCGGAGCTCGTGCTCAACGGCGATCCCGGAGCATCGCTTGCCGGGCAATCTCAACGTCGGCTTTCCCGGGATCGACGGTCAGGCGCTGCTGGCGGAACTGCCGGAGCTGTCGCTGTCGCTGGGGTCGGCCTGCACCTCGGCGGCGGTCGAGCCTTCCCATGTGCTGAAGGCGCTGGGACTGCCGGATGAGCTGGCCAACGGCTCGATCCGCATCGGGCTCGGGCGCTTCACGTCGGAGGCCGACGCGGACTTTGCCATCGACCGCGCTGGCCAGCGCCGTGCGGCGCCTGCGCGGCGCGGCCCTCGTCGGCTTGACGCGGCACACCGGAGGCGTATGGCACGGATGCCGGCCCGTTGCGGGGCGGGCGGCGGAGAAGCTAGGCGATGCCGAAGATCACGTTCATCAAGACCGACGGCGCGCGCGTCGAGATCGATGCGCCCACCGGGCTGTCGGTGCTGGAGATCGCGCACCGCAACAACATCGACCTCGAGGGCGCCTGCGAGGGTTCGCTCGCCTGCTCGACCTGCCACGTCATCGTCGATCCCGAATGGTACGAGATCCTGCCGGACGGCGAAGGAGGACGAAGGAGGACATGCTCGATCTCGCCTTCGGCCTCACCGCACACCTCGCGGTTGGGCTGCCAGATCATCGTGACGGAGGAGCTCGACGGCCTCACCGTCCCGCCTGCCGGCCGCCACCTGCAATGCATGTCAGACAAGTGAGTCTGAGTGGGTTGCAGGCGCTGATTCCATTTGCCTTGCTCCCTGCCCTTGCCAGGCTGTTTTGCAAAACCGGGCATCCTGTTCTGTTCCATCTTCACGATTGCGGACTCCAGCCAGCTTCGCGCGATCGGCCTGCATGCTGTAGAGCGTGCCATCGCGAGCGACTTATGGCCTAAGACGGCCGATCTCGTGTGGGTGCAGCCGGCGTCGCCGCGAGTAGCGTGCCCGGTACGATGGCGCGCAGCCCAGTGGAAGCGATGTAGCCGCGGTAGCCCAGCGCCTCCACGGCACGCTGCGGAGTTCTGACGGCAGATGGTCAGGGGCGCCAGGGGCGGCCGGTCTTCGTAGTCGGCGATCACCGCCGCCTTCCTTCGGCGTCCCATCCAGCAGAGCCTCTCAACTGCGCTGGTCACCGGCACCGACAGCTGGTGGTCTTGGTCTCGATCTGCCCACGTCAGCTTGGCGCCGTCGTAGCTACTCCACAGCATGGCGCAACAATCGCCGATCCTCGCGCCCGTGCCGAGACCCAGCTGGACGATCAGCCGCAAATCGGGGCAGGCGCTAGCCCTGGAAGGCGTCCACCAGGCGTCCGGCCAGGCAGGCGGTGCTCCTGCACGTTGATGGCTTTGATGTCGCGGGCGGCGTTGAACTGCAGTGTGATACATGCGACTCGCCGGTCCAGGGCGTAGTCGAGGGAGGATCCTGGATAACCTGGATGCATCTGGTCAGCCATCCTGGTGTCGCCGCCATGCCTGTCCCGTAGTTCCACCAGCCATCTCGATCCACGTAACTTAACGGAGATGTCGCCAAAGTCCGCCTCCAGGTGGGCGAGGTGCTTCCCGTAGGTCCGCGCGGCTGCGCCTTGCCAACTCGTGGAAATGCGGCGAGGCACGGTAGCGCGCGATCAGGTCGCCGATGGTGCCCTGCCGGACTTGCTCTGCTTCGCAACGGCGCTGCGGGCGACTTCCAACATGCGCTTCTGGCGCGCGGGTCTCGTCGTCGGGCAGGCGCTCACCGGTCCTGCGGTCGTAGTAGTAGACCCTGCCGCGGACAGTGACTTTGTTGACGCCCTTGGTCTTCATCTACCTCACCGCGCGTAACCGCTGGATCAATGTGGTTAGTGGACAAACGGCGGGGCCTGTCGGCCGTAGGCGGTGGGTGACGCTAATCTTGTCGAGCTCGACGATCGTGCACCCCGTCACGTCTAACCCCATGTCCTGCGCAGCAGCCTTGATGGCGCGCTCTGATGTCGGAAAGCGTGAACGGGGTGGGCAATGCGCGGTTCATGGAGGCGGCCGCCCCGATCGGGCTTGTCTGTGAAGATGACCGTGCCGTCTCTCGGCCGTGAGATCTCCTGGACGCAGGGAGACCACATCAACGGGACCTCGACGACGCCTTCGGCAGCCATCTCAGCTGTCCCACTTCCTAAAGGCGCGATTTGCCTCCTTGCCATGCTCTAAGCAAACCACATCGAAGCCGCCAGCCCGGCCAGAGTTGTATTGGCAGGATGCGTCAGCTGCGCGGCGGCAATCGCCCATTTCCGAGTCGCGTTTTCCGCAGCCTTGGTCATGCGGCGGGCGCCTCAACGGGCCGAGGAACCCACCATCGCCCCAATCAGGTGGCAGTGGATGGAGCGCAGCTCGCCGGAGCGGCGCTGATTTGCGGGCAGAAGGATCATCGCATGAAAGCATATATCCGATTTCACCAGAGAAAGTGAGTGTGATCGAGGCACGATGACGAGTCCCAAAGCCCACAAGACTCTGGGGTGGGTCCCCGTTGCGCAGATTGGCTGAAGCGGCAATATCCCCGGAATCGGGGCAAATTGATCGCGTTGGATTTTCGTGTTCACGAGAACACCGCTTGGCGTTGGCTTAGCGGTGTCGCGCCGACGACCGCCCATCTTGAAGAGATGTTCGTCAAGTGGGGCAGACCGTGGCTGGAGTTCGTGTTTGTCGAGGCCTACTGAAGGTTCTGATCCTAGATTAGGAACTCGACGATCTGGACGCGAGGATCCGAGAAACGTCCGGCGCGTCGTGCCCAGCGGCTGAGGCCAACAGGCGCGTTGCGCTGACCGGGTCGAAAAATCAAATTACAAAGAACCAAATTCCAGCTTGCAGTGCCACTGCCGATCCAGAGAATTGCGACGTCGGCAGCTCCTAGAAGATTTGGTAGCAGACACACCACCAGAGCGTTGGGGTATCTAGCGTGGCTGGGCGGGTCTTTTTGCGGTTTCCTGGATTGGGGCGGAGTAACGAACGCTAGATCACCTACTTCACCATTCCCGGTACGTCTATTCGACGGCTGCTGGTGGCAGCCGGGAAGTTGCCGGTCGAGGCGCTAAAGGTTTCGGCGAAGGTGTGCACGCTGGCGCGTTGGCTGCTCATGATGCGTGACCGCGGTGACGATGACGCACTGCCGATCACTCAGAACCTGCTCGCCGAAATGCTGGGTGTCCAGAGGCCAACCATCACGAATGCTGCCCGGGAGTTGGAACGCGCCGGTTTGATCGCGCGCGGCCGACGGCAAGTCACGATACTTGATCGGCAGGGCCTCATGGAGGCATCTTGCGAATGTTATCAGCTGGTCCGGACGCGCGTCGCCTTTCACCTTCCCAAGACATACACGTAATAGTGAGCTCCCCGCCGAATCGGTAATGTACATTACCGACAGCAAGTCCGAAGCAGCACGTAATCCGGGCCATGGGGGCGGGCTTACCGACGGCCGGCGAATTCTTGTCGTCGAAGACGAGGCCATGATAGCGCTCGATTCTCAAGAGGTGGCGCTGCGCGATCTCGGCGCGACTGTCGCCGGCCGGCGGAACGCCCCCGAAGCGCTCGCAGCTATTGAAGACGGAAGGTCGATTGCGCATTGCTGGATTACCTGCTTCTGACGATGAAGACGTGAGTGCAGGCTGAGGTCCTAGAAAAGCTTGAGATCCTGATCATATTTGTCACTGCCAACACGGGGTTAGCTCCGGATTTGAAACTCCATGGATCGTCCAAAACCCTATGAGCAGCGCACACTACTCAATTTGATAGTCAGTATTGTCGACCTGACTGATGCGCGGACCGGGGCGAGGCGCAAAGCCGGATCGCGGTCAGGATGCCGACAGTGTCGGATGTCCACAACCCGTAGTGGTCCACTCGGGGAACTCACTGCTGCTTGGGATTATTCCGGTGCTAGCGCGGGATGGCGGCGCTCCAGTGAAGGTCTCCAAGAAAGGCGCGCGGCCTCCGGGCCGGGGCCGACCGGAAGGCGAAGCTCGCACTGGCGGGTGATCGCGCATGCGCGTCCCTCAGCCCGCGTCTGATCGTCGGGATCGGCGCGTCGGCCGGGGACTCATCACGCTTTTAAGAGCTTTCTGGATAACATGCCGCCGGATACAGGGATTGCATTCGTCCTCGTCCAGCATCTCGACCCGCACCACAAGAGCATGCTGGTGGAACTCCTCGGCAGTCATACCGCGATGGCGGCTGCTGAAGCCACGCACGGCGGTCCCCATCGCAGGGATCGCCACTATCTGGGCTGCGTCAACGCAGCACTTCATCCTCGGGAATGGTGAACTTGTGGGATTTGCCGGCACGGGATCACGAGCTGGCGCTTTCCGCCACTCACTCATCTCGCAGACGATAGAGCAGTCGAAGAACCCGTGCCGCAGCCCGTCGACCACGACCTTTTCGAGATGCGCGTGAGCGCCTCGGCGATCTAGCTGGAATGGCGCGTGAGTCGAAACGGTGATGTACGATCCTCAGACACGCGCAGCACCTTCATGTCCTTGATGGTGGAGGAGAACGCCACTCGGCAGAACCGCGGCGCAGTCGCCGTGAACGCCAGCACCGTCGTCGCCCGCTTCGGGCGATCGCGGAACATAAAGACCTTATGCCGCCCTTCAGCGCGGGAGGTCGATGAGTTCAGCCGGTGCAGCGCAGTGAAGAAAGCGAGATAGAAGTCGCGCGTCTGAATGCACGCTCGCTGCCCGCCGCCATCGGACCTGCCTTTCGTCCAGTTGACACTTCACAATCTCCTGAAAGAAGGGTTAAGCCGCAGCCACACGTTGAGTTTCCTGGAGATTTCGTGGCGGAGAAGGCCAAGCCTTTCTAAGCGAATACGCATCGCTTCGTGCCGCGATACGCCGAAGTTCGGCGTGATGTAGGGTCGATGACGCCAGTGACCACCGCCCTCGTGTGCAAGGGTGAATCGGTAGCGCCCCTTTTATTCTGATTTTCGTCCGATTCAGGGATCTGATTGACGCGTTCATTGACTCATATGGCGCCAAGAATATCTGGCTCTTAGATTTTCTTGCAGTGCTCCGAACAGCTTATGGAGGTCGTCAAACTCGAACCGCAGCTTTCTGAGATGCTTTTCAACTACATCCTCGATTGAGATCGGTGGCCTCAAAGTCACGGCGCTTGAAGCAAAGTTTCAGACAGGAGCGCCTCTTGCATCCAGCTCGAGTGCCTCAGGTTTGCCGGCGATCCTGATGTATAGCATCATCACGTTGCGCCTGCGTACCAACGAGCCTCGCGCCATGTGGTAGCTCTCGTCCTCGCGCTTTGTGGACAGAGGTTTCGTACTTGACAGTTAGCGCATACACAAACCGTTCGAAACCCATGCACTCATAGTCACTGCGGCTTTCTGTGTTTTGAGTTCGAGACCATTACATTGGGTGAGTGCGTCTTGCGGCATCCTAAAGTCCTAGCCAACCGGCGATGATATTGCGTTGGACCTCCGACGTCCCGGAATAAAGCTTAAGCTACCGATCGCGTCGCGCAAGGCTCGTTCAACTTCGACCTCGCTGCGAAGCCGTATCCGCCGAAAACCTGAACCACATCGAGTGCGGTTCGCACCAGCGACCTGCTCACGAACAGCTTCGCGATGGAGGCATCGAAAGGACACGCTCTTCGATCGCTCGAGGTTCCACGCTGCCTTATAGGTAAGGCGGCGCTGCTTCGAGTTTCACTTCATGTCGGCGATCTTGTGGGAGACTGCCTGATACTGAGATGGCATGACCTGATTGGCGGCGCGTTCGTGCATAACCCACTACCTTCTCGAGAAGGCGCTCCATGGTGCCGACATGACTCGCAAAGAGGCAGGTGCGCTCCCACTCCATGGCGTGTGCGAATAGTCCGGCGCCACCGCCAACGCCGCCGAGTACGGCCGTCGCCGGGACGACCATGTCTTCGAAGACGAGCTCGCCGATGGGCGACGTCCGCAGCCCCATCTTCTCGAACTTCTGGCCAATCCGGTAGCCGGGCGTCGTGGCTTGCACCAGGGAACGCGGTAATGCCGCCGTAATAGCTCGCGATCGGTGACGGCGAATATGACCGCCACCTCGGCGATCGGTGCATTGCTGACGAATATCTCGTGCCGTTGATGCGAAAACCGCCTCCGTGCGGCTCTGCTCTTGTGCGAAGAGCAATGCATCCGGATCCGATTCCGGCTCGCTCATCCCGTTTGCCGCAATCAGGCTGCCGCGTCGCAGAGCCCGGAAAGGTAGTGACGCTTCTGGTCCTCTGAGCCAAATTTCCAGATCGGCACGACGCAGGCCAGCAGATGAGCGCAGATCGAAAAGACGAGGCCAGAATCCTCACAGCCAGCCCAGCGCCTCGAGCGCCACGGCAGTCGACATCGGATCGAGGCCAGCGCCTCCATAGGCTTCCGGCACGGGCAGACCTCGTCGCTTCCATCTCAGCGCAAGCGAGCCATAGCTCACGACGGAAGACCTGTCCCGGTCGCGCTCCCTTACATCGCTGTTCAGTTTCTCCCGCGCGAAGCGTCGAATCCTACCGCGCAGGATGCACTGCCCGCTGAGGCCGAAATCCATCATTCGACTTCTTTGAGCCGCTGGTAATCGATCTGTCCGTCGCACGAAGTCTTCGGCAGGGGCGTTCCTGATGAGAGAACCGATCCGGGATCATGTGGTAGGCCGGCAGGTTCTCCGGAGTGAACCGCTTGAGCTCGATGAGCGACAGCGCGAGACCATCGCGTGAGGCATAGAAAGCGTTGATCGCTAGTCCTTCTTCCCCCTGCTGGGCGATCGCCGCAGCTCCTCGGAGATGGCGTGGTGCCTGTAGAGAGCCGCTTCGACCTCCCCGAGCTCCACGCGACTTCCCGCCTCTTAACCATTCGGTCGCGCCGACCGCAGAATGTGTAGACGCCGTCATTGGGCTTTCACGACGATATCGCCGGTGCGGTACCAGCGGCCGGCCGCATCCACATGAAAGGCCGAGCGCGATCCGGCAGGTTCCAACAACCATGCATGACAGGCGCGCCGCTAATGATGAGCCCGTTCCTCGTCCCGCGCAGCACATCTCGCCCATGATCATCAGTTACGCGGGCCTTCACGTGGGAGCACGCCCGCCCGACTGGGGAGATGACGCGATCCTCCGCGATTACCCCCGGGACCGTGCGCAGACGTTGGTCTCGGTAGGTCCGTATAGGTTCAGGTAGCGTGCATGGGGAAGCATTGCTTTCAGCCGTCGCAAATGTTTTACTGGAAACACTCGCCAGCGAAGAGAACAAGACGGGCAGTATAGTCGCTCATGACTATCGACCCGGCCATGCTCGACCAGCAAGGTCAGTACAGACGGCGTTGAATAACAGACTGTGAGCCGTTTGTCGGCGATCATCGCCACCATGCCGGCTGATTCTTCCCGAGCTCCTCGCCGATGAGAGTGACGGCCGCACCATGCTTTAACGGAGCAATACGTAACTGAACGAAGTACAC
>ERZ1370068.3211-contig-2328_pt1 | contig 28485 bp, 41 predicted proteins | sample MGYA00561227_ERZ1370068 | MGnify/ENA primary metagenome ERZ1370068 (study PRJEB38410, sample SAMEA6850437) | metagenome | study: Metagenomic assessment of the ecological functions of the soil: analysis of the soil microbiota associated with the...
AGACGTACGAAGGGCAGGGCCACGAGGCCCTATGGCTATCGGACTGGTCTTCGCTCCATCTCGACGTCATCGCTCACGATCGAGGCCTGAAACGGCTGGCGGCGTCGCTGTATGAATTCGAGCCCGCGCGCGATCTAGCCTGAAATCTGGAGCGTCTTCAGGATCTCGGGATCGGGCTCCTCGACCGCGATCGGCTCGTGGCAGGACGTACAGTCCTGACCGATCGAGACGGTGGCGTCGGTGGTCGCGTGCTCGCCGTCGTGACAACGGAAGCATCCGGGATCGTCCTCGTGGCCGAGGTTGTTCGGGTACGTCCCCAAGTCACCTTCAGATCGGGAAATACGTTTCGCGACCAAAGGGAGAAGAGCGCGGCCGAAGCGCGGTCGATCGTCGGCGGCCGGGACGACGCGACCGAAGCATAGGCGGTCGCGTAGAACCCCTTCAGCTCGAAGCGATCCGCGCACGGGCGTCGTCCTCGCTCGCATAGCTTGCCTTGAGGAGCTCGACCCCCTCCTTCTTGATGAACGGGAGGGATGGACGGAATGTCGCCGGCGCGCATGGCGCGATCGACCGCAGCGGCGGGCCGCTCGAACGTGTGCGCCGGGACGGTTGTGGCAGTCGACGCACTGCATCGTGAACTTCGGAAGCGCGCTGACGGAATCCGCCGTCGCACCGCTTGCCGAAGTACGCCGTGACCTTGCCCGTGGCTCAGCGTGTCTCCACCCACGCAATGGACTGGCGTGCGGCATCACCGGAGGCGAAGCGGACGGCGGTCCCGGCGCCCATGTGGGCGGCGTGAATCTTGGCGACCCTCATCGCGAGGATCGTCCAGGTGGCCGAGGTTGGCTTCGTCGTCCGCACGCTTGAGCTTGACCTCCGAGACGCAGAGGGCGTCCGGTGTCGCGATCGTGGCACGACTCGCAAGTCTCCTCGGAACCGACGAGGCGGCCCGACGCGAGCCCGGCAGCGATCGGACGGGGGAATGAGTTCGTCACGACTTGGTAGAGCTGGCGCGTTCCGTTGATCTTGGCGTGCATCCAACCGGTCGCTCCGGGCGAAACGTGACAGGAAACGCAGGCGACCTTCGCGTGCGGAGCCGCCGCGTGCGCGGTGAACTCCGGCTTCATGACGTGACAGCTCTGGCCGCAAAACTGCGTCGTCTCCATGTGCTCGACGGCCCGGTAGGACAGCTGCGATCCGATCACGACGTTGGCGGCCGTCGTGATCCCGAGGAACCAAAGAGCTTTCGAACGGCCGCGGCCCGATCGGGAGGCGGACCGGAGACCAAGCGCCGCTTGGCGAGCATCGCGCCCAGCGGGATCAGGGCGAGACCGAAAAGAACAAGAGGGGAAGGATGAGGAAGAGGAGGATGCCCGTGTAGGGGTTGTCGACGTGACCGCGCGCATGAACGGGGAGCGCGAAGAGCCAGAGGAACCCGGCAGTCGTGACCAGCACCGTTCCGGCCGCGCTGAGCCAGTGGCCGGTCAGGAGCACGGCGACCGGACGCGACGGGGATGGGCTCAAAAGGTGTAATCCAACATGACGCTGAGGATGTGGTTCGTGTAGTTCTTGAAGTCCAGCCCGAGGAAGATCGACTTGTCCGACCCAGGATCGTTGTTCGGGTCGCCCATGTAGGGCTGGTTGAAGTCGCTCGCGAAGTTCTGCTCATTCCAGGACTCGTACCAGTAGCGGACCGCGTAGCCCAGGTTCTTTCGGATCTTCTGGTTGAACGAGGCATGCACGAGCGCGAGCGTCGTGTCCAGCTTGGGGAATTCCGTCAGCGTCGTGTCGCCCGACGAGGCTCCACCCGGGACGAAATGGGTGTCGATGTCGCCCGTGCCGCGTGACCACGAGGCATCGAGAGCGAGCCACATCGCGTGATCGGCCTTGAGGCCAAAGTCGAGGCCGACCGATGCGGTGTCGTAGTGGTCGTTGATGTCGCTCCCCCAGTTGTCGAGGGGATCGTCGGTTCCGATGCCGGCGGAGACGTTTCGATACCGCGTCTCGAGCCCGTACTCCCAGTTGTCCCAGGTGTAGTCGCCGTAGACGTGGAAGCGCTCGCTCGCGGCGATCGCGAAGCCGACGCTGTAGGACGCGCTCTTGTCGTCGGTGCGCCCCGCGAGCAGGATGTCGTAGGTCTCGGGGATTCCGTCGAAGTTGCGATCCTCGCTGGCGGTATAGGACTGGCCGATCTTGAGCCCCGTGTTCGGGTCCGTGTACTCATCGTCGAAGTAGGCGGCCCCGGCGTAGAACGAGAGCTTGTCGGTCGCGGTGACGTCGAGCTGCAGCTCGAAGGCGTTACGGTCGCGGTCGGTCCAGTAGTAGCGTCTCATCCCCTCGTTGGCCTCGGCCTCGGCCGGCTCGCCGATCGGGAAGCGACTCCTCGAAGTACGCGGCGTCGTAGTGGTCGGCCGTTCGCTCCTGGTGGCGCAAGGTGGTGCGTGCGGTCAGCCTCTCGGTGATGTCGAAGTCCAGGGTGAGCTTCGAGGATGTCCTCGTCCGACCGCGTCACCGCGGAGAAGTCCCGGTCCTGCCGGAGCCGCTCGAAGCTCAGGGAGCCGTTGAACCAATGGATCGGCGCCCACCCCGCGAGCGCCCCGATCGACTCGCGCTTGAAGGAATAAGGAAGGCTCCTGCGCGCGATGCGGTCGTCCGCGAGTCGCGTTGCCGTTGGCGTCGCACACGTTGATGTTGCCGCACAGCGGAAACTGATAGTCCGCAGCGACGTAGTCGGTGAACACCAGCTGAGGGCGACTTGTTCTCGAGGTCGTAGAGACGGTACCAGGCGCTCCACCGGAAGCTCCGCGTCGGACGCGAAGACACCAAGAGCCGCGCGGTCGTGTTCCTGTGCTCGCCGTCGTAGGACGATGCGGGGAGCGGCGCCGCCGTCAGGAGCGTGTTGATGGTCATCGGGAGGAACGGGGCGTCCTGGCTCGTGCTGCCGAACGACACGGACGCGTCGATCCGCGTCCGCCCGCGGAGATTGACTCCCGAACAGCCAGAGCTGGTTCGAGTCGAAGTCCACCGCCTGGCTCATCTGCATACGGCCGGGGTTGGCCTGGTTGACGTTGACGGCCTCGTCCACCAGGAAAAGCTGGTCATCCCACTGCAGCGACGGGTTTCCGTTTTCGAACGTCGTGTGCGCGAACCGCATGCCCGCGTTCCAGCTCTTTCCGACGTACTCGGCCGCCGCCGTGATCAAGTCGGTCTTGAAGTTGATCGGGCCGCGCGACCTCCGCGGGAGCCTGCGAGAAGTACATCCCGAGCGTCTGGGGGCGGTTCCCCTGCGCCGCTCGCGGTCTCCCTCGATCGAGAGGATCCAGTGGCGGCTCGGCGTGTACTCGAACGCCGCCCCGCCCACCTTCCTCTGGTGGCCGACCTCGACGGATTGGGCGCCCTGGGCGATACCGTTCTTGATGATGAAACCCTTGGTGCCGGGGTCCCACTCGCCGTCCGCGTCCGCATCGACGCTCGCCGGCGCCGCGCGCACCGCGGCCTGGAAGGAATCCTCGAGCGTGAACTTCCCGAGCGAGGACTGGGCGAAGAGCTGGTAGGCCTGATCGGTCCACTCGCGCGGGTTCTCCGACCAACGGATCGTTCCGCGCCACAGATCTTGCCGCCCGACCTCGAAGAGGATCTTCTGGTCGCGCTGCGTCACGTCGCGCACGGTGAGGTCGAAGAACATCCGCTCGGCCGGAACGCCAGTGGAAGTCGAACCGCTCGACCACGAACCCGTTGGGGACGTCGCGATACTCCTCGAATTTCTTCGAGTCCCGATTGTCGGTGTCGGCGAAGTACTCGGGGCCGAAGATGATCTCGCCTTCGACGGCGGCGTCCTTGCGTGGCATCGTCCGCCTTGGACCTCGGCCTTTGCGGGTTCGTCCTTCGCGGGCTCGTCCGCCGCGAACGCCGCGTGCGCGGACGATGAGCGCGAGGGCCAGCAGCAGAACGACGCCCGGTGTTTCGAATCGCCTCATCGGCCTACCCTCCTGCCCCGCGACTACCGGAGGAAGCGCATCCCGGCCGGATGGTTCGAGCCGTGGATCTGCGAATGACAGTTCAGGCAGCCGCGATCGAACATCCGGCTGCCGGGGAAGAACTCCGCGCCGGGACTCGCATCGGCGTAGGGCTGCGTCGGGTGCTTCGACTCGTCGTGGCACTGCTGGCAGAGGCGCGGCTGCTTGGCGATCTGCATGCTCGGATGCAGCGATCCGTGGGGGTCGTGGCAGGTCATGCAGTTCTCTTTGACCGGAGGGTGCTCCCACAGCATCGGGGTCTTCTTCTCCGCGTGGCACGTGTAGCAGTTGTCGTTCACGGATTCCTGCTTGAGGAGCGTTGGACCCGTCGAGCCGTGCGGGTTGTGGCAGGACGAGCAGGTCATCGTGCCCTCGCGCATCGGCATGTGGGCCGACCGCATGAGCGCCGCTTTCCGCCGGAGATGGCACGACCCGCAGGTGTCGAACTCGGTCGCCTTGGTCAAAAGCGCGGCGTGCGGCTTACCCTGCTGGTGGATCGTGTGGCAGGTCAGACAGGACAGGTCGCGGCCGTCGTGCGGGCTTCCCTTCCAGTGGGACCGGTCTCCGCGCTCGTGGCACGCATAGGCACGCCGCGGACTGCTCCGGCGCCGGCAAGCTGCGGAGAACGCGGATCTTCGTGATGTCGCCGCCGCCTTCCACGTGCGCGGCGCCAGGGCCGTGGCACGTTTCGCACCCCGTTGCGCCGCTCGGATCGGCGACCGCGGTCTTGCCGTGGCTGGTCGCGGCGAGGCGTGATTGCGGACTCTTCGTGGCATTGCTTGCACGTCTCCGACCCGACGTACCCGGCCGGCGGGTCCGCCGCGAGCGCTGCCGCCGTGACGACGAGCGAGAGAAACCAGAGTCCAAATCTGGCGGCCATCGACGGCATCCCTCCTGGTGCCCAGAACTTAACACCAACACCCACTTTCGAGCGCCGGCATTTTTGGACACGATTGGTCCGTAATGGTCGTATCGTCCACCGCGCGGGACTCTACCCGAAAGTCTCGGGTGCAACTCCTACACATGCGTAACGCCGCTTTACATGCTCCGTGAGCCGTCAAACCGACACAAAACAGCGCTTCTCAGGGAGCGAGTGCGCGCTGGCCGGAGACTTGCTGCTAACTAGAAGGACGACTCGCGCACGCCGGGGCCCGACCCCCGGCTTGCTGTCACCGTCGCTGGAAATCATGTTCCTCAGTGGCGGTGAGTGAAAGGCGGATGGAAGAGACGCGCGGGCGGCAAGTCCTCGGATCTAGGCGGGTCGAAGACGCCCCTGTCGGGGTATCCGCCTAGTCCTCGCGGCGGTCGTCCTCCTGGGGGATTTGCGGCTCCGGCGTCGCGCTCGCTACGCCCTCGCCCGTCCAGTCGCTCCATCGAACCGACGTGAGGCCGAGCGCACCACCGCAATGCACGTTGAGCGCGAACCCGTCCTCCCTGCCGGCGGGGGCGCAACACCCAGCACGCTCACCTGGTCGACCTCGAATGCGACCCGGGTCACGTTGAACGGCGGTACGGTCGCAACGAGCGGAGCGCTGACCATCCAGCCGCTGACCAACGCGACCTATACGCTGGTCGCTCACGATGCGGCCGGGGTGGCTGTGGCGACATGCCGAAAGGACGTCCTCGTCGCCCAGCCGCCGTGGCGTCAACGGCGCGATCCGTCCGATCGCGTGCGGCACCGGGATGATCCCCGACATCCGTACCGGCCAGCTGCTGACTCTCGATCACCAGCACATGGTCCACGTGCTGATCCTGGCGGAGGGGTACACGCTGTCGGATCTCAGCCAGTTCCATGTCGGCTCGACCAACGACGTCGCCGACTGGATGGACTCAATGAGGGACGCCTCGACATCTACGACGCCTTCCGGGAGGCGTTCTGTTTCTGGAAGCTGCCTGCCGTTTCGAACGCGCGCATCGTTCCGGGAGGCGCGGTCGAGGATACGGCGTTCCGCGTTCCGGTGGACGCCGCGCGGCGAGGTGGATTTCTCGGACGCCGTGGCGACGGCCGCCGTGGCGGACCGCGTTTGGCGCGAGGTCGCGAGGCTCCCGTTCCCCTCCCACGAGTTTCTATCCGACGACAGGCTCACGCACGCGAGGCATGGCGAAGAACGTCGTCGTGGCCGCCATGCTCTACGAAACCGCCCGAGGAAGTCGGGGTACGGCGGAACGACCGCGCTGCTGACCAATCCGGGCAACGCGAGCCAGACGGTCGCCTCAGCGTTCGCCCACAATCGCCCGCACGAGTTCACCCACGCTCGCCTCGACTCCGCGACGAGTACTTGAGCCTCGACGGCCACAAGATCTGCGTCCCGAAGAGCGGGGCCTGGAGCTCGGCCAGCGTCTCCAACGTCGCCTGCGAGTCGACCTGCGCGGATGTGCCCTGGAGCCACCTGATGCCCGGCGGGGCGATCAACCCGTCGCTCGGAGGATTGATCGGCGCTTTCGGTCACCCGGAAGACGGCTATCACGCCGAGCTCAGAGTGCCTGATGAACGGAGATCGCGCCGACAACTCGGCCGTGTTCGGCGGTGAGGCCGATCTTCGCGACCCGGAGCGGATGTGCAACTTCTGCCGCGAGCTGTCCGCGTTCCGTCTGTTCGAGCGGATCGGACGGCTCAATGACACGGCGACGTCGTACGCGACGTGGCAGACGCAGTACCGCGTGCCGTTTTACGACGCGTACGGCTTTGACGTCCCGCCAAACGTCCCGATGGAGACGCCGCCCGGGCGGCCGTCTTCGTTCCCTGCGTCCAGCCCTGAGCCGGCTCCGTCGACATCAGCGACGGAAGTAACGCCGTTTCTCGAACGCCCGCGACGATCTCGTCGCCGGAGAGGCCGAGCCCGAACGCGAGCGCCGTCGCCAGCATCGCGCCGTCGGATCCGGCGCCCGCTGACACGGGCGGCGCTTCGAACGGCGCGGAGTAACCCGGACGGAAGCCACCGTGTCGCTGCGAGCGGCGCAGCGCGACGGATCTGGACGGGCCCGATCTCGGTACGGACGACGGCACATCCTCCCTTCGAGAGGTGGCGGATCACGAGGGGTTCCTGATGGCGCGGCGAGAGCAACACGAGGCGCTCCGGCTCCAACTCCCCGATCAGGCGTTCTGGCGAGCGGATGGTCGGCGCTGACGACAACCATGCCGGTCGTGGCCGAAACGCACACGTCGATCCCGCGGCGATCGACTTCGGGATCGCCCCCGATCCGCGGAACGAGGATCGCCGTCGTGGTTGCGCTGTCGACGCGCAGCCCTCGCTCCACCACCCTCTTGGGAGAAACGGCGTACACGAGCGTCTCGACTCGCGGGTCCCCGAGCACGAATCGAGCGCCGCCGCCCCGGCCGCGAGACGTCGAATCCACCGGCTTCCCGGAGATCGTCGTGAGCTTGCGCGTCGGCGAGGCCGACTGCGCTGCCGGAAGCGCGCAGAAGCCCGTCGAGGTCCCTCGCCAGCGCCCCGGCGCCCCGGTTGCCGACGATCAGTGCGGTGGGCACGCTGGCCGACGCGCCCGCCGGAAAGATGTTCTCGAGAGCGCGCTGCTCGACGCGGACGCGGAGACGACGATGTTGCATCACGCCGTCACCCAAACGCAGGTGGGCCCCCGCCAAGGGCCTCGAAGGGGATGCCGCGATTTTTCGCGGCCAGCGCCAACGCCGCCGTGGTCGACGACCACTGCCGCCTCTCGCGCCCGTCGCTCGAGCGTTCCGGAGGAGCCCCGCGAAGTCCTCCCTCGTTTCGCCGTCCGGCGGAGAGAGGGGATCCGGCATCAACTCCAGGAGGCCGGCGAGCCCCGCGCGGGCGGCGGCTCGCGAGAGGCTCCCGCGTGACATGCCCAAACGAGCTCGACGACCCGCGCGTGAACCCGGCTCGTCGCACGAGCGTCGCGAAATCGAGCGTGTCGAGCCTGCGCATCGCGGATGCCACGGCCAGCTCAACGGCACGGATGGCCTCGAGCAGGGCCCGTTCGAGAGGAGCCCCAGCCTCACTGTCCAGGTCGGCGAGAAACTCGCGCGTGCAGGCCGCAGCCGGGGATCGGGGTCCGGAGACTTGCGAACCGTTCGACGAAGCGGGAAGCCGACTCCGGTCCGATACGAGTCCCCTCGAATCGGCCAAGGTCGACGCGTTGGCAGAACACGGTCGAGCGGTCATAGACGTTACAGCCCCGCAGGACCCGGCTCTCCAGCAACCGGGCCGTCGCCGTGGACTAGACCCGCCGGAATGGCCTCGCTGGATTTCACGGTGTCGCGCCGCCGTCGCCGGCACCGGGCGGAGTAGCGGAACCCGGCGGTAAGGGGTGCCGGTTCCACGCGGCGCCTGGGCTCGGCCGGCAGAACGAGGCGATCCGCCGATCTCCGAGCCGTCCCGGCCAGTGATCGCTTCGCGCACGGCGATCCATCGCAATCGCCCCAGGAGAATTGGCGGACGATCGCGTTCGCCCCGTCACGCAAGGTGATCACATCGCCTTCCTTCGTAAGACTGAGCCCGGCAGTGGCCCACTGGACCTCCGCGCCACCGAAGCGACCCACGGGCACACCGCCGCCGAAGACGACGAGCGTCTGCCCCGGAGCCAGAGCCCGGCCCAGCGGGGAAGACGTGACGCTCGGGGTCCTTCGCGTCACCGAGGGCCCAGCCCGACAGGCACACCGGCGTCTTGCCCGCGTTGGCGATCTCGACGAACTCCGTCGTCGGAAGGACTGCGTACTCCATCGCCGTTGGCGTCACCCGACAGGCCGGGCGGCGGGTCGGCAAGGATCTCGGTGATCACGAGCCCGTCGGCCCTCCGCGGCACGGCTCGCAACGCAGGGCGACTCGCCGGACGCGAACAAGAAGAAGCCCGCCGACTCGATCATGTGCGCCGCGTCGTGTCCGGCTCGCGGGACGATCGCCAGCCGCCATCCGAAATCCGCATGCATCGCCTCCGACTTCGCCTTGGCGAGGTCGAAATAGAACCGGCCCCTCGCGATCCGCGTGGCCCCTGCGCCTCCGCCTCGCGAGTTCCGCGCACCATCTCGTCGGTTTCGGCGGTCGTGGTGTCCCGATCACCAAGCAACACGGCGAACGGCATCGCGAAGAACCCTCGAAGATCCTTGGGCCCGATCGGACTCCCTTCAGACCGTAGGGGATCGCGTGGTTGCGAGGGTCTTCGTCGGCGGGGAGCGTGTACCACCCGGCATTGGCCGCGACGGCTCCTAGCGCATGCGCTCCCGGGAGGAACGTAAGGAGTCGGTGGGTGAACTGTGCTCCGGCGCTGTGTCCGAAAAAGATAGTAGCCCTGCTGATGGCCGCGGAGCGACCGGCGGGTGGCCTCGAAGAGTTGCTCGATCGTCGCGTACAGGTCGGAGTTGAGCGTGTAGTCCGTTCCATTCGGGTACGCCTGCTTCGTGAAGTGAGGCACGACGGCCAGGGCCCCGTACCTTTCGGCCACCGGCGCCGCCGCCCGAACGTAGCGTTCCGCGTCGCGGCTGGCGCCATGCATCACGAACCAGATCGGTCCTTTCGCCGGATCGAAGGGCCGACTGCGGTACACCATCGCGATCAGATCGTGACCGTCTCGCGCCTTGAACGCGACTCTTCCGAAGCCGGCCTTGAACAATCCGGAATCGTCGGTCCACGCAACGGGATGGTGATCGTCGCGGCTGCTCGCGGCCTGGACGGCGGCGCCCGCGGGGTCCCCGGACCGTCGCACGCCACAAGCGCCAGCGCCGTCGCGATCGCGGCGAGGAGAGCGGCCTGGCGTTCATTCCGCGGCGACGCGTCTTTCCGCGAGTGGGACGACCGTGGCCTCGTTTTCGATCGCAGGCCGGGCCGTCCGCGCGATCGCGGCGGCCAGGTAGCGCTTGGCCGCCTCGTCGACGATGCGGCGCATGAGCATCGGAAACGTGTAGCCGGCCTCGGCCGCGGCCCTGACGAACGCGCCCCGTCGCTCGAAAATGTCCACCCAGCGTATCTCGACGACGACGGGCTCGCCGAAAGTCGAGAGTCGTACGTCGATACGTGCGTAATCCCGGCAACCCGCTGCCGCGTACGCCTTGCGAACGGATTCTCGTAGCCGCTCGGCGTGAAGATCGTCGATGATCGCCGGACAGGTCTTGCCCTCTTCCGTTTCCCCGGACTCGACGAGTGGAAGACACTCGATGGTCCCGTTGCCGAGGAGCGAGGCATGGATCCTCCGTCCGCGAACGACCTGCTCGACCAGTGTGGGCTGGGCGTAGTGGCGCCGGATCTCGCGGACCGCAGCCCGGAGCGTCTTCCGATTCCTCACGACGATCCTTGCTGCATCGGGCTCGAAGCGCGGCCGCACGGAGACCGGGAACTCGAGGTCCACCGTTTCCCCGGATCGGTGATCACCTGCGAGCGCGGCACGGGAACGGAGGCCTGCTCGAGCAGCGTCAGCAGCGCGTGCCGGTCCGCCAGGCGCGAGGCGCGACGGGACCGGGGCCGGTGTACGGGATCCCCGCCATCTCGAGCATGGCCGCACATGGGACAGCCTGCCTTCGCCCTGCACGCCCGTGGCGAGATTCAGAACGATACCGCCGGGAGTTCCGCGCCGCGGGTCCGGCGGCAGGAAATCCGCCAACGCGCGCAGCAGCGTCATGCTCGCCTTCAAGACCTTGACCTTGAAGCCCTGATCGCGCAACGCGTCGACCGGCCGCTGCACCGAGAGCTTGCGATACCTCGCCGGCGCCGGCGTCCCGAGCCGGCCGACGACGCCGGGGCTCTCCTGATTGCGAACCACCGCGATTCTGGGTTTGGGGCTTGGATCGCGCGCGCGACCACGGGGCAAGTCGCGACAGGCGCTCGGGCCCTGCCTCGAGCAGACGCAGGTCCAGGAACTCCGCGACGAACAGGATGGCGATCAGCTGGGTGAGGATCAGCTCGGGAAACTGGAGGATGACCGGCGCCAACCCCAGGTCGACCGCCGCGATGACGACGGCGAGCGCGACCGTCCAGCCCGCCCGCCACACCGCGGTCACCGCGTTGTCCTGCTCCAGCGTCTTGGCGATGCCCTCGGCCATCATCGCCATGATGATCACCGGAAAGAAGGCAACCCCCAGACCGCGTCCGAATGCAGCCATGGGGCGACCAGCAAGGCGCCGACCATGATCGTCGCGGAGAGGCAGAGGATGACCGCGACGCGGGCGAACATCGGGAGCCGCATCCGGCGGATCCAGGGTCGGATCACGAGGATCGTCGCGCTGACGACCAGGAGCAACGCGAGGCTCGGAACGAATCCGCTCGCCTTGAACCCGATCGCGATCAAGATCGCCCGGAATCCCAGCACGCGCACGCCGAGGGTCAAGCGCGTAAACGCGACGAGCAGCGCGCCCGTCGGAAGAAGAAGTAGATAAAGTATGGACCCTCGATCGCTCGGCGGAATCCAGTCGAGCGTCAGCCACTGATCGAGGACCTCACCCACCCCCGGAGGGCCCCAAGCCGACCAGAGAGATCGACTCGCCGGGAAGCGCGATCATCCTGCAGAACACCAGCAACAGAGGCAGGCAGGCCAACGACGCGAGCACCGCCAGGGATAGAGGGCTGATGTGTCCGCTTCCGCCGAGATCGGCCCCCAGCCTTTTCCGGCCGGGGCGAGCTCGAGCGCCGCCTGCGGCGCCGCCGGAGCTCCTCCCTTGCTCATGGCGTCCTACCCCGCCTTGCGGATCGCGACAACGGCCGAGAGACCCGGCACCAACTCCGGGGGCTCTTCGAGCCGGATCCGCAAGCCGACGACCGGCGCGCTGCGCATTCTCGAGGACCGCGGTTTCGGCACGTCGGCCGCCGGGACCTCGAGATCGGTCGTGATTCCGATGTTGTCCACGACTCCGGTGAACTCCCGGCCGGGCAGCGAGTGAAACGTCACGGTGGCGATGCTACCCAACCGGACGAAACCGATGTCGTCCTCGTCGACCACGCTTCGACCCAAACGTCCTGACCCAGCCTCATGACGATGAGGGGTTGGCCGGCTTCCACCGAGCCGCCGGGTTGGAACGATCCGCCGGACGATCGAGCCGTTCTCAGGCGCACGAATCGACGCGCTGTCGAGGTCCGCTTCGGCGCGCTCCAATCGAGCCTGCGCGCGCAGCAAGTCCGCCTCGAGCACTCCGACCTTGCGATCCTGGATCGTGAGGGCGTCGCCCGCCAAGCTCACGGACAGCCCCGCGGACTTGGCGACCGCGGGTTGGCTTTGGCCTCATCGAGGCGCGCCGCGGCCGTGAGCTGCTGGGTCTCGGCGTCGCGAACATTCTCGCGGGAGACGACGCCGTCATGCGCGAACAGGGATTCGCGCAGCTCGCGATTCCGGCGAGCCTCGTCCGCTCGGATCTTCGCGGCCTCGGTCTGGGCGTCCGCCGACTCGACCTTGGCTGCCGCCTCCTGTTCTGCTGTCCGATCTTGCGGCGCTCGTGGGCGATGTCCATCCGCTCGACCTCGATCGTCCTCTGGAGCCCTGCCACCTGGGCACCCGCCTCCTGCACCTCCGCCCGAAGGTGCCGGTCTTCCAACTGGATGAGGATCTGGCCGGCGACCACCTTGTCCCCGACGTCGACCAGCGACCTTGGTGACTTGGCCGGTGAGGCGTGTCCCGATCTCGGCGAGATGACCGCGAACCGGCGGCGTTCTTCGACGTCACGTACTGCGATTGGTACTGCAGCCAGATGACGATGGGCGTCGCGATGCCGAGGACCAAGATCGGAATCAACCCCCAGCGCGCCGCGCGCCAAGCGCGTCGCCGTCGGCTCGCCACCGGGGGGTGTGCCACACAACCCGCCGATCGGGTCGTCCTCGCCCGTGTCGGGCGAAGACGTCTGCGGCCGGGCGCGGCTTCCGCGTCCTGGGTCCATTCCTTCGATGCCACCGCGCGATCGCGACGACGTCTCAGCTTCCCGGCGTCCTCCATCACAGCCGTCTCTCCGGCAGTGGCGGAATGCTGCGCGGCACGATCCGGCACCTGACCTTGCCCGCAACGATGGAGCTCGACCTGGCCCGGCGGCGACCGAACAGCGACCGATCGACGAGATCCACGAGCGCCCCGCGCTCGCAAAACGCGGTGAACGAATGGTCGATGTCGGGAACCTCGGTGAGGACACACGCCGGCGCAGGCCGTAGGCCGACGCTGCGGTCCGCATCGCGGCAACCCAGCGCCGGGCCCGCGTCGACGCGGTTCCGCGCCCTGCTGCGCGTCGAGATCCGCGCTGTTGCGCATGCTGGTCGGCCCGGTGTCGCGGTTTCCGATGAACACGTCGATCGGGACCCGAAGGAACTGTTCCGGGCTGAAGTGGACTACCGCGGAGCGAGCGGTTCACGCGAATGCCGTACGGGTATTTCCGCGCGCGGTCGGGAAACGTATACCAGCCGGAGGCGGCTGCGACCGCTCGTGCAGACGCGATGCGGATGGGCCATGAGATAGCGGTGGGCGAACTGCGCGCCCCCGAGAAGCCGAACAGCCGGATCTGCGTGACGTCGGCACCGCTCAACGAGGCGACTTCCGAGAGGTAGCGCTGCAGCAGGAGGTCGACGCGGGGGCCGCGACCCTTCCGACCGAGGCGCTGATAGTCCCTGTGCTGTTCCTTCGTAAAGATCGGAACCAGCAGCACCGCGCCGCGCGCATCGCAGAGCCTTGAAAACACGACCGCCTGCTCGTGGGCGTTGCGCGAGACGCCGTGCACGGCGACGAGCACCGGTGCGCCTCGAACGGCCGACTCCGGAACGTACATCATGTAGTCCTGAGTCGGGTCGCTCCTCAGAGCGCGTCGTAAGACGCGGCCTCGCGGCAACGACCAGGAGTGTGCCTCCTCTTGGAACGGACTTCCGCCATCTCACGCGGCTCCCGGCAACCCGGACGCCATGGCATGCAGATGATGCTGCGCGCGAGCCAGCAGCTCCATGGCCGTTTCCGGCGACGCGAGACCTTCACGATCGTAGATGGCAAGTCCGGTCGCTTCTCGGGCCTCGGCGATCTGAAGTGGTGCCGCCGTCAGCACGCCGCTGAGCGCCAGCACCGGCGTCGGTCGCTCGCGCAGCCAGCGGACGCCGGCCAGCGCCCCCATCGAATCCTGCGCGGCGAGTACGACTCCACCGACGAGGCGGGAGAACCTCGCGCTCGACACGAGCGCCGCGGTTTCCCGTTGCAGCACGCCGTCGGCGATCTCGACAACGATCGCGTCGACGCCGTGAGACGCGACGTGGCCTACGAGCGAGACCATGGCCTCTTCGACCTGCTCCGGACTCGCGAGGTACGTCGGATGCCATGCCGACGTCCGTGAAGTCGAGCACCGGGTCGGCTCCCGCGTCTTTGAGCCACCAGAAGTCGCCGCCGGCCCCGTTCCCGTGACCTTCGCGTAGCCGACTCTGAGGCCGCCAGCGGATCAGACCGCGGACGAGATGAACCGCGGTCTGGGTTTTCCCGAGTCCATGGACGTGCCGACGACGGCGATCGGCGTCGGCCGGTAATCCGCTGCGGCGCCGCGGGGTCCAGCGCGAAATGGCGAAGATTGATGCGTCTGCCGTCGGCATCGGCCAGCAACCCGAGCGGCGTGATCTCCGTGGGACCGCGAGAGATCGACACGTGCCATGAAATCGCTCGCGCCGCCATGCCCCCGCCGGCCACGAGGTGGCACGGTCCGAGGGTCTCGGGGACGTGGGCCTCGAATTGGTTCGAAGCGTAACCGGTTGCCGTAGGCGACGACGATCTCGTCTCCGACGAACAGATGGCGGCGCCGCCCGTTCACCATGTGCAGGAAGCCGTGATGACCGATGACGTCCACGCGGCGCGAGGACGAGGTCTCCGGCCTGGGGCTTCCCATTGGGAGGCAAGATCGAGACAGCCGCACCCTGTGGAACGCGCCGCGTCGTGAATGCCCACGAGGCCAGACGCAAACGCATGAGGTCCCGCCGGATCCGGGTCATCGCCCCAGGAAGACCCGGCTGAGCCGGGCGCATGTCCACGAGAGGCGGCATGCGCTTTTGGCTTTCTCTTTGTGTCATGACACAACCGTCGTCACCGGGCCCCGCCCCCGGTCACGCGTAACTACCGTCGTCGTTTGGTCTCTGTTTGGTCTCTCGACCTCAAGCTACCGTGAAGGCACCGCTGCTGACAACGTGTATGGGCGCCGCGTTTCGTGCTTCTAGGTATGATTATTCATATTGATCAGGTGAATCTCGAATGAAGCTCGTCGGATTCCATTACAACCGCTCACCGCTGGACGAGAAACGGCGGCTCAGACCCTCGGTCGTCAATCGAATAGTGCTCATCGATGGTTTTCTGAGGGAGGCGGGCCTGCGCCTCTTCGTGTACGCCCCCCATCACATCAAGCCGGCGGACGAGACGATCGAGGGTTACCTGTTCGAAAACGGGCAGTTCCTGCCGTCCACGACGAAGATTCCGACCGTGAACGGGAACTGGACCCATCGCACCCGCAGGCTCCTCGAGGAAGGGATGGGATACCAGCAGTTCGGAAAGTGGGTCGAAGAGCGTCGCATCGGGGATCTACGTCCCCCACGCCGTTCTCCGGAGCTGCTGGGAAACAAGCACGAGACCTACAAGCTGGTGCGGGGATTCCACGAGACGTTGCATCCCCACAGCGAGCTGTACGCGCGATCCGAGCGGCAGCTGGCCTATTTCGTGGAGACCGGCCGCATCACCTTCCTCAAGCCCCGCACGGGCCAGCAAGGGCGATCGGATCATCACCCTCCGACGCGACGAGACCGGGCTGTCCGTCACCTACTACGAGGGCGGCGAGCGCAAGCGCCACGCGGCCAAGACGCTCGCAGACGCATCCGAGCTGCGTCCGCGGGTTGATCTGCGCGACGGCAGAGCTACCGTCATCCAACACGGTGTGGAGACCATGCGGCACCGCCGCTCGACATTCGACATCCGCGTGACGATGCTGCACGACGGCCGCGCCTGGCACTGGCTCCACGAAGCTCGCCTGTCCCCCGAGGGGAGCGACGTATCGAACGTCTGGCAAGGCGGCCAGATCCTCGTGACCGAGGACTTGCTCCTCGAGTTGGTGGGGAGCGAGGAGCAGCAGCAGATCCTGTACGAGCTCAAGAGCGAGTCGTTCGGGCTGGCCGCGTACCTGGAGCGGCTCCATCCCGGCGACATCCTGGAGGTGGCGTTCGATTTCAGTGATCGACCGGGACGGCGCGGCTACGCCTTCTGGAGATCAACACCAAGCCGGGACTGGCCGGTGATCGGCTCGGACATCAGCGTCTTCGACAAGCGGCCCGAGCGCGAGCCGCTCGTTCGAGCGTTGGGTCTATCCGCACACGCGGCACCTTGCCCGCTTCCTCGATGAGCAAGGTCGAGCGCCTGACGCCCTGACCCGGCCGACGCGTGGCGCGAACTAGAACCCTGGCGCCATTCCAGCGTATTGTCTTGTCGCAGACAGGGTCGAAGGGGAGGCGGAGCAGTATGTGGAAGCGTCACAAGGGAAAGATCATCGTCGGCGTCATCCTCCTGGCGGTGGCCGGGCTCGATGGGTTCCAGCATCTACAAGAAGAAGAACCAAGCCACCGAGGTCAGCGTGGCCAAGGTCAAGGTCCAGGACGTCGTGGGCAAGGTCATCGCCAACGGCAAGATCCAGGCGGAGAACAAGGTCGACCTCTCGGCGCTGGTCATGGGCCAGATCGTCGAACTTGGTCGTGCGGGAGGGGGATCCCGTCAAGGAGGGCGATTTTCTCCTTCAGATCGACAAGAAGCGGGCCGCCGCCGAGGAGGCGGGCTCCGCCGCCGCGCTCCAGGGGAGCGTTGGTGATCTCGACTCGGCCAGGGCGGCGATGGACCAGGCGGCCAAGGATCTCGAGCGTGCGCGGAAGAACCACGACGCGGGGATCGTCCCCGTGGCGGATTACCAGCGCGCCCAGTCGAGCTACGACGGCGCCAAAGGTGCCTACCAGGCGGCGGAGCAGCGCATCGTGCAGAACCGCGCCATCGTCAACGCGTACCACGACACGGTGACGAAGTCGACCGTGCGCTCGCCCATCTCCGGAATCGTGACGACGCTGCGGGTGAAGGCGGGGAGGTCACGGTGCTCGGCACCATGAACAACCCGGGCACCCAGCTGATGACCATCTCCGACATGTCGACGGTCCAGGCCGTCCTCATGGTGGACGAGACCGACACGCCCAACATCGCGGTGGGCCAGAAGGCGATGCTGACGCTCGACTCCTATCCGGGACGGAAGTTCGACGGCGTCGTGACCGAGGTGGGGCACTCGCCGATCCAGAGGGACGACACGGAGCTCCAGGGGCTCATCAGCACGACCGAGGCGATCAACTTCAAGGTGAAGGTCAAGATCTGCCGACCCGCCGCCGAGCATCCGGCCGGGCTTCTCGGTCACCGCCGACATCATCACCGGCACGAAATCGAACGTTCCGACGATCCCGCTCGCGGCGGTCGTGATCCGCGACTCCCCCAAGGGAGACAAGGACGCTTCGGGTCGGGTCAAGACCGAAGAGGGCGTCTACACCGTGGCCGACGGCAAGGTTGCGTTTTGCTGCCGATCAAGACCGGGCTCACGGGAGAGCTGGACATCGAGGTGGAGAACGGCCTCAAGGACGGCGAGTCCGTGATCAGCGGTCCGTTCAAGACGCTTCGGACCATCAAGGAAGGCGACAGGGTCAGGGCGATGAGCGAGGACAAGAAGAAGGCCATGGAATCCGGGGCGGCCGGGATCGTCCCTAGCGCCATGGACATTCGCGAGCTGTTCGCCACGTCGCTCCGGTCGCTTGGAGGCCACAAGCTCCGCTCCGGGTTGACGCTGCTGGGCGTCATTATCGGCGTCATGACCGTGGTGGCGGTCGTTTCGGTCATCAGCGGCTTGAACGAGTTCGTGGCCACGAACCTCATCAACCTCAACCCCGACGTCCTGGTGTTCACCAAGTTCGGGATCCTGAGGAGCCGCTCCGAGTTCCTGATGGCGAACCGCAGGAAGCCGCTGACCATGGTCGAGCGCAGGCTGGTCGGAGGCCAACTGCCGGTCGTGCGCCGCGGTGGGGGCTCAGGCGGGCCAGACCGCTCTCGTCAAGGCGGGGCGGCGCAAGCTCGGGGGCGTCGAGGTCACGGGTTACACCGCCAACGCCGACGCCATGCTCAACCTCGACCTCGAGACCGGCCGCTTCTTCAACCCGACCGAAGAGGCGCACGCCGCCGCGGTCGCGGTCATCGGCGCCGACATCAAGGACGAGATCTTCCCCGGCGTCGATCCCATCGGCCGCACGCTGTACGTTCACGGCTATCCGATGCGCGTGATCGGCGTGCAGAAGCGTCTCGGGAAGATGATGGGCCAGTCACGCGACAAGGTGCTCTTCGTCCCCATCACGTTCCTGATGAAGGTGTTGAGCTCCGACCGGGGGCTTGCGATCCTGGTGCGCCCTGCCGGGGGCATGGCGGGGCTCGACACGCGTGGAAGACGAGGTCCGGACCATCCTCCGCTCGGCGCGCAAGACCCGCTTCAAGGCCGACGACCCGTTCGGCGTCGTCGGCTCGCGCGCGGTGCAGGCCGTCTGGCAGCTCGATCTCGCAGGAGCCTACCTCGCCACGATCATCGTCTCGGGCATGTCGCTCGTCGTGGGCGCCATCGTGATCGCCAACATCATGTTCGTCTCGGTGGTGGAGCGCACGCGCGAGATCGGCCTTCGCAAGGCGCTCGGTGCGCGCTCGAAGGACATCAGGCGCCAGTTCCTCGTCGAGGCGACGATGCTGTCGCTTTCGGGCGGCCTCGCCGGCGCCGCCCTCGGTGCGCTCGCCGCGGCCGGGATCAGCTTCGTGTTCCCGGCGACGGTGCGGCCTCAGTTCATCCTCTTGGGGCTCGGCCTTGGCCGTCATCGTGGGCGTCGTCGCCGGACTGGCGCCGTCGTCGCTGGCGGCGAGGAAGACGCCCATCGAAGCGCTGCGCTACGAGTAGGAGAGCCGATCATGCGACGCTACCTCGACGTCTTCCGCCGCGGCTTCCTGGGAGAACGTGCGCTTCGCGCTCGAGTCCATCCGCGAGCACAAGCTTCGCGCCGGGCTCACGACGCTCGGCATCGTCGTCGGCGTGACGACCGTCATGGGGATGGTCGCGATCGTGTCGGGGTTCAACAACAACGTGATCGGCAACCTGCAGGCCTTCGGCGCGAACCGCATCGAATTCCAGAAGTACGAGGAGTCGTTCGGGCCCGGCGACACGGATTTCGACGAGCAGCGGAAGCGCCACAACCTGACCATGGCGGACGCCGCCGCGCTGCGCGCCGCGGTGCCCGAGGCGCTCGCGGTGTCGGCGCTCGTCGGCCACACCGACGCCGTGCTGCACATCAAGCACGGCAATCTCGAGGCCAACATGCCCTACACCCTGGGCGTGGACGAGTGGTACCCGCAGGGCACGTCCTACAACGTCGGTCACGGCCGCTTCTTCACGTCCGCGGAGATCGCGCACTCCGCACCGGTCGCCATCGTCGGCGCCGACGTGAAGGACGCCATCTTTCCCCTGGAGGATCCCGTCGGGAAAGACATCACGGTGGAGGGCGAGCACTACCGCGTGGTCGGCGTCCTCGCGCGCAAAGGGGAGCAGTTCGGGTGGTCGCCGGACAACAAGGTGGTGCTCCCGTTCGGAACGTTCGCCCGCCAGTTCCCGTTTCGCATCCTGGAGGACGGCGTGAACATCAGCGTCGTGCCGCGCCGCAGCGAGGATCTGCGGCTCGTCGTCGACAAGTGCGTGTCGGTGCTCAGGCAGCGCCGCAAGGTGCCCTTCAACAAGCCCAACGATTTCGGGGTGACGACGCCCGATCAGCTCATCAACCAGTTCAAGCAGATCACCGGCGGCATCACCGGGGCCATGGTCTTCATCGCCGGGTTGTCGCTCCTGATCGGCGGCGTCGGCGTGATGAACATCATGCTCGTGTCGGTCACCGAGCGGACGCGTGAGATCGGCGTCCGGAAGGCGCTCGGCGCTCTCCGCCGCGACATCATCGGCCAGTTCCTGACCGAAGCCGTGACGTTGAGCAGCCTCGGAGGCCTCATCGGCGTCGCGACTCGGGATCGGCATCTCCGCGTTGATCAAGGCGAACGTTCCGGCGCTGCCGACCGACATCCCGCTCTGGTCGCCGGTCGTGGGCCTCGCCGTATCGATGGGGGTCGGGATCTTCTTCGGCGCCTACCCCGCGGTCAAGGCGTCGCGGCTCGATCCCATCGAGTCGCTGCGATACGAGTAAAGCGAGTAGTCCTAGTTCGAAACTTTTAGGCCACTTCGACACTAAGCGAGATGTGTCGAGTTCCAAGCGTCTCTCTGCTCTGCCTCTTGGCTGGTTCTAGCGCCTCGCTTGCGCGCGCCGATTGTCCGGGTCCGCCCCCGGTCTTCGGACAGAATCTCATCGCCGTCGGCGAGAACACCCTGTCCTGGGCCTCCCGGCCGATGTCGACGTCGTCAGGGGCCCGCTCTCGCGTATGGGTTCCTATGTGACCTGGGGTCGGGGCTCACTGAGCAATGCCACGTCGCTCGACATCTCAACCGACAACCCGGGTCCCGGCCAAGGTTTCTATTACCTTCTGAAGCCATCCGACCCGTGCGGCAGTTGGCAGAGCACCGTTGGTGTTGAACCGCAGCGCGATCTCCAGATCCACATACCCTGCACGGAGAGGAATCCGACGTCGGCCGAAATCGACTCTGCGGTCAGTGCTGCGCTGGTTGGACTTTCCGACCCCTGGGGCGATGACGATCAGTTCATCGTCCTGTTCGATCGGATCCAGGACACTCTCGCTTGCGCGTTTGAAGTCGACCTCCCTGCGGCTGCGCTTGCAGGTCGATCCAACGTCGCTGCCGCCGCCGCCCCCCTGCGTCATCAACCAGTGTCCTTTCGTCTCTTTACTGCGGCCCCGGCAACACCGCGAGCGGCTGGGCCTTTCCCGCCGGACCTTGCCTCAATACGGCCTGCTTTAACCACGATCATTGTTCGTTCCTTGGCTGCGTCAGCTCCAAGCCTCCCTGTTATTTCTCTCCGCAGTCGCGCTCCACGGGGTGCGATGATCCTCTCTTTCTGTCATGCGCGGCCTGCCTTCTGGTTGATGAAGTGTTCTTTGAAGGATGGCAGTTCACGGATGCCGCCATTTGTGCCGTCGCCGCGGCACTCTCAGTGATACCTCGAGGCGATCCGACATGCGACCACCCTGCATGTGCCGACACGGACAAGAACTGCGTCGTCGATACTTGCAGCCCAAGCAGTTCCAACGCCAACCCCGATAACGGGTGCGTCCCCACGACGACTCCGACGACTCCCGAACCCAACAACATCAACGGGAACTGTGAGGGATCCCTATTCCTGCACCTCGCCCGACTTCTGCAGCGGCGGTGCGTGCCTTGGAACAAATGACAACGAACGGTGCCAGGAGAACTCCTTGACCGACGATGACCAGGACTGCCGTCGCGATGCGTGCAACCCGAACGGCGCTGGCCACGATCCGGTCACAGGCTGCATCAAGGACGCAATTCTCGAGCCCAACACCGTCGCCGGGAACTGTGACGATCTGGCGACCTGCACGTCTCCTGACTATTGCATGGCCGGCGCGTGCAGCGGGGATGGTCACCCTGAGCTATGTCCGCGCAACGCCTCCGACGCCGATGCAGACTGCCGGCGCGACGCGTGCAGTCCGACCAGCACTTTCGCTGATCCGATCACAGGCTGCGTTCCCGACGCGCTCACCGAGCCCAACCACGTTGACGGGAACTGTGTAGACGCCTACGCCTGTACCTCGCCCGACTACTGCATCGGCGGCGTCTGCAGCGGGACGAACCAGAACTCGCTCTGCGGTGAGGTTCCGGGTGACTGTGTGTCGAACGTGTGCTCTCCGGGTACCCGCGGGGACCGACGCGGCCGGCTGTATCGCGCTGTGCAACCTCGCGGTCTGCGGGCCCAATCTATCGTGGCATTGCAGCGGTTGTGCCTGTATTCCTTAGAATTGGCCGATCGGCGGGTACATCGCCGGGCGGGCGGTCGAAGTCGACCTGCACGACGTCGGTCCAGGGCACGTACTCGGGATGCGGACGGCCGTCGACGAAGATCAGCAGGCCGGCATTCCGCTCGCCGAGATCGCCGCTGCGCTCGAGCTGCAGCTCCTCGCCGCTTTGGAGGGTCACCCTGGCGCGCTGGGCGCCGCGCTCTTCGCGGACCGGGGGCACGATCGAGGCGATCAGGCCGAACGGGATGGTGTAGTCCACGCCCTGGGATGCAGCGTCGAGCGTCTCGGTGGTCTCGCTCTCGTCGAGGTCGTAGACCAGCCGGCCGGCGAGGCGGCGCGCCGGCGCGGGTGGTGACGCTGCCCGTGAGCGGACGCCCCGGCGGGAAGTCGCCGTAGCCAGGGCCGCTGCCGCCGGGGCTGAAGTCGACGCGCTCGAAGGCGTCCCAGGCGATCAGCACCCGGCCGTAGCGCGCGGGTCGTCGACGTAGATCCCGCGGTTGCCGCTGGCCGACTCGCGGTGCCGGAGAGCACGATCTCGCGGCCGTCGAGCAGCGTCACCAGGCAGCTGTCATCCGAGCGACGCGCGATCGAGCGGATCGTGTCGAAACGCAGGCTGAGCTTCGACCGTCGGCCGATGTGGCCGTCGAGCGCGTCGGTGCCGACGCACTCCTCCCGGTCCCACTGAACGAAGCCCGTGAAGTCGCCCTGCCGCGTATGCACCGTGCCGTGCAGCCGGTAGGGGCGGCGCCGATGGCGAGGGTGGGGAGGAGCTCGATCGTGCGGATCCGCAGACTGTCGAGGTCGACGACGCCCCGCCTGCCGTCCCACACCCGCACGCCGTCGTCGATGTCGCTGGCCTCGAAGCGGTCGAGGTCGAACACGGTCCCGCTCTTGAGAGTCACCCGCACCGCGACGCGCCGCGCGCCTCGATGCGCGCGATCTCGCCGAAGCGCGCCACGAGCTGCCGGCGAACTTCGACCGCCCTCTCCCTTTCGGCGATCTTGATCCCGAAGATCTCGAACGTGCTGGCGCTCCTTGGGCCGCAGCTCCGGCGGCACTTGGGCGAGCCAGGGGTTCTCGTGCTTAGAGCCGTTGAAGTAGTCGCCCCAGAACGCCTCCTGGTCGCCGCCCTCACCCCAGCGCAGCCGCCCCTCGTAGGTGGCGCCGTCGGTGGCCGTGATCCGGCCGTAGAGGAACCCCCTGTGGGGTCTCCGCCGCCGCGTGCGTCTCGGCCGCCGCCGACGGGGTCGAGGGCGTGATCGCGGGCGATGTCGCCTCGGCGCGGGTGGGGCTCCTGCTTGAAGGCCCGGTAGCCGGCGGCGATGGCGAGGAGGGCCACGACGGTGGCGAACGCCCCGCCGGCGATCGTGGCTTTCGTCATAGGTCTTTCTTACGCACGGGGCGGCGGGAGATTACGCCGGGGAAACCAACTTCGCCAGCTCCCCAATCTGGTACCTTTTGGTCGATGTCGCGCGTCGCTCGCACGTTTGCCACCGCCCTGTTCGCCGTCGCAGCGATCGCCCTCGCGCAAGCGCGCCCGGCCCGCCTGTCGATGCTTGCCGGGACGGCCACGGTCACGGACGTCGAGGTCATCCCTCCCGGCTCGATCCTGCGCGTGAACCTGCGCGATCTTTCGCCCGGTGTCGCCAAGGATGCCGTCGGTGGCGAAGCAATCTTTCGAGGTTGCAGGAAAGACACCGATTCCACTTCGAGCTGCCGTACAGCGAAACGTCGATCGAGCCGTCGCGCCTGTGCACGGCGTCGCCGCCGTCATCACCGACTCCCGCGGACAGGCCCTATGGGAGACGAGGGTGCCGATCCGTGCGCTCACGCTGGGCAATCAGAAAAAGGTCCAGCTCGTGCTGCGGCCGGCGGAGCGGCCCAAGGCGCCGCCCGAGCCGACTTCCATAGCTCTCGAATGCGAAGGGGCGCGCTTCCACGTCGACCTGAGCCCGACCTCGGCGACCGTCGTGCTCCCGAACTCGACGGTGATCCTGCCCCTTCACCAAGGTCGCTTCCGGCAAGCGATACTCCGACGGATCGATGACGCTCGTCGTGCTCGGGTCTGCGGCGTACTTCCAACAGGGTGGACAGGTCTACCCGCGATTGCAAGGTGAGTCCCGAGCCGGCACCTGGGTCAAGGCGGTAGGGGAGACGGAAGCGCTTCAAAGGACAGGTCCCCGAATTGTCACGCGTCGTGAAACCGCACAATCCGGAGGCCGTTGTCCCCTTCCTCTGCGCTCCCGCACCATTGGTTCCCCAACTTCCTTCCTTGGCCGCCGCGTCGTCGCCGACCACGACGAACCACAAATCGCCCGCCGGGACGCTCACCCAGTCATAGCTCCCCAGAGGGCCGAGGCCGCAAACCGCTCCCGTCAAGACCTGGGTCGAGACGTTTTGAAGCGTGCCGAAGAGGAGGTGGTTGTTCGCCGCCGCACACGTACCGACATCCCAAGTCAAATGCAGCGCGGAGCCGGCACTGGTCAACCGCGAGGCCTTCATCCCCGCTCCGAACGAGCCGTCGGGAACCGGCGGCGGCGGCGCCCCAGGCGCGCAGACGATGTCCGGAAAGGCGAGGCTCAGCGTCCAGTTGCCGAGCTGTCCAATGTCTTGGGAGGCGCCGTCGACCGCCTTGAGCCGCCAGTCTCCCAACGCCCTTGACCGTCCGCTGCCGACAGGGGGTTGTCGGGCGCGTATGAACCGGTGAAGGGCGCGTATCCGGATGCGATCGAGATCGCCGCTTCGTCGTCGAAGACGGTGCTCGTGAAGTTGTCGCCCGAGCCGCCGCGCCGTACGGACAGCGGAATCGTCGTGTTCGCCGGGTGATGAGCGAGAGTGGTGAGATCACCGACGTAAGGGTGCGTGATGTTGGCCGTCACGTTCACGTCCTTGACGATGGCGCTGACCCCCACCGTAATCGTCTTGGTCGTGCCGTTCACGTTATTGTCCGGGATGACCTGGGCTGAGCCATGGCTCGTGTAGCTGTCCGCGTTCAATTGGGCGGTCTTGAACGAGAAGTAGCCGCCCCCGGCGTTGGTGGCGGCGACGTTTCCCGCGACGTCCGTGGATTCGATCCAGTAGTAATACGTCGTGCAATCGGCGAGACCCGTTCAACGTGCCCGTGTGCGAAGTCGAAAGTGCGGTGACCGGCCCGGACGCCGGGGTGCTTACCGTCGTGCCGTAGTGCACGACACCGCGAGCGGCCTCGCTGGTCGTCCAACCGATCGTCGCAGAGCCGAAACCGGGGGTGGCCTGCACGTTTCCCGATCGTCGGCGGGGCGCAGTCGATCGTCGCCGTCCTGTTGAGCGGGACGTTCCGGCGCGCCGCACGAGGAGGCGTCGAGGTAGTGGGCGGTGATCGTGTCCCCGTCCGTGACCGGAGATCTTGCCGTCGCCGTGGATCGGAGCGCCCGAAAACGTGGAGATGGTTCCCTGAACTGGCCCGATCCGGCCGGACTCTCGGTGAGAGCCAACGACTCCGGCAGGGACTCGGTCGCGGAGGAGACGGTCACGCGCTGACCGTGCCCGTCCCCGTGAGATCGGAATCGATGAGATTGACCGTGACGGGCGACGCGCAGGTGTAGGTCCCGCGGCTGAGAACAACCGACCCGGCGCAGGGCACGAGTGGGGTCAGAACCGGCCCCGCCAGCTCGCAGGCTTCCCCCGTCCCTCCGGGATCGTCGTGATCGTAGGTTGCGTGGTACCAGGTGACGGCAGGCGCTTGTCGTCGCCCAACGCCTCGCCTGTGAGCCACGGGAGTGATGTTGATGCTGGTGTTCGTGTTGGGGTCGTTGGTCTCGTCGGGGTTTTGGGCCAGGGCGGCCACGGTCCCACTTGGCGTATGCATCGCCGTTGGCGTCCCCGTCGAGCGGACCCGGCTGCACGATGTATCCGTTTCCCGTCGCCGGGTTCTTGATGCGCCATTTGTCCGTGTCGCCGCCGGTCGCCGGACGGAGGAACGTGCCTTCCGTGGCGATCGGATCGTACACGTCGGGCGTTCCGGCACGCAGCCGCTCGAGCGTCGTGATGCCGGTGGACGGGTCGTCGGTCGTCCCGTCGGACAGCGCATCGATCGCCCACTCGAGGCGCCAGTACGCGTGGTGGTGGTGGGCGTTGCAGGTGCAGCTGTTGGTGGTCGCTCCGAAGCCGAAGATCGGCTCGATCGTGCCGTCCGATGTGGAGGCGCCACTCCATGACGTACCGGTACCAACCCGCGTTCGTCTCGGTCATGAGCCAGAGGGCGTCGCCCTCATCGTAGATCGCGATCCCCTTGAAGTTCCCCGCATCGCTACCGCTCTCGCACAAACGTGGACGGCGGCGCATTCGCGACACCTGGATGCCCGATCCGCTCGCAGGCACGTCCGTTCCGTTGGCCTGAAACAGTCTTCCGAGTAGAGCCAGTCGCGGAACGGCCCGCAGACGTTCCCGTCGTAGAGGACGTTGAGGACCGGAACGTCACCCCGCTTGAGGATCAGACGGCCCCGGTATATAGACGTCCGTGATCTCGAGCCCCGTGCCGTCGCCCTGGGCCTGCGCCCGTGCAGCTCGGGTGCCTGACGTTCAGCTTCCAGACCGGGTTCGCCGCCGGCCACACGATTTGATAGTAGCTGCAAGGCCCGGGTGCGTAGCGAGCAGCCGGAGGTCGCCGGCCCACAGGCGAGAAGGGCGGCGTTCGAGGTTGGCGGCGCGCCCGTGGTGTAGCGAACGACGGTGGCCGTCGGAATGTGCACCGAGACGATCTCGTTCTTGTCGAGCGATTCACCGGCGACGGCGTTTGAGATCACGCCGACGTTGACGAGGCGGCGCCCATCGGCGTCAAGGCTGATGGCCGGCATCGGCTGCCGTAGAACGTGAGCGTGCCCGCGGCGATCGCCTTCGAGAAGGCCGCGTTCTCGCGAACGACCGCATAGGCGTCGCCGAGCTCGTCGAGCATGCGCGCGGGTTGCTCGGTCTGGGCCTTCCTGGAAATCTGCTTCTCCGTCGGCATCGAGCACGAGCTCGAACGCGGTCTCTACCGTGTAGTCGTAGATGGTGGCGTCGAAGCGCTGCGGCTCGTCCGAGCGCGGTCGGACGGAGACGACACGGCGATCGGCGAACCGCTTCCCGGCCGGAGGGGCGAACCGCCTCGCGAGCGCCGTCTCTACGCGCTGCCGGGCTATGTCTCGGGCGTCGTGCAACGTCGTCAGCGCGCACGCGGCCGACCGTCTTTGCCGCGTCGTCGGCGATCGCTGAAGTCTTGGGACGAGGCCGCAAGCACGAGCCCGACGGTCGCGAGCGCGAGTCCCAGGTTCTTCACCTGGAAAGCGTACGGCGAAGTTCGACCTAAGTCATCCCCTCCGGGCTTTCACTTTTGTAAGATCAGTGAACCTGAGCAGCTTCTTTGCAGCAGCTGGTAGATCAGACGCGCACGGTCTGGGGACGGATGTCGGAAACAGGGCGCCGGTTCAGGAAAGCGCGTGGGAGTCCCATGAACTTTCAGACTTACCGCCTAGCGCGATATCCTCGTGCACTTTCAACATTGTGGATTCGTCGAGACAGTCCGCTTTGAAGAGCTCCAGATTCAAACCCAAATCCTGGGCGAGCGAGTCGAGACTGGTCGTCTCGTGTCTAAGATCTGTCGCAAAGAGTTTGTCATGGAACGGCCAGAATTTTCCCTGCTTGCGGGCCGCTTCAGCCGCATAGGCCGCTTCACAAGCTCTTGGGTGGAGATCGACCGTCATACCAGGGTTGCAGGCTTCGTTCAGCGGAAAATGCTTCAAGACGACCTGGAGCTTGTTGCCATACTGGTCGACCATCGTGTGCAACTCATGAGCGTACCGCCGGCACGTGGGACACTGGAAATCGGTAAACACAACGAGCTGAACCGGTGCGCTTGCCGGGCCGAGAATGGGATCCTCGGGTGCTAGCGCGATGTCCTGTTCCGTGGTCGCTTCAAACGTGACAGAATCTGCTGTGGATTGTCCAACGACGATCCGGGTGACACTTTGATGAGACTCCACTGATACACAACGAACGCCCCCAGCGCGACTGTGACGATTCCGAGCAGCTTCCAGCGCGCGATAGGGTCGGCTGTCTTACCTGTGATCAGATATCGTGTCCCTGCGATGAGCGTCCGAATCAGTTGGGCTACCGGACGACCGGTCAGGCGCGCAGCAATAGGAAGGCAAGCGCCAGATTGTTGAGATACGCCACAGCGCATAGACGACAGAATGGGGCCTGACCGGTGAGCATCGTCCCGGCCAGGAAAGGACTCATGAAGAACGCCGGCAGCGACACCAAGAACGCCGCAACGTCAGCTTCGAATGCGAACTCCTCGCCAAAGAGGTATCCAAGAAGCTGGAATCCGGCAAGCGGCGTAGTAGATCAAGCTCCAGGCCGCGAGCGGCAGTCCATACTGGAGAGCCATCGGACTTCCCCAGCGTCGCCACCGTAGCCCCCACCGAAGAGGGCCAAGAAAGAGACCGGTGTTACCGCCGGGCCATTGCCCGGTAAGCACGGCCTGGCGCCACACGACACCAGCAATACGTAACTGAACGAAGTACAA
>ERZ1370068.9952-contig-8692_pt1 | contig 28481 bp, 56 predicted proteins | sample MGYA00561227_ERZ1370068 | MGnify/ENA primary metagenome ERZ1370068 (study PRJEB38410, sample SAMEA6850437) | metagenome | study: Metagenomic assessment of the ecological functions of the soil: analysis of the soil microbiota associated with the...
GTTGTACTTCGTTCAGTTACGTATTGCTGCTCACACACACTGCTCACACGTTGAAGAGGTTGCCCTTGTCAGGAACCTGTTTCTGGCTGTTGTCTTGTTGCCTAAACAAGTGCTGCCGCTCTTATCCCGACCAGGTGTAGCCACAGAACGTCAATGAAGCACCCCGGGTTTATTGCTAGGCCCATCTTCGAGCGGCGTACCGTCGTACGGACGTAATGCAACCGGCCGGCGCAACTCCTCATCGCCGAGAGCGTACTTGCTCTTTAATCACCTGGTGAAGCTGGTCTTCTTACCGTTAATCAAAGACATCTCACCCAATCCCGCTCGTTCTTCGGGTGCCTCTGCAGGCGGCCCCGCAACGACTCATGCGCCTCGGTGCACTTGGGGCACACCACATCCGAATCGGCGACCACGGCGCGCTCCGGCGGCTACCACGCCACCCTGACGCTGACCACCGTACGACAGAAGCAACCACCATCTCCCTACCCTTCCCGGTAAAAAGTGCGGCCTACCCGCGTGAGGAAAGACCGACCACTAGGGCCCCACGACGGACGCATTCGCCTCCAGCGGCGTGCCGTCGTTGGGGCATTCAATCGGATAGCTCCCGGCGCTCCTCTTCATCACGCCGAGCCTGTTGGACTTCTTCGGCAATGCCCGCAACTGCTCCCAACTCACTCCACCCACACCTCGCTACTGGCCCAGAACCCGACGGCTGCAGCCGGAACAACGACCGAAACATGGCAGCCGCACCTTACGCCGTGGCCTGTTCGGCATCGCTGCGCGGGTCATCGGCCCAGATGGTCGGTGAGGTCACACCCTTGGTCAACATGTCGCCGTGCGCGGTTCACCCAGCCGTGCTCAACGGCGTAATCAGCGCCACATCACGCCACCACGGGGCGAGGTCGACCAACACCGCACGCAACGATGCAGGGCTGCGACGAGAGCCACCTTCTGGCCCAGCTCACGGGCCGCAATTTCTGTCTCGGTCACGACACGCGGGGCTCAGCAACGGCGTGCGGAGTCATGCTGCTCACTGATGCACCTCCCGGTGCATCCGGTGCTGGCACGGCGACGAAGTCGCGGCCCGGATGGCAGCTTCGCTGAGATCCAGTGCTTCGCATTACAGCCGTCGGGCCCGCTTCGAGACCGTGGGTGCAGCCGGCATCGTCGCTTGGCTGGGGACTCTTCCCCCGCCACCGCTCGGAGTACCTCAGAGCTGGGCGTCACCGGGACTGGATGAGGCCCGTCAGGACTCAAGGGCGGTGCAGTTTGGACTCCGACGTAGCCCACGGGTTGAATTGCGGCTTCACCTGATCACAACCACTCCCCGCACTCACACATGAAACCGACAATGCGGTTAGTGGTCCGTGTCTTTTTCCACCTGCGCCTGCACCCGCTGTGAAAAAGCGATAAGACCGGCCAGCTCTGAGGCTTTGTAGGCCAATTGATCAATATCCCGGTTATGCCGGGACCACATCACGATCAGGAAGATCAGGATTCGCACGACGGGCCAGCATTGTCCTCAATCAACGCCTGCAGTTCCTGGAGGCTGCGACGTCGGACACCCACGACTCCAGCAATCTTGTCGTGAATCTCGCCAAACAGCTCCTGTTCACGGGCGCAATCTCATTGTGCCGCTGCTTGAACTGCCGGGAAGCCTGAAGGTCACTGGCACCCGAAACGCACCGCAATGGCGGCGTGCGTGTCGCCCCACATGACAATTGATCCGGTCCCGGACCTCCTGAGGCGATCGGCCCCTCACCGGGAAACTTCGGGTCAGCCATTGGTCAAAGTCCCCAGCCTTTCATTCGCCGACTTAGACCCCATCCGTTACCCGGGATAAGTATGGCTGACGAAGCAGTTATCGGGGAGCCATCGTGCTATCCACGGTGCTAACACAAGGTCAGAAACAGGCCTCCAACAAGGCCTTGCGTGCACCTGTCACTCAAACAAGTGCGCAATGGTCATTGATTGGCCAGCTCCAGCAACCTTATCACCGTGGCAAAGCTCTGCGGTTTGCACCAACAGAGGAGGATCTTCCCGCGAGAGCTGCTGCCTACCGCCATGCGGTACGACCGCGTCAACAATCCGACGAGCCACCGGAACAGTCTCACGGCAAGGTCACGACCCACTTCATCGACGTCGTATGGATTGCCCCATTTGGTTATTCGGCCGACCACGACGGCACCAGGGTTTCCATCCAGCCTCGACAGCGTCGCGACTGACGCATTGAGGTCGGTCATGGGTTCCCCTCTGCTAGAAAATTTCTCCGAGGGCCGGCCCCGGACGGAGAGCCCAGACGGTAACCCGGAGCGGTAACCAGCTAACCGGCTTATGCCCCTGTTCCATGATCATCTCTATATTCTGTTCCGAATTCACCTGGCCGGACGGCCCTTGGTGCGGTGTGACTCAGGCTCACCAGGCCGGTTTCGAGGTGAACCTTCGACTTCCTTCAGCGATGGCCGCGACCGTACGGCGACTGGGTCGTGGCGGTGTCTTGCCCGGTGGCCATTGCCGGTTCTGGCAGGCAGCTACAGGGGACGCCTTCAGTGAAACCGTGCCTGTCGCGTTTGTCCAGGGTTGCACTGGCCGTTGCAGCCTCCCGTGGCTGTGCCAGCGTTGGCAGTGGGCGCACCAGACCTCAAGATGGATGCCGTGGCGTGAACGGTAGGCGGGATGGTAGGGATTCGCCTCGCGTCGGTTGGGTGCGGCCACACCGCGGGGGCTGTTGTAGGCGGCGATCGGCTTGCCATTCAGCCTCTACGTCGTCGCCGTCTGGGCGTATTCTGGCCCAGTAGGCGTGGCGGGCGTCACGTATTGCCTGGACGGGGTTGATGGGTTGGTCGGTCATGCTGCGGTTCCTTTCTGTGGTGGTTGGCGGATGTGGCGGTTCGGCCGGCCGATCCGAGCTCGCCACCTCGGCGCGCCTCCCGCGTGTGGTCGGGACAACGAGGACCCGGTCCCGAAATGCGAGAACACGATCCTGGGTCGACTTGCACTGAACACCCGGAGCCGGGAAGTAGCCGCAGACCGGATGGAGCCGTAGACGTTGGTACTGCTGTTAGCTCTCTTCTTGGGGATACTGGGCTTCAACCAGCCGCTGCCTTCTTCCGCTGCCAGCTAACGGCCGCAGCCCTCTTTTGGCGTATTTGGGACTGTCCCGAGCAGCCTTGGGGCTCGCCTTATCGGCTATCTGATTCTTCTTCAGGCGCACTGGCGCGTAGGCGTCCCATCTCTGGGTGTTGTTCGACCAGCCAAGCTTGGTCTCGACCCACTCCGCTGTCTGCTCCTTGGTGTAGCCGGGAGTGCCTGATCTCTCGACCAACGGCCTCACTGACTTTTCGACAATACCGGCCGGAGCTGCCCCGGGCGAGCCCCAGGCGAGCCTTCGGGGCTGCATGTGCTCCGTCATCGTCATCTACTCCGTGCCAGGCTCCACGTAGATGACTCTTAGATACGGGGCCACCTCCTGGCCTCTTAGTGGCCACCTCCTGGCCCCCTTAGAGTCTCTGTGCTGGCCTTCAGTGAAAGGGTCTCTGTGCTGGCCCCTTCGGGCAGGTAGCGGGACTGCTGTGTCTCCCCACCTCCGGTGCTCATGGGTCTCCGAGGCCGGTACCTGAACGCTTCCCGTGATAGCCGTGCTCGGCTATCTCCGCAATCAGGCACACAGACGGGCGAGGGCATTCTTCAGTGAACTCTGCCCACCTTCCATCGGGTGATGATCCGCTCGTGGCCGGGGTATACCTTACGTCCTTGGAGTTCGCGAAGTGGGCAATGTCGAAGAGCACGATGCGCTCGATCGTGCTCAGCTTGTCACCGTGGCCGGCATCTAGCCAGTCCGTTGAACCGCTTCTCATCGTCGTAGGCCATCACGACCACCACCACAGACATAGATCCCGACCGGGGCTCCCAGCTAAGATAGCCGTGAAGCTTTTGGTCGGGCTTCTTTGATGTTGTGTTGGGCCCTCGGTTTCCCTGCCGGGGCCCGACGCATTTCCGGGCACTTCTTCCCCTTATGTAGTGATCTGCCTTGTCGCCTCCTTCTCCTGAGTGAGGTGAGCTTAGATTCTAGCCCCTGCTCGGTAACGAACCGTGCCCGGACCGGAATCGAACCAGTGTCGCCAGTCGGGTGGGGGTGGGGTCTAGCTCGTGCTCATGCTGCTTCTTGGGCGCCGTGCAGCTCCCAGGTGTTTGGGCTCGGACTTCTCGATCTCATCGATAGCTGCCTGGTGCCGAGCTGCACCTTCGATGTTAGCCATGGCGTTGTCGGTGAACATCTTGACCCGGTACTGGTGCTGGGCGGCTGTAGCATCGCCCCACAGGACGGGTTCCGTCACCGAGGGCGAACGGGGAGTCGAGCAGCTCTTGGGTCCATTCCATCCGGAAGTCTTGTAGCAGGTCTCAAAGGCCAGCCCACAAGCATCCCCAGTTCGCTTGTTGCCGCTTCTCGTGTTCAGCCTCTGGCGTTCAATCTCCTCGCGGACCCGTCGGCCCTCGGCATAGCGCTCGCCTGCCCGCTCGCTCCTCGGCTTACCCATAAGCCTGGGAGCTCGGCTGCACGTTCACGCTTCAAGACCTCTGCCCGTTGTGCCGCATGCGCCAGTTCATTAGGTGCTCGGTGGCCAGCCAGAGGATCAGCCAGGTCCTTTGTCTTTCAGCCAGCTCCTCGGCCTCGGCTCGATCGGGGGTACTAAAGGGCAAGGACAGCACCGACACAAGCGGCTGTGGGTCGTACTCGGGTGATGCCTCTTTGAGCGCATCAGGCCAGGACCGTCTGGTCAGCGAGCATCCGGCGGAGGCGGAGGTCTTCACCAGCACTCGACGGCCGAGGTGGATCACCAGGAGTTCACCGGTTTTGACTGATTGGTATGCGTGCCCTCGTCCCGCCGAGCACCGATGCGCGGCTTGTTCGACGCTGCAGGTGGGGTGGCTCAAAATCTCCTCGACCTGCTCCGGGTGTTGCCTTCCTGATTGGTCCTCTCAGATACAGTCCGATACTTTCAGGACCAATCTTTAGCGACCGGACTAGTTTTCACCAATAGTAATGGGATAGTGTTCTTCCATGACTACGGGTGATCCTTCATGATCCGACGGCTGCTCCCCGTCGGCGAACCGCTCGATCCGACACGGGTCATCGCAGAACGGGTAGCGGCCATCCGCCGCCTACCGAGGCCTCACCAGGAAAGCGCTAGCAGAGGCCATGCAGGACCTAGGAATCGACTGGGAGCGGATGGTCGTAGCCAAGCTCGAATCCGGGCGTCGAGGTTCGATGCGGGTCGATGAACTCCTGGGCCTCTGCGTGGTCTTGGAGATCGCACCTGTTGATCTCCTAGTACCGGCGAACCTGGATGATGACCAGCCCTACCGGGTTGTCCCCAATGCCTGCACGAACCATTAACGTCCGCAGTTCGTACGCGGCGAGGAATGCTGGCCACACTCTCCCCCATGCCCGCTGCCGCGTTCACCACCGGACCCCGACAGCCCGTTCGCGAGTCCGATCGGCGCTGACTAATCGATGCGACCCAGTGGATGCCTGCCGACCGGGCTGAGCGGGTGAACCGCCGCTACACCGACGCAGAGGGACGAGTCGCAGGCCAAGCGCTGTATCGCCGCTGTGGCTGCCGGGACAACACGGTAAGCTTGATACGCCCGGGCGTGCCCACAGCTCACCAGTGACCCGAAGCACGGACGGGCCTACTACTACAGCAACGGCAGCGACCCAAGGACAGGAAAGCGCCGGCGAGCCAAAAGAGCGGATTCCCAACGAAAGAAGGCCGCCGACAAGCACTCGCAAACTCCAAGGCGTCCCTGGACACGGGCACCTACCGAGCCGTCAAAAGATCTTGGCCGGAAGTACGCCCCAGAGATCATGACTCGACCTCGTCACCGAGAGGGCCACGAAGCCCACCACGGCGGCCACCTATCAGCGCTGCGTGGCCCAGGACATTGTCCCGAGTCGGCTCCGGAGAAGTGCGGCTGACCGACATCCGCCGCTCCCACGTCAATGCCTGGGTGGCCGATCTCTCACCGCTGCCGGCCGGGGTGCCGTGACGGTACGGCGGGCATTGGCCACGCTGCAGATGATCTTCACGCAGGCGGTAAGGGATGAGATCATCTCCACCAGCCCGGCGATCATGGTCGACAAGCCCACAGTCGGTGATCGGCTCGGTCGTGGCGTGGGGCCGGAGATCCTCGGAAATTCCCTCGATGTAATCCAACACCGGTTAAGGGCACTGTTCAGGCTGGCCGTACACCCGGATTACGACGTGGCGAGATCACACCCGGCCTGCACTGGTCGGATGTCGATCTGGCAGCACGCACGATCACCGTGAGGCACAGCCGGGTGAGTGTCGATGGTCGGGTGCAGGAGACGACCACCAAGAGCCGCTCGGGCCGACGTGCAGTGCCCCTCCTGAGCGATGCCGGAGTAGCCGCCCTACTGTCTGGCAGCTACGGCAAGTCCTGGCAGCTACGGCAAACCAGGGAGCGTGAGGCCGCTCAGGGGCCTGGGAGACCCAGGGCACGTGTTCACAATGGAAATGGCCGAGCACTAGATCCGGCCTGCGTGACGCGGCTGTTTAGGAAGCTGTCGGGAGGGTCTCCCCGGCTGACCTTTCACGGGCTCAGGCACTCGGCGGCCGGCTGATGCCACAGCGAGGCGGTGCTGACATTTGCCTGTGGTGTCGAAACTGCTGGGCCACGCCTCGATCCATCCTCGAACTACGCCCACCTCGTCAGCACGGTCGCGTCCGATGCAGTAACCCTGGTGTACAAACCTGATTACTCGCACATCGCTAGCACATGAGGATGTGACGAGCGATGTCGGCTAAGGATCAAAGAGAGAGGGGCAAATGGCCCGTGACATAAGACCATTCACTTGTCGGGCTGGCGAGATTTGAACTCGCGACCCCTTGACCCCCAGTCAAGTGCGCTACCAAGCTGCGCCACAGCCCGTGGACCGCTGCTCGGAGAGCAGCAGCCACGAGCGGGAACTCTACTACGACTCGTGCGCCTGATCATCCGTGGTTGGTCTGCGGCACAATCGGCCGCGTGACACGTTGGGTGTGTCCGAACTGTGAGCGGGAATTCGCCTCCGCCAACCAGGCGCACGTTTGCGTCCCAGGCATTACGGTCGATGATCTCTTGGCTCGACATCCTCGCTGGGTTAGCGAGATCTACGGCGCTGTCATCGGACCATCTGAGCAGTCTCGGTCCGGTCCATGAGGATGCCGTCAACGTTGGGATCTTCCTCAAGAGCGATCGCAAGATCGCCGAGTTCCGGCCCCGCGTACGATCCGTGCTGCTGAGCCTCTATCTCCCGTACGAGCTGACGGATGCTCGGTTCGCACGGCACTGCCCGCTGCCGCGGATCGAGTCGTCCACTATGATCAACCTCACCAGCGCTGATCAAGTTGATGATCAACTTCGCGGAATGGCTGCGCGAGGCCTACGACTTCAACACCGATTAGCCGTCAAACGGCTCGATAGCAGTCGTAAGCCTCCTGCCGGATGATCTTGTCGTCGCGGAAGGTGAAGATCAAGCACGCTGTACGTGTGAAGTCGCTGTCCCTGCCGCAGGGACCCGGCGTCCTTCGCCAGCTCGGCATGCCACTCGGCTTGGCAGACGACGGTGTCCTCGCTCTCGATCCAGCGGCTCACGTCGTAGCGCTGGAACGCCAGCATCCCAGCACCCAGCTCGCTGGCGGCGATCATGCCCTCCAGGCCGCGACGCCCAACGCGTGGGTCGACCAGACTCGGATACTCGATCTGCTCGGCATCGTCGTGGAAGAAACGGCGTAGCTCGTCACCGTGCACGCCGGACTCGAGCGCCTGCATCAGCTCGATCACAAGTGCCTGCTGATCACTGACCTGCACGTCGCCGTCACTCACTTGCGCCTGCCGCTTCTCCCGCACTCGTTGCTCGACATGCACCGGCGTACCCGGAAAGCCGAACTCCTCGCGGAGCCTGCGCTTCAAGAAGCGCAGGTAGCCCGGCTCCAACTGTCCTGTGGTGAACAGCACGAATGTCGGCGGGGCAGCACGAGCCTGCGTTGCAAACAGGATCCGCGGCTGCTTGCCGCCACGCACGGGATGCGGATGCGCGGCGACGATCCGGCCCAGGAACGCGTTCAACCGTCCCGTCGAAATCCGGGTCTCCCAGCCAGCCAGAGCCTCCTTGATCGCCAAGCCGAGACGATCGACATGACGCCCGGTGAGAGCCGAAATGTTGATCTTGGCTGCCCAGTCGAACTGCACAAGATCACGTTCGATCTCGCGCCGCAGGTAGCGACGTCGTTCGTCGTCGGTCAGGTCCCACTTGTTGAACGCGATCACCAGCGCGCGGCCCGCCTCCTCTACCGACGTCAGGATCCGAAGGTCCTGCTCGGTGACCGGCTCGCTCGCGTCGACCACCACGACGCACACCTCGGCGCGCTCGATGGCACCGTGGGTACGCAGGCTCGCGTAGTACTCGTGCCCGGAAGCCTCTTTGACCCGTCGACGGATTCCGGCTGTATCGATGAACCGGTAGATCTCGCCACCGACCTCGACGAGCTCGTCGACGGGATCGACTGTGGTTCCGGCAACCTCATCGACGACCACCCGCTGCTGCCCGGCCAGCTTGTTGAGCAGGCTGGACTTGCCGACATTGGGCTTGCCCGACAATCGTCGACCCGGCGCGGACCCCGCTCAGCATCCGCCAGCGAAACCGGCGCCTCCGGAATCGCGGCCAGGACCGCATCCAGCAGGTCGCCACTCCCCCGGCCGTGCAAGGCCGACACCGGGAACGGCTCGCCCAAGCCAAGCTGCCACAATGGCAGCCGCTTCTGCCTCGGTTCGCTGATCGTCGACCTTATTGGCCGCCAGTACCACCGGCTTTCCGCTGCGACGCAGCACCTTCACGACGGCCTCGTCGACGTCCTGCGTCCCGACTGTCGCGTCGACGACAAGGACCACGGCATCGGCCGCGGCAACCGCTAGCTCGGCCTGCTCAGTGACCCGGGCGGCCATCCCTTGGCATCCGGCGCCCAGCCGCCGGTGTCCACCAGGACGAACTGACGCCCATTCCAGATGGCGTCGTAGGAGACGCGATCGCGCGTCACGCCTGGCACGTCTTGGACGACGGCTTCGCGGCGACCGATCATGCGGTTGACCAAAGTCGACTTGCCGACATTAGGTCGGCCGACAACCGCCACGACGGGCAACACTTGGCGACTCCTCGGGAGCCGCGATCTCACTCATGTTCGCTTCGCTCGAGTTCTCGAGCCTGCCGGCTGCTATGGACTAGACGGGTGGAGACGACGAATTCTGACCTTCGGTGGCCCCGGCAAGGGTAGCCCGGTCAGAGCCTGCGCTGCGACCACGTGATCGGCCAGCCGCTCCCGGACGACGGCAGTCCACTGCGCGACCACAGCCTTGCGCCGCGGCCAGGAGTTCTGGGCACGCGTGAACGGCTCTCCGTAGACCAGATGGATTGACCTCCGTAGCCGGGGCAGTCTGGCTCTTGTGCTGGCCAGGTTCGCGGGTGCCGAGGATCGCCACCGGAACGATGGGTGCGCCCGAGACCATGGCCAGGTACGCGGCACCTCTCCTCGCCCAGCGCGACCTCGCCGCCAGTGCGTACGCCTTCGGGAAAGACCGCGAGAACCTTGCCGGCCCGCAGCACCTGGACCGCGCTCCGGATGGCTTGCGGATCGATCTCCCGACGGTTGAGGGAGATCTGGCCGACGTGAGCGAGGAACTGACCCACCGGCTCCGGTGAAGGCCTCCCGCTTGACCATGCGCAAACGTGAGCCGCCGGGTCATGCGCGACCAGAGCCGGGCCGTCCAGCACGCCCGATGTGGTTGGCGGCCAAGATCACCGGGCCAGAGCTCGGAACGTGTGCGGCACCGTGCACTGTGACCCGCCAGGTACAGCCGCAGGCCGATGCGCGGACCAGCGGCCTGACAAGCCGGAGGCCCCACTCTTTCGGGGCCGGCAATCGATCAGTGTGCGGAAGATCGGGGCTAACCCCCGGCGATCACGCGTATCTCCCAGCTGCCCAGACCGGGACGAACGCGCAGATCGTCTCGATCACCTCTTCCAGGCTGAGAGTTGTGGAATCAACCACATGAACTCCAGGAGCCGCCGGATTCGAACTCGGCGACGGTCGAGTCGTCGCGGTCGCGGCGGATGACCTGATCGGTCACGGTCGTCGACGTCGACCTGATGCTCGGTCGAGTTCGGCATGACGGCGTGCCACTCGCGCAGCTGGATCAGCAACAAGCAGTACCGCGTACGTCGGCGTCAGGTGCCACCACAGTCGTGATATCGCGGCCCTCGGCGACGATGCCGCCGACCGCCTCGGCGATCAGCTTCTTCTGCCGAGCTACAAGATCGGCGCGTACGTCGAGATTGGTGGCGATCGCACTCACGGCAGCCGACACTTCGGGAGCTCGGATCGCATCCGAGACATCGATCCCGTTGATCGTTATCGACAGGCCGTCGAGGGTCCATGTCGACATCCATCGATGGCATGAGCCAGCAAGTCCGCAACGGCCGTCCGATCATCGAGGTCGACGCCTTCTCGCAGTGCCAGCCAGGTGACCGCCGCGGTACATCGCGCCCGGTGTCGAGGAAGGCCAGCCCAAGCCTGTCCGCAACTCCTCGGGCGCGTACTCGATTTGCCGGATCCGCTGGGCCCATCGATCGCAATAACGAGCGGCCGATTCGATCCGGCATTCGAACTGGCATCGCCTGAGTCTGGAACTGGTGGGTCATCGCTACCTCAGACACGCGCCTCAGCGTACCGGCCAACAACGAGGCGGCCGATTTTTCGCTCCGGCCAGGCGCGTCCCCGGCTGGCAGCGCGGAAGTCAGGACACCGTCCAACCGTGAGACAACATCGTCTCAACCAACGCATCCGCATGCTCTGGCGCAACGGACAAGGAGAGATACCCGATTTCACGGACCGGGTCGTGCTCGATCGAGATGTCTTCTACGTTCACCCCAGCAGCGCCGACATCGGCGAACAGTCGCGCCAACGCCCCTGGGGAGTCAGGAATGGCAACGACAACCTCGCTGTAGCTGACTGGTGCCGCCCCGTGCTTGCCACCGATCTTGCGTGTTCCGGCGACGCCACGCTCCAGCTGGCTGCGCAGGTCACCGGTGGCCGGCGCGGCTTCCACGGCCTTGATCAACAAGCCCAGCTGATCCTGGACGCTGCGCAGCTCCTCGAGCACCGCGCTCGAGTTCGCCCCGAGAATCTGTTCCCACAGCACCGGATCGCTGCCGGCGATCCGGGTGACGTCGCGAAGGCCTGACCGGCGAGCATGAGGTCCCGCTCCGGCACTTGGGTGAGATGACCGGCAACCAGTGCCGACATCAGGTGCGGCAGGTGCGAGACGCGCGCGACCGCCGCGTCGTGATCATCAACGTCCATGATCACCTCACGGGCGCGGCAGGCTTGGACCACGGCTCGCACCCGCGCTACCGATTCGGCTGCCGACCGCCGGTGTGGTGCAACGACCCACGTCCTGTCCACGAACAGCGTCGGGATGGGCAGTCATCGGACCGGAGTGGTGGGAACCCGCCATGGGGTGTGATCCGACATAGCGGCCTAGATCAACGTCGCGCTGCCATAGGGCGTCGAGGACTCCGGCCTTCACCGAACCGACGTCAGTGACCGTCGCGTTCGGATAGACCTCGGAGGCTGTGGACCACAAGGTCGGCGATGGCACCTGGCGGAACGGCGACGACGACCAGATCGACATCGGCGGTTACCGGTGGATCGATGGTGCCGGCTCCGAGACCGGCTGCCACCCGAGCGTGGCTGATCTTGTGATCACGCAGGTGCACGGCGTATCCCGCGGCCGAGAGCGCGCAGCCGATGGAGGTCCCGATGAGCCCCGTGCCGATGATCACCGCACAACTCGGTCGGCGCGCCGCAACGATCGGTGGGCGGGCTGGTCGCGTTCACGTCTCCGCGGCGACCGTGCTGGCAGGCTCCGGTCCGTCGGCGAGGAGTGCGGCGAGCCGATCACCCTGATCCGCCGGAACTTGCGCGGCATTGCCCTGTTCCGGTCGAGAATGGCGACCTCCAAAGCCTCGACCCCCAGCGCCCGCGGTGCGGCATTCGGCCCGCCGTCGGCACCGAGCGCGCGTACGCGCGAGCTTGGCCGCGTCAGCGAGGCTGAGGCCGGAGCGGAATCCGCGGCTCACCACCTCAGCGATGACATCGGCCGATCCGCCCATGACGGCAAAGTTCGCCTCATCCGCGACGGAACCGTCATAGGTCAGTCGGTAGACCTGGTCTTGTGCCGGCGTTGCGCCCAGTTCTGCCACCACGATCTCCACCTCGTACGGCTTTTCAGCGCCCGAAGAGAAGATGGTGCCGAGCAGCTGCGGCGTACGCGTTGGCCAGTCCGCGAACGGTCACATCGGTGCGGTCGTAGGTGTAGCCCCGCACGTCGGCGTAACGGATCCCGGCTTGGCGCAGATTCTCGAACTCGTTGTAGCGACCGACCGCCGCAAAGGCGATGCGGTCGTAGATCTCGCTGACCTTGTGCAGCGCCTGGGATCGGTTCTCGGCCACGAACAAGATGCCGTCGGCATAGTGCAAGACGACCACCGAACGGCCTCGGGCGATGCCTTTGCGTGCGTAGTCGGCCCGATCCTTCATCTGCTGCTCGGGGGCGACGTAGAACGGCATGCTCATCGGTGCGTCCTTACAGTCAGGAGTGGAGCCCCCGGTCCATCCGGGCGCTCGGCACGGCTGGCGATCAGCTGGTCGATCAAGTCGGTGATCTGGGCATCGCCCAAACGGTGCACGCCGTCCTCGGTCGCCGCCAAAACCACCGGAAAGATCTTCCGCGCCATGTCTGGTCCGCCGGTCGCCGAGTCATCGTCAGCCGCGTCATAGAGCGCCTGGATCACAGCCATGGCCGCCTCGTTGGCGTCGAAATCCGGTCGATAGAGCTTCTTCAGCGATCCACGGGCGAATACCGAGCCTGATCCGACCGAGAAGTATGCGTGCTCCTCGTAGCGGCCACCTGTTGCGTCATAGGAGAAGATCCGACCCTCTCCCGTCGCTTCATCCCAGCCGGCGAACAGGGCACGACGACCAAGCCCTGCATGGCGAGGCCGAGGTTCAAACGGGTCATCGTTGCTAGTCGGTTCGCCTTGCCGACCAGGGATAGCGGAGCGCCTTCGATCTTCTCGTAGTGCTCCAGCTCGACCTGGAACAAGCCAACCAACTCGACGGCGAGGCCGGCGGCGCCGGCTATCCCGATGATCGAAAACTCGTCGGCCGCAAACACTTTCTCGATATCGCGCTGGGCGATGATGTTGCCCATCGTCGCCCGCCGGTCACCGGCCACCACAACCCGCCGGGAAAGGTCGCGGCCACGATCGTCGTGCCATGCGGTGTCAGATTGCCGACCCCGGCGAGCGCCGGCCGCGAGGACGGCAGCATATCGGGAGCCACCGCGCGAGACGAGAATCGGTGAAGGACGAAGACCCGATACGAAAGAACTCAGAGGTCATCTCAACTTTCATGTCGTCCGTCGTTCACTGGCCGCCCTTCTGAACGAATGAGCGGACGAACTCCTCAGCGTTCACTTCGAGGACATCGTCTATCTCGTCCAGCAGCGAGTCCACCTCTGAGTCCAGCTCCGCTTTGTGCGCCGTATCAGCAGGCGCCAGCTCCTCGACTCTCGCGATCGTCGGCTCGCCGTGCCTTGCGTTGGCTCTGCTCTGACTCAGCCATGCCCTACCCTTGGCCTGCTCTCGTCTGTACTGGCGTCCAGCCTAACCAACGCGACCGACAACGCCACGACATTCTTTGGCGTGTGCAGCCGCCGGTGGGTGGTAGGCCAAAGGGTCTGCACAGGTTGTTGACGGTCTGCATGGGTTGATTAGCTGTGCAGACCGACCAGAAGCCTACGCTGCACGCAGGTTTCGGCTGCGAGCGAGTGGGAGGATTCGGCAATAAGCCGGGAGGATTAGCGGCCGAGTGCAGCGAACAGCTCGGTGACCGAATCGCACTCCTCGATCAGCTGCCCAACCTGCTCCCGAGTGCCGCGCAGCGGTCCAACAGGGGCAGCCGCTGCAGTGCCGGACGATCGGGTACGTCGAAGATCACCGAGTCCCAGGAGGCGGCAACGATCGAGGATCCGAACTTCTCCATGACCCTGCCCCGGAAGTACGCGCGGGTGTCATCCGGCGGCGACGTACGGGCGCGTTCGATCTCGTCATCGGTGACCAGCCGGCGCATCTTCCCATTGCTCAGCAGTGCCCGATAGAGGCTGCGGCGCGGATCGACGTCGGCGTACTGCAGGTCGATGAGCGCCAGCTTGGGAGCGGACCAGCTGAGGCCATCGCGGTCCCGATAGGACTCCATCAGCTTGAGCTTGGCAACCCAGTCGAGCTGATCAGCGAGGCTGAAGATGTCGGTTCGGAGAGCATCGAGGCAGTCCTGCCAGCGACTGAAGATGTCCTTCGCCTCGATCCGAGCGGTCTCGGTGAGCTCTCCGGCGATCCGCTCGTAGTGGTTACGACAAGCGTCCAGATACACCTCCTGGAGGTCCAGCGCGGTCATGCTGGGCCCCTCGGTCAGGTAGCAGCGGCTCCCGAACCGACAGGTCATGGCTGACCGTCCGCATGGCCGCAACCGGCCCGTCGAGCCGCACGTCGCTGCCGAGCTCGCCTGCCTCGATGACCCGCAGTACCCACGACGCGGTGCCCACCTTGAGATAGGTGGAGATCTCCGACAGGTTGGCGTCTCCGGTGATCACGTGCAATCTGCGATGCTTGCTCGCATCCGCGTGCGGCTCGTCGCGGGTGTTGATGATCGGCCTGTTGAGGGTGGTCTCCAGGCCGACCTCTGCCTCGAAGAAATCCGCGCGTTGGCTGATCTGAAAGCCGGGCGTCTGGCTGGATTGCCCGCGACCCACGCGACCCGCGCCGATGATCACCTGCCGAGACACGAGGAAGGCTGTGAACTGGGTCACGATCCGATCGAAGGGTGTGCTGCGCTGCAACAGGTAGTTCTCGTGAGTTCCGTACGAGGCGCCTTTGCCGTCGGTGTTGTTCTTGTAGAGCCTGACCGAGCGCCCCAACGACTGCGTGGCGCGCTGAGCGGCGAGCGCCATCACAGCCTCGCCGGCCTTGTCGTAACGCACCGCGTCCAACGCGCAGGTCACCTCTGGGCTGGAGTACTCCGGATGCGCGTGATCGACGTAGAGCCGCGCGCCGTTGGTCAAGATCACGTTGGCCATGCCGAGATCGGTGTCCGTCAGCTGGTCCGGATGGGCAGCGGCCCTGGAGATTTCGTACCCGCGGATATCCCGCAGCGGCGTCTCCGTCTCGTAGTCCCAGCCAGCCGGCTGTCCCGGCGGCCGAGGCGCCGTACGCCTTGACGACATGGTTGGACAGCTGCATCGGATGCAGCTCTTCCTCGATGAAGGCGTTACTGAATCCGCCGGGCACCGCTGGTGTGCCGGGGGCCAACGCGCTGATGCCGTACTCGGTCTCGATGCCCATGACCCGAGCGTTCAGACGCGCAGGCGGCTCGGCGTTCGCGGTTGCCAACTCGCCGCGATCGCCTGTGGAAGCCATGGCCTCAGCGTAATGTGAGGTTCGTGCAGATCCTGCCAGCGATCGCTGTCGACGTAATCTGCATCCTGGTTTTCGCGATCGTCGGACGCAGCAGCCACCAGGAAGCGACGGACCTGCTTGGCGTCGCACACACTGCCTGGCCCTTCCTCGTCGGATGCCTCCTCGGCACACTCATTGGTCGCACCTGGCGGCGGCCCTACTCGCTGATATCAGGCGTAGCGGTCTGGCTTGGCACGGTCATCGGGGGATGACGCTACGGGTGCTCACCGGTGCCGGCGTGCAGCCCTCGTTCGTCCTCGTCGCCAGCTGTGTGCTCGCCATCTTCCTCATCGGATGGCGCGCCGGGCTTCGGCTGATCCAGCACGCCCGCGCCAAAACACCGCCGAGCCGCCATCGAGGCGTCCGAGCCGACGGACGCACCCGAGTCACTCTGGCTAGGCAAGGCGCTACAGATACTGACCGGTGTTCGACACCGTGTCGATCGAGCGGCCAGGCTGGGTGCCCTGCTTGGAGGAGATCAGCGTCCGGATGAAGACGATCCGCTCGCCCTTCTTCCCGGAGATCTTTGCCCAGTCATCGGGATTGGTGGTGTTAGGCAGATCCTCGTTCTCGGCGAACTCATCCAGGCAGGCCTGCAGCAGGTGGCCGATCCGCAGGCCTCGTACGGCGGTGTCCAGGAAGTCCTTGATGGCCATCTTCTTGGCCCGGTCCACGACGTTTTGGATCATCGCACCGGAGTTGAAGTCCTTGAAGTAGAGGACCTCCTTGTCTCCGCCGGCGTAGGTGACCTCCAGGAACTGGTTCTCCTCCGACTCCTCATACATCCGGCTAACCGTGCGATCGATCATGGCCTGCACACACATCTGCGGATCATGATCGAATTCGGCGAGATCTTCCGGATGCAGCGGCAGCGTCGGCGTGAGGTACTTGCTGAAGATCTCCCGCGCGGCCTCCGCATCCGGCCGCTCGATCTTGATCTTCACGTCCAGGCGACCGGGTCGCAGGATTGCCGGATCGATCATGTCCTCGCGGTTGGAGGCTCCGATGATGATCACGTTGTCAGAGCCCTTCGACGCCGTCGATCTCACTCAGCAGCTGCGGCACGATGGTGTTCTCCACGTCGGAGGACACACCTGAACCGCGAGTCCGGAACAGCGAGTCCATCTCGTCGAAGAAGACGATCACCGGCATGCCATCGGTCGCCTTGTCACGGGCCCGCTGGAAGACCAGCCGGATGTGCCGCTCGGTCTCCCCGACGTACTTGTTCAGCAGCTCAGGTCCCTTGATATTAAGGAAAAAGCTGCGCCCTTCCTCTCCGGTTCGCTCGCTGACCTTCTTCGCCAGCGAGTTGGCGACAGCCTTGGCGATCAAGGTCTTGCCGCAGCCCGGCGGCCCGTAGAGCAGGATGCCCTTGGGTGCCTTGAGCTCGTGCTCGGCGAAGAGTTCCTTGTGCAGGAACGGCAGCTCGACGGCATCGCGGATGGCCTCGATCTGGTTGCCCAGTCCGCCGATCACCGAGTAGTCGATGTCGGGCACCTCTTCCAGGACCAGCTCCTCGACGTCGAGCTTCGGAATCCGCTCGTAGGCGAAATGCACCCGGCGGTCGATCAACAACGAGTCGCCGGATCGCAGGTGTTGATCACGAAGCCGGTACGCGAGGCGGACGACGCTTTCCTCATCGCCATGGCCGATCACCAGCGCACGGTCACCGTCCTCGAGCATCTCCTTGAGCAGCACGACCTCGCCGACCTCGTCGAACTGGAGGACTTTGACGACGTTCATCGCCTCGTTGACCATCACCTCCTTGCCGGGCGTCAGTGCTTCAAGATCAACATCGGGGCTCACACTCACCCGCATCTTGCGGCCGGAGGTGTAGATGTCGGCGGTGTGGTCCTCGTGACCGGCAAGAAAAACCGCGAAGGTAGCCGGAGGCTGCGCCAGCCGGTCTACCTCGCTCTTGAGGACACGATCTGATCCCGCGCCTCGCGCAGCGTGGCGCGCAAGTCGCTCGTTATTGGCGGCGGTGGTCCTGGCATCGGAACGGGCATCAGCCAACCGCCGCTCCAGCATCGCGATGTCATGAGGATGGGAGGTAACGCGCTCCCGGAGCCGCTCCAGCTCGTCTCGGAGCGCACCAATCTGGGCTATCAAAGATTCGCGGTCCTCATACGCTCCGCGATCATGGAGAGATCCGGCCATGACACACCTCCTGTCAAGACCCTACCCGGGCAGGCTGTGCGGTCCCTTGTAATCATCGCCGTACGCGCCGGGTGCTGGGCGACGTTTGCGTAACGGTGCTGTGAACCCTGGCGCCATGCGTCGTGCGGTGATCACGAACCCAGTGTGGCCCACCATGTCATGCCTTGGCCGCACCGCCAGTCCCTCTACGTGCCAGGCCCGGACCATCGACTCGGTGGCCTCAGGTTCGGTGAAGCCGGTATGCACTCGCAGCGTCTCCACCGTCTGCGCCAGCTGCGTCGTGGTCGTGACGTAGGCGCAGAACACCCCACCGGGGACCAGCACCTCGGCCAGGGCCGTCACGCAATCCCATGGAGCGAGCATGTCCAGAATCACCCGATCCAGAGGCTCGCCGGTCAGTGATCCAACAAGATCGCCGACCCGCAGCTCCCAGCTGGGCGGGCTGGCGCCGAAGAAGCTCTCCACGTTGCGCCGGGCGAGATTGGCAAAGTCCGCGCGCCGCTCGTAGGAGATCAGCCGCCCGCTCGAGCCGATTGCCCGCAGCAGACTGCAGGTCAGTGCGCCAGATCCAGCGCCTGCCTCCAGCACTCGCGCGCCCGGGAAGACGTCGGCGCTCATCAGGATCTGCGCCGCGTCTTTGGGGTAGATCACAGCAGCCCCGCGCGGCATGCTGACCGTGAACTCGTTCAGCAGCGGCCTCATGGCGAGGAACGGCGTGCCGCCCGAAGAGGTCACGACGATCCCCTCGGATTGGGCGATCAGGTCATCGTGACTGATCGAACCCTTGGCCGTGTGGAACTTGCCGCCCACGGCCAGAACGATCGAGTGCCGGTGTCCTTTGGGATCGGTCAGGGTGATCCGCTCCCCGCTTCCAGCGGTCCCAGGCGGACGCCGGAGAGCTCTACCGACTCAGGCATTGCTGATGCCGAAGAGTCCCAGCTGCCAGCCGGGCCCGAAGGAACCGCCGGATAACTCCACACCACGGCGTACGTAGAGATGCTCGTCGGACTGGCTGATCGGCAGCACGGTCAGATCCACGGCCGACTGCTTCTGCAGCGCGGCCAGCAGCCGGTTGGCGGCGGCATCGTCGGTGGTAGCTCGAAACTCGGTTTCGATCGTGCTCACCGTCGACTCCACCGCCGGCAGCGGCGCGTCGAGATAGGGCTGCAGCCAGGCAAGTGCCGTCGAGGTCCACGCCTTCCGGTCGACCAGGTTCAGGTCCGCGTTCAGATCACCGGGCCTGAGCTGCACGCTCCAGTCCTCCGGTGTTCTCCAGTCGGCTGCGAATCTGCGTCGCGAGGTCCTGGCCATTCGGGCATCGAGGCGTCGAACCCCAGTGTCAGGTTGATGCGGTTCTTCCAGGTCACCTTGGGCGACGCCTTGCCGCCGAGCGGAAAGGCGGCAATATGCCCCACCACGCCGGTGGGAACGATGGAGTCGGAGGTACGGTCGCCCTGCAGCGCGACCGCGATCGCCTGGCGCAGCGCCTTGTTTGACCGCATCGGCGAGGTCGGGAGACCATTCGAGTTGCAGGACTCGGGCGCCAGCTGAGGACGCTCTCGGTGAAGCCGCTGACCGTCAGGTGATCGGGGTTCTGTCGCACTTGCTGGTTGAAGCGGGTGACCGCCGGCGCTGTCGAGGCCGCGCCAGACCACGTCGACCGCGCCCGCTGTCATGGCGTCCTCGATCGTCGGCGAGTCGGCGACGCTGCGGTACACCAGAGCGGGAAGCCGGGCGGGGTTACGTCCGACGTAGGCGTCATAGCCGGCTGAGTTGCAGCTGGTTGCCGGTGTACTTGGTCACCAGGAAGGGACCTGAGCCGATGATGGGCTCATTCAGGATCCCGCACCCGATCGGCGTCGTAGACCTCCTCATCGACGATGGAGGCCGCCGGGGAGGCCAGCGCCCAACCGAACTGGGTGTCGGGCCTGGCTCAGCACGAACCGTACCGTCTTCTCGTCCGGCGTCTGGACTCTTACGCAACGAGGACAGCGCGGCCGCTGAGGACCCGGGAACGTTGAGCCTGTACGCCCGCTCGATGCTGAACTTCACATCGCTGGAGGTCAGCGGATGGCCGTTGTGGAACGCGCAGGTCGTCGTTGAGGGTGCAGGTGTAGGTGGTCGCCGTGGTGAACAGGCAGTCCCGAGCAGCATCCGGCTTGAGGACCGAGCCTCCGGGATCGGCCGTCATCAGCCGCTGAAACACGTTGAGCGCGAGCACCGTCGAGGCGGCGTCTGTGATCGCCGCAGGATCGGTGACCCGGATCGTGATCGGTCGACATCACCGTGAACGGTCGCGGGGTCGCGCTCGCTGTCGGAGTGGGTGCCGGACGGTTCTCCGGGCGTTCGGCAAGCGGTGACCAGCAAGAGGAGGGCCGCTCCAGCCAGAACGCAGCGCGCCAGGCGCATTTGTATCAGCCCTGCATCGAGCTTCAGCCGTCATCGAACTGCCTCCAGCATGCGTACGCCACGGCAGCGACGTTCAAGCTCAGCGAGGAACTGCACCGTGGAGCCGCCGTCGGAGCCTCCGGGAATCGGCACTCGATGGGGCATTGCGACCACCAACGCGCCAGCGGCGTTGCCGGCGCGGCAGCCGGTTTCGGAGTCCTCCAAGACCACGCAGTGTCGGGCAGACACGCCCAAGGGCCGTACACGCCTTCTCGTACGGCTCTGGGTGTGGCTTTCCGCGACGTCACCTCATCCCCGGCCACGGAGACCTGGAAGGTCCCCTCGGGCAGCTGGCTGAGCGCGGCATCCAGTAGCACCCGATACGACGCCGACACCAGGGCGCACGGCACGCCAGACTCCGCAAAGGACTCGAGCAGCTCGATAGCGCCGGGCCGCCAGACGATCGGGTGGCTGCCGGATGTGATCGACCACTGCCGTGAGCAGCTGGTCCACGACCCATGCAGGGCTGAGATCCACTCGGCCAATGGCGTTGAGGATGTACGAGCCTGAGTCAAGCAGCGAGTTGCCCACGAGCTGCTCGGCGTGCTCGTCGGACCAGGTGCCGCCCAGCTTGCCGATGAGGTCATACTCGGCGGCAATCCAGAGCGGCTCGGTGTCGGCCAACGTGCCGTCGAAATCCCACAGCGCGGCGGCCAGGTGTGGAGGTTGTCGTGTCGCTCATGGCGCGGCCATTCTTCCAGCCGCGCCGCGGGCGCAAATCAACGATCTCCAGCCGCAGCCAGTCTGGGACGTCTACCGAGCGTTGAAGTACTTCGCCTCGGGATGATGCACGATCATCGCGTCGGTGGACTGCTCGGGATGCAGCTGGAGCTCCTCAGATAGCTCAACGCCGATCCGCTCGTGGTCGGAGCAGTGCCACGAGCTTGCGCCGGTCCTCCAGGTCAGGGCAGGCCGGATAGCCGAAGGAGTACCGCGAGCCGCGGTAGGCCTGGTCGCGGATCATCTCCTCCATACGGTCCGTCGTCGCGGGCGAAGCCAAAGTCGGCCCGGATCCTGGCATGCCACATCTCGGCCAGCGCCTCGGTCAGTTGCACGCTGAGCCCGTGCAGCTCGAGATAGTCCCGGTACGCGTTCTGCTCGAACAGGCTCGCGGTCACCTTCGCCACCTGCGATCCCATGGTGACCAGGTGGAAATGCCACCACATCGGGACCCTTGTCGAGCGCCAGCTCACGATCGCGGAAGAAGTCGGCCAGAGCAGGAAACGTCCGCGGGTCTGCCGCGGGAAGGTGTAGCGGTGCAGCTCGGCGGCCGGATCGGAGATCATCGGCGCCTGGGCGGAGTACGACGACGTGCGTTGCCCTCGCTGTAACAAGGCCAGTAGCCGTAGACGACGGCGAACTCGGCGATCGCGTCGGTCTGGATACGGTCCAGCCAGTGCGCAGCCGCGGCCGGCCTTCGGTCTCCGACCAGATTCCTCGTACGGATCCGACACGCGCGAGCGCGCGGGGGTTCAAGGGGGTCGCCCCCTTGCTCATAAGCGCGGGATCCCTTGAGGCCCCACTGACCCATGAAGGTCGCCCGCTCATCGAGGTACGCAGCGACATCGGCCAGCGCGATGCCTTTGACGATCCGGTCGCCCCAGAACGGCGGAGTCGGCACGTCAATGTCGACCGCGACATCCGAACGCCGGGCAGCTTCGACCTCGATCCGATCCTCAACGATCGTGGCCCAGCGCGGGCCTTGACCCGCCGCTCCCGCGGCGCCGGCAGCGCCGGCGCCCTCGTCGCCGCGCTTGACCGCCATCAGCGCGTCCATCAGGCGAAGCCCCTCGAAGGCGTCTCGGGCGTAGCGGACCTCGCCGGCGAAGACCTCCCGGAGATCTTGCTCGACGTACGCGCCGGGTCAGCGCAGCGCCGCCGAGGAAGACCGGGTACGCCGTGGCGATGCCCCGCGCGGTTGAGCTCCTCCAGGTTCTCCTTCATCACGACTGTCGACTTCACCAGCAGTCCCGACATCCCGATGGCGTCAGCCTGGTGCTCTTCGGCGGCGTCGATGATCGCGCCGATCGGCTGCTTGATCCCGAGATTCACCACGGTGTAGCCGTTGTTGGTCAGGATGATGTCGACCAGGTTCTTGCCGATGTCGTGCACATCACCCTTGACCGTCGCGAGCACGATGGTGCCCTTGCCGCGAGCGTCGGTCTTCTCCAGGTGCGGCTCGAGGTAGGCGACCGCGGCCTTCATCACCTCGGCCGACTGCAGCACGAACGGCAGCTGCATCTGGCCGGACCCGAAGAGCTCGCCGACCACCCGCATGCCGGCCAGCAGGTCGGCGTTGATGATCTCCATCGCCGGCTTGCCTTCCGCCAGCGCGAGCATCAAGATCATCCGACAGACCCCTTGCCCTCGCCGTCGATGATGCGCCGCTGCAGTCGTTCGCTGACGGGCAGCCTGAGCAGCTCAGCGGCACGCTCGGCCTTGGTGTCGGCTGTCGTCACGCCCTCGAAGAGCTCGAGGAAGCGTTGCAGCGGGTCGTACGCCGGCTCGGTGTCGGTGGCCGGGTCGGCGCCGGTCGTAGACCATGTCGAGCGCGACTTCGCGTTGCTCGTCAGGGATCCGGGCAATGGGAATGATCTTGGCCGCATGCACGATCGCGGAGTCCAGGCCGGCGTCGATGCATTCGTTCAGAGAACACCGAGTTGAGCACCACCCGAGCAGCCGGGTTGAGACCGAAGGAGACGTTGGACAGGCCGAGCGTGGTCTGCACGTCCGGGAAGAGCCGCTTGACCTCGCGAATGGCCTCGATCGTCTCGATGCCGTCCCGCCGGGTTTCTTCCTGACCGGTGGCGATCGGGAAGGTCAGGCAGTCGATGATGATGTCGCTCGTCGCGTAGGCCCCAGTTCTGGGTGATGTCGTTGATCGCCCGCTCGGCGACGCCGCACCTTCCACTCCGCCGTACGCGCCTGGCCTTCCTCGTCGATGGTCAGCGCGATCACGGCTGCACCATGCTCGGCGACCAGGTTCATCACTCGGCAGAACCGCGAGTCGGGGCCGTCGCCGTCCTCGTAGTTGGCCGAGTTGATCACCGCGCGTCCACCGAGACATTCCAGGCCTGGCCTGCAGCACCGCCGGCTCCGTCGAGTCCAGCACGATCGGCAGGGTCGAAGCCGTCGCCAGCCGGAATGCAACGTCTCGCGCATGTCGGCGACGCCGTCTCGGCCGACGTAGTCGACGTTGAGGTCGAGCATGTGGGCGCCGTCGCGGATCTGGCGACCGGGCGATCTCGACGCAGTCGTCCCAGCGCCTCGGCCAGCAGCGCGCTCGCGGAACGCCTTCGACCCGTTGGCGTTGGTCCGCTCCCCGATCGACAGATAGCTGGTGTCCTGGCGGAACGGCACGTCGGCGTACAGCGATGCCGCGGCAGGGAACATGGCTTCGGCGAGCGATCGCACCGTCTGGCGGCCTGCCAGGCGCTTGACGACCTGCCGCAGGTGCTCGGGTCCAGTGCCGCAGCAACCGCCCACCAGGCCGAGTCCGAACTCGCCAACGAACTGTTCCAAGGCGTCCGCCAGCTCGATCGGCTGCAGCGGGTAGACCGCCCCGTCGGCCGTCAGCTGCGGCAGTCCGGCGTTCGGCATGCAGCTGACGCCGATCTGTCGCGTAGCGGGACAGGTGCCGCAGGTGCTCGCTCATCTCCGCCGGGCCGGTCGCGCAGTTCAGACCGATCAGTGTCGATGCCGAGTGGCTCGAGCGATGTGAGCGGCGGCACCGATCTCCGAGCCGAGCAGCATGGTGCCGGTGGTCTCGACGGTCACGTGCACGATCACCGGAAGATCACGGCCCGCGTACGCCAGCGCCGCTTCGGCGCCGAGCGTCGCCGCCTTCGTTTGCAGCAGATCCTGCGAGGTCTCGATCAGGACGGCGTCGACCTCGCCGGCGAGCATGCCTTCGACCTGCTGCTGGTAGGCATCCCGCAGCCGGGCGTACGAGACGTGGCCCGAGGGTCGGCAGCTTCGTGCCGGGGCCGACGCTGCCCAGCACCCAGCGGCTGCCGTTCGGGTGTGCTGTAGGAGTCGGCCGACTCGCGCGCGATCCGGGCGGCCGCCTCCGCCAGCTCGGTGATTCGGTCCGCGATGCCGTACTCCCCGAGCGCGGAGAGAGTTCGTCGCCGAATGTGTTGGTCTCGATGGCATCCACGCCGGCCTCGAAGTAGGCATCGTGGATGGCGCGGACGATGTCAGGTCGGGTGACGTTCAGGATCTCGTTGCAGCCCTCGAGCTGCTGGAAGTCCTGCCAGCGTCAGGTCGTAGCTCTGCAGCATCGTTCCCATGGCGCCATCCGCAATCACCACGCGTCGCGACAGTGTTGCGCGGAGGTCGGCTGCCGCCGACGGGTTGTACGGAGGTCGGCTGCCGCCGACGGGTACGGAGATCGGCCGGAGCTGGCGCGATCGCGAATCGGCCGATGACGTGAGCGGCACGCGAGCCATCGGGCATCTCGTGAGAATAATCGCCCGCCGGCACGCGTGCAGCCGTGACTACCACGATGTGGAGCAAAACCCTCTGCAGCGAACCGACGGCTACAGTGAGGCATATGCCAGACACACCCAGCTCGGCCGGACGTGATCTGCGCGATCTGGTCGACCCGGTGGTGGTGAGTGGCCTTCGGGGGCTGGAACGACGCGGGGCAACGCGGCGACCGGAGCCATCGAGCATCTTGCCGAGTCGTACCAGGCCGAGCCGGTCTACGCGCTCGACCCAGACGACTTCTACGACTTTCAGGTCAACCGGCCCACGCGTGGCACTCACCGAGGACGATGAGCGCGAGATCACGTGGCCGACCACGGAACTCAAGATCGCCCAGCTGCCGGACGGTCGCGACCTGATCTTGGTCGAAGGCCTGGAGCCCAACCTGCGGTGGCGGCAGTTCAGCACCATGATCGCGTCGGCGCTCAGCTCGGCGAACGTGACCCGGGTGCACCTGCTGGGTGCGCTCCTTGCCGACACCCCACACACCCGCCCTATCCCGGTGTCGGTGTCGACACCCGAACCGCGAGTTGATGACGAAGCTCGGCCTGGCGCCACCGACCTACGAGGGTCCGACCGGCATCATCGGCGTGCTCGGCGACACCTCTGGCACGCGCGGGCGTGGAAGTGCTCATCGCTATGGTCGGCAATCCCGCACTACGTCTCGCACCCGCCGTGCCCCAAGGCCACGCTGGCGCTGCTCTCCCAGTTGGAACGCGTGCTGGACGCCTCTCTTCGATCTTGGTGAGCTGACCGAGCTGGCAGCGCGCCTGGGAGCGCGGCGTGGACGAGCTGGCCGCCGAGGACTCCGAGGTCGCCGAGTACGTCGCCTCGCTGGAGCAGATGCAGGATGCAACCAGAGCTGCCCGGAGGCCAGCGGCGACGCGATCGCGGCCGAGTTCGAGCGCTACCTGCGGTCGTCGCCAGGGCTGAGCTGATTGCTCCCGCTCGCCAAGCTTGACGCGGATCTTGATGAAGCCGCTCCTTGCTCGCTCGGTCTGCCGACGAAAGGCTGCAACCTCGCTCGACTCGTCCAGCACAGCGGCGCGCGATTCGACGTTTGGTTTGCTGACGGCGCTCACGGCGATTGCCGAGCTAGGATTTCAGGCCGCGGCGGTCAGCCAGTTCGCGCAGCTTGGCCACCATGGCGTCGGGATCGTCGGCGGCAGAACACCGACGAGCCGGCGACGAAGAGTCGACGCCAGCCGCCGCGCATCGTTCGATGGTCTTGGCCGAGACGCCGCCGTCGATCTGCAGCCAGATGTCGCCACCCAGCTTGTCGCAGCATGGCCCGAGTGCGCGTGATCTTGGGAAGACACATGTCGAGGAAGCTCTGACCACCGAAGCCGGGCTCAACGGTCATGATCAAGACCATGTCGAGTTCGGGCAGCAGGTCCTCGTACGGCTCGATCGGCGTGGCCGGTTTGAGGGCCATAGCGGCCCGGGCTCCCAGTTTGCGTAGCTCGCGAGCCAGCCTCACTGGTGCGCCTGCTGCCTCCACGTGAAAGGTGACCGACTCGGCGCCCGCCTCGGCGTACGCCGGCGCCCAGCGGTCGGGCTGCTCGATCATCAGGTGGATGTCAAGATCTTGTCGGTGATCTTGCGGATGGACTCGACTACAGGCAGTCCGAGTGTGAGGTTCGGCACGAAGTGGTTGTCCATCACGTCGACATGTATCGCGTCCGAGCTGGGCACCGGATGCGATCGCGGTCTGCAGGTTCGCGAAGTCCGCCGACAGGATGCTCGGCATGATTCTGAAAGCCACGATGCCGACTCTAGTGTGAGGGCCTGAGCTTTTCGCAGGTAGCCCGCGAACATTGCATCCGGTCTCGTGTCGATGCGGCCAGAGCTGCAGGTAGGTCCCCAGAGCCGGCGTTCGGGACCTCGGGCAGCAGCTGCGCCGCCGGAATCACCTCAACGTCGGAGCGTCCGGCGAGGGTTTCGCTCAGCACGTCAGTCGTTTCGCGGCGATGTGGAGAGCAGGTCACGTAACCGACGACGCCGCCTGGGGCCGCTGCTGTCGATGGCCGAGGCCAGCAGTGCGAGCTGCAGCGGATGCAGTTGCTCCACGTCTGCCGACTCCGCGCCGCCAGCGAGATTCCGGCCGGCGGCGAAGTGCGCCGAGGCCGGAGCACGGCGCATCGACCAGTACGCGAGTGAACGCATCAGCCCGCCATGCAGGTCGCGTACCATCGGCTACAACGACGGTCGGATTGCTGAGTCGCTCGGCACGATATGCGCGTACGGCGCGGAGGCCGCCAGGCTTGCGCGGATGTGGTGCCAGATCCGATGCGAGCAGGCGGCTGCCCGTCGAGACGCGCCAGGCCCTCCAGCAGGGCGGACTTGCCTCCCGGGCCCAGCGCACAGACGTCCAGCCACCACCCCGAAGGAGCGGCAGCTGCTTGGTCGAGGGCCCATGTCACCAGCTGCGAGCCTTCGTCCTGACTGCCGGCTCTGCCGTCGCGGATCAGTTGAAGGTCGGCGGGATCGCCTCGCCAACGAGCACCGAACGGCGAAAACTGACTCGGGTGTGCCCCAGCGTGTAGCAAATCCGACACCGCGGCGAGGCCGGGCCGGATGGCCAGAGCTGACATCAGGGGCTGAGATTGTTCGCGGCTCAGCGCCTGCTCGAGCTCTGACGGTTCGAGCAGGTCGGCGTACGCGTCGACGATCCAGCGCGGATGTGCCGTGCGCAATGCGAGCCGATCATGGTCGTCAAGCCCCTGCGACAGCTCGTCGAACCACGCGTCGCGACTCCTGTCGGAGACTCGGCGAAGCACCGCGTTGATCACGCCCGTGACCCGCTCCCACGGTGGCCGCAGCGAGATCCACCGATGCCGCGACGGCTGCAGGGATCGGAACGCGCATGGACAGGATCTGGTGTGCGCCGAGCCGCAGCAGATCCAGCACGGCTGGCTGGAACTCGCTCAGCGGCCGGCCCGCAGCCGCAGCGATGATCACGTCATAGGTCCCCTGCCAACGGCAGGTGCCGGCCAGGAGTTCGGTCGCGAATGCCGCGTCACGGCCCGTGCAGCCCTCGCTCGCGAAGCAGCGCCGGCAGCACGAGGTTGGCGTACGCCCCTTCGGCGTTCACGGCACGAAGGGCGTCGAAGGCGGCACGACGGGCCCGATCAGGACGACGCCGTTGCTGCCTGCGTGACCGGAGCCGCTCACTTGCGCACCGCTCGCTCAGGCTGACACTCAAGCACCCGACACTCAGGCACCGAGTCTCGGCTCCGAGTCGAAGGCGATGCCTCGCGCCCAATCGGCGGCGGCCATCGGCTTCTTGCCCTGGGCCTGAACCTCCGCCGAGTTCCAGCGCCCGAGTCCCGGTGCCTACCTAAACGCGACCGCTTCGTGATCTCCAGCGCTCCCGGCGGCCGGACGACGTCGGAGATCTGGGCAGAGTTGATCTTGAACCGATCGCCGTCAAAGGTGGTCCACGCCCCCGGAGCCGGAGAGCAGGCACGAATCAGCCGATCCGTGACCTCGGCCGGCTGCGTCCAATCGATCTGGGCGTCCTCGACGGTGATCTTGGACGGCGTAGCTCACCTGAGCATCGGTGTCCGGCTGGGGTATCGGGTGTCAGCGTGCCGCTCCTCGATCCCGTTCAGGGTGTCGACGAGGAGCCGGGCGCCGCTCAGCGAGAGGCGATGCAACAGGTCACCCGCGGTGTCGTCTGGCCCGATCGGCTCGCTGACCGTAGCAAAGGATCGGCCCGGCATCCAGCTCGAGGACAATCCTGAAAGTC
>ERZ1370068.9025-contig-7834_pt1 | contig 28474 bp, 49 predicted proteins | sample MGYA00561227_ERZ1370068 | MGnify/ENA primary metagenome ERZ1370068 (study PRJEB38410, sample SAMEA6850437) | metagenome | study: Metagenomic assessment of the ecological functions of the soil: analysis of the soil microbiota associated with the...
GCCATTGCTATCAAGTGACTATCCGCATTCCGCAGATTGCAGAATCAGTTAGCTGAATACCAATTAATCATCTGCTATGCGTAATCTGCGGATGATTCAAGTCCTTCGAGGAACTTTCGCGCTGTTCCAGCGTGAAAGCCTAGCCGTAGTCTATTCAGCTGACCAATCCGAATTCCGAATATTTCTTTCAACGTTTCTTTCTCGCCCGGAGTATAGGTAAGTGGGAAGTCGATTACTTGGGGATGTGCCGAGCGGCGCTTCAGATATGGCTCTGGTCATAGAAATACAGTTGCCGGGAAACGCCCTGACACGGAATCAAACATCGCTGGCCCTTCTGGTCGAGCGCGCCGCGGCCGGCGATAAGGCCGCCTTTGAGCAGATCATGATTCATTCGCAGCAGAGAGTGATGGCGATGTCCTGGCGAATCCTGGGGAACGAGGCCGACGCGCGCGACGCGTCGCAGGAAGTCTTTCTGCGCGTCTACAAGTATCTGCGACGTTTTAAGCAGGATCAGGACTTCTTCGCGTGGCTCTATCGCATCAACGTGAACGTTTGTCGTGACCTGCTGAAGCAGCGCCAAAACCAAAACGATCGATTTCAGCTCGTTCGCCGCCGAACCGGCCGAAGAGATTCTCGACGTTCCGGATGGGCAACGCGGACGCCGAACAATCTCTGATCACAGGCGCAGCGCCGTGAACTGATCTCTGCGCGCGATTGCGACGCTGCCTTTCAAAGATCGAGCATCGATTGTGCTGCGTGACGTCGAAGGACTTTCGACCGGCGAAGTGGCCCAAATCCTGAAGTCGAGTTCGACCACGGTGCGCTCGCAGATTAGCTCGGCGCGCCGGAAGATCAGGGATTATTGCCGGCGGTACTTGAGAGTGGGGCAGGAGTCGTGATGAATTGTAAGCAGATCGCAGAATTGTTGCCGCTGTACGCCGGCCGCGATCTCGACGCGCGAGCGCGAGCGGTTGGTGACAGCGCATGTTGAATCCTGCGCCGCGTGCTGCCGCCGCCGCCGTTGAATACCGTGAGAGCCGGCAATTGCTCCAGGAGCTATGCGCCACCGGCGTTCAGCGAAGACGTCTTATGCTGAAATTCGTCAGAATGTTTGGCGGCAGATTGAATCGGAGTCGACCACTCGATCCTGCGTGGGAAGCCATGTTCGCCGGCTTCATTTCGCCCGCGGCCGGCGTGGGCTTTCGCGGCGGGTAGTACTGATCTGTCGTCTCTGCTATTTGGAATCTACCTGATCGCTAATCGATCGAGCCGGCCCGCAACCAAATGCGCCGGTACGTATTCCGCTTCGTGAAGCCGAAGCGCTTCAGGATCCAGGCAACCGCCGGCGCCATTGCCAGCAAGCCTAGGTGTTGCTACCGCCGGTAGACTCAAATGAGAACCCGAGCAGAGCGCGTTCGGTTGGTCAGTCGTCCAACTCACCGGCGACGCATCGCAACCGCCTCGTTGAGAGCAGACTCCGCTAGCCGTCGCGCAGTCAGCGCGCCGTCACCAAACGGCTGACACTTCGTCGAGCCGCAAATTCTGCCGTTCAGTTTGATGTTCGCTCTGACCTCAAACCAGAGAATCACTCTGAGAATGGAAATACAGACCAAGAATCCGAACATCCGCATTATCTGGTTCTCTCAGCAGGACCGGAAACGGGTGTCAACAACTTCGAAAGGTATCTAGGAGGCTTTGTTCATATGCTTAAAACTGTGAAGCACTTATCCGCTGCACTGGCCCTGTTGTTAGTTCTTGTCTCCAGTATCATTGGCCCAGCAGCAGCCAGTACTCCGGCTCCGGCTGCGTCCGACAATTACGTCACTGAGAGAACTTTCAAGAGCAAGGTGTTCGAGGTCAAGTATCGCGACCCGAACAGCCTGGCGAACGTGGTCAGCAGGCTCGGCAGCGGATTCAAGGGCGCCGCGATCTCGGCGAGTAGCGAGTTCAGAACCATTACCGTTCGCGATTTTCCCGAAAACCTGGCGACGATCGAGGAGGCGATTAAACGATTGGACACGCCCGCAGCGCCCGCGCCCAAACATCGAGCTTCATATGCATGTGCTGCTGGCCTCGAACATCGAGTGGCGGCGGTACGGAGGTTCCGGCTGAACTAAAAGATGTCCTGGCAGAACTGCGGGGCACGCTCAGCTACAAAACTTATGAGTTGGCTGCTTCGGTGGTGCAACGATTAACCGAAACGCCCAGAGGTCTGCAAGGATCAGGCACGGCAGAGGTGCCTGGTCCCAGTCCCGGGAACCCGAACGTTTCTGATGCCTTACGAGTATTTCCTCAAGCTCCAGTCTCGCTGGTGCAGAATGCCAGCGGCGTCTCCCAGCGTTCAAATAGGCGAGTTCACATTTTCGGCGCCAGTTGTTTGATAAGGATCGGGCCAGCGTGCAAACGGCACTCAACCTGCGCGACGGCGAAAGGTGGTGGTGGGAACGGCCACGATTCGCAGACCGCGCACTGGTGGTGGTGCTGACAATGAAATTGATTAAGTGAGGTCGCTGAAGGCCACCGCTTGCGTGAACATTCAACCAGCTGCGGAGCAGCGTCGCGCCGAACTAACTAAATGCTGAGCCCGGTCTGTCGGGGAAATTGCTTCGCATCGATGCGATCGCTGAGAGCTTGGTCTGCTCGAAAGTTCGCACAACACGAGATCGCACAGAGCCACGAGAAACGCCTTTTTCCGCAGACGCCTGAGGGCGCAGCGATCAATCGTAAGCGGGACTCTATAGCTTCTCGTCGCTGCGACGCTTAATCAAGCATTACCCAGGCTCAGCCCGCTGAGTCAGCTTGACCGCTGTCCGCAGCTCGGTACGCGCCAGGTGGCTTCTTCCTTGAGCAGTTTCCGTTTGCGTTCCATTCCCCAGCGATAACCGCCCAGACCCTTGTCCTCGCGAATCACGCGGTGGCAGGGAATGACCAGGGCCACATGGTTGCTGGCGCACGCGCGCGCGACGGCCCGCACAGCTTTCGGTTTGCCGATCGCTTCGGCGATCGTCCTGATAGGAACGCGTCGCGCCGCGGGGAATACGCCGCAACTCTTCCCAAACCTGCCATTGAAACGCAGTTGCCTGGACGTCGAGCGGCAGATCGGCGTGCGGAGTCTTGCCGGCGATCAATCTGAGCACTTCATCCAACCAGAGGTTTAGTGGAAGGGCTAATCGCTGTGTCTTGCGAATCGATCGAGGCATTCGGATATTCGGCGAAGAGTGCGGCGACGAGCTTCGCATCTGAATCACCCAAGGCGACTGAACAGACGCCGCGCTCGGTGGCGGCCACCAGCAAACGACCCAGAGAGCAGGCCGCAGTCGTATAGATGATGCGCATACCTTTCCCGCCTCGCCCATAGGTTGCGGGTGTCATTCCCAGTCGCGACGAAGATTGTTCATATAGACCACGGCTGGATCCGTAGCCTGCGTCGTACATCGCTTCAGTCACCGACGCTCCGCGCTTCACGTTTGCTTTGAATTGATTCAGGCGTCGTGATTCGGCGTACTGGCGTGGAGTGATGCCCATGATTTCCTTGAATGTGCGTTGCAGGTGATGCGCGCTGACCCCGGTTTCGGCGCTGAGCGTCTTTAAGGTCTGGGGCTCTTCATCGTGTTCGTCAATGGCGTGGCAAATCTGGCGCACGAGCTCGATGCGCGGATCGCTCGCGTGCACCCGGCGCGGATGGCAGCGACGGCAGGCGCGAAATCCGGCCTGTTCGGCAGCTTCGGGCACCTGGAAGAAGCTCACTTGTTCGGGGCGGGGTCGTCGCGCCGGGCATGACGGCCGGCAATAAATTCCGGTCGACCGCACGGCAAAAACAAAGCTGCCGTCACGCGAAGTGTCGCGCGCCAGACGACTGCGTTCCAAAGCTCGGGATTGTCCAAAACATTCGGCATGTTCGTTGATACCTGCAACATTTTACTTCACCTCATTGGATTTACTGAGCTGATGATAGGACGCACCCGCGGAGACGGTTCTATCCGATGTTTGCGGTCAAACTTTCTGTCGGTACGCACGTTGCCAGCGTGCTAATATGCGCGAAGCACGCCGGAGGCGTGCGTACCGTCTATGAAAATCGCCCTCAAGTACGGAATTGGTGTCACCCTCGTCATCGCTGCCTGGGTGGCTCTGAAGCATTTCGTGCTGCACCTTGAAGGCGCGAATGCTCAATTTGCCGACATCGCAGTATTCAACTTCAGCGGCCATCGTCGGCTTGATGATGGGGATCAAGGAAAAGCGAATCTGCTAATGGCGATTCGCTGACTTTCGGACAGGGATTCATCACCGGCATTTCGATCGCGATCACTTACGCAATCCTGACCAGTCTTTATTTTGTTTTTCTTTTGGCTGATGGTGGGACCGAAGCTGATGCAGCAGGAAGGCGAAACCAGTTACGTCAAAGCGTTTCTGGGAGTGTCGATTGGTTTTGCGATCTTCGGAGCGATCTTTTCCGCGATTATTTCGCTGGTCGTGCGGAAGTAGCATGGTGCCAGAAGCCCGACCGTGAGGGAGCGGCAAGCGTTGATCCCAAGTCGTTAGGGATAGCAGCGCTGTCCCTCCCTTACGGTCGGGCTTCTGACACTTAATCGACTAGTCAGCGCGTCGCGCGGATCGAATCGCTCCTGCTCCCGAACATGCACGGCATAGTTTCCCGTGGCCGGACTCGGCGATTCCGCGCGCCCGACGTAGCGCAGGCCGATCGCAACGTGCCATTAAGTTCTCCAGGACGCGACTCCATGAAGGTCCAGCCGCCCATGTTCTTCGGCTCTTCCTGACACCAGACCAAGCTCTTTCGCGTTTCGGGTAACGAGCGATTGTTTCGGTCAGAGCTTTCTGCGGAAATGGATAGAACTGCTCGACGCGAATGATGGCGCGACGCGTCGTTCCTCGCCGTCTTCTCTTGCGCGCGTCCGCCAAATCGTAAAACACTTTGCCGCTGCAGAAGACGATTCGCTCGACGTCGTCTGGCATCGCCTAACTTCTGCATCATCGATCAACGGCTGCAAAACCGCCACTCGTCAACTGCTCCAGAGAAGATGCCGCCGCCGGCAAGCGCAACAAACTTTTCGGCGTCATCACAATCAGCGGCCGCTCAAAGCCGGCCTGCACCTGTCTGCGCAACAGGTGGAAATACTGCGCCGGCGTAGCTGGGATAACACACGCACAGATTATTGGCTGCGCACAGCTGCAGAGAATCTCTCGAGGCGCGCGCTCGAATGCTCGGGGCCCTGGCCTTCGTAGCCATGCGGCAAAAGCATCGTCAGACGCGAAGTCTGTTTCCATTTGTCTTCGCTGGCGGTCACGTATTGATCGATGATTGATTGCGCCACGTTGTTGAAGTCGCCAAACTGCGCCTCCCACATCACCAGCGCGCCGGCCGCCACTACTGAATAGCCATACTCAAATCCGAGCACGCCGGCTTCCGAGAGAGAACTGTCGAACACTTCAAATCGCCCGCGCGGATTATCTTCCGCGCGCAATTCAGACAACGGCGACCAGGCCTTTCCGGTGCGCGTGTCGTAGAGCACCGCATGGCGTTGACTGAACGTGCCGCGTCCTGAATCCTGCCCACTCAAGCGAACATGCGTGCCCTGAAGTGCGAGTGAGCCGAACGCCATCGCCTCGGCAAACGCCCAATCGATTGGCAGCGTGCCTGCGCCCATCTTGGCCCGGCGCGCGAGCTGGCTGACCATCTTCGGGTTTCAGATTGAAGTCTTCAGGCACGACCGAAATCTGTTGCGTAATCTGCTGGATGATATTTGTATCAACGTCCGTTTCGATCAGATCGGAGCCGTCGATCTCTTCGATTACCGGTTCGGGAATGGGCACGGATTTCTGCTGCAGCGGCGACCTGTCTTGGCCCGCGTCTGAGCATCCTCATAACGGCTAACCCGTTCTTCGATCAATTGATTTACGCCGGCTTCGTCGATAACTCTCTCGGTCAATTAGCCGCTGCGCGTACACCGTCCGCACGCCCGGATGCTCTTTCACCCGGCTGTACATCAAAGGCTGTGTGTAGCTGGGCTCGTCCGTTTCGTTATGGCCCAGACGGCGAAATCCGACCACGTCGAGGACGACGTCCTTACGATATTTCTGCCGGTAATCGAGCGCGATGCGCATGGTGCGATACGCCGCCTCGGGGTCGTCGCCGTTGATGTGAAAGATCGGAAGCTGGGTCATGCGCGCCACGTCGGTTGAATAAATCGACGAACGGCCTTCTTCCGGCGAAGTCGTAAACCCGATCTGATTGTTAATGATGATGTGAATTGTTCCGCCGGTGCGATAACCACGAAGCTGGGCGAGTTGCAGGGTCTCCATCACGATGCCCTGGCCGGCAAAGGCGGCATCACCGTGCAATAACACCGGCAGTGCGCGCGGCATTACGCTGCTCACGGGAAAGACCCTGCGACATCCATCAGTCTCGTCCTGGGTGGCGCGCGTCATTCCTTCAACCACCGGATCCACCGCCTCGAGGTGGCTGGGATTTGGTGACAGCGTTAGCTGAACAGTCTTGCCGGTGGCGGTTTCGCGCTCGCCTTTGGCGCCCTGGTGATATTTAACGTCGCCTTCGTCGGCCGGAAACTCCGGATGGATCGAGCCTTCGAATGAAGTAAAGATGCGTTCACAGAAATGGCCAATGACATTCGCGAGGACATTCAGCCGCCCGCGATGCGCCATGCCCATCGTGATCGAGTCGATGCCCAGATCGCCGGCGCGTTCGATCAGCTGGTCGAGCAAGGCAATGATCGTTTCGCATCCTTCAATGGAAAAGCGCTTCTGCCCGAGGTACTTGGTATTGAGAAAACGTTCGAACTGTTCGGCTGAGATCAATTTCCACAGAATTCGCTTTTTGACCTCAACGTCGATCGGTTCAGGATCGACGAATTCTCGCCGGACCTGTTCACGCAACCAGAGCTTTCTCGTCCTTGCTTTGAATATGCCGGTACTCGATGCCGACCTTGCCGCAATAGGCGCGTTGCAGGATGTCGAGAATCTCTCGCAGCGTTGCGGTTTCGGTACCGGCCAGGCCGCCGGTGATAAACAGGCGATCGAGATCCCAAATCGTCAGGTGATAAGTTTCGATGTCCAGCTCAGGGTGATAAAGCAGCGGCATCGCGTGCAGCGGATCGATGTCTGCGAGCAGATGACCGCGCACGCGATAAGCGTTGATTAGTTCCATTACGGCGCGCTTGCCGGATGGATTGCTCCTGCATCTGATCGGCGCCCAGGAACAGCGGGTTCCGATCGAAGCTCCAACGCAGCGGCGCATGCGGGATTTCCAGATCGGCAAAGATCTGATCGTAGAATTTGTGTTTGCCCAGCAGCAGCTCATGCACCCGCGCCAGAAATGAACCTGATTCTGCTCCCTGAATGATCCGATGATCGTACGTGCTGCTAATCGTGATGGCTTTACTGATGCCCAGTTGGGGCAGGATGGCCGGCGCGATCGATTGATACTCGGCCGGATATTCAATTGCGCCGGTGGCGATGATTACCGATTGACCGGCCATCAAACGCGGCGTTGAGGCTACCGTTCCAATGGTCCCGGGATTGGTGAGCGAAATCGTGGTTCCCTGAAAATCGGAAATCTGCAGCTTGCCGGAGCGGGCGCGCACGACGACATCGTCATAGGCCTTTAAGAAATCTGAAAAGCCAAATCGAGTTTGCGCTCTTTACGCTCGGGAACCAGCAGACTGCGGGTCCCGTCTTTCTTTTCCAGATCGATGGCGATTCCGAGATTCACTGACTGCGCGCTTCACGCGAGACGGCTGGTCCGTCGATGACTTCATAGCCATCGTTCATCTGCGGGAAATTCTTCCAGCGCGCGCAACAGTGCGAAAGCGATCAGATGGGTATAGGATGCCTTGCCCCGGCCGCCTTCCTCCAAATGTCGATTGATAATGCGGCGATTCTCATCCAGCAGTCTGACGGGAATTCGGCGCTGTGAAGTAGCCGTGGGAACCGCCAGGCTGGCCTCCATGTTCTCGACAATTTTCAGTGCCGCACCGCGTATGGGCAGAGCTTCACCTTGCGCGCTCGCTGTGCTGGGCGCGGCCGGCGGAGCGGGTTTTGCTTCTTCGCCGGCGCTGCTGCCGCCGCCGCCGTCACTGACTGTGGTTTCTTGCGGGGCCGCGGCTGCGCGTGACGTTGCGACCATTGCCTGATCGCCGTTCGGTCCGACCAGTTCTTCAAAATATGCCGCGCCACGATTCGTCAACCAGCGTGGGATCACTCTGCCAACGCGCCAGCAGTCCTTCGACATAGGTCGAATTAGCGCCAAAGTTTTCGGCAATAAGTTCAGAAAGATTTGTTTTAGTTTGTTCTTGAGCCAATCAAATCACCATGGGCGCGGTAGCGCCAAATCAACTCTTCGAAAGTAGAATTTGGATGGTTACACGAATAGGTTAGCACCTTCCGTTTTGCGATTGCATCTGCCTTCACGGGTGTCGGAAGCCCGCGCGTAAGCGAGGGCCCAGTCTGGCTCGCGCGACGATTTTGTCTCAGATCGCCCTCCCTGAAGGCCGGCCTCGGACATAGATGAGCGCCGGAACCCGCAGAAAGTTTTCGCTCGAATAAAAGACAAGCCAATGGTATTGTATGCGGCCACGCCTTTGAAGTACTTACGAAAGATCGCAGCGAATGACCGACGAGAAACCCGAAGCTGAATCAGGTCTCAGGACAGCTCTTGTCTTTGCGATGTTATTCGCGATCCTGGGCGCGGTGGTCGTCTTTGGATATTACGTAACCTTTCGCCGGCCGGTGCTCACCGTCATCGTCGTTCGCCACGCAGAAAAGATTATCGACCCAAACAATCCGGACGTGGATTTGAGTCCTGCGGGACAGGCTCGCGCTCAGGAGATCGTGCGAGTTTTCGCCGGCGCCGGCATCAACGCGATCTATGCCACGCAGTACAAGCGGACGCAGCAAACGGTCCAGCCTTTGTCGGACAAATTGGGCGTGCCGGTGACGATTATGAACTCAAAGAACACCGGGGACCTGGTGGCCCAGATTCGCGCCCAACATTCGGGCCAGACAATCTTTATTGCCGGTCACAACAACACCGTGCCGGAGATCGTCGCGGCGCTCGGCGGGCCGCCGTTTCCGGCCATTCCGGAAACTGAGTTTGACAACGTCTACGTGGTCACGGTTTACCGGGTGGGTAAGGCGAGAGTGGTGAAGCTGAAGTACGGCGCCCCGACGCCATGAGGCGTGTCAGAAGCCCGACCGTAAGGGAGGGCAACTTGAGAGTTGACGATGCGGGCGATGCCCCCGAATCGCGGGGCAAGAAAACTGAGAACCCCATGAAGAAACAAAAAGTAAATCAATCAATCGTCGTAACTTCGTCAAATTGCTTCCCGCGGCGGGTGCTGCCGGACTTGCTGTTACACAAATGCCCCTGAAGGCCCTGGCCCAAACACCGTCGCCGACGCCGCTGCCATCCCCCAGCCCGTCACCAACGCCTCCTTTGCGCATCACCAAAGAGATGATGCATACCGCCGAGAAGTTGATCGGTCTTGAGTTTACTGATGCGCAGGAAAGCCTGGCCGTGCGCAACGTCAATAACAACCTCGACAGCTACGAGGTGGTGCAGGAAGATCGACGTGCCGCTCGATACCGAACCGGCGGTGGTGTTTCATCCCGCGTTGCCAGGATTCCACGTAAAACGAGCTCCCGCGAAAATCAAATTCAGGTTTGGCAAGAACGGACCCGCGCAATTCAAATCAGTCGAAGACCTGGCGTTCGCGACTGTCCCACAGCTCGCGGAATTGATCAGAACGAAGAAAGTTTCGTCGGTCGAACTCACCCGGATGTATCTCGGCAGGCTGAAGAAGTATGGGCCAAAACTTTTATGCGTGGTGACGCTGACTGAAGATCTGGCGATGAAACAGGCGCAGGATGCCGACAGCTGATTTGAAGCGCGGCAAGTATCGGGGCCCGTTGCACGGCATTCCCTGGGGCGCCAAAGATTTGTTTGCGACGAAGGGAATCAAGACCACCTGGGGCGCTGAGCCTTATCGCGATCAGGTCATCGAGTACGACGCCACCGTGGTCTGAACGCCTGCGCGATGCCGGCGCTGTTTTGGTGGCGAAACTTTCCATGGGTGCTCTGGCGCAGGGCGCGAGAGTGGTTTGGCGGCGTCACGCGCAATCCCTGGGCGCCTGACGAAAATCGCACCGGCTCGAGCGGGTCTTCCGCCGGCCCCGCCTCAGCAACGTCAGCGGGTCTGGTTGGGTTTTCAATCGGAACCGAAACGCTCGGTTCGATTGTTTCGCCGTCATCGACCTGCGGCGTGACCGGCCTTCGTCCGACATATGGCCGCGTCAGTCGGTTCGGCGCGATGGGTTTGAGCTGGACCATGGATAAGATTGGCCCAATCTGTCGCGGCGTCGAAGATTGTGCGGCCGTGCTCGACGCGATTTATGGACCGGACCAACATGATTTGACTGTCGGCGACGCCTCACTTCAATTGGAATGCTGACGTCCCACTGAGCAGTTTGCGCATCGCCTACCTGAAATCTGAGTTCGAAGGTCTACCGCTGAATCAACGCCAACGAACAGCAGAAAAAGGCACTCGAAGACCGGAACGCGATGTACCGCCAGGCGCTGGCTGATTTGGAAAAGGCCGGCGTGAAGATGACCGCCATCGAATTGCCCAAGTTTCCGACCCAGAACATTCGCTACATCCTGACCGCGGAAGCGGCGACAGCTTTCGATGACATCACGCGAGATGGCCGAGTGAACCAGCTTTCCGGTCAGGAAGTATTTGACTGGCCGAATTCAGTTTCCGCACTTCGCGCTTCATTCCCGCTGTCGAGTACTTGCGAGCCCAACGCGCGCGCGTCCTGCTAATGCGCGAGATGGACAAGCTGATGTCGCAATGGGACGTGTTTGTTTCGCCGGCGCCCGGCAGCGCCAGCCTGATCATCACTAACCTGACCGGCCATCCGGCAGTCTGTGTTCCGTGCGGCTTCACCGGGACGCCCGAACTTGCCGCGAGCGATCATGTTCACCGGCGGCCTGTACGATGAAGCATCTCCGCTGCGCGTCGCGCTGGCATATGAACAGGCGACGCAGTGGCACACGATGCACCCGAAAGTTGATTGGACCTGAAGTTAAGTAACAAGAGGGAAGTCTGGCTACGAATGCAAGGCAACACAGCTTCCCCAATGTTTCGTCTGGCGTTCACTCCGTTAGGAGTGAAATGTTTATAGTTGCCGACCGTCTATCTGATGAAGGAGCTCCTTTAAGAGCGCAATACTAATTCTGGTCTTCACACGGCGCCTAAACATTTCGCTCCTAAAGGAGCTTTGAACCTTGTGGTCGAACATTGTGCTATAAACATCTCACCCCTGACGGGGTGAAATCCTCTTCGGGCGTACTCTTATTCGCCTTGTTATCGATCGCGGTTCTGTCACGCCGTCAGCGTTCTCATATCTCACGAAACTTAGGGTAGAATCGCGCACCGTGACAAGGCGAAAACTGCCCGGGTTAATTCTGAAACCGACCGTAGCTCTCTTTCTTTTTCTTCTGGCCATCCTCGGCTGCCGCTCAACCAATTTTTCAAATGGCCCCTCCTGGACCAAAACCAAAGTCCTCTCTGACAGGGAAGACCACCCTTCGAAAATCGTTACCGACGGCGAAGCCGTCTACTTCATCACCGGTGGCACGGTCGCCAGCATGAACGAAGGCACCAACAACATTAAGAAGATCTCGCTCAAAGACGGCGCTGTCTCAGTCATCGTCAAAGGCGGAAAGACTATTCCGGACGGGATGTTGGCCGTTGATGATAAATATCTTTACTGGTCGGGTGGCGGCAACATCATGCGCGTGCCCAAGGGTGGAGGCGACAGCGAAAAGATTATTCCCGGCGCGCCAAAGCCCGATGAAATCGTGATGGATGATGAGAAGTTTTACTGGCTAATCTGGGCCGGCGAAGGCTCGCCGCCGCAACCCGTGATGTATGCGCCAAAAGTGGTGGTGCGCCGAAAGAATTGACGCCTCGTTACATGGGGACGAGTGGGATCTCGATTGATCATGACTACGTCTATTGGATGACCGGCGACGGGATCAAAAAGATTTCCAGGAAAGGCGGAGACGTCATCGATGTTTATCGAAACACTTCGAAATCACCGAGTCTCGGCCTGCTGCAGGACGCCGGCAACTTTTACTTTGCGCAAATGAACAGCAACGGCCATTCGGCCCTGATGAGGCTCGACAAGAAAACCGCGGTGGCCACGCAGATTTCGTCATCGATAAACCATGTAATGGATTTCACCGCCGATGACGACAGCATTTATTACTTTGACAATGTGCCGGGTAAAGGTTCTTTTGGCCCGGTGGCGCTGATGAAGGTTTCCAAGAACGGTGGCAGTCCCATCGAAATCGATCAGGGAACCGGCGGATGGATCAAACACCTCACGGTCGATGCAAAGCAGGTCTACTTTACCGACATCGCGAAGGTCTACGCGATTGCGAAATGAAATGAGCCTTATCCCGAATCCAAATCTTATCGGTGACGACCACTTCGGCATTTTTGGTCAGCTCGATTGGTTCGTCGGCCTTGGTATAAAAAGCGAATCCTTTGTAACTAACCATGTACTGGTAGTTGGTTGAGATCATGCCGCCTTCGGCATAAATCACGAGCGGCGCGTCAATCTTGTTCAGGATCTTCACGAATTCATCCGGCTCGATTTTTACCACCGTGCCACTGGCTTTGATGGCGTTCGCGATCATTGCCATGATTGCAGCTGCTTCGGCGCCCATAGACTATTTCTCCTTCAGAGGGTTTTTCATCGTCATGTTCAATTCAACCGGCACCACCCGCTTGAAACTAAAAATACTCTTCTTGAATTTCCCGAAAACGTAGACGCGACCGGTGACCGGCCAGGTTTCTTTCGATTCCGTCCATTCACCAAGCGCCGCCAACAGAGCGCTGGGCAGGTGGATGTAGATGCGCAGCGGCGACTGTAACGTGGCCGGCTTTTTGTTCGGCAGGTCGAACTCATGCTGGTACTCGTCGATGCCAACGGACCGGCCGTTGACAGTCATGTCTTCGAACACCAGGAATTCAACGTGGCCGCTTTGCTTGACCGCCGCCACGACAATCGGCACTTCGAAGGTAATTCCGAGCGGCGTCACGCGGGCGACCTTCGGATCGCCCAGCGTGATTAACGAGTCAACATCTGCATCGGTATTCGCGTCGTTCGTTTGTCCATTGGGTTTTTTCATCTCGACCACAGTCCGTTCCACTTTGTAGCCGCGGATCTTGTCCGGGTAAGTGCGCGTCTGGGTGCTGGGTTTGAGCCGAGGGCATACCAATGGTCAGCATTAAGCATTTGTGCGCATACTGGCGCGTGCGATCTGGAACAGTGCTCTCATCGGAAATAAAAGCATCAAAGTGCCGAAACTCTGAGCGTGAACTTTGAACTATTGTTTTTATTCGCAGCTTGACGAGCTGGTCCCACTGCGCTTTCAACGGTCTTGACGCAAGGTGTTAATGAGCTTTGCGGAGAGCTTACACATCAGCGCGTATTTCGCCCTTGCTCATTTCTGAAGCCCAAGCGAATTGCTCTTCCATGTGCGTCGTTGATCAGCTCATTCAGGTCCAACACCAGCGCAATCGTGCCGTCAACCAGTTCGGCCGCTCCGCACAGGCCCGGACCAACGCGCCGCGTGACGGCCCAGACTACGGACCAGCAACTCCTGCATGCCGGCTACGGCATCGAACGCTATTCGATACTTCGGCGTACCGTTACTGTTGCTGGTTGCATACGTAGGCGGAACGCCAAACAACCATCGCGCCACTCATCACTCGCGTCGCGATTGTCCTCGCCCAGCAGCGATCCAAGTTGCAGCAGAGGCAGCTTGTCGTTCGCGGTCGAAGCAGACTGATCGAGACAACCCGCGTCTATCGCATAAACCTGATTTCCGCAGCGTACGAGCAGGCAGCGAATCATGGACAAAGCCGCCGGAACAATCATCGCAAAGGTGGTGCCGCAGCCTTTCTCAGTTGCCACTCGAACTTCGCCGCCGGCGATGTCCATCGCGCGATCGACTATGTCCAAACCGATGCCCCGGCCCGAGAGTTCTGATCAATTCATTTGAGGTGGAAAAGCCGGGCCGGAAAATAAGTCGCAGGCATTGATCGACAGACAACTCTGTCCCGGCGATTCCGTGTTCAGCGGCGGCCGCGACGATCCGCTCGATATCTATGCCGCGCCCGTCGTCGTTGACGACGATGTGAATGCGGCCGGATTGATTCGCCGCCGCCAGCCTCACACTGCCGATTGGTTTCTTGCCCGGCGGCCTCGCGTTCGTCCGGATCTTCGATGCCGTGCGTGATCGCGTTTCTCACCAGGTGCAAAAGCGGATCGGCCAGGACCTCGGCCAGATGATTTTTCGATCCCGACGTCGCCGCCGGCAATCTCGAACTCGACTTCTTTCCCCATCTGTCGCGCGGCAATCCGTCCGGCGCGAGCGGCAGCCCGCTCGAGCACTTCGCCGATGGGCACCAGCCGCAGCTTGATCAGGCGTTCTTCGAGTTCGACGAATCGGCCACGCAGGTTTTGCCCGGCGGCCGCAACCGCTTCCGCTTTCGGGGTCGCCCCCAGCGTCACCAGGGCATTTGATGTTTGTCGATATAATTCGCCGGCAGTCGAAATCAATTCATTCAATTGCTTCATTTCGACGCGCACAGAAGTCTCGGCCAGATTGATTCTGGACTCTACGCTTCGCCTCAGTAACACTGTTCGAGATCGTCGCCTGAGGCGCTGGGTGAGCTATTTCGAGTTCATCGCAGGCGACCCGCCCGAGCGTGGCCGCCTGACGCAAAGTCTCGCCCGTTACCAACTCAGTCGGCATAGAGCAGGCGAAAGCTGATCTCCTCGGCGGTGGCAGGTTCGCCGGGAACGGTGGCAATTACTTCACCACTTTGCCCGAGCAACTTTGTGAGTTCGCGGAAACCGCGATCGAATGTCTCAGATCTCAAACGCTGGCCGCGACGATAAAGAGTTTTGCGCCTTCGCGGATTGCCTCGCGCGCATGCTGCAAGTCGTATTCGCTGAGAGAGCGCGCGATGTCCGGCGGGAGGGCGGAGCGGAGCTCGTCGGAGATGGCTGATTGGGTCCGGCCGGTCGATGCCAGTTCGTTTAGCCGTTGGACAATCGGCGCAAAAGCAGCTATCGATCTTTTTCGGTGGGCGCCAGCAAGCTGGCGCGCGATGGCCTCGAGCGCGTCTTCAAAAGCGTTAAGCACCGTGTCGGTAAGTTCAATCCGTCCCAGCCGGGCGCCGTCGAGGACGCCTTCGAATTCATGCGCGATTTGGCTCACCCGATCGAAGCCGAGGGATGCGCCCGAACCCTTTAAGGTATGCATTCGCCGAAAGACTTGCGCCGCCAACTCGCGCCGGCGCCGCCCTTCTGAGCGAGCAACGCGCAGTTCTTCGAGATCGCGATGGACGCGCTCGACGATTTCCTGGGCGTCCGCGACAAACAGGCGCTGCTCTTCGGTCATGGTTCTAGAGTTTAGCGCAAGTCCGTGGCCAGTGTCCGCAAGCCCGACCGTCAGGGAGGGCAACTCACGGATCACAGTTGTTGCGGGCTATCAGCGTTGCCCTCCCTGACGGTCGGGCTTCTGACACAATCAGGAGCCTTCGGCGTCGGCTTTGGCTTCTGGCTCGGCGGGCGCCGATTCAGCTTCGGGTGAGTCTTGATCAAGATCGCGTTTTATCGCGTCCAGGATTCCGTTAATGAATTGAGTGGCTTCGTAGGTCGAGAAGCGGCGAGCTATTTCTAATGCTTCGTTTATCGTGACGGTGCGTGGTGTGGGTTCGTGAAGAAACTCGTAGACCGCCAGGCGCAAGGAGGTTGCGATCTACCAGCGCCATGCGCGAAATGCGCCAGTGCTCGGCGCGTGAACGAGATTCGATCATCGACTTCGTCCAAGATGCGCCAGCGCGCCCATCGCCAGACGCGTGGCAAACTCCTGCGCGCCCGGCTCGAGCTCGCCATCAGCCAATTCAGACCAGAAGGTGCGCGCGAGTTGATCTCCACGCGTTCCGGCCACATCAGCGGCAAAGAGCATTTGCAAGGCGCACTCACGCGCCTTACGACGAGAACCCATAAAACACAAAAGACCGAGCCTTGTAACTTTTGAGCTTTGAACCCTTAGACCACGGATTCAAAGTACAAAGTATCAAGCACTAATTGCAAACTGCCGAGTCACAAAATCAACGTCGGAAACTTTGGCGATACAAATTCACTACTTCAACCGCTGCCAATCGCCGCGTCATAACCCTTGTTGTCTCGCTTGGCGCCGGCGCGAGCGTTTGCCTGCTCGAGATTGTCCGCGGTAATTACTCCAAACAGCAAAGGGACACCGGTTCTCAAGCCGGCGTTCGTAGATGCCGCGCGCCGTCTCAGCCGCGACATAATCAAAGTGTGGCGTCTCTCCGCGAATGATCGCGCCCAGGCAAATCAACCGCGTCGAACTTGCCTGACTGCAGCAGCTTTCAATGCACACAACGGAAGCTCAAACGAGCCAGGCACCCGAAAAACCTCCACCGCGTCGTCGTCCGCTTGCGATTCCTTCAGAGCTTCAAGCGCGCCCGCGATCAGGCGCGAGACCAGCGAATCGTTCCAACGGCTCGCGACCATTGCAAAGCGAAAACCCTTTGCGCTGGGTAGTCTCCCGTTCCTGTGCAGTGTCGATTCGCAAGTCGTACGCGTGATGGCGTCTTCGAAACTGAGTATTCCACAGATTACGCAGATTTCACAGATGAAGAAATAGCAGCCACCAGAAGGCGGAAAGAAACACGAAATGAAAACGTCCGAATGAGTCGTTTCCGCTTTTGAGCTCTTGGGGCGCTTTCGGTGGTTTACCTCATTTCTTAAATCTGTGAAAGTCTGCGTAATCTGTGGATTGATGTATTATAGCGGCCGGCTTACCTCAATTCAGTTCGCAAGGAGTCAACTCAAAGTGAGAATCCCCCTTGATTTGATCAGGAATCAACGCCCGGTGCTTTTGCCGATCATGCTGCCGGCATTGATCGGAATGTTTATTTGCCGCGCACACTTAGTTAGCGTTCACGGCCAAACTCGTTCGGTGGTCTTTGCCGTTTCCGGAAGTGGCGCCGAGGGCTCGATGGACGCGGTCGTGGCTCATCGAAGGCAAAGCAATTGCGCGCGCCGTACAACGAGCGAGAAAGAAGATGCGCAGAAGAAGTTTGGCGAACAGTATTTCGCTGCCGGCAAAGTTTATCGTTTGATTTTTGGCGGCGGCGAGGCCGGCACCGTCAAGGTCGATAAATGGAATGTTGGCTGCAACAACATTCACGCCCAGGTAACGACTACCACCTCGGCCAAACTGGGCGGCAAAGTGATGGCCCTGGCTACGTCTTCGACCACGCTGGGCAAGCGTTCGGTCTCGCGCCGGCCGCCGACCGATGCTGAGCGGACGGCGGTGCTGGCCTTGATGAAGAGCATCTATCAGCAGAAGCGCACGCCCACGACCCTGATGTCTCAGATCAAAGTTTCGAATCTCACCGCGACCGACCTCGACGGCGACGGCAAGTACGAAATGATCGGCAGCTTTACGCTGGCCGCCAAGAACAAATTCGAACGTGATTTGTTTCTGATCGCGAAACCACAGGGCGACAAGTTCGTGGCTGACTTTGTGAAGTTGCAGGCGTATCAGCCGCCGCCCGAAGAATTTCTCTCGAGCATCGACTACATCGAGCAGCTGGATCTGGACGGTAACGGCACCGGCGAAGTGTTCGCCCAGCAGGGCGGCTTCGACGGCTACGCTCTGCTGGTTTTCAAGAAGGTCGCCGGCCGTTGGCGTCAGGTTCACGACTATGACCGGCGATGCGTGCTGAGGTCGTGACAGTAGCGCAGAGGCGGCATAGACATATGTATCGGGGCTTATGCCGACCCGTCGGTGTAATACGAAGTTTGGGTTGCTCTTTATGTTGGAAGGATGGCTCGATGATGACTACATAATCCTGTTTGAGGAGCAGTCATCCACTTTGCACGAAGCTTATGCGTTACCAGACTTTCTTCCAGATTACCAACTCGTCGGCCTATGCGGCTGGGACGATTTTATCGTGAAAAATAACCATGGCATTCTGTTTACCGTGCCAGCAGGTTCCCTTATCAACGGTCCATCTACGACCGCTGGAGAAGGACCTCAATCCTGCGGACCTCGTTGCCGACGAAGGCAAGGTTGGACGAGATAAAATGGTACACCAAACCGGTCTGCTTTGGCGGGGATCAAGCTTGGGCCCTAACCTACAATGGGTCAGTCTCGAGTTGCACACTCAACTTGTAAAGTGGTGGAATCAAAAATATCGTCAACTCATCGCAGACGTTGGGCCGCCTGCTGTCTAAAGCGAGACAAAGTTGCTGAACCTGCCTGCTTAAAAGCGCGTAAAATAAGGCAAGACGAGTTACTAAAGGCCGGGAAATAAATCGGCAGTTGGGGTCAGGCTCGTTCGATTCTTCGATACTCGACCAGCTGAGTCGAGGCCTCGCCGCCTCCACGGAATAGTGCCACCTGAGAATCGAAGACTCGAAGGCCTGATCCCAAGTGTAGTCCGATCGAATGACAACTCACGAGCTACTACTGATGGTCGGTGGGTATACGATCGCGCTGGTCGTCGTCGCGTACCTCACGCGCGCGACCGGACGCCGTATCGGAGCCGCGGCGGTCGGCGGTGCGTGTGTCGGGCTGCTCGTGTTGGCTGTCTTGTGGGTACTGGAAACCGCCGGGTGGTGTCACCTGGGAATTTCCTGGACGCCAGCTTCCTTGTGGTTGCTGTACATGTTGAGCATCGTGTGGTGTGCGCCGCTGTGCCTCATCACCTGGCGCGTGGCGCGCCGGTTCGGGTGGATCGGGCTCGCGGTGGTTGTTTGTGTCGCGGGAATACTCGGTCCGGTGCATGACTTGTGGGCGGCGGCGAGGTTCCCGCAATGGATTACGATTGCACCGGGTGTTTGGCCAGTGGTCGCCATCGGCGCGACGTACATCGCCGAGATCGTGTTGGGGCACGCGGTGATGCGCATGGTCGCCGGGGCGTCAGGAGCGGATCCGTTGCGAGGCGCGTCGTGACCATCGCCGCCCAATCACGTCGTTGGACGCGCGCGGCGGAGCGTGGATGCTGAACGATGAGTGATGAAGTAACTCGCGGCACCCGGTCAACGCTTGCGTTATTTACTACCTGAGGTGTCGAATGTGAAGTCTTGATCTCTATCCTTCATGCGAGTAACGCAGCGGCGGGTTGTGAATTGCAAGGACGCAGGGTAGTGCCCAATTTGAATGACTTTTTCGTAGCCCAGGCGTTTACGCCTGGGGAATGAAAGTCGGTAGTTTTTAAAAGCCCCATTAATGGGGCTTTAATAGCGCTCGCTGTTTCTCACCCAGGCGTAAACGCCTGGGCTAGAGAAAACCTTAACAATGAAATTAGGTCACCACCGGATGAAGGCGGAAGGATGAATGAAAGCAAGCCCAGTTCATCATTCATCATTTATCCCGCTTTTCAGCGCCGCCCCGTCAACTCTGACGCTAGCGGCAAAGGGGGACTCGCCGTGAGAGTATCGGTCTTTGTTGGTACCAGCCTGGATGGCTTCATCGCTCGCGCCAACGGCGATTTCGACTTCCTGTTTCCCAGCGGCAACGAGCCTCACGGCTACGATGAGTTCATGGCCACGGTTGATGCGCTGGTAATGGGCCGCCACACCTACGAGAAGGTTCTAACGTTCAGCGAGTGGCCATATGGTGAAAAGCCCGTGTTCGTGCTCAGCACTCGTCCGCTCCTGCACCATCCCTGCGGGAGCTGTGGTGGAGCGTATGGCGGGAACTCCCGCGGAAATCCTGTCACAGACTCGAGGCGCGTGGCGTGGGGCATGTTTACGTTGATGGAGGAATCACCGTTCAGGACTTTCTCAAGGCCGGACTCATTCAGCGGCTTATAATTACGCGTGTCCCCGTACTCATCGGTGCCGGCATTCCTCTGTTCGGGGTCATACCACACGACATCATGCTCAGTCACATCGGTACTCGGCAGTACGCCAGCGGCCTTGTCCAGAGTGAATACGTGGTGGGCAAAGTAATAGAGTGAGAAACCTAAGCATGCGAAAGCCACTTGACTCCGTTATGTTGCTGACGTGCATTTTGATCTTGCCGCCCACGCTTATCTGGCTCAACAAACGTCGTCTTCAGCGATCGCCGGGACTGAGGCACAGTTGCTTGAGCCGAGCCAACCGCTCGAACGCGGAGTTAAGAGCCGGTTTCGACGGCTTATTTTTCATCGACACAACAACACGAGCACGCCCGAACCATTAGGTCGCCACGTGTCTCGGCGTCGCCGCGTCGACTTCTCAAACGTTATGGTCCCCACACCAGGTAATCTCGAAAAAACTGTTCAGCGGGTTAGTCGCTGTCTTATCGCTGGTGCTTGTTTCGAATCCTGTCAGTCAGTCAGAACCACAGTTGGCGGGAGATTCAGGGTCGGCCGTTAACAAAATTCGATTGGAATTGCGCCTCTCCTTCGACCTTATCCGCAATTGAAACTTGCGCGGGTCATGAAAGAGGTCCTCAAGCGCGAACAGATCGCCGACGGCCCACCTGACCGTGCCTTTGCCTTCGACCTGAATCTCGATGGCAAACCAGAATACTTTGTGCCACTGGATTGTGGTGCCGTGGGCAATTGCAATTGGGGTGTCTTTGCAGTTTCGCCAACGCGATTTCTCGGCAAGGTCAACGGGCAATACATATTTGTGCATCAACGTGAGGGTGGTTGGCCGGTCATTGTTACGTATGGCCACTTGAGTGCGATGGAAGGCGCTCTGGTAACCTACGTTTTCACGCGTGAGCGATATCGAATGTCCGGCAAAGAACTGCCCATCGGTCCTGAAGATCGCACTCTGGAAATCCAAAACGTTCGTGGCCACAAATGCCGAGGTTTCTCGACCACGCACGTGGCGCGTAAAGATCTCGGTTCCTGATTTAGGGCAACACCGCTCGCCACAAAGGAGCAGAACCATGGCAATGCACAATGAGAACGACCGCGCTGCTCGGGCAAGCGACGTTGAGCGAGCACGTTCGACGCCGCTGCGACCAGCCGTCTGGATGACGAGTGTGCTGGTGTGGGCCACGGTCGTCGCGCTGTTCCTGCGGGTGCCGAGTTGGGCAGGCGTCTTCTTGTGCACGCTAACCGGTGCATCATTCCTGTGGTTCCTGATCGCCTACGTCTACCTGTTCGCAACGGACCGTGAGGCGCTACGGGCCGAGCGGTACCGCGCGCGGCCGGTCGGTACCACGTCGCACGACGTCACTGGGCGGCAGACGCGGGAACTGGGAGCGGGTCGCGGAACTTATCTCGAGCCGGAACGCCTGGGTTCGGAGCACGCGGCCAGATGAAGGCGAGCATGGCGTCAGGGTTGGCGAAGCGGGCCGAGCGACAAAGGAATGAGCTGTTACACAAGACTCAACGCGCTGAAAAAAGACTGAAAATGGAACTCTACTCAATCTACGGAGACATCGTGAGCATAACCCAAATTTCTGCCATGGAGCCGAGCATTAACGAAGTATATAAGGGGATTTCCAGTCCCGATGACCCGCCAACCTCGTGTTGCACTCTCGAGACAATCACTCTCCTGGGCGCGCCGGTTTGGATTCAGGCAATGCCCGGCACCGTCAATATGGCCTACCCGTTCACCGAGGAACCGTTTGAGGTGTTGCACAGCCGTGGCGTACGTAGCCCCTCGGACATTTACCTGGTGGACTGGGCAGCGGGTGAGTATGCTACGTTTGGTTTCGGGGACATCTCTGCGAGAGATCACGCATTCTTTGTAAGATCAGCTTTTTGTTAAGGTGCTCGGATGCGATGACGCGAGCTACCAGCTTAAGATATCGATTGAACTCCTCGAAACTTGATCTGTCGAAAGGCGCTAACGCGGGGAATCCACAGTCAAATCCAGCGTACTTGGTTAGTCTTCCAAATCATTGGACGTGAGCGGCGGGGGCGTGTTTTCTAACTTGATTCGTCCGGTAACGTTTGATTGAATTCACGCCGCCGCGTCAACTCTGGCGTTGGCCTCAAAAATGGAACCAGAACAAATCCAAGCTGAATTGTTTAGAGCCTTAGGTCCGAATGGGTGGCAAACCGTACGTCACTTAATGCTCAAACTCAAAAAGGAGAATTCTGATAAGGTGCTTGATGCACTTCTGGGTATTTTCTTTGAAAGCGGTGATAACTATAGAGGAGCTCAAGGCGCTGCCGGCAGGCTTTTTGATGAAGCTAAAGCCGAAGTACAAAAGGAACGTGCGAGAAGATATCAGACGTTCCTTGCAGAAGTCGGGATGTCGAGCATTGAGGAGCTCCCATGGTATTTGGCCGAAGTTTTGGGGATTGAAAAGTGCGCGCCGAGGTTAAACAGCGTTGCTGCTGCTTGAACCGTTGGATGAAACATCTCGAAAGAAGGCAAAGACATATCTCTATTGGCTTTCAGTCAGCAATTCTGAAGAGTTTAAACTGCAGTTAAATCGAAGATGGAACGGCCTGCTAAGAGGCTAAAGCGATCGATTCATACCTGACGCCGTGGCTGCTAATACCAAAACATGAATCCGACCCGAGAGCGTAAGTCGCTAATCGTCAACAACATCCTGCTCGCCGGCATTGGCCTCACCCTCCTGGTACTCTTACCGAATCGGTCTGCATGCCAGCGGAGTGACCGATATCGCCTGGTTCATCAAGCTGGCGCTCTTTCAATCTGTGCTCTATTTGATTGCGGCCTGGCTGATCGTTCGCAATCGTGGTGGGCGTGGCACCCTGCTGTTGGTCCTGCTCTTCGCGGGCCTCTTCCGCCTCAGTATCCTCTTCGCTCCTCCGTATCTCTCGGACGATATCTATCGCTATGTTTGGGATGGCCGAGTTCAGGCCGCGGGCATCAATCCTTATCGTTACGTCCCTGCGGATGAGCATCTGCAAAGTCTGCGAGACGAAGAGATTTACCCGAAGATCAATCGCCGCGATTACGCGCATACGATTTATCCGCCCGTGGCCGAGGCGGTTTTCCTGCTGACGACGCGTGTCAGTGAATCAATCACGTGGATGAAAGCGACCATGATTGGATTCGAAGCCATCGCAATTTGGGCTATCGTTCAACTGCTCGCTTCTTACGGACTGGCCCGGCAGCGAATCCTCATTTATGCGTGGCACCCTCTGGTGATTTGGGAATTTGCCGGAAGCGGTCACGTTGATCCAATTGCGATCGCCTTCATCGCGCTGGCTCTGCTGGCCCGCCGAAAGAATGCAGAGGTCGCCACGGGCGTAGCCCTGGCGCTGTGCCACACTCGCCAAGATTTTTCCGATCGTCCTGCTCCCGGCACTTCATAAGCGTTGGAATTTGAAGATACCGCTGGCTGTGGCGATTACGATCTTGCTTGGCTACGTTCCGTATCTAAGTGCAGGTCCGCGCGGCGCTCTCGTCTTTCTGCTCGGCCATGCGCCAGAGAGAGGCATTGAAAGCGGCGAGCAGTTTTTCCTGCTCAGCGCGATCCGTAGACTGCCCTGGGGCTATCACGTTCCGACTGCCGCTTTATGTCGGCTTTGCTATTCTAATTCTGGGAGCTCTTGCTGCTTTGGATGCTGCGAACGCAAGAATCCGGAGATGAAGACTATATCGCGAATGCCCTGGTGCTGGCTTCAGCTTTCACCGTTTTGGTAACGCCGCATTTTCCCTGGTATTACTGCCTGGTTAATTCCTTTCCTGTGTTTCGTGACGTCAGTGCCCGTCTTTTATCTTTCGGTCTCTACCTTTTTCCTTTATCTAACCTGGCTTTATTGGTCCGACGCGCAAGTTTTTAGAATAAAGGCGCTGATGTTTGTGCCGTTCTTCCTGCTGGCAGGTCTCGCAATCTGGTTCCGGCGGAAAGGGTTCGATCGACGCCAGGCTGAGACTAAGCTGAGTACTTTATGACTTGAGGAATTCGACTTTGGCACCATTGGAGTTCCTGAGTTTTCAAGATGAACAAGGGTTTTGTTTCTGAACTGGCTTAATGCGGCGGAAGGTGCTTTGATTCGCCCCGCCGCGTCAAATCAGACGTTGGATTGCTTCCGATTAACATGGATGCAGCAGATCGTCATAAGCTTCCAGCACCTCGAAGCTAAGAAGAATCTACTAGGTCAAATCAAATGTCCTGGTTGTGGAATCCGGTTCAAAATGTCAGACCGTAGTGTCTGGACCGGCTACCGGCACAAATCTTGTGGGCAGAGGTTGCTGATAACGAATGTCGAAAACCAAGCCGAACTAATTTGGTGTGTGGTTGCCAATATTTCCGATCACATTCCATCTGGCCCAGCCGATGGGATGACTTCTGGCACGAAACATTTTACGGCCGGCACCAAGGTCTACTGTTACCCGCCACTGTGGGGAGATGGATACGAACATATCAAAGTCATCGCTCGCCACCGGGGATCGAAGCGTTATGTTGAAATGATAATCGCCGCGAAGGCCTTGATTAACTGCCGTGCAAAACTGGTCTATAGCCCTTACCTGCTCGACCACTTAAGTGGCTGCTGGGACGAGACACCTGAATCGAGGGAGAAAGCTGAAGGACTGGCATCCCTCCTCAATAAGAGAAACCGCTTCGCGCCGCTAAATGAACCATGAAGATTTGCCCCACCTGCAGACGCAATTATGCCGACGATCTTTCGTTCTGCTTGGAAGACGGCGCTCAATTGGTAGCGGCGTACGCTTCTCATCAGGAATCCAATCAAGAAAAGACGGCGATATTGCCCGGCGGAATCAGACCGACTGAGGAACAAGCAGTTGCCCGGCGGGCTACGGTCGAGGGCTCGACACCTGCTTACTCTTATCAACAACCACAGTTTCCCGAAAAGCGTGGCAGCAAAATCTGGCTGATCGTCGGCGGTGGAATCGCGATTGTAATTGTCGCATTCATCGCGTTGGCGGGCCTGTTTGTCTGGAAGGCCAGTAACAAATCCAATGCTGACTCATCACCGGCTGCTTCCAATAGTCCCAACCGAAATCCTGCGGACACCAACGCCACTGCTACGCCGCTTAATGCTGACGCCAACAGCGAATCACAAACGGCTGAGAGTACGAAGCTGGAATGGTTGAGACGGCGTGTGGGCCGGTGACGCCTATCAGACAGACACCAAAACCAGATGGGCCGTTAGACTCACGGTGCGAGATGACAGTTATTCGATCGTTTACCCGGACATACCTTGCAAGGGAACCTGGAAGCTGATCGAAAAGAACAGCCGGTCAGCCAGTTTTACAGAAGTGATCACCCAGGGTCTTGATCAATGCGAAAACAACAGCCACGTAATGATTGAAAAGTTGAGCGCCTCGGAAATATCCTGCCGCTACGCGCACGCGGGAAGCAGAGCGGTGATCGCAACCGTGGTGTTGAAGAAGAAAGAAAGGTAGTTCGAGGGCCGACAACTCGTAGGGATCGGAGTCACGCGCTTTTTGTGGATGGACATCCTAAACGCAGAACTGGACGATATCGAGTGGCTAGCGCCATGGGAAGCGAGCTCTGCGAATTTCGAGGATGAATTGAAACGCGAGATAGGGAGAGATCACAAGCTCTATGGTCAGCAAGCCATTTCTGTGGCCCGCCGGTCTGACCGTGACGATGTTCTGTTCTATTTGCCCGATAGTGATTTGCCTCTCGCCGTTGTTCACCTGACCTGGAGTCGACGGGTGGAAGCGCCTGCGCAGTTTCCCCATACAACATTCTTTTCTTCGGTGAGCGAATGGGTCGAGCGTTGCATGAACCCCGATCATCGTGATTGGGAAAGTGCTTAGCTTCGGCCACTGCATCAATTTTGACTGAATATGAAAGCGCGACTAGTTCTTCACTTAACAACCAATACACAGATACACTGGGCGATCTAATGAAAATTACCTTGCGTACCTGCAGACCTGACGACGCTGAAACTTGCGGACAAATCTGCTATCGGGCTTTTAAGTCTGTTTCCGATCAGCACAACTTTCCGCCCGACTTTCCCGATGTCGCCGCGGCCGTCGGCTTAATGAACTTCCTGCTTTCTCGGAGCGACATCTATTCGGTCGTGGCGGAAGTCGACGGTCAAGTTGTGGGCAGTAACTTCCTTTGGGAGTATCCCATGATCGCTGGCATCGGCCCGATTACCATCGATCCGACTGCACAGAATGCTGCAGCCGGCAGGAGCTTGATGCAGGACGTGTTGCAGAGAGTACGTGACCGCGGCTTTGCCGGTGTCAGGTTGGTGCAGGCCGCTTATCACAGTCGCTCACTGTCCCTGTACACGAAGCTCGGGTTCGACACGCGTGAACCTCTTTCTTTGATTCAGGGCCAGGCGATTGGATTGGAAATTCCGGGCCACCCGGTTCGGCCTGCAATTGAAGCGGATCTGGAGGCGTGCAACGAGTTATGTCTCAGAGTGCATGGACATGACCGCGGATCGGAGCTCCTCGGCGCCATCAAGGAAGGCACAGCGACATTAGTAGAACGGGCCGGTCGCGTCACCGGATACGCGACGCTGGTTGGATTCTTCGGGCACGCCGTTGCCGAGAACAATGAAGATATGAAGGCGCTCATCAGCGCGGCCAGGGGTTTCGCGGGGACGGGATTCCTCCTGCCCACGCGCAACGGCGAATTGATGCGGTGGTGTCTGGCGAACGGCCTGCGCGTGGTACAGCCAATGACTCTGATGAGTAAAGGTCTGTACAGCGAACCGGCTGGAGCGTTCCTGCCATCGATCGTTTACTGAGCGGGAGAGCATTGAGGTCAAATCGCTTTCACTCCGCCCCCCAGCTAGTGAACTCCGCGCCAGTTTTCGGATGTCGTTGTGGGTTGCGCAGAATTCTGAAATCGATTTGAGCTGGGAGAGTCCGCAACGAAGCTGAGCGAAAATGAAAAAGGTCGATCAAGAGGATATCAGCCAGTTCACGAATGCGGTCCAAGGACTGATCGCCGGAGACTTTTCACGTCTTGAGCCGTTGTTTGAGGGGCGGGGCAACGATGGGCGGCCCTGTCAAATCATTGAATGGTTTGAGGCTAATCTCTTTGCGAACGAGCCGAAGGCGCTGGACGAAGCGCTGGCTTGTGCTTGCTTTAATGGTCGCACTGAGGTTGTTGATTACTTGCTCGCACACGGCGTAGACCCTAACGCTGGCTTCAATACCGGACTGAATGGATTCCACTGGGCGACGAATCGCGGGCAATTGGACGTCGTGATGTTGCTGATTCGTCGACGGGCTGCACTTGAAACACGGAGTATGTACGAGGGCACAGTCCTGGGGACGGCTGTGTGGTCAGCTATCAACGAGCCGCGACCGGATCACCCGCGCATCATCGAAGCGTTGATTAAAGCGGGAGCTCGAGTCGATGACGTGGGTTATCCGACAGGAAGCGAAGCGGTTGACGAGATTTTCAGGCGGCTGGGCGTCGCCTCGTGAACTCTGACACTGCACCGCAGACTGTCCAGTCTGCGCTTTGCTTCACCACGGTTGAGAATCCAGACATCCGCAGACTGGACAGCCTGCGGTACATTTGAGGTGAATCGATGAGCCAGGTACCAGCGACTATTAGCTTCGTGGCAGCGGTGCCCCAGTTCACGGTCCCGGACCTGGTGCAGACGGCCGAGTACTACCGAGACGTTCTCGGTTTCCAAATCGCGGGTTATTGGGATGGAGAGCAGGTTAGCTTTGCTACAGATCCCGCTCCGGTTTTTGCCATTGTGTGGCGTGACCAGGTTCAGGTGTTTTTCAGCCGCGGCAATCAGCCCGAAGTTCGGGCCCGACCGACCGAAGGTGCGCCGGACGTCTACCTTCGGGTCGTAGGGATTGACGCACTGGCGGAGGAGTTGCGAACCCGAGGCGCTGAAATCCTCGACGGTCCCGAAGATCGAATTTATGGTCAACGCGAACTCGTAGTCAAGGACTGCAATGGTTTGATCCTGTGCTTTGGCGAGGCCACGAGTGAGCGCGCCAACTAAAAACGTAGTTGGAGCCCGCGAAGCGGGTGATAGCTGTCGGTACGCACGCCTCCGGCGTGTTTCGGATGTCATCCCTGCGATTGTGCGCGCTAGAGGCGTGCGTACCGCTGCCGCCCGCTACGCGGACTCGTGAGACTAAACTCGTCAGCTGAACCGCAAGGGGAGTTGCCTCAAAGGCTTACTCTGATGCGTCAGGTATGTTATTGCCCTTAACGCGGATCGTTGCTCCGCAACTCGTTGAATGTTTTAGTCTAGTGCCGAGTGGCTGCGATTGGATCGGTACGGCGGTTTCCGGAGTTCTTAACATCGTCTTTTTGGGCAAAGCCCCGTGCAGTCAAATCTGATGCTATCGAGGACGTCCGATATCTTCTGAACCTTATGCGCGCACCAATATTTCAGCTTGATTCATTCACTCACCCGCCGCTTCGCGGGTAGCAATAATGCAACTGAACGAAGCACGTCGA
>ERZ1370068.2278-contig-1433_pt1 | contig 28468 bp, 32 predicted proteins | sample MGYA00561227_ERZ1370068 | MGnify/ENA primary metagenome ERZ1370068 (study PRJEB38410, sample SAMEA6850437) | metagenome | study: Metagenomic assessment of the ecological functions of the soil: analysis of the soil microbiota associated with the...
CAAGGACGCCGAGGAGAAGTTCAAGGAGGCGAAGGAAGCCTACGAGATCCTCTCGCGACGCCGGAGAAGCGCCGCGCCTACGACGCGCTACGGCCACGCCGGCGTGAACCCGCAGATGGGCATGGGCGGCGGGCGAGGGCCGGCGGCTTCGGCGGCTTCGCCGAGGCGTTCGGCGACATCTTCAGCGACATCTTCGGCGGCGGACGGGGCGCGGGCGCTCGTCGGTCTTCCGCGGCGCCGACCTGCGCTACAACCTCGAGGTCACGCCTCGAGCAGGCCGCGCGCGGCACCGAGACCAAGATCCGCATCCCGACCATGGAGGCGTGCGAGACCTGCCATGGCTCGGGCGCCAAGCCGGGCACGCAGCCCAAGACCTGCGAGACCTGCCACGGCTCGGGCACGGTGCGCCTGTCGCAGGGCTTCTTCTCGATCCAGCAGACCTGCCCCACGCTGCCACGGCAGCCGGCAAGACGATCGCCGACCCGTGCGCGCACCTGCCGCGGCGCGCGGGCGCGTCAAGAAGCCACAAGACGCTCGCGGTGAAGATCCCGGCGGGCGTGGACGAGGGCGACCGCATCCGCCTCGTCCGGCGAGGGCGAAGTCGGGCGTGAACGGCGGGCCGCCCGGCGACCTCTACGTCGTGATCCACCTGAAGGCGCACGCGCGTCTTCCAGCGCGACGGCGACGACCTGCACTGCGAGATGCCGATCAGCTTCTCGCAGGCGGCGCTGGGCGGCGAGATCGAGATCCCCACGCTCGACGGCTCGGCCAAGATCAAGATCCCGTCCGGAGACGCAGAGCGGCCAGGTGTTCCGCCTGCGCGGCAAGGGCATCAAGGGCGTGCGCTCGACCTACCCCGGCGACCTGCTCTGCGCAGTCGTGGTCGAGACGCCGGTGCGCCTCACCGACCGGCAGAAGGACCTCCTGCGCGAGCTGGAGGAGATCAACCGTGCAAGACGGCCCGCCGCCACAACCCGCCGCGCCAAGAGCTTCATGGACAAGGTGCGGGAATTCTTCGCCGGCTGACGCTGAGTCATTCCCCCAATCATCCGCTAGCAACGAGAGAGGGAGACCATGAACGAGCAGATGTCTTCCACGCTCGTCCGGCCTCGCAGCCGCGGCAGACCTGGCTGTCGCGCAGGGCGTCACCGACTCGCAGGTCGTGCTCGGCCAATCGGTCGCCCTCACCGGGCCCCGCGCGAGCAGCTCGGGCTCGACATGCAGCTCGGCGCGCACGCTCTACTTCAACCAGGTCAACGCGCGCGGCGGCGTGCACGGCCGCAAGATCGTCCTGAAGACGCTCGACGACGGCTACGAGCCGCCGCGCGCGGCCGAGAACACGAAGAAGCTCATCAACGAGGACAGGGTGTTCGCGCTCTTCGGCTACGTCGGCACGCCCACGGCAGCGCGCGTCGATGCCGATCTTCACCGAGGCGCGGGTGCCCTTCGTCGGGCCCTTCACCGGCGCGGAGTCGCCTGCGCAATCCGCGTGAACCGCTACATCTTCAACGTGCGCGCGAGCTACTACGACGAGACCGAGGCGATCGTGCCAGCACCTCACCGCCATGAGCGTCGAACAGGATCGCGGTGTTCTACCAGAACGACGCCTACGGCCAGAGCCGGGCCTCGCCGGGGTCGAGCGCGCGCTCAAGAAGCGCAACATCGCCGATCGTCGCCAAGGGCACGGTCGAGCGCAACACGGTGGACGTGAAGACGGCCGTCGCCGACGATCGTCGAAGGCGAACCCGCAGGCGGTCGTGATGATCAGCGCGTACAAGTCGTGCGCCGCGTTCATCAAGGACGACGAAGGCCGCGGACATCAACCCCACCTTCTGGAACGTCTCGTTCGTCGGCAGCAAGGCGCTCGCGCAAGGAGCTCGACAAGGAAGGCCGCGGCGTGCAGATCTCGCAGGTCAGTGCCGTTCCCCTGGGACGGAGCCGGTGCCCGGTCGTGAAGGAGTACCGCGCGCGCCATCGAGGAAGCCAGCGGCGAGCCCGGCTTCGGCACGCTCGAGGGCTACATCGCCGCGAAGGTGATGGCCGAGGGGCTGCGCCGCGCGCGGGCGCAAACTCGACCGCGAGAGCTTCGTGCAAGGCGATGGAATCGCATCGGCAGACTTCGACGTGGGCGGCTTCAAGGTGAGCTACGGGCCCGGCAATCGCAGCGGGTCGAAGTTCGTGGACTTGACGATCATCTCGAAAGACCAGAAGTTCGTGAGATAGCGTCCCGCTGTACGATAGCGCCCCAGTGGGAATGGCGGTGCTTGCGGTGGCGGTCGGCGGTGGCGTGGGAGCGCTGGCGCGCCGGGATGCTGTCGTACCAGCTCAACGCCTATTTCCCCGCGATCCCAGGCCGGGCACCCTCGCCGCGAACATCATCGGCGGCTGGCATCGTCGGCTTCGCCATCGCCTCTTCGCCTCCCGGCCCGGAGATCGCGCGCGGGAACGGCGCCTGCTCATCATCACGGGCTTCTGCGGCGGCCTCACCGACGTTTTCCACGTTTTCCGCCGAGGTCGTGATGCTGATCCAGCAAGGAGAGATCGCGAAGATGGCCATCGCCATCACGTTGCACCTCGCAGGTTCGCTCGCGGCGACGATCCTGGGCATCGCGTCGTGGACCTGATGACGGCGCGGTGAGGCCATGAAGGGCTACCAGGTCAGCCTGTCACCGTGCAGAACCACCGCCATCGCGGCAAGCCCATCGCCGAGTGGCTGGTCCAGGTCGCACGCGAGCTGGGGCTGCGCGGCGCACCGTGATTCCCGCGTCGGAGGGGTTCGGACAACATCGGGCGCCTCCACTGGCGCATTTCTTCGAGCTCGCCGACCAGCCCGTCGAAGTCGTGATGGCGGTGCACCGAGGAAGAGTCGCAGGCGCTATTCGCGCGCCTCGAAGCCGAGAACGTGCATCTCCTTCTACGTGAAAGCGCCGGTGGAGTTCCGCGCGCTGGGCAAAGGCACCCTGACGGGCTACTTGCGGCGCCACTCCGCCCTTGCCGCCGGCCTTGTCCTCGAGGGCGATGCCGGCCGCTTCCAGCTGCTTGCGGATCTCATCGGAACGTGCGTAGTTCTTGTTGCGCTTACTCAGCGCGCTCGTCGACGAGCGCTTCGCACGTCCAGCTCGCCGCCGCGCCGCCCTGGAGGAACGTGGCCGGATCGGCTTGCAGCGAGCCGATCGTGCCGCCTAACGCCCGGAGCAGTCCCGCAAGCTCGCGCGACTTCGTGCGGTTCACCTCGCCGCGCAAGTCAGCGCAGCACCGCGAAGGCGATGGGCGTATCGAAGTCGTCGTTCATCGCGTCGCGGAAGCGCGCGGCGTGAGGGTTCGACCAGTCGATCCGCGTGCCGCGGGCGGCACTTCGCGCAGCGCCGTGTAGAAGCCGCGCAGCCAGTTAGCCCCGGCGTCGTCGAGCGTGCTCCCAGCTGTAGTTGACCTCGCTGCGGTAGTGCGCGCGCATGAGGAAGAAGAAGCGCAGCTGCTCCCGCCCTGCACGGCGTCGAGCTGTCCTGAGCACGTCGCGCGTCGTGAAGAAGTTGCCCAGCGACTTCGACATCTTCTCGTCGTCGACGCTGAGGAAGCCGTTGTGCATCCAGTAGTTGACGAACGTGTGCCGTGCGCGCGCTCGCTCTGCGCGATCTCGTTCTCGTGGTGCGGGAACTGCAGGTCCTGGCCGCCGCCGTGGATGTCGAACGTGCGCGCCCAGCATCGCTGCAGCGACATCGCCGAGCACTCGATGTGCCAGCCGGGCCGCCCTGCGCCCCAGCGGCGACGGCCACTTCGGCTCGCCGGGCTTGGCGCGCCTTCCAGCAGCACGAAGTCGAGCGGATCGCGCTTCTGGTCGCTCGACCGCCGACGCGCTCGCCGGCGCGCAGGTCGTCGAGGTTGCCGCGAGAGCTTGCCGTAGCTCGGGAACCTGCGCACCGAATAGAAGACGTCGCCGTTGAGCGCGCGATAGGCGAGGCCGTTCTCTCGAGCGGCGCGATCATCTCGAGCATCGGCGGCACGTAGCGTGTCGCGCGCGGCTCGGCGTCCGGGCGCGAGCAAGGTTCAGCCGCGTCGCAGCCTCGCTCGAAGCGCGCGCGATCATGCGCCCGCGCGAGCGCTCATCGGTCTCCTCCGCTCGCGCGCGATCCGATGATCTTGTCGTCGATGTCGGTGATGTTGCGGACGTACTGTCACCTCGTAGCCGCTGCGCCCGCAGCCACCGCGCCACCATGTCGAACGTGGTGAACGTGCGCGCGTTGCCGATGTGAAAAGTAGTCGTACACCGTCGGGCCGCAGACAGCTGCCTGACGCGCCGGCCTTCCGAGCGGTCGCTGCGGACGCAAGGCCTCGGCGTGCGGTGTTGTGGATCTGGAGAGCGGACTCGGTAGCCGGGCAGACTGTGACCAGCCGGGGAAGCCGGGTGAGAATCGTCTTCTTATTAGATTCAGCGAGATTATAGCACGATGCTTGCACCGCATCTCCTGACGAGGGCCTCGGCTCGCCGCGTGCTCGCGGCGTATCGGCGGCTGCGGTGCATCGCGGCGTCGGCGGCTTGCCGGCCGACGACCTGCGCGAGGCGCAGGAGAGCTCTACGAGCGGGCAAGCTCGAGCCCGCGCTGGACAAGGTCGACGCCGTTCCTCGAAGGCGCAGCCGAAACGCGATCCGCAGGGGCGCTTCCTGAAGGGACTTGTGCTCACCGAGCAGAAGAAGACTGCGGAAGCGATCAGGTCTTCACCGGCCTCACCGAGGACTTATCCGAGCTGCCCGGAGCCGTACAACAATCTCGCGGTGCTCTACGCCTCGCAGGGCAACTACGACAAAGGCGAAATCGGCGGCTCGAGCCTGGCGATCCACGCTCCATCCCAGCTACGCGGCGGCTGCGCGAGTGCCCGGGCGACATCTACGCTGGCTCGCGAGCCGTTCTACGACCGCGCGCTCCAGCTCGATGCAGAGACGCGGCTTTACCACCGCACAGGCGAAGCTCGCGCGTGGCGAACGAAGCGACATCTTCAGCGCGAAGACGGGGGCGTCGCGGAAACCCGGATCGGCAGCGGGGCCCCGCAGCGCCGTGCCGCCGATTGCGTCCTCTGCAGAAGGCGAAGAGGACCGCGCCAGTGGTGGTCAACTCTCTGGGGAAGAGAAGGAGTCCCACGACGAACCGTGCTGGTGGGCGCGCTCGCGCTCGTCCTCCCCCTTGCCGCATCCGCCCGATCCCTCACGCCCGCCTGCAGCCGCCGCGAAGCCGCGCGGCGCCGAAGGTGAAGTCTCGCGACCTCGATCGGCCCGGGGATCGTAGATCCAGAGCTCGAGAGAGAGGGCGCCGATCTCCGCCGCGAACTTCGTGGTGCGCATGCGTGCCCATGGGTCATTACGACGGCGCGGTCTTCCACCGCGTCATCATGTGACTTCGCGATCCAGGGCGGCAGGAGCTCGGCAAAGCGACATGGCCGAGAAGCAATCAGGCGCGCCGTGATCAAGAATGAATCCACCAGCGGGCTCAAGAACGGCGCAGTACACCCTCGCGTCTCGGCGCACGCCCGGCGCGCGCGATCTCGGCCACGGCGCAGTTCTTCATCGGCACGATCCCGAATGGCTTCCCTCGATTTCCGCGACGTCGCTGAACCCAGTGACCATGCGGTCTGCCGGGAGTGGTCGAGGGCGAGCGAAACGCCGTAGAGGGAGAAGATTCAGCGCATCGTCCCCGATGCAGGAAGACGCAGCAGTACTCTGAGGCCACGCCGCCCACCCCGGTGGTGATCGAAAGGCGGAGTGCGATCGCCGCGGGCCTTGCCGCGCCGCCGCGCCGAAGAAATCGGGAGCGCGATGCGCGGAAGGTGACTCACGTCCGTCCATGGGCGCCATCGTCATGGAGCTGGACGAAGCGAAACGCCCATCTCGACCGCCGCGAAACTTCTGCGCCAGTGACGTGGAGAGCGGGCACTACAACGGCTTGCGATTTTCCTGCGCCGTCGTCATCAAGTGATTTCACGATCCAGTCCGGTGGCGGCGGATTCACGAAGGACATGCAGCAGAAGCCCGTGCAGGCGCCGATCAAGAACGAGGTCCACGAACGGGCTCGAAGAACGACAGCTACACGGTTGCGATGGCGCGCACCAACGTGCGCGACTCGGCGACCTCGCAGTTCTTCATCAACGTGAAGGACAACGGGTTCCTCAACTACGCCGGCGAGTCGAATCCGGGCTATGCCGTGTTCGGCAAGGTGGTCGAGGGCACGGACACGTGTGGACAAGATCGAAGGCGGTGGCCACGGGCAACGCAGGCGGCATGAGCGACGTCCCCACGACGCGCGTCGTCGATCGAGAAGGCCGAGATCGCGTCTGAAGCCGCACGCTCTTCATCTCCGATCTCCACCTCGACGCTTCGCGGCCCGGCGATCGTCGCGCGAGTTCGAGCGCTTCCTGGGCGAGGCCGCGCCCGGCGCCGATGCGCTCTACATCCTGGGCGACCTCTTCGAGTACTGGGCGGGCGACGACGGCCTCGGCACTCCCCTTCCCCGCCTCGCATCGCGCAGGACGCTCGCGGCGACGAGCCGCGACGACGCGCCGTCGCTTCATGCACGGCAACCGCGACTTCCTCGTGGCGAACGCGTTCGCGCAGCGCATACCGGCATCGAGCTGCATCGCCGATCCCACTCGATCGACCTCTACGGCACGCGCACGCGCGCTGCTCGCATGGCGACACGCTCTGCACGGACGACACCGCCTACCAGGCGATTCCGCGCGCAGGTGCGCGACCCGCGCGTGGCAGAAGGCGGCGCTCGCGCGCGCCGATCGCGCGAGCGCGCTGGCGATCGCCGCAGGGATGCGCGCGCAGAGAGCGAAGGCGCGAAGGCCGGCAAGGACCATGGAGGATCATGGACGTCGCCCCGCCGCGGTGGCGCGACGCATTCGCACGACCTGCGGCTGCGACCTGCAGATGATCCACGGTCACACGCATCGGCCCGGACGCCACGTGACATCGACATCGACGGGCGCGAAGCGCGTGCGCTGGGTGCTGCCCGACTGGTACGAACGCGGCGGCTACCTCGAGGCGTCGCAGGCCGGGATCGCGCGCTGGCGGCTCTGAGCGGCGGGCTGAAAGCCCGCGTTCGCGATCGCCGGCGCGGATCGCCTGGCATCTTCGAGAGCGTGTACGCGCTCGGCGATGCCGATCACGCGGTTGCGGCAAGTATTCCGTCGATGACCCCGCGCAGTAGCCGATGTTGGGATGCAGCAGCACGTCGGCTCGCGGATGCCTCGGCGGCGTCACCTGTCGCGCGCCGCGCGTCACTTCGTGCGATCCACTCCTGCGGCGCTCCCGCCGGAGTGTCCTGCGCGATGGCGCGACACGTCCACGGCGATCACTATCTTCGCGCCGAGCGCCCGCGCGGCGCGGATCAGCGCAGCACCATGCCTCGCTATCGTCGCCGTCGACGTCTGTGGTCGCTCCGACGCGCACCGCGCCTGAATCCGGGGCGCTCGCGCCCGAGGCACGCACCGCGAGCCCCTGTGTCGCCGCGGTTGAAGAGAGGACGAGCTTGCCGATCGGACAGGCGCGTGGCGTCGCGCCACGAACATCGTGGTGAAGCTGCTCGATGGTGCGGTCCCTCACGCGCTCGTTCACGAAGATCTGGATGGCTCGCCGCTGTTGGGATCGCTTGACGAGCATGCTGCCACTCGAAGAACTCCATGACGTGTGCAGCCCGTATGCGCGAGCTGCTCGAGGTCGCGCGCGCTCGATGCCCGCGGCGTAGAGCGCGCCAACCACGGAGCCCACGCTCGAGCCCACGATGAGATCCGGCTTGATGCCGTTGGCCTCCAGCGCACGCTTCGAGACACGCCGATGTGGGCGAACCGCGCGGGCCGCCGGAGCCGAGGACCAGCGCGACCCGCGGCGCGCACCGTGCGGGTTGCACGAAGCGCGGCAGGCGCTCGCTGGGAACCTCGGCGGCGAGTCCGCAGCCCGGCGAGCGTCGTGACGGCGCAATCGCTACCGCGACGCGCCAGCGCGCGTGCCATCAACGGCAGTTCCTCGCGATGTCCTGTTGCGAGCTTCGATCGAGCTTCGCGGCGCGCTCCTTGTCCTCGAGCGAAGACGCGCTCGCCCTTCTCGTACTGAGGCGATGGACGCCGCCCGGTGGGTCATCGTGTCGGCCTGGCGCTGGGCCGCGGCGGCAGTCTGGACGCGCGCTGCGGATCTCCTTCAGTGCGCGCCTGCTCGTCCTGCACGCCCTGCGCTTCCGCGCGCTGGCGCGCCCGATTTCGCCTCGCGCTCGCTGCCAGCTGTCCAGTGGGCGGCCGGTCGCGGTCGTCGATGGTCTTCACCTCGATCTTCGCGGCACCTTTCGTGCCTTCCAGGCGGCGATTCTCGAGTAATGCGTGACACCCTTCTCGTCGACCCACTTGTACATCTGGCTGGGCGACGGCACGCGGAGCGACGAGACAAAGGCGCACGAGCAGCAGCCGGATTCTCACGGCTCGATCCAATCGCAGCGTGAGGCACTTCGGCGGAGCCGCCCGGCCTTCATGAACTCGAGAGCGGCGTCTGGACGACGCTCGAAGCCCGCGCGGCCCAGCGCACGCACGAAACGCGGCGTGGCGCGGTTCACGACGACGGTCGTGTCGATGTTCACGGCGTTGCAGGCGAAGGCGAGCGCGTCCTCCTCGCCGATCGCGATGCGCTCGGCGACCGGGCACGCGCTTCTCGATCGCCGCGCGCGAGGCATCGTCGTCAAGGCCGGCGGGTGATACATCGCGATAGCCGCCCTCCAGCGGGCAGAAGCAGGTGTCGAGATGATAGAAGCGCTGGTCGATCAGGCGAGCGTCACCACCTCGATGTCGATGCGCTTGGCGAGCACCTCGCGCGCGCTGCGAAATCGAGCGGTGGCCGTGGGCCATCCAGAGGCGCGTCCGCGCCGCGATCGAAGAGCGCGTCGCCCGCGCCCTCGAAGGGCACATCGCGCGGCATCGAGCGAGACGTCGTAGCCGCGGTCCATGAACCAGTCGGCGAAAGTACGGCTCCTCGTACTGGCGCTCGGGATAGCGGAAGCGCGAGACGATGAAGCGCTGGCCCTTCACGAGCCCGGCGTTGGCGGTGAACACCATGTCGGGCGACCCGGGCTGCGGCAGCACCGAGGCGCACCGTCGCGCGGTCGCGTGAGGATGTCGTAGAGCGCGCGCCACTGCTGCTTGGCGACGCGCGTTGTCGATCTTGCGCAGGTTCCCGTGCATCCACGGGTTGATGATGTACGCCACGTTGAAGTACTCGGGCGGGCACATCAGGAAGAGCGTGCTGCGGCGCATGCGTTCACGCGTCGCTCGAGGCCGCGCGCGAGGTCGGCGCGGATGTCGTCAGGATCCTCGAGGCCCACGCGCGAGGCGCACCAGCCCTTCGGCGATGCCCGCGGCTTCGCGCTCGGCGGGCGGTGATGCGCTGCCGTGGGTGGTGGTCGCCGGATGGCAGATGGTGCTCTTCACGTCGCCGAAGTTGGCGGTGATCGAGATGATCTTCACGCGATCGATCACGCGCCACGCGGCCTCGCGCCCGCCCTTCACGACGAACGAGAGCACGGCGCCGCCCGCCGACTGCTGCGCGCATCGCGAGCGCGTGCTGCGGGTGCGACTTCGAGGCCGGGTAGATGCACGCGCTCGACCGCCGGGTGCGTCTCCAGCCAGCTGCGCCATCTCGAGCGCGCGCGCGCGATTGCGCGCTTCATGCGCATGCGAAGCGTCTCCATGCCCTTCAGGCAGATCCATGCGTTGAAGGGCGAGATCGCGGGCCCGGCCGGTGCGCACGAACTGGTAAGAGCGGGCCGCGTCACCAGGTCCTGGCGCCCGCAGATGGCACCCGCGAGCACGCGGCCCTGGCCTTCGAGGTACTTGGTGGCCGAATGGATCACGAGGTCCGCGCCCGAACTCGATGGGCCGCTGCAGCGCGGGCGAAGCACACGGCGTTGTCGCATCGCGAGCACGGCGCCTGGCCTTCTTCGCGATGTCCGCGAGTGCCGGCGATGTCGGCGATCTCGCAGCACCGGGATTGGACGGCGTCTCGACGAAGAGCAGCTTCGTATCCTGGCGGATCGCGCCTTCCACGCCGTCGAGGTTCGAGAGGATCGACCCAGGTGGTCTCGACGCCGAACTTGCGCAGGATCTGGTCGAAGAGCGGCACCACGGTGCCGAACACGCCGCGCGCCGCGACGAGGTGGTCGCCCTGCTTGAGCAGCCCGAAGACGCGTGGTCGCCACCGCCGCCATGCCGGTCGGCGGTCGCCACGCACGCCTCAGCGCCCTCGAGGCGCTAGCCAGGCGATCCTGGAACATCTTCACCGTGGGGTTGGTGAAGCGCGAATAGATGTTGCCCGGCTCTTCGTTCGGCGAACTTGCGCGCGGCCTCGGCGGCGGTCTTGTAGACGAAGCTCGTGGCTAAGCACCAGCGCCTCCGAGTGCTCCTGGAAATCGCTGCGGACGGCGCCCGGCTCGCACCCCGAGGCGTGTCGGGCTTGTAGCTTGCCATGGGCATGCCAGTCGACCTCGCGACAGGCCGAGGTCGAGCTGGTAGCTCGAAGACGCGTCTCCGGATTGCGCTCGCCGTCGCTGCGCGCATCTCGATGCCGTCCAGGTATTCCTGCGACACGTCGCCGGTGACGTAGACGCCGTCGAAGCACGAGCAGTCGAAGCGCTCGATCGACGGGTTGCAGCGAGCGCACGTGCCTCGATCAGCGCGTCCAGGTCCTGGTAGATCACGGCGTCGGCGCCGATGCAGCGTCGGCGATCTCGCCGTTCGGTGCGGCCGGTGGCGATGAGCTCGCGCGCGCGTCGGCATGTCGATGCCGTACACGTTCGGGAAGCGCACCGGCGGCGCGGCCGAGGCGAAGAACACCTTCGTCGCGCCGCTCTCGCGCGCGCCATCTGCACGATCTCGCGGCTGGTGGTGCCGCGCACGATGGAGTCGTCCACCAGCAGCACGTTCTTGTCCTTGAACTCGATCGCCATGGCGTTCAGCTTCTGGCGCACGCTCTTCCGGCGCATCTCCTGCCCGGGCATGATGAAGGTGCGCCCGATGTAGCGGTTCTTGATGAAGCCCTCGGTGTACTGGCTGCTTCAGCTTCGCGGCGACCTCGAGCGCGCTCGAGCGGCTCGAGTCCGGAATCGGGATCACGACGTCGATCTCGTCGCGCAAGCCCAGGCGACATGATCTTGTCGGCGAGGCTCTTGCCCATGTTGCGGCGGCTCTCGTAGACCGAGATGCCGTCGATCACCGAGTCGGGGCGCGCGAGGTAGACGAACTCGAAGATGCACGGGATTGAGCGCGGTTGCCGGCGCACTGGCGGCTGTGGAAGTTGCCGCTCTCGTCGACCGAGGATCGCCTCGCCCGGCGCCGACGTCGCGCATCACCTTGAAGCCGAGCGTGTCGAGCGTGACGCTCTCGGAGGCGACCAGGAATTCCACGCCCTTCTCGGTATCGGCGCGGCCGATGATGAGCGGGCGGATGCCGTACGGATCGCGGAAGGCGAGCAGGCCGTGGCCCGCGACCATCGCCACCACCGCGTAGGCGCCCTTCACGCGCCGGTGCACGCCGGCCACCGCCGTGAAGATGATGTCGGGATTGAGGCGCTCGCGCCGACGCTCGCGATCGCGTGATCTCGTGCGCGAGGACGTTCAGCAGGATCTCGGAATCGGAGCTCGTGTTGACGTGGCGGCGGTCGTCCATGAAGAGCTCGCGGCGCAGCTGCTCGGAATTCACGAGGTTGCCGTTGTGGCCGAGCACGATGCCGAAGGGCGAATTCACGTAGAACGGCTGCGCCTCGGCTTCCGACGACGCGCGAGCCCGCCGTGGGATAGCGGCAGTGCGCGATGCCCATGTGGCCCACGAGGTTGCGCATGTCGCGCGTGCGGAAGACGTCGCGCACGAGGCCCGCGGCCCTTGTGCATGTGGAAGCTGTGGCCCTCGGCCGTGACGATGCCCGCGGCGTCCTGGCCGCGGTGCTGCAGCACCGTCATGCCGTCGTAGAGCGAGCTGGTTGACGGGGCTGCGGGCGACGACGCCGACGATGCCGCACATCGGTCAGGTGTCCTTCGTCATCGAGGAGCGGCAACGACCTGGCCCTCGAGGGCGGCAGCTTGACGGCAGGCGAGCGCCTGGCTTCGGCGGCCTCCTGCGTCGGATATGGGCCCGCGCGCAGCCGCGTCAGGTCGCCCCGGCGCTCGACGTAGTGCGGATCCTGGCGGCCGCGAGCTTCTCGCGGGCCTGCTGGAGCTTGGCCTCGTCGCGGAAGGCGCCGACCTGGACCGCGAAGCCTTCGAGCTTGGGGGCCGCAGCGGCGACCGGAGCCGCTTCTGCGCTTTCTCGCCGGGTTCCTGCCTCGCAGGAACGACCTTCGTGGGACGACGCGGCGCTCGCTTCCGACGCTTCTGCTGCCTGGGTCGCTGCCGTCGCAGGCGCGACCTGCGGGCGAGCGGGCGGCGGCAGGCAGCGGCGGACCTTGTCCTTGGGCGGGATCGCGAGCGCGGGCTGCCGGCGCGCTCTGGCGCGGCTCGGAGTCGAGGACCATCGGGACGAAGACGACCGAGGAGCAGCCACGATGCGATGGCGCCGATCGAGTCGGCGTCGCGGCCGCGTCGGCGGATCTCGCTCGCTTCGGAGATGGCGTTGAGTCGCCATGTCGAGTCAGCGCGCGATCCGCAGCGCTTCCGCCACGGTATAGAACGATCCGAAGACGACAATTCTATCATTCGGGCCCGCGTCCCGACGCGCTGCATCGAGAGCGGAAGGCGACGGTCGCGAACGTGCGCGTGCGATCTGCGAGGCCGTTTCTGGCAGAGGATCTCGGCGACGCTGCGCGGCGCTCGCCGCGCGTTCGGCCTGCGCCGCAGCGACGTACCAGCGATCGATGCGACCGCGCATCGCGTCGACGACGCTGCCGATGTCCTTGTCGCCGAGCATCGCGAATACCGCGAGCGTGTTCTCCGGAAGAAGCCCATGTCGCCCAGGCCCGTCGGCGAGCGAGCGCGCCGCGTGCGGGTTGTGCGCGACGTCGAGCACGATGGACGGCCGCCCGGGAAGCACCTGCAGGCGGCCCGGCGAGCGCACGAGCGTGAGGCCGCGCTTCACCTCGCCCGAGCGACACGGGAACGCGGTCGGCGATCTCGTCGAGGGCGGCGAGCGCCACGGATGCGTTCTTGAGCTGCCAGCGCCCCGCGCAGCGCCGGCATCGGCAGCGCGCGCTTGGCGCCCTTGCGGCCGACGAAGTCCCACTGGCCGGGCTTGGCCTCGTAGCGAAACTCGCGGCCGAGGACCTGCAGCTCGCGCGCCGATCGTCTCGCGCGTGCTCCACGAGGCGCTGCGGCGGCTCGAGGTCGCCGAAGATCGCCGGGCCGTCCGGCGCGGAAGATGCCCGCCTTCTCGAAGCCGATCGACTCGCGGTCGTTGCCGAGGAAGGCCTGGTGGTCGAGGTCGACGCTCACGACGACGGCGCACGTCCGGCATCGATGATGTTCACGGCATCGAGGCGCCCGCCGAGCCCCACCTCGAGGATCATCGGCCTCGAGCGCGCGCGTCGTCGAAGAACGCGAGCGCGCGCGAGCGTGCCGAACTCGAAGTACGTGAGCGGCGCGCCGCCGCGCGCGGCCTCGACGCGCTCGAATGCGTCCGACGAGGCGCGTCATCGGCTGCTTCCTCGCCTTGATGCGCACGCGCTCGTTGTAGCGCAGGAGGTGCGGCGAGGTGTAGAGGCCGACGTGATAGCCCGCTTCGAGCAGGATCCGCTCGAGCATGGCGCACGTGGAGCCCTTGCCGTTGGTGCCGCCGACCGTGATCGTGGCCACCTGGCGCTCGTGCAGGTCAAGTCCATCGGCCACCTCGCGCACACGATCGAGCCCGAGCGCGATCGTCGCAGGATGCTGCGCGGAGATGTAGTCGAGCCAGTCGTCGAGCGAGCGGCGCGTCAAGCTTGCGGGCGCGGGCTCGCGCTTGAGCAGCGTGACGAGCCGCGCGACCTTGTCGCGCAGCTGGCGGCGGTCGACGATCATGTCGATCGCGCCCTTCTCCAGCAGGAACTCCGAGCGCTGGAAGCCCTCGGGCAGCGTCTCGCGCACCGTCTGCTCGATCACGCGCGGGCCGGCGAAGCCGATGAGCGCGCCCGGCTCTGCGATCACCACGTCGCCGATGAAGGCGAAGCTCGCCGACACGCCGCCCATGGTGGGATCGGTGAGGACCGAGATGAAGGGCTGGCTGCGCAGCGGAGAGCTGGTGCAGCGCCGCCGTGGTCTTGGCCATCTGCATGAGCGAGAGCAGCCCTTCCTGCATGCGCGCGCCGCCCGTGGCGGTGAAGCACACGAAGGGCAGTCCCTCGTCGCAGCGAAGCCTGCACGCCGCGCACGAAGCGCTCGCCGACGACCGAGCCCATCGAGCCGCCGAGGAAGCCGAACTCGAAGGCCGCCGCGATCAGCGGCACGGTCTTGACCGAGCCCTGCATCACCACCAGCGCATCGGTCTCGCCCGTCTCCTTCTCGGCTTCAGTCGAGGCGCTCGATGTACTTCCTGGCTGTCCTTGAACTTGAGCGGATCCAGCGGGACCACTTCGGAGGCGAGCTCGGCGCGGCCTCGGGATCGAGGAAGAGATCGAGGCGCTGGCGCGCCGACAGGCGGTTGTGGAAACCGCACTTCGGGCAGACGTGGAGGTTGTTCTCGAGGTCGGTGAAGTAGAGCACCGCCTCGCACGAAGGGCACTTGCTCCACAGCCCTTCGGGAACCGCCTTCTTCTGCTGCGGTGCCCTCGTGCTTGATCTTGGGCGGCATGAGCTTGCGGAACCAGCTCATGCGTGCCACCCTGCTTGTCCATGGCGCTGCGGAATTCGCGCAGCGACGCTCGCGCGCGCTCGCGGCGCGTCCTTCGGCGGATCGGCGCGAGCTCCTGCACGATGCGGCTGCCGATCGACCACCGCGTCGGCCACGCGCGCGACGCGCTGCGCCGTGGCGCCGTCGCGGATGCCGAAGCCCACGCCCACGGGCACCTTGGTGTGCGCGCGGATGCGCGCGAGCATCGCCTCGACGTCGCGCGGTGTCGATGTTCGCCGCGCCCGTCACGCCCTTCAGCGACACGTAGTAGATGTAGCCGCTCGCCACGCGCGCCACGCAGCTCGATGCGCGCATCGCTGGAGGTGGGCGAGAGCAGGAAGATGGGATCGATGCCGGAGCCCTCGAGCGCCGCTAGCCAATCGGCCGCTCTCCTCGGGCGGGTAGTCGACGATCGAGCACGCCGTCCACGCCCGCGGCCTGCGCAGCCTTCGCGACGAACGCGGCGAGTCCCATGCGCTCGATCGGATTCGCGTAGCCCATCAGCACCACCGGCGTCGTCGTCGTCGGCGCTTGCGGAACTCGGCGACCATGGCGAGCACGTCGCGCAGCGCTCACGCCGTGCTTCGAGCGCGCGCTCGGAGGAGCGCTGGATCACCGGGCCGTCGGCCATCGGATCGGAGAACGGCACGCCCAGCTCGATCACGTCCGCGCCGCCTGCGCACGAGCGCATGCATGACGCGCGCACGGTGTGACGTCGGCGCGGGATCGCCCGCGGTGACGAACGGGATCAGCGCGCGACGGCGCTCGCGCGCGCAGCTCTCGAACGTTGCGGCGATGCGGCTCATCTAGAGCGCGATCCCCGAGGCCTTGCGCCACGGTGTGCATGTCCTTGTCGCCGCGTCCCGAGAGGTTCACGAGCAGGATCTGGTCCTTGCGCCATCGTGGGCGCGATCTTCATCGGCGTAGGCGACCGCGTGGCTCGACTCGAGCGCCGGGATGATGCCCTCGTGGCGGCAGAGCGTCGTGGAATGCGGCGAGCGCCTCGTCGTCGGTCGACGGCGACGTACTCGCGCGCGGCCCGAGTCCTTGAGCCACGCGTGCTCGGGGCCCACGCCCGGATAGTCGAGGCCCGCGGAGATCGAATGCGTGTCCTGGATCTGGCCGTTGGCGTCCTGCAGCAGATAGGTGCGGTTGCCGTGCAGCACGCCCGGCGTGCCCGCGGAGAGCGACGCGGCGTGCTTGCCGCGTCTCGATGCCCCAGGCCGCCCGCCTCCACGCCGATCAGCTTCACGTCCTCGTGCGGGCATGTAGGCGTAGAAGATGCCCATCGCGTTCGAGCCGCCGCCCACGCACGCGAGCACCGCGTCGGGCTGGCGTCCGCCATCGCGGGCATCTGCGTCACGCATTCCTTGCCGACCACGGAATTGAAATCGCGCACCATCATCGGATACGGGTGCGGGCCCGCGACGGTGCCGATGATGTAGAACGTGTTGCTCGACGTTCGTGACCCAGTCGCGCATCGCCTCGTTCAGCGCGTCCTTGAGCGTCTTCGAGCCGCTGTCGACCGGCACGACGGTCGCGCCGAGCAGCTTCATGCGATAGACGTTCTGCGCCTGGCGCGCGACGTCCTCGGTGCCCATGTAGACCACGCACTCCATGCCGTAGCGCGCGCGCCACCGTGGCGGTCGCCACGCCGTGCATGCCCGCGCCGGTCTCGGCGATCACGCGCGGCTTGCCCATGCGCCGGGCGAGCGAGCGCCTGGCCCACGGTGTTGTTCACCTTGTGCGCGCCGGTGTGGTTCAGGTCCTCGCGCTTGAGGTAGATCTGCGCGCCGCCCAGCTTCTGCCGAGAGGCGCTTCGCGTGGTAGATCGGGCTGGGGCGGCCGACGTAGTGCTCGAGCTCATCAGGCGAGCTCGCGCTGGAACTCCGGGTCCTCGCGGCACTGCGCGTACGGCGAGCGTCGAGCTCGTCGAGCGCCGCGCGCAGCGTCTCCGCGACGAACACGCCGCCGTACGGGCCGAAATGGCCCTGCGCGTCCGGCAGCGCATAGCAGGCCCACTCAGGCGGATTGCCCTGCATCTTCACGTCGCACGCTCCGAATGAATTCGACGATCTTCGCGGGATCCTTCACCCCGCGGCTCGCTTCCACGCCGCTCGGAGACATCCACGGCCCAGGGCCGCACTTCGCGGACCGCGCGCCCGACGTTCTCGCCGTGAGGCCGCCGGAAAGGATGAGCGGGATCGGGAGGCTCGCGCGGGATGCGTCGCCCAATCGAAAGTCTCGCCCGGTTCCGCCCGGCTGGCCGGGCACGTGCGCATCGAGGAGCAGCGCCTTGGCGCTCGGGAAAACGATCGCGCTATTCTAGCAAATCGGTCCCCTCCTTCCATGCGCACCGCGCGCACGTAGGGACGCCGAACGTCGCGCAGAACTCGGGCGTCTCGTCGCCCTGGAACTGCAGCAGGTCGAGGGGCACCTGCCGCGAGGATGCGCGCGGACCGTGGCCTCGGTCGCATTCGACGAAGAGGCCGACCGGCAGTCACGAAGGGCGGCAGCGCCGCGGCGATCGTCGGCGCCGCGCCGCGGCGTCACGTAGCGCGGGCTCTCGCGGTAGAACACGAGGCCGATCGCGTCGGCGCCGCGTCGCTGCCGCGACCGCGCGTGCGCCGGCTCGCGGATGCCGCAGATCTTGATGCGCGTGCGGTCTCGGGTCATGGCGTCAGTCGAGCGAGGGCGTGGTCGCGAAAGGCGGGAAGGCCGAACGCCGGATCATACTCGACGCCCGCGAGGTACGAGCCCGTCGGGCGCGAAGGTGGGCGCGGCGACGCGCGCGGTCGCGCGCGGCGAGCGAGCTCCGCGATCCATGCCGGCTCGTGCGTCCCGGCGCCCACGTAGACGAGCGATCCCACGATGTTGCGCACCATGTGGTGCAGGAACGCGTTGGCGCGGAACGTGAAGACGACGAGGTTGCCCGCCGCGCCGACCGCGCGCCTCGCGTGAGGTTGCGCACCGGCGACTTCGCCTGGCACTGGGCGTCGCGAAACGCGCTGAAGTCGTGCTCGCCCACGAGCGGTCTGCGCGGCCTCGCGCCATGCGCGCCCACGTCGAGCGGGCGGTGGTACCAGCCCACGCGGCCGCGCAGCATCGGCGGGCGCCACGGGCGTCGTTCAGCGAGGAGATAGCGATAGGTGCGCGAGCGGGCGCTGTAGCGCGCGTGGAAGTCCGCCGGCACGTGCTGCGCCCACAGCACGCGCGCGCCGCGATGCAGGTTGGCATTGGTGCCGCGCACCCACGACTGCGCTCGCGCTCGCGCCCGCGTATCGAAGTGCACGACTTGCGCGCGTCGCGTGCACGCCGGCGTCCGTGCGCCCGGCGGCGGTGACCTCGATGGGGTGTCGCGCGAAGCTCGAGAGCGCGCGCTGCGAGGTGGTCCTGCACGCCGCAGCCGCCGGGCTGCGTCTGCCAGCCGCAGAACGCGCTGCCGTCGTATTCGAGGCCGAGGGCGATGCGCATGGGCATGGTAGATCCGGAACCGAGTCGCGCGGATTGTCGCGCCGCCAACCGTGACGCCTGTCGGACGACGTCAGAGCGAGGCGATGAGCCTCTTCGCCTCTTCCTTCTGCGCGGCCGAGCCTTCCTTGGCGACTTCCTGAGGATCTCGCGCGCGCCGTCCTTGTCGCCGATCTCGAGGTACGCCTTGGCGAGCTCGAGCTTGGTGCCGACGGCTTCGCCGCCGCCACCACCCGGACGGCGAATCGAGGCTCAGGTCGGCGAGGTCGCATGGCCGCCGGCCGGAAGCGCGCAGGCGCGGAGCGGCGCTCGCGGGCTTCGCCGCCGGGAAATCGAGGCCCGAGAGGTCGAAGTCGAACGCGGGCTTTTCTTCCTTCGGCGGCTCGGCGTGCGATGCCGGCATGACGCGCTGCGGCCGATGCGAGGCGCGAGGTCGAAGTCCATCGTCGACGGCGTCGCTCGGTGGCAGGTCGGGCGTCGGAGCTGACTGGTCGCGTCGAGGTCGAGGTCGAAGTCCGGGCGCGGGCGCGGAACCGCCGACCCGCTGGAGCCGTCCGAGGTCGAAGTCGAGGTCGGGCTTGCGGCGCGCGGCGCGGCGGCGAGCCATCGCGGTGTAGGTCGCGGCCGCCGGCGCGCGGCCGCGTACAGCGGGTTGGTCGGATCGATCTGCGCGCCCATCGCGGCGGCCTTCTGCCACAGCGGGATGCGCGTCGCCGACCGGCGCGCGCAGCTCCTTGCGCCACCGTCTCGAACGCCGGTGGCGCTCTTGCGCGCGTGGTAGATCTCGAGGAGCTTCAGCGCGATCTCGTGGCGGCCCTTGTCGCGCGCCATCGCCTCCTTGAGGATCTCCTCGGCCTGCGCGTCGCGGCCGTAGGCGATGTAGACCTCGGCCTCCGCGACCGGGTCGACCTCGTCGGTGTCGATCGTGCCCGGGACCGGTCTTGTCGAAGTCCGTCAGGAAGGAGCTGTTGCCGGTGTCCACCAGACCACCGCCCGCTTTCCCGTCGTCGGTGTTGGGCTTGAGGTCGGAGGGAAAGGCGCTCGTCATCGCGCTGGCTGGGTCCCGCCTCAGCCCCGCCCTTTCGTCGCCGCACGAACAGGAAGCCGCCGAGCCAGATGCCGCAAGGCGCACCGCCGCCGGCGCGAGGTACAGCGGGGTTGTCCAGCAGCTCGTCGATCCAATCTCGCGGCGGCGGGCGGCGGCCTTCTTCGGCGCGGCCTTGGGCGGCGTCGGCCTTCGGCGCTTCGGGCTTGGCTCGGCGTCGTCGGCGGCGCTCGGCCGGCTTCGGCGCTTCGCGTCGGCGTTCGGTGTCCGCGCTTCGGCGGCTCGGCGACCTTCGCGGCTTCGCCGCGGGCTTCGGCGGCTTCGGCGGGCTCTCGGCCTTCGGCGACGGCTCGGGCCTTCGGCGGGCTTCGCGGCGCCGGCGGGCGCGTGCTGCGGCGGCCTTCGTATCGGCGTCGGCTTGCGCCGGCGCGCCGGCCTTCAGGTCGAGCAGGCGCTGCATGTCGCGGATCTGCTTCTCGAGGTCGGCCACGCGCGACTGCGATTCCTTGCAGCGCCTTGTCCTTCGCGGTGACCTCTTCCTGCAGGGCGTTGACGCGCGTCCTGTCGGCGCCGCCGCCCTTGCCGGCGCCGCGGCCTTGCCGCCGTATCGGACTTGAAAGCTTGAGCGACGTCCTCGGCTCGCCGGAGACGGCGGCGCGGGCGGCGTGACCGCGGCGGAGGCGATCGCGGCCGCGTCGCGGCGCTGGTGCGACTCGGCGCGCGGCGGGATGCGACGCGACGCCGCCCGCGAGCTGTTCGCGATACGTCTTCCAGTCGGCGACGTGCGTGCGGATTTCCTTGTTCGCGTCCTGTCTGCTCGATCTGCGCTGACTTCGTCGGCGCGTACGGCACCTTGAGGATCTGGCCCGGCCTTCAGGCGGTTCATGTTGTTGCCGACGAACGCGCGCCTTGGTTCTCGCGATAGAGCGCGACCAGCATCTGCTCGATGCTCACGTCCGAGGGCTTCACCTCGCTCGGCGATCTTGCTGAAGCGTGCTCGCCCTTCTGCACCGGGCCGTAGCGTGTCGGACCGCGCGGGTTGCGGCGGCGCGGCCGGACGTCGCGGCAGCTCGGCGCTGCGCGGACGGCGAGCCGCGTGCCAGCGGTGCGCGAGGCAGGTTGGGGCCGTGAAGACGCAGCCGCCGGCGCGGCGGCCGGCGGCGTGTCGGGCTGCGGCTGCGCTGGAGGCTGCCGCGGCACCGCTGGCGGCTGCGACCGCCGCTGCGGAGTACCCTGGCGGATCCAGCAGGATCGGGTATTCGCGCTGGATGCGGCCCGCGGGCCACGTCACTTCGATGAGCACGTCGACGAAAGGCTCGTTGATCGGGGCCGATGCTGGTGACCTTGAGGTACGGCTGGCCGTTGGGCGCTTCTCGACCGAGAAGCGCAGCAGGCGCAGCGACCGGCGTACTCGATGCGGGCGTCGCGGAAGGCTTCGGCGGAGCGCCACGCGGGCGGTCAGCGATTCGAGCTCGCCCGGCTGGAGCGAGACGAGGTCGATCTCCGCGTTGAGCGATCTGGCCGAGCGCCGAGTTGACCGTGAGCTTGCCCAGGCCCGCGGCTGCGCCGCGACCGACGCGCCCAGCAGCAGCGCGATGGCGACTCCGCTTTTGATTGTCCTCACCATCGTTGTGCCCATCCCCGCGCGGAAGATGCGGTGAAATGTAGCATTAACATCAAGGGCTTATTGTTTCAACCTCACCCGGTTTTTCACATTATCGCTTAAGTCGGACATTTTTCAAGCGCTTTTTCCTGCGACAACCGGGCATTTACGCGCGCGGCGCCCGCAGGCACCCGCGCCTTCGAGCAGGATTCCGAGCATGCGCCGCAGCGGCTCGGCGGCGCCCCAAAGCAGCTGGTCGCCCACGGTAAAGGCCGAAACGTACTCCGCGCCCATCTTGCAGCTTGCGCAGCCGCCCGATGGGCACGTCGAGCGTGCCGGTGACCGCGACGGGCGTGAGGCGCTTCAGCGTTTCGTCGCGCCGGTTGGGGACGACCTTGCACCCACGCGTTGCCCTGCGCGAGGATCGACTCGATCTCGGCGATCGGGAGGTCGCTTCTTCAGCTTGATGCGTGAGGCCCTGGCTGTGGCAGCGCATGGCGCCCACGCGCACGCACAGGCCGTCGACCGGCGATCGCCTGTCGCTTCGCGGCCGAGGATCTTGTTGGTCTCGGCGTGGCCCTTCCACTCCTCGCGGCTCTGGCCGTTGCCGAGGTCGCGTGTCGATCCAGGGCAGCAGGCTGCCGGCGAGCGGGACGCCGAAATGCTCGGTGGGGAAGTCTCGTCGCGCAGGATGCCGGCCACTTCGCGGTCGATGTCGAGGATCGCCGAGGCCGGATCGTCGAGCAGGCGCCTTCGCGGCGAAGTGCACCTCGCCCATCTGCTGCAGCAGCTCGCGCATGTTCTGCGCGCCGGCGCCCGAGGCGCGCCTGGTAGGTCATGGCGCTCACCCACTCGACGAGGTCCGCCTTGAGCAGCCCGTCGATCGCCATCAGCATGCAGGCTCACGGTGCAGTTGCCGCCGATGAAGTTCTTCACGCCCGCGGCGACGCGCCTTGTCGATCACCGGGCGGTTCACCGGGTCGAGGATGATGACCGCGTCCTTCTCCATGCGCAGCGCCGAGGCCGCGTCGATCCAGTAGCCGTTCCAGCCGGCCGCGCGCAGCTTCGGGATAGATCGCCTTCGTGTAGTCGCCGCCCTGGCAGGTGATGAGGACGTCGTGCTTCGCGAGCTCCGTCGATGTCGTTCGCGTCCTTCAGCGGGCGGCACCGGCTTGCCGATCGTCGGGCCCGCGCCGCCCACGTTCGAGGTGGTGAAGAAGATCGGGCTCGATCGAGGTCGAAGTCGCGCTCCTCGCGCATGCGCTCCATCAGGACGGAGCCCACCATGCCACGCCAGCCAATGAATCCTACGGTCGTCATGTCTCTGTCTCTCGTCGTTGCCGAGGCGGCGTTAGTCGTCGGAGCGAGAGGCGGGTCGCCTCTCGACCCGCGCCTCTGTCCGTTCTAGAGCGCTTTCGACCACCGCCGCGCCCATCTCGGCGGTGGTGGCACGGTTTCGTCGCCTTGAGCGCGATGTCGGCCGTGCGCAGGCCCGAGGCGAGCGCGGCGCGCACCGCCTTCTCGATGCGCGCGGCGATGTCGGCGCGGTCGAACGTGTAGCGGAACATCATCGCCATCGAGAGGATCATCGCGAGCGGATTGGCGAGCCCCTTGCCGGCGATGTCGGGCGCCGAGCCGTGGATCGGCTCGTAGAGGCCCTTGCCGTTCGCGTCGAGCGAGGCGGACGGCAGCATCCCGATCGAGCCCGTCAGCATCGACGCCTCGTCGGAAAGGATGTCGCCGAACATGTTGCCGGTCACGATCACGTCGAATTGCCTCGGGTTGCGCACCAGCTGCATGGCGCAGTTATCCACGAGCATATGCGAAAGCTGCGACATCCGGGTACTCCGGCGCGATCTCTTCGGCGATGTCGCGCCAGAGCTGCGGTGGTCTCGAGGACGTTCATCTTGTCGACGCTGAGCAGACGCTTGCCGCGCGCGCGCGCCGTCTTGAAGCCCACGTGCAGGATGCGGCGGATCTGCGCCTCGGTGTAGTGCATCGTGTTGATGCCCACGCGGTCGCGCCTTCGTCGCCGCTCACGCCGCGCGGCTGGCCGAAGTAGATGTCGCCGGTGAGCTCGCGCACGATCATGATGTCGAGGCCGCTCACGACTTCCGGCTTCAGCGTCGACGCGTCGGCGAGCTCCGGGAAAACCGTCGGCCGGGCGCAGGTTCGCGAAGAAGTCGCACTCCTTGCGCAGGCCCAGGATCGCGCGCTCGGGCGCTTGTCGCGCGGCGAGCTTGTCGTACTGCGGGCCGCCGACCGCGCCGAAGAGAACCGCGTCGGACTGCTTCGACGAGCTCGAGCGTGGCTTCGGGCAGCGGATCGCCTGTGCGCGTCGTACGCCGCGCCGCCGACGAGCGCTTCCTCGGTCTCGATCGTGAAGCCCTCGCTCGCGCAGCACGTCGAGGACGCGTACGGCTTCGCGCAGGATCTCGGGGCCGATGCCGTCGCCGGCCAGCAGCGCGATCTTCATGCGTCACCCGCGAGGCAGAATCCAGAGGCTCGCGGTGCGACGCTTCGAAGATCCAGCTTCGTCTTCCTCGTAGCGCCTTGATCTCGTCCGAGTGCCGCAGCGTGAGCCCGATCTCGTCCCAGCCCGTTGAGCAGGTTTTCCTTGCGCGTGCGCGTCGATGTCGAAGTGCATACGACTTGCCCGACTGGCGTCGTCACGCGTCTGCGCGGGCAAGATCGATCGTGAGCTGGTAGCCCGCGTGCGCCGCCGCCTCGTTGAAGAGCTGATCGACCTCGAGCTCCGTGAGCACGATCGGCAGGAACCCGTTCTTGAAGCTGTTGTTGAAGAAGATGTCGGCGAAGGACGGCGCGATCACCGCCTTGAAGCCGTACTGCTGCAGCGCCCACGGCGCGTGCTCGCGCGACGAGCCGCAGCCGAAGTTCTTGCGCGCGAGCAGGATCGTCGCGCCCTGGTACTGCGGGTAGTTCAGGACGAAGTCCGGGTTGGGCTTGCGCTTCGTCAGGTCCATGCCCGGCTCGCCCACGTCGAGGTAAGCGCCAGGCGTCGAACAGGTTCGGCGCCGAAGCCCGTGCGCTTGATCGACTTCAGGAACTGCTTCGGGATGATCGCGTCGGTGTCGACGTTGGCGCGGTCGAGCGGGACGACGAGGCTCCGCATGTACGGTGAACTTTTCCATGGACGGCGGCGACGCTTGCGTAAACCGCAATTATAGCGAGGCGCCCGTCGGCCGCCCCGGCAGGCCGCGTTGAGGAGCGATGGACCCCCGCAAAGCCGTTTTTTCGTTCGCCTGATCCCGGGGATCAGTTTCCCGAGACGAGCGAGGGCACCGCAAAACCGTTTTTCATTCGCCTGATCCCGAGGATCAATTGAGCCCCAACCACGTGCCGCTGGGACGAAAAGTTGGTCCTGCTCCACGTGATCCGCGAGAATCCACGTGTGGTCAGGCTGGCTGTACTCAAAGCCCGCATGTGGAACCCGAATTGTCTGCGCCGATCGCGCCGCGCAAGTCGTGGCGCGCATCGCCGGGATTCAACTATCGCGACCTTCATCAGGCTCCCGCAAGCACCGCCGCGTTAGAGGCTCGTAGGCGCGTTGGGGCGTGAAGCGAAACCCTGCCGAAGCGGGGTTTCGATCAGGCCGGGACAGGCTCCTCGTTCCGACCGGCTCCGCCGCTTGGGCGGTGCGGTCGCGGGTGACTTGCGGCTCTCGGCCTCGGCCTTCTCGCGATTGCAGGCGCGCGATCTCCAACGCGTACTGCCGTTTCAGCAACTCCCACTGGCTCCGTGGCACATGGTGTCCTCCTTGGGCGACGTGGAAGATCCATCGTGCCGCCCGTCCGCCCGGCTACAGGTTACGTCCGCTTCATCTTTCTTCGCCACCGTTTCTTCGCCGCCGGACGCTTCTGTTGCTGCCGGACGCTTCGTCGCCGCCTTCTTCATCGGCAGCGGCTGCAGTTGATCGCCGACGCGGTTCGCCCTCGGTGCCGGTGAAGTGAGACATAGGCGCCGACGCCGGAATGTCCATCGGCTCGCCGAGCACCTCCGGCCGCCCGCGCTCGCCACCTTCGCCATCGCGCTCTTGATGATCGTCCACGGCGATGACGACGGACGGGTATTGCGCGGGTCCAGTCGGGCTTCTTCGGGAAGAAACCCGCCGTTGATCGCAGCCCGGCTTCTTGATCATGCCGTCCGCCGACGTTCTCTGCCGGTCGTGGCGAGCACGTAGTCGCTCATTTCCTCCTTCCCCCAGCATCTTCATCTTCCAGGCGAACGCGCAGCCTTGTAGAACCTGGCCACGCGGTCCGGATCGTCGTGCGGCATCTGAAATGAACAACTGGATCCATGGGACCTCCTTGTCAAAAAGAGCGCGCCTGCGCCTGTGAATCAGAGTCGGATCGACAGCGGACTGACTCGAGGTTCGCCCTTCGAACGGAGCTAGGTTCTGCGGATGTCTTCACGAAAATGCCCCGCGATCGCCGCCGCCGCCGCCATCTCCGGCTCACGAGGTGCGTACGCCCGCCCGCGCCCTGCCGCCCCTCGAAGTTGCGGTTCGACGTGGAAGCGCAGCGCTCGCCGGGCGCGAGCTTGTCGTCGTTCATGCCGAGGCACATCGAGCAGCCCGCGTCGCGCCACTCGAAGCCCGAGTCGCATGAAGATGCGGTCGAGGCCTTCCTTCTCGGCCTGCGCCTTCACCAGCCCCGAGCCCGGCACCACCAGCGCCAGCTTCACGTTCGTCGCGACGCGCTTGCCGCGCACGACGGCCGCGGCGGCGCGCAGGTCCTCGATGCGCGAGTTGGTGCACGAGCCGATGAAGACCTTGTCGATCGCGATGTCGGTCATCGGCGTGTTGGGCTCGAGGCCCATGTACGCGAGCGCGCGTTCCATCGCCTCGCGCGTCGACCGGATCCTTCTCCTTGTCGGGATCCGGCACGCGGTCCTCGATGGAGACGACCATCTCGGGCGACGTGCCCCAGGTGACCTGCGGCTTGAGCGTCGTCGACGTCGATCTCGACCACGCTGGTCGAACTTCGCGCCCGGATCGGAGACGAGCGTCGCGCCAGTACGCCGCGGCCTTGTCGAACATCTCGCCCGCGGGCGCGTACGGCCGGCCGCGCAGGTAGTCGATGGTCGTCTCGTCGCACGGCGACCATGCCGGCGCGCGCGCCCGCCTCGATCGCCATGTTGCAGACCGTCATGCGGCCTTCCATCGACAGCGCGCGGAACGCGCAGCCGCCGAACTCGATCGACGTGGCCCGTGCCGCCCGCGGTGCCGATCTTGCCGATGATCGGCGAGCACGAGGTCCTTGGCGGTGACGCCGGGCGGCAGCGCGCCCTCGGCGCGTGACGAGCAGCGTCTTCGACTTCTTCTGCGCGAGGCGTCTGGGTGGCGAGCACGTGCTCGACCTCGCTCGTGCCGATGCCGAAGGCGAGCGCGCGCGAAGGCGCCGTGGGTGCTGGTGTGGCTGTCGCCGCAGACGACCGTCATGCCGGGCAGCGTCGCGCCCTGCTCCGGGCCGATCACGTGCACGATGCCCTGGCGGTGGTCCTTCATGCCGAAATAGGTCTTCACGTGGAACTTCTCGACGTTGCTGGTCGAGCGTCTCCACCTGCAGGCGCGAGATGGGATCGGCGATCTGCCGGCTCGTTGCGACCGACGGCGTGGTGGGCACGTTGTGGTCGGCGGTGGCGACGCACGCTGCCGATGCGCCAGGGCTTGCGGTGCGCGACTTCGAGTCCCTCGAACGCCTGCGGGCTCGTCACCTCATGGACCAGGTGGCGGTCGATGTAGATGAGCGCGGTGCCGTCCGGTTCCTCGCGGACGAGGTGCGAGTCCCAGAGCTTTTCGTAGAGGGTGCGAGGCTGTCATGAAGGCGAGTAGCAAAGAGAAAATTATAACTGCCCCAGCGGCCGTCGGTTCTCTCACTGTAGCGGCGCGACGATCGCCTGTCGCCAGGGAAGCCACGCCCGTACATCGAGCGGCGCCGCATCTCTTTGTCGGCGCATCTTCCGAACGGATTGATCGCGGACTTCGAACGCGCCCTAACCAGCCGTATGGAAGGAGTCAGCATGAATCGAATGCACGATCGTCGCCGCGGTAGCCGCCAGGCCGCGATCATCTTTACCGCTCGAGCCCAATCCGTTTCCGGCTCTCTGATGTGTAGTAAACCAACAGTCCGTGCTGGGCTGGGCTCGCTACAGCGGCGATCCCAATACGAAGCTCGATATCCAATTGTGGGCCTACAACCAGGCCACCGGAGCCTGGACACAGATGACTACGACAACCGCCGACAAGTGGGCGCAGCATCGCAATGGAGCTGCGGGCGTCTGCGGCCCCGGAACGAATGACGAGGCCGTAAAACACCACGGCTTCGAAGCGCCGGTCCATCCGGACTTCGTCCTGAGTGCGAACTCGACTTTCAGCATCCACGCGTATCACGCCCCGACCGGAGCAGTTCATCGGGCGGCAGCCCGCGCAATCGCCCTGTCGGTGGCGCCTTCCGACCTCCGGCATTTGGCGTACCGACCCAAGAGCCAAAACAACAAGCCCGCGCTTCTGAGCTGCATCTGGCCGTTCCTGGGTGCGAACTCAGAACGCTGGAAGCACGGATCCGCCTGGATCAATCCCGGGGGCCGGCCCCACCCGGCCAGGCGGCATGGGCACCACACAATTTGGGTTCGAAACCACGCCGCAGAACAATACGCTGTGCATCAACTACAGCGTGACGGCGTCGACTCCGTCCCAGGCGCCAAATGAACGCCAACACCGTAACCTGCAGACGTGGCCGACCTCGAACTATTGGGTGGTGGGGGCGAACTACGAGCCCGCATACAAGCATGGTCATCAACAGCGGCCCGCCGAACCAGAGCCAGCCGATCAACGCCAACGCGGCGGCTACCGGTCGGCGGCGGCCTGACGGTTTCGGCCGCCCTACTCACGCTTGGCATCGACAACACCAAGAAGCCGCGCGATTCGAACGGGAACGTCCTCGAAGGCATCCCCGTTCCTCTCCGTCGGGGCGCAATGGGGGCATGGTACGAACGGCCCCGGCCGTCCTCGATCCCGCCACCGAGAGACCTACCCGAGGTTCGACGTCGCCAAGAACATCGGATTCGATGCTCCGGCGCCAATATCACCGTCCAGATGTACGTCGAGGCCATTTGAGCGGCAAGAAGAGGATGGTGCCCGTGGCGCTGCAGCAGAACACGACGGGCTTCTGCCGCATTGAACTGGAACGTCTATCCGTCCGCATTACTACCCCGGCGCGGAGATCGACTTCATCTCGCTCGACGATCTGCGCACCTGCTGCGGCATCAACCCCGGCGCAAATCTCGAGATCTCGAGCGGCGGCGGCCTCAGCTACTGATACCGCTCAATGCGCTCTTCGCGTGCGCAAGCAGCTACTCGGCTGAGCGAGCCGCGCCCCGGCGGCCCCGTGTTCCTCCTCGGGCGTGCACTTCGCGTTGGAGACCCCTGACGGCGACGTGCTGAACGAGATGCGGATGACCGTGACGGGATGCGATTGGAGAAGTGAGTAGCAATACACTGAACGAAGTAC
>ERZ1370068.2591-contig-1730_pt1 | contig 28468 bp, 44 predicted proteins | sample MGYA00561227_ERZ1370068 | MGnify/ENA primary metagenome ERZ1370068 (study PRJEB38410, sample SAMEA6850437) | metagenome | study: Metagenomic assessment of the ecological functions of the soil: analysis of the soil microbiota associated with the...
GCCATTGCTTCCGTGCCGCCGTACCGACGGAGAAGTGGTCGGCGATTCAGAGCTCAGTGCCGAGACGAGCTCCGCACCTCGAGAACCACGCCGGCCGTCCCGAAATCCAGCAGTCAGCGCAGCCAGGGTCTCGGCATCGCGCGCCGCTACAGCGCCACGCTCACCACCGACATGCTCTACGTCGCCGTTCCGGTGGCCAACGCCGACGCGCCGCTGCTGGCGGAAGTCCGGTTGGCGCTGCCGCTCACGAGCATCAGCACCCAGCTCGCAGCGGTGCGGCAGATTGCCGCTCGTCGCCTTCGGCGCCGGCCTCCTCGCTGCGCTCGCGCTCGCCTGGGGAACATCGGCCATCCTGAGCCGTCGCGTTCGTGCCATCGCGGAAGTGGCCGAGCGATACGCGCGAGGTGATTTCTCACAGCCGGTCCGCGACTACGGCAACGACGAGATCGGCGGCGGTCGCGCGGCCCTGGACGACTCGGTCCGCGAGATCTGGCCAACGGGCCGCCGGATCTCGAGTCCGATCGAGCCCGCATGGAAGCGATCCTCGGCGGCATGATCGAAGGCGTGCTCGTCGTCAACGAGCAGGGCCGGGTGCAGCTCGTGAACACGGCCGCGCGACGGATGCTCACGGCTGCAGGACGGCTCCGAAGGCCGTCACTATCTCGGAAATCGTCCGGCAGCCGGACATCGCCGAGACGGCTGGGCGCCGCGCTTCGCGGTGACACCGACCGAAGGACTCGAGCTGGCGCTGCCGCGCGAATCGGACCGCAGCATCATCGCCCGGAGCGCGCCGATTCTTACGCCGCCGGCGCAGGGCGCCTCGCGCCGCACGCACCGTCTCGCAGCCGGCGCGCGGGCGGTGCTCGTCCTCCACGACATCACCGAGCTTCGCAAGGCGGACCGCGTGCGCCGCGATTTCGTCGCCAACGTCTCACACGAGCTGCGCACGCCGCTGACGGCCGTTCGCGGCTACGTCGAAGCCCTCCTCGACGGCGGGACCGAGACGCCCGACGCGCGGAGATTCCTGCGAGATCATCGGCCGCCACACGCTGCGGATGGAGCGGCTGGTCCGCGATCTCCTGCGGCTCGCCCGGCTCGATGCGGGACAAGAGCCGCTCGAGCACGTCCGCTGCTCGGTGGAGTCGCTCTTCAGCGGCGTGGAAACGGAGCTGACCGACGCGCTCGAAGGCCGCGAACAGGTAGTCGAGCACCGAGATCGCGCCGGACGCCGCGACCGTGACCGGCGACCCGGCGAAGCTGCACGACGCGCTTCGCAACCTGCTCGAGAACGCGTCGAACTACTCGCCGAGCGTCGGGGCGGATCGTGATGAGTGCCGCACGTCGAGACGACCGCTTCCTGCTGTGCGTCAGCGACGAGGGTCCGGGCGTGCCAGAGGCGGACCTGCCGCGGATTTTCGAGCGTTTCTACAGGGCCGACAAGGCACGCTCGCGGGGCGAGCGCGATCCCGGAGGCACGGGTCTCGGCCTGGCGATCGTGAAGCACCTGATCGAGCTGCACGGCGGCACGGTCGCGGCGGCCGAACCGCAAGGCGGAGGGGCCGTTTTACGATCGAGCTGCCGCGGATAAGACGATGGGTCGGCGATCGGCGGCTCGGCCGCCGCGGAACGCGGCTGCCGACGTATCAAGGCCGCGGGCGAAGCGATCGTGACAAGCGAGCTGTCGTTGGCGTAACCAACTCCACGCGAGCGCTGAGCGGGCGAGCGCCGAGCATCGAAGGCTCTCTCCCTACGGCGCCACGAGCGCCGCAACGATCCAATACGTCACCGGACGCGATCAACGCCGGCCGCAGGGATCGTCAGGATCCAGGCCCACACGATGCGGCCCGCCACACCCCAGCGCACGGCCGACAGGCGCTTGATCGACTCCGACGCCGATGATCGCGCCGGTGATCGTGTGCGTCGTGCTGACCGGCACGCCGAGGTGCGTCGCGGTGAAGAGCGAGATGGCGCCCGCGGTCTCCGCCGCGAAGCCGCCGACCGGCTGCAGCTTGGTGATCTTCGAGCCCATCGTGTGGATGATCCGCCAGCCGCCCGACAGCGTGCCGAGCGCGATCGCGGCGTGCGCGCAGCAGAATCGACCCACAACGGAATCGATCGCGCAACGTCGCATGCAGGTAGCCGCCGGCGAACAGCGCGCCCGGCGATGATCCCCATCGTCTTCTGCGCGTCGTTGCCGCCGTGGCCGAGGCTGTAGGCCGCGGCCGACAGCAGCTGGAGCCGCCGGAACCACGTGTCGACGCGCGCCGGCGAGAGTCCGTGGAAGATCCACAGCAGCGCGACCATGATCAGCGAAGCCGAGCACCAGCCCGATGAGCGGCGCCAGCACGATGAAGATGAGCGTCTTCGTCCAGCCGGCAGGGATGATCGCGCCGAAGCCCGCCTTGGCCACGGCCGCGCCCGGCGTAGCCGCCGATCAGCGCGTGCGAGGAGCTGGTCGGCAGCCCGAAGTGCACCAGGTGATCAGGTCCCAGACGATCGCGCCGATCAGCCCGGCGAAGATCACCGCAGAAGGTGACGATGCTGATGTCGACCAGGCCGGAGCCGACGGTCTTGGCGACCGCCGTGCCGAAGGTGAACGCCGCGACGAAGTTGAAGAACGCCGCCCAGATGACCGCCTTGCCGGGCGACAGCACGCGCGTCGAGACGACCGTCGCGATCGAGTTGGCGGCGTCGTGAAAGCCGTTGATGTAGTCGAAGACGAGCGCGACGACGATCAGCGCTCCGACGGCGAGGAGGTTGGAGTCCATCCGCGATCAGGCGTGCTTGACGACGACGCCTTCGAGCACGTTGGCGACGTCCTCGCAGCGGTCGGTCGCCTCCTCGAGGAAGTCCAGGATCTCCTTCCACTTGATGATGGCGACCGGGTCGCGCTCCTCCTCGAACAGGCGCCGCACGGCGGCCTGGTGCGCGCGGTCGGCCTCGTTCTCGAGGCGGTTGATCTCGACGGCGCGGCTCGGCAACGCCACCTTGCCTTCTCGAGCGCCTTCAGCGCCATGACGACCTGGTCGACGGAGTGCGCTGATGATGCGCGGCCGAGCATCGCGCGCGTCCGGGCGCACGCTGCTCGATCTGATAGAGCCGCGACGATGGCGGCGCGTCGCGTCGATCGCATCCATGACGTCGTCCAGCGACCGCGCCAGCGCGAAGATGTCCTCGCGATCGAGCGGCGTGACGAAGGTGCGGTGCAGGCGCTGGATGATCTCGTGGGTCAGGATGTCGCACTTGGTGCTCGACTTCCTTGATCTCGTCCGCCTTGTCCCAGATCGGCCTCTCTGGCGCCAACATCGCGTCGAGGCAGCTGGCACCGCGGCGGATCTGTTCCGCCATCGTCGACGAAATCGTCGTAGAACCGCGTCTTCGCGCGGAATCAGTCGAAACGCCACACCACCTCCAAGCTTCGCCGCGCGATCTTAGCAGATGGGCCTCAGATTTAACGCATTTGTAACGTTGTCGTTTTGGCTTCTTTACATCACCGGCACCTCTGACGTCCACTTCGACGTCGCCGCGCGACGACAGGTGCTGCGCCGACACAGGCGGCAGCTCGGCGTTCGCGCGGCTCGGCGTTCGGCGTTGGGCGTTGAGGGTTGGGCACGGAAGCAGCCAATCCAGCACGGCAGCGATCGAGTGCCGGCGACATTTAACACCGACGAAACCTGGGCGTTACCCACCCATAACCCGGCCCACATACGCTGCGCCTAACAAGAATCATCTCCGAACCCCAACAAGAATCGTCTTCGAGGAGGTTGCATTGGCAGTTCGTTCCGCCCGGCTCGCGGGCTTGACCGCGATCTGCGCGACGCTCGCTCTCCCCTGCGCGGCGCAGGTCACCCCGGCGGCAGGCTACACGCCGCCGGACAACACGCCAGTGATACGCATCGGCGCCGTCATCTACACCGACTACACCGTCACCGAGAAGCCGAAGGGCACGGATGCCGACGGCAACGAGTTCACGCCCAACTCCTTCAACGTCGGGCGGGCGTACCTGAACGTCACCGGCAACATCTCGCACATCGTTGCGTTCCGGATTACACCCGACATCACCCGCGAGACCGGCGCCGGCAGCTCGCTGAACGGCAGCTACACGTACCGCCTGAAGTACGCCTACGCGCAGTTCAACCTGGATGATTGGATGCACGCGCGGCTCCTGGGTCCGGCTGGGCATGCAGCAGACGCCGTGGATCGACTTCGAAGAGGGCATTTACAGGTATCGATTCCAGGGGACCGTATACGCGGAGCGCGAGGGCTTCATGTCGTCGTCCGATGTTGGGGCGACGATCGCACTACAACTTCAAGCACAACTACGGCGAGATCCATGGTGGCGTCTACAACGGCAGAGAACTACAACCGACTTCGAGGCCAATGATCAGAAGGCGTTCATGATTCGCGGCACGCGTCCGGCCGTTACCGCAGAGTGGAGTGCTGCGAGGCCTTCGAGTGACGGGCTTCTACGATCACGACGCTTACGTGAAGAACGCCGACCGGGAACGCGGCATCGTTGCGGTGACGTTCGAGCATCCGCATCTGAATACTGCGGTCGAGTACGTCCAGACGACGGATCAGACCAGCACGAAGACGGCGAAATTGAAATCGAAGGGCGTGGTCGTTCTGGGCAACGCCACGAGCGTCGAATGGGTGGGAAGGACTGTTTCGCGTCGACTGGATCGAGCCGAACAAGGACCTGGATCCAACACGCTCGCGCTTCATCGTGGGCGTCGCCTACTGGTTCCCGCATCAAGGGACCGTCACTTCAGCGTTGTTGCTCGACTTCGAAAACGTCAGGGAACAACGACTTCACGCCGCCTCGATCCGACGAACGGCGCTACGCGGTTCACGCGCTGATCAGTTTCTGACACTTGTCGACAACATTTTCTGGAGGATAAAGGCAATGAAGCTCTGGACACACACCACGCTCGCAGCCGGCGCGGTGCTCCTCGCCGGCGCGACACTCGGCGCTCAGGCGATCATCAATGGCGCGGGCGCCACGTTCCCGAAGCCGATCTACCAGAAGTGGTTTTCCGAATACAACAAGCTGCACCCGGACGTGCGGATCAACTATCAGCCGGTCGGGTCCGGCGCAGGCATCCAGCAGGTGACAGCGCGGAACGGTGTTCTTCGGCGCCACCGACGCGCGCGATGACGCGACGAGCAGTTGCAGGCGGCGCAAGGGAAGCTCCTCCACTTCCCGACCGTGCTCGGCGGGGTCGTGCCGATCTACAACATCCCGGGTGACTGCCGGAGCTGAAGTTCACGGGCCCGGTCCTGGCCGACATCTTCCTCGGCAAGATCACGAAGTGGAACGACCCGGCGATCGCGAAAGCCGAACGCAGGCGTCACGCTGCCGAACACCGACATCGTCGTCGTCCACCGGTCGGAAGGATCCGGCACGACGTACATCCTCACGGACTTCCTCGCGAAGGTCTCGCCGGAGTGGAAGAGCAAGGTCGGCGTCGGTGCGCCAGCCGAACTGGCCCGCGGGCATTGGCGCCAAGGGCAGCGACGCCGTCACCGGACAGGTCGAAGCAGACGCCAGGCGCGATTGGGCTACACCGAGCTCACCTACGCGCTGACGAACAAGATCAGCTTCGGTTCGGTGCAGAATCGCGCCGGCAAGTTCGTCGAAGGCGAGCCCCGAGTCGGTCAGCGCTGCGACCGCGGCGGCAGCCGGGCAAGATGCCCGCGGATTTCCGGGTGTCCATTGCGAACGCCGACGGCGACGCTGTCTATCCGCTCTCCTCGTTCACGTGGCTGCTCCTCTACCAGGACCCGAAGGACAAGGCGCAGGCGAAAGCGATGGTGGAGTTCGTGAAGTGGGCCGCTGCAGGACGGACAGAAGTTCGCGCCGGATATGGGATACGCGCCGCTGCCGAAGGCGGTGGTCGATCTCGGAGCTCAAGGCGCTGGCGACGATCAAGACTCAGTAGATGGCCAGAGTCGTCCGAGCACCCGTCCCGACGAAGTGATGTTCCGCGCCGGGACGGGTGCGTTCGCCGCTCGTGCTCGTCATCGGCGTCCTGGCGATCGGCTTCGAGCTGTACCGTCAGTCGAGGCTCTCGCTGCACGAAGTTCGGCTGGCAGTTCTGGCAGACGGACACGTGGGATCCGGTCGCCGGGCAGTTTGGCGCGCGCCCGTTCATCTGGGGCACCCTCTATTCGTCGGTCCTCGCGATCCTGATCTCGACGCCGATTGCGCTCGGTATCGCCATCTACATCTCCGAGCTCGCGCCGTCGTGGTCGCGGCGCGCCGCTGGTCTTCCTGACTGAGCTGCTCGCCGCCATCCCGTCCATCGTGTACGGCCTCTGGGGCGTCTTCGTGCTCGTGCCCGTTCGTGCGCCAGCTCGAGGATCGCCACTCCGACCGTGGCTGAAGAGCATCCCGTTCTTCAGCGGGCCGCCGCTCGGAATCGGGATGCTCTCGGCCGCGCTGATGCTGGCGATCATGATCATCCCGTTCAGCTCTTCGATCGCCCGCGAGGTGCTGAAGGCGCGTGCCGCAGGCGCAGCGCGAAGGCGCTACGCGCTCGGCGCGACGCGCTGGGAGGCCATCCGCATGGCCCTCTTCTACGCGCGCACCGGCATCGTCGGCGCCGTCATGCTGGGGTTCGGCCGCGCCCTGGGCGAGACGATGGCCGTGACGATGGTGATCGGCAACAACCCGCAGGATCAACGTCGTCGCTGTTCGCGCCGCAGCACACGATGTCGGCCGTCATCGCCAACGAGTTCACCGAGGCCAGCGACGCCGCTGTACCTCCACGCGCTCATCGAGATCGGCCTCGTGCTCTTCGTCATCACGCTCATCATCAACGTGATCTCGCGAGCGTTCATCTGGTCCATGGGACGTCAGCCGAAATCACCGGCGTCCGGCAGCCCGCGCTGAAGGCGGCAGCCTGATGCGGAACGCCTTTCGCCGGATGCTCTCGCATGCTGCGTGATGGGCCTTTGCGGCCTGTCCGTGCTGATCGCGCTCGTCCCGCTGGCGCTCGATTCTGTTCTACGTGCTCACGCAGGGGATCGCTTCACTGAACTGGTCCTTCATCGTCGACATGCCGCAAGCCGGTCGGCGAACCAGGCGGCGGAATGGCGAACGCCATCGTCGGTTCGCTGTTCGTGGTCTCTATCGGCGCCACATTCGCGATCCCGATCGGCGATCCTGAGCGGAGTCTACGCGGCGGAGTATGCCGGGCACCAAATTCGCCGAGGCCGTCCGCTTCTCGGCGGACACGCTCAACGGCGTTCCATCGATCGTCATCGGGGTGTTCGCATATGGCATCGCGCGTCCTGCCGTTCCAGCAATTCTCGGCGCTGGCGGGCGGCGTCGCGCTTGGGCATCATGATGATTCCGCTCATCATGCGGACGACCGAAGAGCTCCTGCGTCTCGTGCCGCAGAGCTCAAGGAAGGCGCGCTCGCTCTTGGCGCGACACGCGCGCGCGCCGTGCTCACAGTCGTAGCTTGCCCGCTGCGCTCCCCGGCATCATGACCGGCGATCCTCCTCGCGTTGGCTCGGATTTCCGGCGAGACGGCCCCTTGCTCTTCACTGCCTTCAACAATCCAGTACTTCTCAACCGACATCCGCCAGCCTATTTCGACGCTGCACGGTGCAGGTTTACACGTACGCCACGTCGCCCTACGACGACTGGCACCGGCACGGCGTGGGCCGGGAGCGCCTCGTCCTCGTGACGATCGTGCTCACCTGCTCGCTGCTGGCGCGGGCGGCGACGACGCGGATGGAAAGAATGAGGCAAGGAAGCTAGCTACAGTCGGCGGTCGGGGGTCAGGGGGCGACGGTCTCGGTCGGCAGTCACTCTTTGGACTGAGCTGGCTTCGAACGCCGGGAGGCAGGCCCGAACGCCGGGAGGACGTTACCCAAATCTCCCGCGTAACCCACAATTAACCGCAACGTCACGGCACGGAAACTTCGCGGCGATAGGCTTACCGGCATTGCATGGACATCACGCCACGTGACTACCGCAAGCGCCCGCACTCCGGCCTCGACGGATCGAAGGCGATGGTGAACCGGTCGCCTCGCGTCCTCGTCGTCGAGGACGAGCACGATATTGCCGGGCTCATCAAACACGCGCTGGAGCGGGCGGGGGACGGACAGAGTTCAAATCGTTTCGAGCGGAGACGCTGCGCTCCGCGCGATCACGGAGCAGCCGCCCGACGTCATCATCCTGGACCTGAACCTGCCGGTCCTGAGCGGGACGGAGGTCTGCCGTATCATGCAGCCGGCCCGCCACCGCCAACATCCTGATCATCATGCTGACGGCGCGGACGACCGAGGCCGATCGCGTCACGGGGCTGGACCTCGGGGCCGACGACTACGTCACCAAACCGTTCAGCCTGCGCGAGCTCGCCGCGCGCGTGCGAGCGGTTCTTCCGGCGCCGCCAGACCGGCGCGCCAGCTGCCCGGATCTTCAAGGGCGTCCACCTCACGGCGGACTTCGACGCCGTCGCCATCGCCGTGGACGGCACGGCCGTCCGCCTCACGCGGCGGAGTTCGAGCTGCTGCGATTCCTCGTCGAGAATCGCAACCGGGTCATCTCTGCGCGACCGTCTCCTCGAGCGCGTGTGGGGCTACGACCGTGCATCGAGACGCGCTCCGTGGACGTACGTCGGCCGGCTCCGCGCCAAGCTGGGCGCCGGCCGGCCAGCAGATCGAGACGGTCGTGGGCCTCGGCTATCGCTTCGTGGAATAGCTGAAGCGCCGCCGGATCCGTTCGACCACTGGAAAACGACGCGGGTTGATGGAGTGTCCGGCAGAACGCCGGAATGGAGTCGTCGAGCCTTACCGGTCGGCGTTCTCGCGCCAGCCGCTGCGTTCGAGCTCGGATGCTTCCGACGTCATCTTCGATACTGCGCGCTCGACGCGATGCCAGTCGGTGTCGTGGCGCGCCGAACCAGGCGGCTGTCTTCCTCGACCCGCACTTCCCAGCCCTCGCCGCCTTCTGTGACGCTGAACTTCGTGGTGTGACCGTGGTTGGTGAGCTTTTTCTCGAACATCTGCATTTGAGTCTCGTCCGTCGAACTGAATCCGATGCCCATTCTTTGTACCTCAGGGCCACTCCAGGACGCGTGTAAACATCGTGTAAACACTCGTGACGAACACTAAGTCCATTTTCAGCAGCTAGTTACAGCTCGAGCAGGCACTCGGCCCGAGGCGAAGCGCCGGCGCAGGTAAGATGGAACCATGAACGACGTCCTGACGCTGATCCTCGGCGGCGGCCGCGGAGCCGCGGCTGCTATCCGCTCACGCACATGCGGTCGAAGCCGGCCGTGCCGATCGGCGGCAAATACCGGCTGATCGACATCCCGATCAGCAACTGCCTGCACGCCGGATCTGAAGCGGATCTTCGTCCTGACGCAGTTCAACTCGGCGTCGCTCAACCGGCACGTCGCGCAGACCTACCGGCTCGACCTCTTCTCGGACGGCTTCGTCGAGGTGCTCGCCGCCGAGCAGACGCCCGAGAGCTCGGACTGGTTCCAGGGCACGGCCGACGCCGTGCGCCAGGCCGCGCGCCACTTCGACGGCTACGACGCCGACTACTACCTGATCCTCGCGGGCGATCATCTCTATCGCATGGACTTCTGCGAGCTGATCGACGCGCACATCGAGAGCCAGCGCCGACATCACGATCGCCGGCGCAGCCGGTCGACCGCGCCGACGCGACCGAGATGGGGATCTTCCGCTTCGACGACGCAGGGACAGATCGTCGGCGTTCGAGGAGAAGCCGAACGCCGCGCGGCTGGCCGAGATCGGCAGCAGCATGCCCGCCGGCGCCGCGATCGGCGGGCTCACGCCCGACAAGCCGTTCGTCGCCTCGATGGGCATCTACGTGTTCTCGCGCGACGTGCTGCTCGAGATCCTCGAGCGGCCGGGCATCGACTTCGGCAAGGAGATCATCCCGACGGCGCTCGGCGACGCTCAACGTGCAGTCGCCTATCTGTCCGCGGCTACTGGGCCGACGTCGGGACGATCGAGGCCGTTCTACGACGCGAACATCAGCTGACGCAGCGCGGCGCGCCGTTCAACTTCTTCCATCCGCGCCGGCCGATCTACACGCATCCGCGATTCCTGCCGGCGCACGCGCCTACGACTGCACGCCTGCGACGCGCTCGATCGTCGCCGAAGGCTGCTATCTCGATCAGTGCAGATCGAGGATCCGTCGTCGGCATCCGGACGCACGTGGGACCCAAGCGCGACCATCTCGCGCTCCGTCCTTCTGGGCGCCGATTCGCATGACGGAGAAACCAGCGCCAGCGCGCATTCCGTTGGGCATTGGACGCGAGGCCGTCCTCGACAGAGTGATCGTGGACAAGAACGCGCGAATTGGCGACGGCGTCCGGCTGGTGAACTCGGCGCGGCGTCGATCATGCGGTACGGCCAACTACTACATCCGCGGCGGCATCATCATCGTGCCGAAGGAGCGCAGGTTCAGCGGTTCAATTTGTACAGCTAGCTCTGAGCTATCAGCTCTCAGCTGAGGCTTGCTTGTGAAGAGCGAGCCGAGGCGACAGCTGAGGGCTGATAGCTTCAGGAGCGGAACTTCCCGACGACGGTTTCGTCAGCCTTGCCGTTCGTCCCCGGCCCCATCACAGCAACTATCTGCGCGCCCTCGATAGTCGCAAACCTCTGCAGCCGGACACTCGTCTAACGGCTCCGAGTTGCCACCCTGGAGGGGGTGACAGCTCGCCTGCGGCAACAAGACGCTGCGGCAGGATGAGCGGGCTTCCTTCGGCATGGAGGCTCATCAGTGATCGCGTGGCTGCCCGTGTTCCTGAGCGGCGTTCTGTCTCTCTCGCCGGTCACTTCCGGCACGGACGTGTCCGACGCCTCGGTACCTTACGGAGCGGCGCTGAACGAGCCGCTTCGCCGCGTCCGCTCCGTCGACCCGCAGATCATCGGGCTGATGGCCAAGGCTTGAAGCGCTCGGTCACCTTCGCCGATCTCGTGGCCGCAGTAAACGCAAGCGACGTGATCGTCTACATCCAGCGGGTCAATCAGCTCGCACCCACGATCGCCGGTCAACTGGTGATCGATGCCGGTGCCGCACGAACAGCGTTACGTGCGCATCCAGATCGTCAATCACCTCTCACCTGAAGACACGATCGCGCTGATCGGTCACGAGCTTCGGCATGCTCTCGAAGTCGCGGCGGCACCGGAAGTCAGGGATCAGAAAGGGCTGATGGAGCTGTATCAACGAATCGGCGAGCCAGGGGGCAAGTCGCACTGTACGATACGCGAGCCGCACAGAACACGGGACGGCGCGTCAGGAGCGAGCTGGCGGGTATAGGAATTCGCTGCGGGACAGGCTCTGAGCGTCAACCGAGCTTGCGCAGCATCCGCGGCGCGACGAACCAGCGGAGCCTGCCGTTGGCCTTGGGCGGCAATGTCTCGAAGTCGATGCGGCAGACGCCGCCCTTCTGAACTCCAGCGCGGTGGCGCGCCAATCAGTCTCGCCGCCAGCTCTCCGAGGTTCGGCTCGTGGCCCACAGAGCCACGCTTCCCTTCTTGGCGTGCTTGGCGAGATCCTGCATGACAGCCCCGGGCGTACCCGGCGGGCGACAGCGCGTCGGACGTCACCACTCGCGGGCTTGCCTTTCAGCGACTCGGCGATCACGTCTGCAGTCTGACGAGTCGCGGGAGGGGACTCGTGATGATCTGATCGATGGTGACGCCCAACTCATCATCGAGCGCGCATGCGCTCCTTGCGGAGCCGCGAAATGCCCTGCGCCGTGAGCGGGCGCTTCGAGTCGTCCGGATATTCCTCGCCCCGCTCCTCGGCCACTCCGTGGCGAATCAGATACAACGAGAATGTCGGCATGCGTCAGTGTCGCTGTCGGCCGGCGGTTGCCGCCTGGTCGGCGGGCGCGGTCCGCGTGTTCGTGGCGTCAGCGCCATCTTGAGGCGCTGCGAATGCGGCCAGCCGGTCGCAGCAGCAGGGCGACGACGCCCGGATTCCCGCCAGCGGTGGTGCCCAGGGCGGGCGAGAGGACATGTAGCGGCCGTGGAGATGCCGGCACTCGCTTCGAGCGCCCGCGCGAGCACGTCGAGCTGCCTTCGGGAAGCTCGCGGGCCAGCGGCATCGTATGCTGCGCCGCAACGTGCGTCAGCAGGACCTGCAGGTCGTGCAGGCGGCCAAGAGCGTGTCCGCACTTCTTCAGCTGACGAACGACGGCGGCGCGGCGATCTGGAAACCCACCTTCGGCCTGCGATCTCCAGACCGTACACGCAACTCTTGGTGCGCAATCGGACACGATGCAGGCTCTCCGGGTTGTACATCTGCCCCGCATCCGCGATTGCTGCCGCGAGCGCCTTCGACCGCTTCGCCAGTCGCGCCGCCAGCGCGTCCCGCCACTTCTCGGACTCCGCTCCTGAAGCGCCTCGGCTACCGACGCCAGCCGCCGATCGAGCTTGTCGACCTTCACCTTCTCCAACCGCTTCAGCATCGTCGCCCGGCGATGCTCCCGCTCCTCACCACGTGGGCTCGCGACTTCCTCGAGCGCGAGCGTCGGCAGAGATGCTCGCGCCCGGCGAGCTCGTTGAGCACCGTCAGCGTGACGTCGAGCTCTCGGACCGTCCCAAGGGCCCTCGTCAGCTTGCGGACCTTGCCGCTGCGCTTTTTCGCCTTGCCAGGCTTCACGTCGCGAGCCAGCACCGGCACGGCCTCCCGCAGGCGACGCGAGGCCACGCGGGCCTGGTGGACGCCGATCCCGTCCCCACTCGATCGCCGCCGGCAAGTGGCGCTTGAGCGCTCGAGCTCGCCTCTCGAGCAGCAATCGGGTCGAACGGGACGGCGCACGGTTCATGGTAGGATTTGCCCAGCTGGCAAGGGGTTCTTGAGGAACGGTCGGCCTGCCCAGCCAGTATATAACGACCGTGTAACGGCACAAGCCGCTGCCCGGTAGGCCCTGCCCCACCTGCATGCGCATAGCCGCCATCGACATCGGCACCAACTCGATCCACATGATCGTGGTGCAGGTCCGGCCGGATCTGTCGTTCGAGGTCGTGGACCGCGAAAAAGGACATGGTGCGGCTTGGGCGCGGCGGCCTGGACGGCCGAAGCCTGACGCCGACCGCCATGACCTCCGCGCTTCAGACGCTGGCCAAGTTCAAGCGGCTGGCAGAGTCGCACAAGGTCGACGAGATCATTGCCGCCGCGACCAGCGCCACGCGCGAGGCGGACAACGGCGGGCGACTTCATCGCCCAGGTCGATCGCGAGACCGGGATCCGGATCAAGGTCATTTCCGGAACCGAGGAGGCGCGGCTCATCCACATGGCTGCGGCTTACGGCGTCGACGTCGGCTCATCGGCGGCGGTGGTCGTCGACATCGGTGGCGGCAGCGTCGAGGTGACGCTCGGAACGGCGACACAGCCTGACGCTCGGACGCAGCTTCAAGGCCGGCGTCATCCGGCTCACGGAGCGCTTCGTCGAAAACCGACTCCGCTCGCCAGGCACGACCAGCGGCGGCTCGGTGAAATTCGTCAACCGCGAGATGGGAGTGCTATCTCGATCAGGTCGCGCGGGCGGGGACTTCGACAGGCTGATCGGCACCTCCGGAACGATCCTCAGCCTCGGGACGATGGCGGTCGCGCGAGCGAGCGGAACGCGCCGGAGGATCATTCGCAACCGTGCGCGTGCCGGCGAAAGCGCTCACCGCGCCTCCGCAAGCGGCTCGTCCGAAGCCGACATCGCCGAACGCCTGCGGGTGCCGGGGATGGATCCGCGCCGCGCCGATCTCGTCGGTCGCCGGCGTCGGTCCTCTTCGACACGATCGCTCCGCCGGCTCGGCGCCGACGAGTTCACGCTCTGCGACCTCGCGCTGCGCGAGGGGCTGGTGCTCGACTACATCCACCGCAACACGCGCGCACGATCCGGAAGGTCGAGCGCTATCCCGGACGTGCGCCGCCGCAGCGTCGTCGAGCTCGGCGAGCGCTGCGGCTACTGCGCCGAGCACGCGCAGCAGGTCGCGCGGCTGGCGCTGACGCATCTTCGACCAGACGCGCAGCGTCCACGGGCTCGGCCGACACGCGAGCGCGAGTGGCTCGAATACGGCGCGCTGCTGCACGACGTCGGCGTGCACATCAGCTACGAGCGCCACCACCGGCATTCGTACTACCTGATCAAGAACGGCGAGCTGCGCGGCTTCGACCCGCAGGAGATCGAGATCATCGCGCCTCATCGCGCGCTATCACCGGCAGGCGACGCCGAAGAAGATCGCACGACGGGCTACGGCGATCCTGAAGGGACCGCTGCGGCAAGACCGTCAAGGCGCTGGCCGCGATGCTGCGGCTGGCCGAGGGGCTCGACCGCAGCCACGCGCAGGTCGATCGCGGCGCTCGACGTCGTGCCGCGCGGCGACGACTATCTCGATCCGGCTGCGCGCGACGGGCGACGCGGAGCTCGAGCTCTGGGCCGCGCACCGGCACGCGGCGGCCGCTCGAGGACGTGCTCGAGCGGCCGCTTCGATTCGAAGTCGTCCGGACGCCGAGCGGCGCGCCAAGAGGACGCGCATGCACATGCTGAACAACCTGACCACGCCGCACGAGTACCCGGGAAAGCTGTTCGTCGTGGAAGGCATCGACGGGTCCGGAAAGACGACGCAGCTCGCGCTGCTGGCAAAGTGGCTCAAGCGCAGCCGGCCATCCGGTCTTCCATGACGGAGTGGAACTCGTCGGCGCTCGTGAAGGCGGCGACCAAGACCGGCAAGAAGAAGAACGCGCTGACGCCGATGACGTTCAGCCTGCTGCACGCCACCGACTTCGCCGACCGGCTGCTCTACAACATCATCCCGCCGCTCAAGGCCGGCATGATCGTGCTGGCCGATCGCTACGCCTACACCGGCGTTCGCGCGCGACGTCGGCGCGCGGCGTCGATCGCGCGCTGGGTGCGCGAGCTGTACAGCTTCGCCGTGCAGCCCGATCTCGCCGTCTACTTCCGCGTGCCGATCGACGTCTCGGTCGATCGGCTGCTGGCGCGCCGCGTCAAGCTCAAGTTCTACGAGGCCGGCATGGACATGGGCTGGAGCACGCAACGCCGTCGAGAGCTTCCAGCATCTTCCAGGGCAAGGTGCTCGACGAATACGATCGCCTCGTCGACGAGTTCGGCCTGAGCGTCGTCAACGCGCGTCGGCAGCATCACCGAGCAGCAGCGCGTCTTCGCGACGGCTGGTCTCGCAGCACCTGCGAAATGCAGAGACAGTGACGAGGTCGTCGACGAGATCGGCCTGAAGACGCCGGCGCGCACGGCGGCGGCACAGCCCGGCACACTACTACGGCCACGGCATGCCGCTATCTGCCGATCGAGCGACTATCCCGGCAAGCTGATCGCCGATCGAAGGCACCGACGGCGTCGGCCGCTCGACGCAGATCGCGCTCCTGCGCGAGTGGCTCGAGGTGCAGGGCTACGGCGTCGATCGAGACCGGCTGGACGCGGTCGGAGCTGATGTCGCCGACGATCGATCTCGCGAAGTCGAGCAACACGCTCAACAAGCTGACGTTCGTGCTGCTCTACGCGACCGACTTCGCCGATCGGCTCGGAGAAGGAGATCATCCCGGCGCTCAAGGCCGGCTTCATCGTGCTGTCCGGATCGCTACATCTTCACGGCGCTCGCGCGCGGCGGGCGTGCGCGGCGTCGACCGCCAGTGGATCCGCAATCTGTATCGGCTTCGCCATCGCGCCGCACCTCGTGTTCTATCTGCAGCATCGACGAGAAGACGCTGATCCGCCGCGTGCTCGCAGTCGCGCGGCATGGACTACTGGGAATCGGGCATGGACATGAAGCTCGGCGACGACATCTACGAGAGCTTCCGCGCTACCAGCGCGCGCTGCTGCAAGGAATACGGCGTCGATGGCCGACGAGTTCGGCTTCCGCGTGCTCGACGCGCGGCGGAAGGTCGACGTGATCCAGGACGAGCTCCGGCGGCAGATCGCGATCCTTCCTGGCGGAGTCCGAGATGCCTCGGCCGCTCGGGCAGAGGCCGAGCTGGGTTTACATAGAATTTACACCACCCGAAACCGGTTGGAAACTGGGTCGCGGCATTGTTGTGTTCTACGATGTCCATCCGTGCAGACTGAAGACGCCGCCGGCCTCACCGTTACGGTTCAGTCGAAATCGACCCCCACGCCCGAGCATCCGGTCTCGATTGACGTCCACTCCCTGAATTTCTACTACGGCGCCAAGCGAGGCGCTGCGAGAACATCTCGATCGAGCATCCAGTCGAACCTGGTCACGGCGTTCATCGGGCCATCGGGCTGCGGCAAGAGCACGTTCCTGCGCACGCTGAACCGGATGAACGACATCATCCCGGGCGCGCGCGTCGAAGGCACGCGTCGCGATCGACGGCAGCGACATCTACGCGCCGCGGCGTCGACGTCGTCGGCGCTGCGGCGGCGCGTCGGGATGGTGTTCCAGAAGTCGAACCCGTTCCCGAAGTCGATCTTCGACAACATCGCCTACGGCGTGCGGCTCAACGGCCTGGCGACAGCCGCGCGCGAGCTGCACGGACGCGTCGAGGAGAGCCTGCAAGGCGGCGGCGCTCTGGGACGAGGTGAAGGATCGGCTGCACGAGCTCGGCGCTGGCGCTGTCCGGCGGCCAGCAGCAGCGGCTGTGCATCGCGCGCGCGCTCGCCGTCAAGCCCGAGATCCTGCTGATGGACGAGCCCGCGTCGGCGCTCGACCCGATCGCCACGCAGCGGATCGAGGAGCTGATCTACCAGCTCAAGACCGACTACACGATCGTCATCGTGACCCACAACATGCAGCAGGCGGCGCGCGTGTCGGACATCACGGCGTTCTTCTGGCTCGGCAAGCTCGTCGGAGTTCGGACCGACCGATCGCATCTTCACGAACCCGGCCGAGAAACTGACCGAGGACTACGTCACCGGCAGGTTCGGATAGAACAGTCGTCAGTCTCAGTCGCAGGTCGTCAATCACTCGAGGCGCGCAAAGGCGCGCCTGCCGGAGCGGAGCGGGCATGGGGCCCCCGCGAGCGACGGCGATAGGGGTCCGGCGGGACGAAGCCCCCCGGTCTAATCGTAGGTCGCGCGCTAGAAGGCGCGCCCCGCCGGAGCGGAGCGGGGCAAGGGGCCCCGCGAGCGACGGCGATAGGGAGTCCGGCGGGCGAAGCCCCCGGTCACGTAGGTGCAGTCAGAGGCGCGCCGCAGAGGCGCGCCCCGCCGGAGCGGAGCGGGGCATGGGCCCCGCGAGCGACGGCGATAGGGAGTCCGGCGGGCGAAGCCTCCCGGTCATACAGTAGGTCGCAGTCGCGCGCGAGGCGCGCCCCGCCGGAGCGGAGCGGGGCATGGGGCCCCCGCGAGCGACGGCGATAGGGAGTCCGGGCGGGGCGAAGCCCCCGGTCTAGTAGGGTCGCGTCAGGCGCGCCAGAGGCGCGCCCCGCCGGAGCGGAGCGGGGCATGGGGCCCCCGCGCGAGCGACGGCGATAGGGGTCCGGCGGGGCGTTAGCCCCCCGGTTCGATTAGGAAGCCCAATGCCCGATCGCTCTTCGCACCGCACTTCCAAGAGGAGCTGGAACAGCTCAAGACGCGACTGCTCGAGAGATGGGCGGGCCTGCGGAGGATCGGCCCTGCTCGGCGCGCTCGATGGCCTGGCCGAGCGCGACAGCCAGTTGGTCGACCGAGTCCTCGGCGGCGACGTGCCGATCAACCAGCTGCACATCGAGATCGACAGCCGCTGCTTCACGCTGCTCGCGCTGCACCAGCCGATGGCGGTGGACCTGCGCGCGATCGTCGTCGGCGCGTGAAGATCAACACCGACCTCGAGCGGGTCGGGCGATCTGCGCCGTCAACATCGCCGAGGCGGTGCGCGCGCTACATGCGCCACCCGCCGGTCAAGGAGCTGATCGACATCCCCCGCATGGCGACGATCGCCCAGTCGATGCTGCGCGACGCGCTCGACGCGCATGTCCGCCGCGACATCGGCGCTGGCCCAGAGCGGTCCTCAACGAGGACGACGAGCTCGATGCTCGCTGAAGACGCAGGTCTTCCGTGAACTGCTGACGTTCATGCTGCAGGATCCCAGCGACGATCGAGCCCGCGCTCGACCTGATCTCTGATCTCCCGCCACCTCGAACGCATCGGCGACCACGCGACGAACATCGCCGAGGACGTGATCTTCATGGTGTCTCTGCCAGAGACGTCCGGCACCACGTCAGGCGAGGCGGGGGCGAGTTAAGGAAGCTCCCAGCTCCAGCTTCAGCTCCCAGCTTCCAGCCAAGTCCCACCCCACGGCCATCGGCTCAGCGGCGACGGCCTGCTTCGGAGCGCGGTTCTGACTGACGCCTCACTTCTAGCTCCTAGCTCCTAGTTCCTAGTTCCTAGCTCCTAGCTCCGTAGCTTCTGGCTTGATACAATAGATCGGTGCATTTGCTGCGGCCTCGAGACCTGTGTGCGCGATACTGCCGTCGGGCCATCTGAGTCGATCCGGAGTGGCGGCCGTTCTGCAGCGAGCGGTGCAAGCTGGCTGATCTCGGGCGCTGGATCTCGGGCGAAGCTACCGAGTGCCCGATCACGGGCCGCCGCCGGGCGATCCTGATAGAGCCCGACGAAGCCGACCCGTCAACGCTGAGATACGCACATGGCCGACACGCTGACCATCACCGACAACCGCACCGGCAAGCAATACGAGATTCCGATCCAGGACGGCACCATTCGCGCGATGGATCTGCGACAGATCAAGGCGCGGCCGGACGATTTCGGCATGATGACGCTACGACCCGGCGTTCATGAACACCGCCGCGTGCCGCAGCGCGCATCACCTACATCGACGGCGACAAGGGCATCCTCGATGTACCGCGGCTATCCGATCGAGCAGCTGGCCGAGCACAGCGACTACCTCGAGACGGCGTACCTGATCCTCTTCGGCGAGCTGCCGACGACGACGCAGCTCGACGCAGTGGACGCAGCGAGATCACGCTGCACACGATGCTCCACGAGAACATCAAGAAGTTCATGGAGGGCTTCCGCTACGACGCGCACCCGATGGGCATGTTCCTCAGCACCGTCGGCGCGCTCTCGACGTTCTACCCGGACGCCAAGCGACATCTTCGATCGAGCAGTCGCGCCAGCTGCAGATCGCACCGGCCTGATCGCGAAGGTGCCGACGCATCGCCGCCTACGCCTACCGCCACAGCATCGGCCGGCCGTACGTGCTACCCGACAACGACCTGAGCTTCACCGGCAACTTCCTGAACATGCTGTTCAAGATGACCGAGCTGAAGTACAAGCCGAACCCGGTGCTCGAGCGCGCGCTCGACGTGCTCTTCATCCTGCACGCCGACCACGAGCAGAACTGCAGCACGCAGCGCGATGCGCGGCATCGGCAGCTCGCACGTCGATCCGTACTCGGCGCTGGCCGGCGCGGCCGCGGCGCTCTACGGTCCGCTGCACGGCGGCGCCAACGAAGCCGTGCTGCGGATGCTGAACGAGATCGGCATCGGTCGCAGCAACGTGCCCGGCGTTCATCAAGCGCGTGAAGGCGGGCGAAGGCCGCGCTGATGGGCTTCGGCCACCGCGTCTACAAGTCCTACGACCCGCGCGCCAAGATCATCAAGCGGATCGCCGACGAAGTGTTCGAGGTCACGGGCAAGAACCCGCTGCTCGACATCGCGCTCGAGCTCGAGCGGATCGCGCTCGAGGACGACTACTTCGTCACGCGCAAGCTGTATCCGAACGTCGACTTCTACTCCGGGCTCATCTACCAGGCGATGGGCTTCCCGGTCGACGATGTTCCCGGTGCTGTTCGCCATCCCGCGCACCGCCGGCTGGATCGCGCAGTGGGAAGAGATGCTGCTCGATCCCGAGCAGAAGATCGCGCGCCCGCGGCAGATCTACATCGGCTCGGCGCGCCGCGACTACGTCTCCGCGGAGGCAAGCGCGAGGTCATGGCCGCGATGCCGCATCGCGGACTCCAGATGTGCACCCGCGATCGGCGCGCTGGCTCTGCTCGCGCGCCACGATCGCGGCGTCCGCGCGGCGCAGCCGTCGCACGGCGACTCCGGCTTCAGCGGCACACGCGCGCCTGGCGGACGTCCGCCAGCTCGTCGCGATCGGCCCGCGCGTCGCCGGCATTCCCGGCGCGGCCAGAGCCCGCGACTACATCACGGAGCAGCTCAAGGCGCGCTGGCCTCACCGTCCGAGGAGCAGCCGTTCGACGCGACCACGCCGCGCGGGCCGGTGCACATGGTCAACCTGCGGCGCGTCATCCCGGGCATCCGGCCGGCGCCCCGCAGGTCCCGGTCAGCGGATCATCGTCGCGGGCCACTACGACACGAAGCTGTTCACGGAGTTCACGTTCGTCGGCGCGAACGACGGCGGCTCGAGCGCCGCGCTCGCTCATCGAGCTGGCGCGCGCCCTGAAGCCGCGCAGCGCCGCCGATGGACGTCGAGCTGCTGTTCCTCGACGGCGAGGAAGCGGTGCGGCGAATGGCGAGGCAGCGATCACACCTACGGCAGCCGCCACTACGTCGAGGCCGGCGAAGAAGGCCGGGACGCTTGAAGACCATCGGCGCGCTCGTCCTCGTCGACATGATCGGCGACAGCGATCTGCGGCATCATGCGCGAAGCGAACTCGACGCCGTGGCTGACCGACGCCGATCTGGGCCGCCGCGCAGCGCTCGGCCGCCGCGAGTTCGTCGCCGAGACGACGACCGATCGAGGACGATCACCTGCGAGTTCCTCGAGGCCGGCGTGCCCGTCGGTCGACATCATCGACCTCGACTACTCCCGCCTGGCACCGCGCCGACGACACGCATGGGACAAGCTGTCGGCCGACGTCGCTTCAAGGCGTCGGCGACGTCGTCGTCGCGGCGCTCGGGGCATCGCGGCGCAGCGGCCGCAAGCGATAGCGTCAGAATGCAGACATGAGGAAGTCAGAATCTAGATTCTGGATTCTGAGCTTCAGGATCTCCTCTTCCAGCAGCACCGGACGCCGACGCCTTGGCGCTCGGCGAAGATGCGATCGACGCCGTCGTCGGTGACCGCCAGCCCGCGCTTCTCGAGCCAGAACGACGACGTTCGACTTGCCTGACATCGGTCCGACGTCGATCTCCTGCTCGCGACCGACCAGGCTGGCCGGCACGCCTGAGTAGACGGCGTCGACGAGCGTCGTGATCCTGTCTTCCGGAACGCCTTGATCACGGCGGCCGCGTGCACGCCGGTCGCCGTGCGGAACGCGTCGCGGCCGACGACCGGGATAGTTCGGCGGAATCGGGCACGCCGGTCGCCGCGCGACGACCGTCTCGCAGTATTCGACCAGCGCCGACAGATCGCGCTCGATGTAGCCCATCAGCACGAGGTTCACGAGCAGCGTGTCCATCGGCGTGTTGCCGACGCGCTCGCCGATGCCGATCGCGGCGCCGTGCAGCCGCGTCGGCGCCCGCGTCGATCGCGGCGATCGTGTTGATCGACCGCGAGGTCGCGATCGCGATGGCCGTGCCAGTCGATGCCGACGCCGCCGCCGCACTCCTCGACCACGCTGCGCGACGAACCGCACCGACCGCCGCGGCGCCGGCCGGCGTCGCGTGGCCGACGGTGTCGGCGATGCACACGCGCTGTCGCGCCGGCGCGGATCGCGGTCGGTACAGCCGACGCAGCGTGTCGGGATCGGCGCGCGTCGTGTCCTCGGTGACGTACATCACCGTCAGCCCTTCGCCGACGGCGAAGCGTGATCGCCTCTTCGGTCAGCGCGCAGCAGCTGGTCGAGCGTCCAGCCTTCGGCGTACTGCCGGAGCGGGCTCGAGCCGATGAACGTGCACGCACTCGATCGGCAGTCCGGTCCGCTGCGAGATCTCGGCGATCGGCGTGATGTCGGCGATCGAGCGTCCGCGCGGCGCAGTTCGGCCTGCACGCGGAGCGCGCGCGTCGACGATCTCCTGCGCCAGCCGCTCGACGTCGCGGCACGACGTGCGGGCCGGCGCCCGGCAGGCCGATGTCGGCGGTGTCGATGCCGAGCCGATCGATCAGATGGAGGATGCGCGAGCTTCTCGTCGATCGTCGGCGTCACCGCACCGACGGCGACTGCAGCCCGTCGCGCAGCGTCTCGTCGTCGAGCAGCACCGGCCGACGGCGCTGGCGCGCCGGCGCGCGTTCCAGTCGTGAATCAGGGTGCATGGTCCTGCACGCGGGCTGCGGGGTCACGGATCTCGAGATCCGGAGCACGAATCGCGCGATCCGATCGAGGTCCTCGGATGGAGCCGACGGATCGCCAGCGATCCCGAACAATCCCGACCGGACGACCCGAGCGACGTCACGCAGTCAACGCGAGCACGTGCGCTGCCCAGAGCATGCCGACGCCAGTGGCGCGGACGACGGTCGCATGCATCAGGCAGCCGAGCGACCGCCGGCCCGGCGCCTGCGCCGGCAGCGCCTGCGGAAGCAGGTACTCCTTGATGCCGCGCGCCACGACGCATGTCGTAGATGCCGTTGCCGACGACGACCGCCGAGCAGCGATCCAGAGCGCGAGCGCGAGCGCGCCGGCGGCGTGCGAGCGGCCATCGACCGGAACCTCAGCGACCATCGCCGTGATGTCGTCGCTCTGGGCCGCGCCGCGCGCGAACGTCGCGCACGTCGGCGAACAGCGCCTCGAGCAGCTGCGCGCGGCGCCAGCGTCAGGTTGCTGCTCGACGCACGTCGAGGATGCGCGCCTCGCCGTACTCGTCGCCGCTCGGCCGACATCGCCTCCGAGACGCCGTCGCTGAAGACGATCAGCCAGTCGCCCGGCGTCGAGCGTGACCGTCTCCTCCTCGAAGGTCGCGCCCTCGAACAGGCCGACGATCGGCCCGCCGCACTCGAGCCGCCGGACGCCGCGCCGGCGCCGACGACCAGCGGCGGATTGTGGCCGGCGTTGCAGTAGGTCAGGCGGCCGTCCGGCTCGAGCGCGCCGTACATCAGCGTCACGAACCGCGACTCGATGCCGCGGCGGTAGAGCGCCAGGTTCACGCGGCGTGATCGTCTGCGACGGCGCGTCGCTGCGTCGCCGCCTGCGCGGCGAAGATGCCCTGCATCATCGCGCTCAGCAGCGCCGCCGGCGGGCCCTTGCCCGCGACGTCGCCGAGCGCGAAGCCGAGCGCGCCGTTCGGCAGGTCGACGTAGTCGTAGAAGTCGCCGCCGATCGACCGGCACGGCAGCGACGCCGCCGCCGCGCGTGAAGAACGCGCCGGCGCGCCGGCCTTCGGGCAGCAGCGCCTGCTGGATCTCGGCGGCGATCCGCATCTCCTGCTCCATCCGCGCCTTCTCCATCGTCTCGCGATAGAGCCGGGCGTTCTCGATCGCGACGGCCGCCTCGGTGGCGAGCGTCTCGAGCGCCGCCGCGCGTCGAGCTCGACAGCAGCGAGCCCTTCTCGCGGCTGTCGAGATACAGCACGCCGATGCGCCGCTCCTCGCCGACCGCTCTCGGCCTTGTCGACGATACCGCACCAGCCGCAGCGGCACGCACAGCACGTTGCGGATGCCGAGCGCGACGCGTGCCCATGTGCACGTTCGCGAGCTCGCCGTCGAGCAGGTCGGCGACGGATGCGCGGTCTCGCCGGTGCGGAAGACTTCCTCGGGGATCTTGCGGCTGGTGGCGAAGCTGCCGCCCGGCAGCGTCGTGCCGCCGCGGCCGCGCGCCATCTTGAACTCGAGCTCGCCGGTCGGTCGCCGCCAGCATGATGAAGCCGCGCTCCGCGCCGCTCACCTCGATCGCCGAGTCGAGCACCAGCGACAGCACGTCGTCCAGGACGCGGCCGCGAGCCGAGCGCGCGCAGGCCCTCGAGCAGCGCGGCAATCTGCCGCAGGTCGCCGATGGCGGTCGTCGTCGCCCGGTCCTGACCGGCGGCGGCGATGTCGGCGAGCAGGAAGCACCATCTCCGCGCCGCCGGTGCGGCCGAGGCGGATCCGGTCGCCGTGCGCCAGAGTGCGCTCGGTCGACCTGCTCGCCGTTGACGTAGGTGCCGTAGCGCGAATTGCGGTCGCGCAGCGACGAAGCGGTTGTCGCTGATGCGCGATCTCGGCATGGTCGCGCGACACCTCGCTGCCGGCCAGCCGCAGGTCGTTGGTCTCGCGGCGGCCGATCTCGAACGGCCTCTTGGCGATCGGGACGATGCGCCGTCCGAGCGCGTCGGTGACTTCGAGTCGGGCGTCGGGCATGGACGCGGAAGTCTAATTGAGAGACCTGGGATTGCAAGACGGCTCAGGCACCGCCGGCGCAGGATCCGGACGAGGGGACGACGAGCGCCTCGACCGGCGCACAACCGGCGCGCCGAGCTTCTGAGATATCCGGGTCGGCCTGGCGGTCACGACGACCGCCTGCCGGCAGATACAAGCGCGAGAAGCGACCGATCAGCGACCGATCAATGCCGCGACGAACGAGCGGGAGCGCCTGCGGACGACTGCCGACGGTCCGGCCGCACCGGATCGGTCGTCGCCGGCCCCGCACCGGAAGCAGACGATCGCCTTGTCGGCGATCTCGTCCCGCAGTTCCGGCACTAGCATCAGGTGATTATAGATCCGGTGCGCACCTGCCCATGCGCCCGCGGCACGAATCAGCGGCCGCAGCCGCGGCCATCAGGATCAGCGCGAGCCCGAACGTGCAGACGATCGTTGCGCCGGTCGGCAGGTCGAGCTGCAGCGACGAGACGCAGACGCCCAGCGCCGACAACGACGGATGCCCATCGTCCAGCCGATCGCCAGGCGCGGACCCGATGTTCTCGCGCAGAGCATCGCGCGCGACCGACGGCACGATCAGGTAGCAGAACACCAGCAGCACGCCGGCGATCGCGACCGATCGCGTCACGACGAAGCCGAACGAGGCGTAGAAGAGAAAATCCCAGAACCGCACCGAGATGCCCCGCGCGGCCGCGGCCTTGCGTGGTCCATCGGAGATCTCGAGAAACCGCTTCCGGAAGACGAAGTGGAAGACGCCGATCGCCAGCGTAGATGCGCGCCGGTCAGCCACGACCTCCGGCCACTGCACCGACAGGATGTTGCCGACCAGCATGTCCTTGAGGTGCTCGGCCTCGCCGGTCGCCTTGCTCATCGTCAGGATCACCGCCGCCGACGCGACCGCGTACGAGATGCCGATGATCGCCTCCTGCGGAATGCTGCGCTTCGTGGCCCTTGACCATCGCGAAGATCAACGCGCCGATCAGCGTGAAGCCGAGGCTCATCCAGTAGATCGCGGATCGGTGTGCGGGTCGTAGCCCTGCCACACGGCGATCGCCGCGCCGAGCGACGCGATCTGCGCGAGCGAGAGGTCGACGAAGATGACCCCTCGCTCGACGACGTGCAGCCCGAGATAGGCGTGAATGCCGGCGATGATCAGGCTCGCGGCGATCGCCGGCGCCAGGAATTGCAAGAATGCGTCCAGTCCACGGCGTCCTACTTTCCGGTCGATCTGCTTGAGCGCGCGCCGACAGCAGGCTGACGTCGTAGTCGAACAGCTGGATGTAGTCGGTCGCTTCCTTCGTGCCGCCGACCGACGGCGCCAGCACCAGCACCTTGCCGCCGACCTGATTGGCGATCGCCTGCGGCGTCTTCAGGTCGAAGTATACGGCTCGACGACGATCAGCTTCGCGCCCTGCGCGCTTCATCTCATCGATCAGTTCGAGCGGTGTGCGACGGCGACGGCGGAATGCCCGGCTTCGGCTCGACGTAGCCGATCACGTCGAGGCCGAAGCGCTCCATGAAGTTCGGCCACGAGCGGTGATAGGTGACGATCTTCGTCCCTTGTAGGGCGCCATCGTCGCGTCCCAGCGCTTCTCGGCCGCGGCGAGCCGCTTGTCGAAATCCGGCGTAGCGCTGCGCGAACATACGCCTCGTCGTTCGGCGACGAGCTCGCTCAGCTTGTCGCGAATCGCCTGCGCGATCCGCCGGCCGTTGCCCGGATCGAGCCAGTAGTGCGGATTGCCGAGCGGATGCACGTCGCCCATCGCGCGCGTGATCTGGCCGGTCGGGATCTCGAGGATCTTCACGTTCAGCGACGCGTCGAGATAGCCGCTTGGCGCCCGGCTGGATCTTCGCGTTGCGGCTGCTGGTGATGCAGCGGCGGCAGCCAGCCGATCTCGAGCTCGCGGCCGACGACGATCAGCAGGTCGGCGCGGCTGACCGCGAGGATGAAGCTCGGCTTCGGATCGACGAAGTGCGGATCCTGGTAGCCCTTCGCGAGCGCGCGTCGACCGACACCTTGTCGCCGCCGACCTCGCGCGCGAGCGAGGCCGAGATCTTCCGTCGTCGTCACGACCTTTATGGCGCGAACGCCGCCCGAACGGTCAGCGCGGCCACCACCAACACGGCAACGGCGAACGCGCGAATCAACACATCGCATGATCGATGCTCCTCTTCAGCGGCGCTTGGTTTCGTCGCGCCATCGTGGCCTTCGCCAGAATCCCGAGTCTCGACAACAACGCAGCGAACGGATCGAGGTGCCGCATTTCCCATCACCCATGAACTCGAGATCTTTCGAGTCGTGGAAACAGCGCCTGCTTCCAACGTAGCAGAAGCCACATCCTCAGAACACGTGAGCGCCGGGCGCCGATTGAAAACAGGAACTGGAACAGCAGCTCGTTGGCCGTAACGCCCTCCGCGTAGCTCTCGTGCATCGATACTGAGCACGGATTTGACTGAACTCGCTCGGCCAGTATGTCAAAATCGCCGACGCCGATTTGTCCTTCAGTAACGGATTGATCGGCACGTTCCGACCAGTCGTATCGCGCTCCCGCAAACCATCGGCGCCCGATCTGATACTCACCGCTGGCGCACAGTCCGAACGCCGAGGCATCGCCGGGAGTCCCGCTTCGGCGCTTGCTCCAGAACAACCCGTGCGCCCGATGATCTCGGTGGTAGATCGCCCGGCGCAGCGGCCGGTACTCGCACCGTCCCATCGAACAGAGAACAGTTGCGTGGTGAAGTCCTGACCTGCATCGTTGTGCCCGCGGCGCGAACGAGCCGCCGACGTCGATATTCGTCGACCTGTGACGTCACGATACCCGCGGACTCTGCCGACCCAGCTCACGTCGCTCCGCTCGTGCGACTGAAACAGCCCGGCATTGCCCTGTACACCTCGCCGGTGGCCTCGAGGAAGAACCACGGGTTGAGTACGAGCTTCGAGACCGAAATTCCGAGTCGGAAATGCCTTCCTCGGCTCCGAGCAGGTTCGTCAGCACGAGCGGTCTCGTCGACCCATGGCAGCACGTGGGCGTGCATCGTGTTCACCTTTGCCGATCTGCTCGCGGAACTTCCCTACCTTCGCCAGCAGCCCGCCTGGCAGCGAGGTGAACGCGATGAACCTTCCTCGACCCCGACGCCCTCTGGCGCGAACGAGAAGAAGAAGTCCGCGCGGGCGCATGGGTCGACGACGGCCTGAAGCTCGCTTCCGATTCCGACGGCCTCGAGCGGAGCGCGCGCGTCGATCGTGGCTGCGCCGGCGGCTCCCGTGAAGTTGCCGATCACGGCCATGTCAGGGTTGAAGACCTCGACGATCCCGCCGCGTTGCCGGTATACCGGCAGCGCCCCCTCGGGGCCTCCGGCGCTGCGGCGCCCTGCGGGACGGCGGGGCTGTCGGCGATGCGGCCTCCGTCGGTGGGCGGCTGGAGGCGCACCTGTTGCCGGAGCACCTGCGCCTCCACGGGCGGTTAGCTCCCGCCGGCGGTGCGGGCGGAGCGGGCGCGCCTCTGAACTGCGCGAGCTTGGCTTCGAGCGCCGTCAGCCGCGCGCCGTATGTAAGTCGTGGACCGACTCGAACTCGCGTCTGGAGCCGGTCGAGTTGCTTCGCGAATCTGCTGGGCCGTCGCGTCCCGGACTCGCCGCAGCACCTGGCCGAGCGACTGGAGCGATGGCGGTTTGCGCCTGGGACTGCATGTGCGGCGAGAACGACGCGCGGTGGCGGCGATGCCGCCACACGCACGCCACGCCACAGCACCGACGCATTGACACGGGACCCCTCCTCCTGATGGATGGGGGTCAGGTCTTGCGCGAGCATCGATGCGACCCGGTGAGGTCAGGCCTTTGCGGAACCGTCGAGCATGCTGCCTGCGCGCCCGAGGTGTGGATCGCCAACCCGACCACCGGTTGATTGAAACGGGTCGGAGATGGCAGGCGGCGCGGCCCGAGAGCGGCGGCAGCGACAGCGAATCGATACGCTCGACGGGAAATGGGACGCGGGGCGGCCGGCGCCGTTCATCGCGCCGTGGCCGAGAGCGGTCGCATCGGACGCGAGATCGCCCGCCGACCCGATGATGCAACCCAGGTGCAGTGTGTGGAAGATTTGAAGCGGCAGGCGATATCAGGTGTTGAGCGCGAGCGGCAGCAGGCGGCTGCCGCGATGGCTGCGGCCGAGGATGACTCTGGCTTCGAAGCTCCCCGCGGCGCGCCGCGAACACGCTGCCTCGACTTACTCACTCAACCTCATTATAGGGACGGCTGGACCGAGCAATACGTAACTGAACGAAGTACAT
>ERZ1370068.10494-contig-9189_pt1 | contig 28465 bp, 43 predicted proteins | sample MGYA00561227_ERZ1370068 | MGnify/ENA primary metagenome ERZ1370068 (study PRJEB38410, sample SAMEA6850437) | metagenome | study: Metagenomic assessment of the ecological functions of the soil: analysis of the soil microbiota associated with the...
GACCGCACGGCATCCCGAAGCGTGGGCTTTGGGCGAGCAGAAACCAACTGGAACTTACCCTGCCCAGTGCGCCCCGCGCGGAATCGCTACGTCCCTGCGCCGTCGAGGTCTCCCGCCGTGCGAACGCGCCCTCCGAATTCCAAGCCTTCGCCCAACTTGGCGAAAAGATTGCCGCTACCCGGCGAAACTGGAAAAAATCCGCCTTCCTCTCCGAATACCTGCGTGCGCCTCGAACCTGGAGCAATCCCCGCATCGCGGCCATTTTCCTAACCGGAAAGCCATTCGCGCAAACCGACCAGCGGACTTTGCAAGCCGGATGGGCGATCCTTTATCGCGCGCTCCTCGGCGCGAGCGGGCGCAGCCAATGCCGAGCTGCGTCGGATCGCAAGCAGCCACGGCGACGCGGGCAAAGCCACCTTCGAAGCGCTCGAAGCGTCGAACCACGCCTGAGCCCTTTTCGTTGGGCGAAGCGCAGACTCTTTTCGAAAATCTGCACAAAACGCGCGGCCCCGTGGCCAAGACCGAGCTGCTCGAGGCTCGGCTGAAAAAACTTTCGCCCCATCGAGGCGCATGCATGTGGTGAAGATTTTGACCGGCGACCTGCGCATCGGCTTGCGCGAAGGGGCCTGGTCGAAGAAGCGATCGCGCGCGCGTTCGATGCGCCGCTCGATGACTTGAAGGAAGCCCATATGTTGTTAGAGCGACATCGGCCAGACCGCGCTCCTCGCCGCGCGCGCGTGAGCTCGATCGCGCGGAACTGACCCTCTTTCGTCCGATCAAGGTTATGCTGGCCAGCCCCGAGTCAACCGCGGAAGCCATCTGGGGCCGCTTCGCGAATGAATCACCTAACGAGTCGGCTTATCCGGGGCGAAGCCACGGGATCCCGCGTGCCCCTCAGAACCGTCTTCGACCGGGCGGCCCTGACGAACAGGTGATCTACGTGGAAGACAAGTTTGACGGCATCCGCGCGCAACTGCATCGCGGACGCGGCACGTGGTAGAGCTTTTCTCGCGCGATCTGGCGCCGGATCACCGAGCAGATTCGATGAGATTGTGGAGCGAGCCCGCGGCTTTACTGACGAGGTGATTCTCGATGGAGAGATCATGGCCTTCGAGCATGGAAAGAAGCTAACGTTTTTCGACCTGCAAAGGCGCGCCTTGGACGCAAGAGCGAGGGCGCTGATTTGTTCGCCGCGCCGTCGGCGGATGTGCCTGTCGTCTATATCGCGTTTGATCTCCTCTGGCTCAACGGGCGATCACTTCCCGCGGGCGCCACTGCGTGAGCGGCGCGAACTGCTTCATGGCTCAACGATGCCGCGGCAGTTTCCAATTGGCGGAGGTTTCGCCGGCCAGATCGGCTGAGGAAATTGAATCGGCTTTTCAGATGGCGCGCCGGCGTTTGAACGAAGGGCCCATGATCAAGGACCCGGAGAGCAAATGACACTCCAGGCCGGCGCGGCCTCTCGTGGTTCAAGTTGAAGAAAGAGCTGGCCACGCTCGATGTCGTGGTGGTGGCGGCGGAGTTGGGGCATGGAAAGCGCAACCATGTCCTGAGCGATTATACCTTTGCCGTGCGCGACGAAACGACTGGAAAGCTTTTGCCGATCGGAAAGGCCTACAGTGGCCTAACGGATGTTGAGATCGCAGAGTTGACCGAACATTTTCGCCGGAACACAATCCGCGATCGCGGCCGCTATCTCGAAGCTGACGGCCGGACACCGTGTTGGAGATTGCGTTCGACTTCGATCCAACCGAGCAAGAGGCACGCGAGCGGTCCTGCGCTGCGATTCCCACGGATCAAAGCGATCCGGCGCGACAAAACGCCGGACGCGATCGACACGCTGGCTCTACGCGCGCAAGCTGGCGGAGAGCATTCGTTAAGGCGCATCCTAGTGGTCGGGGCTCGGCCCTGGCTACAAAGGGCGCCGACATAGATTATTGTGGGTTGGGCGTCGCGGTGTGGTTGAGCTCCGGCGATGTCTCCGTGCCTGGCTTTCGCCTCTTTTGGCCTGCGATGTTCGGCGCGCTTTGCACGGTGTTGCTCGGCCGCGCTCTTCTATCCGGAGGCGATCGAGAGTGGGCGAGCGCAACGGGCATGGATGGCAGCAGCTTCCGAGGGCCGAAAGGTGGCGGTCGGGCTGTCTGCGCGGCGGCGGTCGGCGAGATTTCCGGGCGGCTCGGCTTTTTGCCACGCCTCTCCTGCATCTTTGTTGGCGCTCGGCTTGGATTTGCTCCTGCCCTGCTCGCGCCGCTTTTGCTTCGCTTCCGCGCCGCACGCGGTGTCCCGACGCTTCTGGTCAGCTTGCTTGGGCGAAAAGTCGTTTTCCGCCGGACTGGGTTGTGTCGGTTCCGCTGCCGCAAAGCGGTGTTACGGAGGGCTGCAGTCCGCTTGGCCGAGGCGAGATAGCCGAAGTGGAATTTGGCCGCAAAGGTCGCGGCAGGCGTCGGCAATGCAGGCGGCGCCTTGGGGAGGATTGCTGGGCAAAGGCGCCAGCGTCCCAACCGGAATCGCGGCTCGCGGTCGAAACCGCCGGATTCACGGCCTGATCCACTTTTGCTGGGACGGGTCGCGAAGGAATGGAGGTTTTTTGTTCCGGCCTAACGAATCGTTTAGGCGGGAGATTTGCAGGCGGGGTGACTTCCGCCTGCATCTTGGCACGAGCTATTTGAGCCGCCGGCGCATCCCTGATCCCTGTCCAGCCGCGTTCGGCGACCGGCTGTGCTATCGTCCTAACGACGCGGTTCTGGACGCGCCGCGCGCTCCGCCGGGCGAAAATCCATCGTTGGCAGCGCGACCACGTCGCCGCGGAAGACAGGATGCTCCGGTATTGAAATCTTGTCTCCTTTCGAGTCGGAATCGTTCGATCGGCTGGCGGCTACGTGACCGCAGAGTCGTCATAGCTCGGACCGCGATCGACGATGACCGAATTGTTATAGGTGATGTTGGTCACATTCGTCGTCTGGTTGATGATCGTGACATTGCGCTCAATAGGAACGATCTCGCGCGGGCTCACCTTGCGGCCGAATTCGCTAGCCGGAACAAAACGCGTATTGCTCCGGGCCAATGTCGTAATAGTTGTCGGCCCAATTGCGAATGCCGGTCTGGCGATCGAATTGCGCCTCCGGTGGCAACGGCGCCCAGCCGACATAATCGTTCCCTTTGCGCCACGAGACCCAGGCGGGCGCCCAATATTCACCCGGCACCCAGACCCAGCCGACGCTGCGCAGGCGAATCCAGCGGCCGTAGTGATAGGTCGCCCAGCCGAATTGTTCGTCGGAAATCCAGGTCCAACCGGCATCGGTGTAAACCCAGTGGCCGTTGGTGTAGGGCCGCCAGTCGCGCGATTGGGCGGCCTGACGCGGTTGGAAAACGTAACCGTAATCGCCTGTCTCCATCCAGTCGCCGTACGGCTCAAGTTTGCGATAAACGTGGAATAGGAGCCGCTTCTCGGCGTCCGGAGTCGACGGTGGCCGTCGGAGTTGGAAGACCGACTCAGCGGCCTCCGGAGTGGCGGTGCGCGGCTGGACGTTTTTGCGCGGCGGCGAGCGCTATTCAGCGCGGGCCATCGAGCTCGGCCTGGCGTTGGGCCATCTTTTTCCGATCATCAGCCTGACGCTCGGCGTGTGAGCCGCTGCTGCACCTGGCGCTCGATCTCGGCGTTCCGTTCCGCTTCGGTTTGTTGTTTCTGGCAGGCCCCGGACGCTGAGAGCGAGGGCGGCGAGGAGGCGAAAGTAGCAAGGTTCGTTTCATGAGATAGTGAGACCGGATTGGTTCCGAGTTATTCGGAAACAAAACGGCATCGCGCCATATCGCCGATTCGTTAGTCGTCGTTAGGGGTAGGACGACGGCGAAACGTTAGGCGCAGGGAATGATTGTGACCGTCTCGATCTCGGCTCCGTCGAAAATGCTCCCATTTTCCATAGCCCGCGAGAGGAGGCAAAGACGACCAGGATCGCCAGCATCAGCTTCAAGCCGCTGGCTGGGGCGCGCGTCGTGCGCGGGAGAGCGCGCGGTGGTCCAGGCAAATCCATCTAGAAAGTATCCTGCGGAAAGGACCGGGTCGCAATGCAGGAAGCGAGGAAAACGTCCACGTCCAATGTCCGAAATTAGGAGCGAGACAGCACTCGTCTTTTCTCCCAAACAGGAAACATCCATAGACGCAGCGCGGCGATGGCGTCCATCACGCGTTGGCTAAGACGAGATAGACCTCGCGGCCGCTGCCTTCGAGGTCGGCCGCGGTGAAGCGAAGGCGGCTCGCCGACGACGATGGTGATCGGACAAAGGCGCAGCCTGCCACCGCCCCGGGGCAAAGCCTGGTGCGCGCCGAAAATTCGCATCGGCACGACCGGCGCGAGGGTTTTCGCGATGACGAAACCCGATGCCGTTCTGGGGCGGCTGCAGATTGCCGTCGAGCGTGCGCGAGCCCTCGGGAAAACGAGCGTGCCCTGGTTTGCGCGCAGAATGCGGATGAGCGCCTTGAGCGCGCTGCGATCGCCGCCTTCCTGGTCGACCGGAATTACGTTCAGTTTCGGCAGCAACCAGCCGAGCACCGGGACCTCGAGGAGTGATTTGCGCGCGAGAAAATAGATAGCGCGCCGGCAGCCGATGCCGGCAAAAGGCGGATCGAGATAGCTCTCGTGATTCATCGCGAGGATGACCGGTCCTTCCTGGATGACGCGCTCGGGATGCACGACGCGAAAACGGAAAAAGACCTGAGCGACCAGTCGGGTGAGATGATAGATCGCGAAATACCAGGGATTCACGGAGCGATCGTCAGGCCCTTGAGTTTCAGGCGGCCGATGATTTCCCCGACGACCCCATCGATCGTTAGGTTGGAACTGTCGATGACGTGCGCGTCCTCGGCGATGATGAGCGGAGAGCGCGGCGCGAGGAATCCGCCTCATCGCGCGCTGTGATGCGATCGCGTTGTCCCTGCGCTTCGCGCCGGCGCAGACGAATATCCGGCGAGGCGTCAATGTAAAACTTGAAAGGCGTCTGGGGAAAAACGACCGAGCCGATGTCGCGGCCTTCCATGACAAGATCGTTCGCCTCGCGCAGAGCGACGGAGATGATCGACGAGAATCTCGCGCAGCCCGTGGGACGCTGGCTGACGAGCGAGACGTTTTCGTTCACGCGATCCTCACGCAGGAATGGTTCGGGATCGACGCCGTCGATCAGCGATGAGTGAATCGAGATCGCGCAATCTCGCATGAGATCGCGGCGCGCTCGGCGAGTTGTCCGATTGCGGCAGCGTCGGCCGGAGGAATGCCGCGCTCGAGGACCAGCCAGGTCATCGCGCGATACATGGCGCCCGAGTTGACGTAGACGAAGCCGAGCCGGCGCGCCAGTTCGCGGGCGACGCTGCTCTTGCCTGAGGCGGCCGGACCGTCGATCGCGATGATCTGTGCGTCCGGTCGTTGAGTTCATCGCAAGACCGGCAGCGCCGCGGCTAATCTTCCTCCGGGCGAGGTGCGAGAGCAAACTGATGACCGGCGTGGTGGTGCGAAAGGCTTTTGGATTGAGCAAGCTCGTTTAGCGTTTTTCGAAGCCTGGATAGGAGGTCGCGACGCAATCCACATCCTGAATAACGGTCTCGCCTTCCGCGAACATGCCTGGCGACCGCAAACGCCATCGCGATGCGATGATCGCCGAAACTGGAGAGGCGCGCGCCATGGAGCGGGGCGCGACCGTGGATCTCGAGGCCGTCTCTCAGTTCGACGACCTGGGCGCCCATCGAGCGCAGATTGTGGGCAATGGCGGCGATGCGGTCGGTTTCCTTGACACGCAATTCCTGGGCGTGCCGGATAATAGTGGTGCCGTTGGCGAGCGCGCCGGCGACAGCGAGAATCGGCAGTTCATCGATCAACTGCGGGACTTCCTTGCCTTGAATGACGGTGGCTTTGAGATGCGCGCCGGTGATCTCGAGAATGCCGCGCGGTTCGACCTGCTCGACGTCCTCGATCGCTTCGCGCACCTGGGCCCCCATTCGCACGAGCACGCCGAGCAGGCCGGTGCGAGTCTCGTTCAAGCCAACGTCCCTTACGAGAACGTGGCCGCCGGGTTGAGCGGCCGCGGCCACCAACCAGAAGGCGGCGGAAGAAATGTCACCCGGGATGCTGAAGTCGCGCGACTCCGGGCACCTGATCGCCGAAAACGCTCACCCCGTCTTCGTCCTTATGGGTGCGGACGAGAAAATAATTGAGCATCAGCTCGGTGTGATTGCGCGTCGGGACTGACTCCTGAATGGTAGTTTTCCTTTCGCGAAAAGTCCCGCAAAAAGAAGCGCGCTCTTCAGCTGCGCACTCGCCACCGGGAGAGAATACTTGATTCCGTGCAGTGGCGCGCCTTCGATGCGCAATGGCGCTGTTTCGTTTTCGCCTTCGGCTTCAATCTTCGCACCCATCAGACGGAGCGGCTCGATGATGCGACCCATCGGGCGCTTCGAGAGGAGCCATCGCCGACCAGCCGGCTTCGTGAAGGGCTGCCCCACGAGCATCCCGGCGAGCAGTCGCATCGTCGTGCCGGAGTTGCCGCAATTAATTTCGGCTTTCGGCGCAGCTAACTTTCGCCGTTTACCGTGCACGATGAGCACCTCGGGCTCGGGTTGTTCGATCTTAATCCCCAGCGCACGCATCGCGACAACGGTGTTCATGCAATCGTTGCTTCGGGAAAGCCGCGTAGGACGCATGGTCCGTTGGCGAGCGACGCGATCATGACCGCGCGATGGGAAATGCTCTTGTCGCCCGAGACGGTGATCTCCGCTTCGATCCGCGGTGCGCGTTTTATTCGAAGGTCATCCATGGTCTAGAAAAAAGCGCCCAATTCGCCGGCTGTCCGCAAACGTCGAGAAGAATCCCAAGTTGCGCCGAAATGTCCAGCACTGTGGCGCGAACGATCGTCGCGGGCCGTGCGGAGTCCGCCTCGAAGCGAAGCGCGTGACTCGCTAAGGGACGAGAAAGATCTTGTTCGTGTAAGGGTCGCGCACTTCGGTGCCGGGCGGGAAGCCGCGCACGTCTACATAGCCTTGGTCGGGTGCGTATGGACTGGTGACGAAACCGGGCTTGTTCGGCACCGGGATGCCATAAGGAATATCGCCCTTGGTTGGCTTGACCGATGCAGCGGGCGCAGGCGTCTCCGACGGCGGGACCTGGCTGCCGCATAATCAGGCGTCGGCGTCGGCTGCACGCCCTGCTCAAACGGTTGCTGAACCGGCGGGTATTGATTCTCAGGAGCGGGCTGATGATGGCCGCGTGCCGACGCGGCGGCGGTGGCTCCGGTTCCGAACAGGCGTTGATAAGGAAGAGCCGTAAGGAGCGCGAGCAAGATCGATTGTTTCATAAAGCGTTGCCTCGGACGATGTGTCTCGTTTTGTAATTCATTCGGTCGCCAGTGACAAAGAATATTTGCAGCGGATGCTCGGAGCCCATCCGTTTTCCGACAATAAATGCAAATGCGCGGACGCTCCTTTTCGAATGAAAAGGAATGGAGCGCAACGAGGACATCATCCTGGTGATCGACGACGACCGAGCGAGCCGACGCATGCTTGCGCGAGCGTTGGATGCAGGCCGGCTATACCTGTCGGGAATCCTCCGGTGGAATTGAGGCGCTGGAAATGTTGCGATCGGAAGTTCCTTCGCTCCTCCTGCTCGATTTTCACATGCCGGGCCTCAATGGAGCCGAAGTGCTCTCGCGGCTCCGAGCGGATGAGAATCCGGCCATCGCGCAGCTGCCGGCCATCATGCTTACCGGCGACGGCGGCGAGGAGAGTGAACTACTTTGCCTGGAGGCTGGCGCGAACGATTTCGTAACCAAGCCGATCAATCTACCGGTGCTGCGGCGCGGATCGATACGCAGCTGCGGCTCGAGATCGATGCGCCGGCAGTTGCAGCAGCAAAACGATAAACTGGAAGCGTGGCGCGAAGACTTGGAGCGCGACCTGGCGGCAGCCCGGCTGACTCAGCAATCGCTGATCCCGCAAAAGCCGCCGCATTTACCGGGCTGGGAAGTGGCGGCAGCCTATCGGCCGGTCATTCAAGTGGGCGGCGACATCTATGGCTGGCTGCGGATGTCGGATCGGCGCACGCTTTTCTGGATTGCGGATGCCACCGGCCATGGGGCGGCCGCGGCCTTGCTCACGACCCTGGCGAAGCTGCTTTTTCATCACGGCAACGCGGAGCACGCGCAGCCGGCGGAAATCATGGAGGCGGTGAACAACGACTTACGCAGCATTTTTGGGGCGCGTTCGTTTATGACGGCGATGTGCGTGGCGCTCGATCCCGCGAGCGGCCAGGCCGACGTAGTCGGCGCCGGACATCCGCCGCTCCTCGTGGCGCGTCGCGGGGCGCGACCGAATTGGTGCAGTCGATCGGCGCCGCCGTTAGGCTTGCTCGAGCATTCACAGTTTGCAGAGACAGCCATCGAGCTGCGGCCGGGCGACGGCTTTCTCCTCTATACCGACGGACTCTATGGCGCGCCGAAAAAGAGAGCGAACGCTGGACGCCGGCGCGCTTGCGGGCATTGATCGAGGGAGGCGAAGCCAGCGCGCAGGCTTTGCTCGGCAAGGAATTGACCGCGGCGCGCCCGGCGCGAGGCGAGCCTTTGCCGGACGATCTCGCGGCCGTTGCGGTGCTGCGCGTGTTCGCGGAAGGCGCGTAAATTTTTCACTCGATAAAAATTAGTATTGCTCTCGCACTGCCCGAACGATTAATCAGCCTCTATGCCCAAAACCACAGCCAAAAACACCCTCGAAACGCAAGCCGAATGCAGCTTTCATGAAGCCCGGTGCAACCGGACGATAAGCTCGCTGCCATCGTTGGCTCGAAGCCGCTCCCGCGCTCTGAGCTGACCAAGAAGCTCTGGGACTACATCAAGAAGAACGGCCTGCAGGACAAGAAGAAGAGGACGCAGATCAACGCGGACGACGCGCATGCAGGCCGGTCTTCAACGGCAAAGAGCCAGGTTAGCATGTTCGAGATGACGAAGCTCGTCTCGGGTCACCTGAAATCGACCTGATCGCCTAACGAGCTTCGTCAGCCTGACGGCTGGAATCCGAGGCAACTGTTGTCGCCCGCGGTCAGGCTTCCTGTCCGCGGGCGCTTGCCTGTGCGGAAACTGCTTCGCACTGGAACGCACTGCGCCTTGCGTCCGAGGAGACCTCTCGGCGACTGGTTCTGGCGTGAAAAACTTCCGTCGTCGGCTTCTTCGCGGCCGCGCTTTGCGCTGTCGTTCTCAGCTCCGCCCAGGCGGAAGCGAACTGGTTGACTGATTTCGCAAAGGCCCAGGCCGAGGCCAAGGCGGGCGATAAGTTGCTCCTCCTCGATTTTACCGGTTCGGACTGGTGCATCTGGTGCCGACGCCTGCAGGCGGAGGTTTTTCGCAAGCCGGAGTTTGAAGAGTATGCCAAGAAAAATCTCGTCTTGATGACAGGTTGATTTTCCGCGGGCCAAACCGCTCAGCTGCTGAAATGCGAAGGCAAAACGCAGACACTTGCGCAAAATTCGAGATCGAAGGATTCCCGACAATTGTGATTTTGAACGGCGACGGCAAACAGGTCGGCCTGCTCGGCTACGTGCCGGGCGGCCCGGGTGCGTTCATCGGCGAACTGGCGAAGGTTCCGAAGAGACTAGCTTGCCTAGCGAATTGTCCGATCAGTTGACTTTGGCGCCGTCGAGGGCCTTCTGCAGAGCAGTCGGCCAGTTCGCGCCGGGTAAATGGCTTTGGGCAACGCGCCGCGGAATCCGTAGGAAAGGAATTCCGAGAGCGCCGCTTCGTCTGAATATCCGCTGCAGATGATGGCATTGACTTCAGGGTCGATGCTGCGCAAGCGCTCGATCGTTTCTACGCCGCCCAGGCCGCCGCGGACTGTTGCATCGAGGATGACCGCGCGGAAATATTCGCCCTTGCGCACGGCGCGTTCGTAAATCCGCACCGCTTCAGAGCCATCCGGCACTGCCGTCACTTCGTAACCCATCGTGGCGAGGAGTTGCGAGGTCAGTTCGCGAATGGCCGATTCATCGTCCATCACCAGGATGCGCTGGTGATTGAAATGAAACGAGCGGTCGTTAGGCTGGAGCGAGTCGCTCATCACCTTGCCGCGGGCGGCCGGGAGATAGAAGGCAAAGGTCGCGCCGGCCGAGAGCTGTCTTCGAGGTGGAGAAAGCCGCCGTGTTTCCGGATGATCGAATAGCTGATCGCCAGGCCAAGGCCGGACGACGTCTGCCTTGGTCGTGAAATAGGGATCGAAGATTTTGTCGACCAGCTCCGGTGGCACGCCGGGACCATGGTCCGCGATCGCTACTTTGATGTAGCGCCCGGCTTCCAGCGGCAATCCGCACCGTCTCGTCGATCTGCACATTCTCGGCGCTGACAGTTGACGCTGCCGCCGTTAGGCATCGCTTCCCGCGCGTTGATGATCAGTGCGTTGATGACTTGTTCGACCTGGCCAACATCGATCTCCGCCTTGCCGAGGTGATCCTCAATCTCGATCGCGGCGCGCAAATTCGAGCCGTGGAGCGAGAATTCCGCCGCGTGCTGCAGGAGGTCCGAGACCGAGGCGACCTTCTTCAGCGGAGCGCCGCCTTTGGAGAAAGGTGAGCAGTTGGTTGGAGAGCCGGGCGGCATGTTGCGCTGCCTGTCCCGCTTTGGCGAGGAACGAGAAGCAGATTGCCGCTGTGGTGGGAGGGCGCTTCGAGTTGAGCGAGGCCGATGTTGCCCGAAATGACGGTGAGAATGTTATTCAGGTCGTGCGCGATCCCGCCGGCGAGCGTGCCTAACGATTCCAGTTTGCTCGTGGTCAGCCGCTCGTCTGCCGCCCGCTTGCGCTCGGTGACGTCGCGGAAAAAAACGGAGATTCCGCCGCCGCTCGGGTAGGAGTGCACTTCGAACCAAGTCCTTCCCTTGAGCGTCAAGCGCTTCGAATTCGATCGCGATCTGATTCGCTCATCACTGCCGGTAGTTCTGCTCGAAGACCGAGCCCGCCAGGTCGGGAAATTTAGTCCAGATGTTTTGCCCGAGGAGCGAATCGCGGGCTGCGCCGAGGCATGATTTCAGCTTCGGCGTTGAGGTAAGTAAAATTCAATCCGTATCGACGGCGAAGAAACCGTCGCTGGTTTTCTCCAGAATATCGGTCATCCGCCGCGCCGATTCCTGGAGAGCGGCCCGGGCGTGATTCCGTTCCTCGAGTCCCTGAATGTGGCGTTCCGCGACAGAGAGCCGCACGCTCAGACGGCGGGCGTCGAGGCGGTTTGGTGAGATAATCGTTCGCGCCGGCGGCGAGCGCTTGCTCGAGATCTTCGGGATTGGCCCGCGCGGTCACGAGCAGGATATACATCTCGTCGCCGTTTGTGCGTGCCCGCAGATCGCGGCAAAGCTCGACTCCGCTCTTGCCGGGCAACATCCAGTCGAGAATCAGAAACGGGAAAGTCTGTCCTTGGCGAGCTCCGCCTCCGCTTCTTCGCGCTGGCGCAGGCGACCACTTCGTGGCCGCGTTGCTCGATGAGACGAGCGCAGGTTGCGCCGACTATCGGGGTGGTCCTCAATCAAAAGAATTCTCATGGCCTTCGGAAAAACTGTCTCCATTCCACAGACCACTTGGGGCGACCGTTACGGCACGCCGAAAATGGGAGAGAATGGCTCGCCTGCATGCGTCGCTGCAGCAGGATGACTGCCAGTCGATGGGACGTTTCGGTAAATTTTTCGTTGCCGGACGGCGCGCTCCGCTTCATCAGGACGGCCGATCTCTTGCGTTGACTTGCTGGTCTGCTAGATACAGCCCAACTCAAACCTGTGAAATTGCAGCCTATTTCCCGGAGCCGTTTGGTCCGGCGCTGCCAGCTCGATTGTCCTCTGCCTCGCGGGGCCGCTGGCCGCACAACCGCCCTCGGCGCCGGCCAGTCACCAGCCCCCTCCATTCCGGTCGCGAAGGCTGTCGAGACGCCCGCGATCAGCTACAGCGCAGTGCACGTGGACGGGCGCCGTTCATCGCGATGACTTTCGACGACGGCCCGAGCGAGAAACTGACGCCGGAATTGCTCGACATCCTCGCCCGGCACCACATCCACGCGACCTTTTTCGTCATCGGCAAGAATGTCGTCGGAACACCCCGAGATCCTGCAGCGGGCCGTGCGCGAGGGCCATGAAATCGGCAACCACAGCTGGTCGCACCCGGCTTTGGCAAGATGCGGGACGAGAGCGTGCGTGCCGAGCTGCAAAGACCGACGACGCGATCCGGACGGCGATCGGCGCTCGCCCGGTCTTGATGCGGCCGCCCTATGGCTCGATCACCGCGCGACAGAAAAATGGATCAACTCTGAATTTGGTTATCGCATCGATCCTCTGGGACGTTGATCCGCTCGACTGGAAAGCGTCCGGGCCCGGCTGTCGGTGACGAGCCGCATCGTTCGAGGAAACGCGCCCGGCTCGATCATTCTCTCGCACGATATCCATCCGGGCACGATCAAGGCGATGCCAGGCACGTTCGACCAGCTTCAGGCCAAAGGGTTCAAGTTTGTCACCGTTTCCGAGTTGATCGCGATGGGCAAGCCGATGCCGCCGAAGGAACCGGGCGACGGAAGGGTCGACGCCCGTCTCCTCGCCGGGTGTCGCCCCGAGCGCCACAACAAGTCCCGCCGCGGCTCCCCGGCCCCGGCCTGGCGAATCCGTAGAGCGACGGCATGGTCGCTGACCTTTATTCTGCAGTTGCGCAGCCGGACGGAGGCGGCCTCTCCGCGCTGCTCAAGCTGACGGCCGACATGCAGCGCGAGCCCGCCATGCTCGACACTCTGCAGAACTTGCTCAAGGATCGTCCGCGAGCCACTCCTTTCGTCGTGTGCGGGAAGTGAAGGCGGGCAAATCGTCTCTCCTCAATGCGCTCTTTGGTCAGGAGTTTTGCAAAGTCGATGTCCTCCCCGCGACCGACCGGATTTACATTTTCAAGCACGGTCCACGCGAACAAAACGTCGATGTCGCCGCACACGTGACCGAGCGCTATCAGCCGATCGAATTTCTCCAGGACTTCAACATCGTCGATACGCCGGGCACCAACACGATGGTCGCCGAGCATCAGACGATCACGGAGAATTTTATCCCGCGCGCCGATCTCGTTCTTGTTTGTCTTTTCGGTCGTCAATCCGTGGGGCGCTTCTGCCTGGGAGCTGCTCCGATTTCGTGAACCAAAAGTGGCTCAAGAACGTCGTCTTCGTTCTGCAGCAGGCCGACCTGCGCGACCCGCAGTGAGGTCAAAGTGATCGAGCAGCATCTCTGCGCGAAACCGCCAACCAAAAGCTCGGTTTCGCGCCGCCGATTTTCGCGGTCTCTGCGCGGAAGGCATTCCTCGCTCGCACCTCGGGCGTCGATAAGGAACGTCTCTGGAAGGAGAGCGGCTTCGCGGCGCTGGAACAGCACATCAACCTGATGGTCGACCGATCGAGACACGGTCTGCCCAAGCTGATGACCACCTGCCAGACCGCGACCGTGATGCTCGCCGACAGCGCTGCGAGCGTGCGCAACATCCTCGAACACCATCGTGCGCGACGAAGAACAGCTCAGCCCGGCTCGAAGGGATTCTCGAGACACGCAAAGAGCAAACCTTGCGACAGGTGGGCGGCTTCCTCCGCGGAATCGAGCAGGCTTGCCGGCGCTGCGAAACCGAAGGGCAGGTGCTGCTCGAGCGCAATCTCTCCTTCTGGCGCACCTGGCGGCTGGTTTTCGGCAAGGCGGAGTGGCAGGAGAAATTTCAGGCCGACCTCGAAACGAAGATGCGGGAGCTGATTCAACCGCAGGTCGAGAACGCGCTCCAACTTGCTCGAGACCGATCTGCGCAGCCTTTGGCCGCAGTTGCAGGACACGATGGAGAATCAGTTCAAAGGCGATTCGCGCATGCAACTCAGCCAGACGATTCCCGGATTTCGCGCGGCAACGGCGGGAGCTGCTCCAGTCGATCGAGCTCACGCTCGTGGAACGGATCGCCGGGCGCGGCATGGAAGCGCAACTCGAGCGGATGTTCCGCGAGACGGCGACCTGGTTGCGCGTGCCCGCCGGAGTCGCGGCGGCCGGATGGCATCGTGACGATCTGATCGCGGCGATGAGCAGCGCGGCGGTCGCTGACGTGACCGGGATCGTCGCGGCGTCCGCCGCTGATCGCCGGGACGCTGGTCGCCTTCGGTCGGCGCCGGAAAATTCTGGCTGAATATCACCGGCAGATGGAATCTGAAACGCGAAGAGCTGGTCGCGGCGATCGAGCAGCAATTGCAGCATGCGATCGATCTTTTTTACGCCGAGATCGGCGCGCGTTTTCCAGCCGCTGCGCGCTTTTTGCGCCTCGGAGCGCAAACGCTATGATCCGCTGCTCAACCGCGGTCGGCGAAATCGAAAAGACTTTCGCCGGAATTATCGGCCGACCTCGTGCGGAACCACTAAAGGGCACGCGGCCGAATTTTCACGTTGTAAGCGCGAATGCCGCCCGATGCCGCTAGAGCAGCGACGCCCGGCTACAGATCAGAACAGCGGCGAAGATCGCGTGCGTTACTTCTTGGCCTTCGTTTTGGTCGAGTATTGCTCGGCCAGGCGCTGCTCGGTCTGCCGGCGCGCGATCACGAAGTTGTTGTTGTCGCCGTAGTTTCTCCACGGTCCGGGAGCGACGTCGCGCGTGCTTCGACAAATTGCCAATCCGTTAGCGACAGTCGGTCCGAGCCCAAGATAATCGCGCACCGCCGGCGAAGACATCGAGTCCGGCGCCATGGATTCAGGTTCGGTCTGCGGTCGCTTCGTTCCGGAAAACGTATTGGATAATGATCGGTGCGGAACGGACCGCAATCTTCCCATTGCGCGTAGCAGACCCTGTTGCCGCGACGGATCGCTGATCCAGCGATCTTTGCAAACCGAATGCCCCTGCTGCACGAATGCCTGTCGAAACCATGGGACGACAATACGGCGCTTCGGGTTTAAACTGTCCGTGCGAGACATCGTTATAGGGAGGGCGCAGTAAAACGGGTTCTGCCGCGGGACGAAGTTGACCGGGATGTAGTTGTGCCGCCGTGAGGGATCGGGGCTGTCGTAACCGCCGTAATTGCGCGCCCATTGCGAGTCCCAGGAACTTTTGTGATTCGGAACCGGGATTATTCGCGGTCGGCATTTCGCCGATCAAAAAATGGTTGTGACAATGTCCGTCTTCCACGGATAACGGGAAGAAGAAAAGCGCGAAGTGGTCGGAACGAAAAACCTGCGGCTCGACTTTGAGAAGCGCCTGGGCGCGCAGTTTCATCGCGTACTTCGGCAAAATCCGCGCTGCTTTCGTAGGGCGACTGCGCCTCGACGAACGTCACGGCTGCCACCGGAGCACGCGGCCAATAAAGTCAGGAACTGTTCTTCGGTGTGCGAGCATTCGCGTCTTTCGTTCTCAGCCAGATCGGACGGACAGGCAAGCCCGTTTCGATCGTTCTCTACTTTAGCACGATCCATTCCAGAACCGCTCACCCCGGCTCAATAAAGTGTCCCGGCGAAAGAGTTCGTCCCTCATTTCCGGATAATCCATCGTGAAATGCAAGCCTCGGCTTTCCTTCCGGCTGAGTGCCGGAATCGACGATCAACGGCCGCGACGGTCGCGAGGTTGCGCAGCTCCGAGCAGGTCCACCGTGATGCGGAAATTCCAGTAAAATTCCTGGATCTCGCGCTGCAAATTGCGCAGGCGCGCGCTCGCCCGCTGCAGCCGTCTTGTCGGTCCGGACGATGCCGACGTAATCCCACATCAAGCGCCGGATTTCGTCCCAATTGTGATAGATGACGACCAGTTCGTCGACGTTCTGCACGTCGCCGGACTTCCATTCCGGAAGCGAGATCGGACCCGGCCGGATGGGCCGGCGGACGCGTATGGATGAGCGCCTCCGCACGCGCGATGAGCAATAACCAGCCCTTCGAGAGCGAGTTGCTCGCCAGTCGATTTGCCCCATGCAAACCAGTGCAGGCCACCTCCCCGATCGGCGTACAGACCCGGGCAGGCTGGTCGCGCCATCCACGTTCGGTTTTGATTCCGCCACATTGGTAATGCGCGGCGCGGCACCACCGGGATTGGTTCCTTCGCCATGTCGATGCCATTGCGCAGACAGGTCTCGTAGATGTGGGGGAATCGCTCCTGCAGGAACTCGCGCGGTTGGTGCGTGATGTCGAGATAGAACGCATTGCGCGCCCGAGCGCTTCATCTCGGCATCGATCGCACGTGCCACGACATCGCGTGGCGCGAGCGACCCGCGCGGATGCACGCGCGCCGTAAAATCGTCGCCTCTGCTATTGCGCAGGACTCCGCCTTCGCCGCGCACAGCCTCGGAGATCAGAAACGAGGTCGCTTGCGGATGAAAGAGGCAGGTTGGATGAAACTGCATGAATTCCATGTTGGCGATTACGTGCGCCGGCGCGCCACGCCATCACCAACGCCGTCGCCCGTCGCGATCGCCGGGGTTGGTCGTGTAAGATAAACCTTCCCGCAACCGCCGGTCGCGAGGACCAGTCGATCAGTGCGGATCGTTTCCACTGCGCCGGAAGCTTCATCGAGGACATACACGCCGAGACAGTGGTCCTCGGTCGGCGAAACCAAGCTTCGCCGCGGTGATCAAATCGACCGCCATGTGATTTTCGAACAGCTCAATGTTAGGCGATTCCTGGACCGCGCGGAGCAGCGTCGTCTCAATTTCGTAACCGGTGAGATCATGCACGTGGAGACGCGCCGCTTGGAATGTCCGCCCTCCCGCCAAGATCGAGCTCGCGATGACCGGAGACGTCGCGCTCGTCAAAATGGAGACCGAGTTCCATCAGCTCGCGAACCCGCTCCGGGCCTTCTTTCACCACGGTCTCGACCGCGACCGGATCGCACAGTCCGGCGCCCGCCTCGAGGGTGTCGCGGATGTGCAGCTCGAACGAATCTTCGCCGCTCGTCACGCAGGCCACGCCGCCCTGCGCCCAGGCCGTGTTCGAGTCCACCCCCTGGCGTTTCGTGATGATCGCCACACGTCCGTGCTATCGCCGCCTTGATCGCAAAGGTGAGCCCGGCAATCCCGCTACCGATCACGACAAAATCGAATTCCCTCATCCGAGCAGAATGTTATCGATCAGGCGGGTTTGACCGAAAAAACCGCGACCGCGAGGAGCGACCATGGAGCGATCGTTAGGCGCGGTCTGCGGGTCTTCCGCGCCCACGATCTCGGCATAATCGATCCGGGCGAGGGACGCCGACTCGATCTTTTGCCATGCCGCTGCGAGTAATTTACGCGGCGGATGTCTTCCTTCGACTGTGCCGCCTCCAGCAGCGACTTGCCGGATGATCGGTGCCTGAGTTCGCTCTTCCGCGTTGAGGTGTTGGTTGCGCGAGCTGAGCGCGAGTCCGTCGGCTTCGCGAACCGTCGGACCGGCGATGATCTCGACCGGGAAATCGAGATCGCGGACCATGCGAGCGAATGATCGCCAACTGTTCGAAAATCCTTTTCACCGAAAAACGCGGCGGCCGGCGCGAAGGAGATGAAACAGCTTCGCGACCACGGTGCAGACGCCCCGGAAGTGACCCGGCCGCGACGCCCCGCAGAGCCTCTCGGAGAGCGCGGTTTCTTCGACGAAGGTCGAGCCGATCGGTTAAAATACATTTCGTCAGGCAAGGGACGAAAGATCAAATCGACACCCTCGGCGCGGCAGATCTCCTCATCGGCCGATTCCGGCCGGGGATAGCGTGAAAAATCCGAGCCCGGCTCGGGCTGCAGTGGATTAACAAAAATGCTGACCGCCACTTCGCCGTCCGCTGGCCAGCGTTTGCTGCCGCCAGCCGAATAGAGCGAGACGTGTCCCGCATGCAAGGCACCCATCGTCGGAACCAGGACGCGTCGGTTTCTTCCGGCCGACGAATTCGAACGCAGACCCTCGATGGTCGAAATGATTTTCATGTGTGTCGTCGTCCGGTCTCTATCACTCTTGACGTGGTTTACTGCGACGTCTCGGTTAGGGAGATGTCATTCGCTTGCGTCAGGTTCGGCGGACTGGGAATGCTCCAGCCAAATCGCCTGCCGGGCAAAACGAAAGCGGCGATGGCCATAATCGCGCCAGCCGGCCTCGCGCGCGAGGTAGGTCGAGTTCTTGGAAGGAAAACAGGAGCGCTCGACCGAGGCGCGCGCGTCGTTGCGAGTCATCGCCTCGCGAAAAGACCGTGGCGGTGAGCAGATCGACGCCGAGTTTCGCAAACCAGCTCCGGCACAGATCGGCGCACCAATACTTTCCCACGCGAAAGGCTGCGGCAACGACGCAGCAGCGCGACCGCCTGATCGCAGCTGAAGTGATGCAGCGCGAGCGAGAAGAGCACGATGTCGTAGGAATGTCTCGTCGCCGAAATGATGGATGTCCGCGCAGTGGTAGCGGATCTCGGGAAACCGGCGCTCAGCTGTCGCGCAATCTCGATCGTTGATGCCTGAAGATCCACCGCGTCGGATTTCGCACCTGTCCGCCGGCCTTGCGGGCGGAAACTCAACAACGAGCCCGGGAATGTCGCCCGGAGCCGGTGGCCAGATCGAGAATGCGTGCCCCTATCGTCCCGATCGATCCAGCGCCGGAGGAAATAGCGGATCAAACCGATAACTGCCGGAGTAACGATTGAGGATTCGCAGATTGCGCAGGTCGGACAAAAGCTCGGCCGAGATTGGCTGCGGCCGATCCATCCACTCCCGGGTCGGCCGGGTCAGGACCGGCGTCTCAGCGTAGGTGGGGACCCTCGCGCCGCCGATGAGCCGCGACGTCTCCCTAATCGGGCCGCAGAGGGACCGCTCTCAGGTTCGAATTCATGAAAGAAATCGCTGCCATGGCTCCGGCAGCGACGCAGTCTCGACTTCGCTCCGCGATCCGACCTTCGAACTCGGCCCGGAAAGGAGGTGCTCGTCCCGTAAACCATGATCAAGTCCTCCGAACCCTCGACCCGGATGGCATGGGCGACGCCCGGCGGAATGACGACGCGCGGCATTGTTAGGTCCGCGGTGGTCGTCGCCAGTCGATAAAAAGCCGCATTGCTCCGCGGCGGCTCAACCGGCGCGCGCCTCGCGCAGGATCATTTCGGCCCGGCCTTGCACGAAAAACATCACGTCCCATTGCTCGTCTTCGTAGGGGCGAGAGCGAAAATTCTCCGGTTCATCGACGAAGAGACGCCGGAACCATTCGTTAGGCAAAGCGTTCCTTCGGCACGCTTGGCGGATGGATGTGAAAACCCTTCGCAGTCTGGGCGAACATCCGGGCGGCCGACCATTGTTGGGGCCAGAAGTCCTATCTGTGCCGAGCGTCCCTTCATCGCGGCGCGCAGAACTCGCCGAACAATCCGCGATGGCGCTGCGGATGGATGGTGCGCGCGAAAATTTCCACCCCGGGGATCCAGGCCCGCGCAACTTCCAGGTCGGTCCGGTTTGCGCTCGTCAAGCCTGGCCGGCGTCGACGCCGACCTCCGCGATCCGCTCGGCAAGCGAGCGCACGCCATAATCGCGCTCCACCAAGAGCGGCTTGCGTTTCGCTGGAGAAGACCGTGCCAGCGGTCGGGTTTGTTTTTGTTCATCGCAGTCAGTTTACTTGCCCAACGAGAAGTCAGCGCGTTCCCGTGAGAGGTTCGGATTGTAGTAGGGATCGCGTTCCAAATATTCCGGCCAGCGCTCCCGCATCACCTCGGTCTCGAGCGCTTCCACGCTTCGGCGCCGCGCGAGGCCGATTCGTGGTGATACAGCTTGGCGAAGGGCGTGTAAACGATCAGATAACCAGCCCGTCGCATTTTCAGGCAAAGATCGACGTCGTTGAAAGTGCCACCGGCAAGACGCTCTTCATCGAAGCCGCCGATCTCTTCGAAAACGTCCCGCCTGGTCAGAAGACAGGCACGCCCGTGACGGCGCTGTAGTTGCGCGTCATTTGCAGTTGGCGGCAGACGCCGGGCGATTCAGCCGGGCAGGCCGCGGAAAGCGTGTTCGGCGATTCCTCCCACGCCGACCACAACTTGCCGGCGTGCTGCACCGGTGTCATCAGGGTAAAGCAGGCGCGGACCGACAGCGCCGACCTCCGGCCGCTGCACGTGCTCGGCCATCGATGGTGAGCCAGTTCTGATCGATCACCTCGATATCGTTGTTCAGAAAGAGCAGCCACGGACTATCGCAGTTTTCAACCGCGAAATTATTGATCGCAGAATAATTAAAGGGGCCGCTGAAGTGCAGCACGCGGTGTTCTAAGCGTCGCGAAATATTCGCGCGCTTCCGCCGACTGGCTGTCGTTGTCGACGACGACGATCTCGTAAGGCGCGTAAGCCGTTTTGCTGGTCACGCTCTCGAGGCAGCGCGCCGGGAAGATCGATCCGGTCGCGCACCGGGATGATGATGCGAAACTCTTTTCGCCTCGGTCAAGCTCGCGTTTGACCCAATAGGCATGGGTCCGCCAATCGACCGTGACATGGCCGGGCACGTGCCGTCGCGCCAGATGCGCCCTCCAGCGCCTGACGGCCGGCCTACGAGCGAACCGGGCTTGCGCCGGATATTGATCGGCGGTCGAGGTCAGGACTGCGCCGCCAGTGATAAAGGACCCGCGGCAATGTGATGGATGCGGCTTCGTGCGTTCGATGACGCGGAGAAAAAGATCGTAGTCCTGGGCGCCATCAAACTCGGAACGGAATCCGCCCACCTCCCGCACGAACTCGCGCCGCATCAGGGTGAAGTGGCAGAGGTAGTTGCAGGAAAGAAAATAGTCCGGCGACCAATCGGGTTTGAAGATCGGGGTGTCAGGAGCCTGCTCGGTCGAGCTTGTCTTCGTCAGAGTAAATGAGATCTGCGTCGGGATGATCCTGTAGCCGACTACGTTTTGAAACGGCGCATCTTTGGAGGGATATCGACAATGCGTGATCGAGAAGGCCACCCAATCGCCCTGCGCCATGAAAGCCCACGTTTGGAGGCGAAGCTGCGTCCCCACCTCTTTCGGGTCCTAGCCGGGAGATGCGCGCGTCTCGGGCCGCGAATTCGGGGCAGTTTTCAAGGTTTCAGGGTTAGTCGAAGCGTCATCGACCAGAATGAGCTCCATTTTTTCGTAAATCTGATTGAGATGCGTTCGACACTCGGTCAGCCACTCCGCCGGGGTGTTGAAGATGGAGGCGTATTCGTGCTGATGCAGGACGCAAACCGCGCGCGCCGCCTCGTGCCGGGGTGGCGCGATATATCGTTCTTAACCCGCGAGCTGCGCCTCGAGCCGGTGGTATTCGCTCGCGGGCCCGGAACCGCTACGAGGTCGGTTTTTGGAAACTTTTGCGCACCTCCGCACAACTTTGCGGCAGCATGAAAAAGACATTAAGAGCAAACAGGACTTAGCCGATTTTGCGCTCTCGGGTGATTTGCGCAGCGCCTGTTTTTCCTGTTTACAGGTTGCTTCTGACTCCCGTTTGCTTCTTTAAACTTGGGAGCTTTCTGTTCAAGGTCTGCGATATGTCAGTCGGCCGCCAGCCGACATGCGTGCGCAACCTTCCCGGACTACGACCGAAGACCGCGCACTGGCACGGTTTCAAAATCTGGAAAACGCGCCCTCGACTGCACGGGCTTGCCAGGTCGCTGCCGACTCGCTTGCACCTCAGTACGTCAGCTGGGCGCAATGACTGGGTCGCTGATATCGCAGTCATGGTTGGGAAAAAAGCTGCACGTCTCAGGGGATGAGCGACTAGCGGCGGACGGCGTTTTGCCGCGTCAGCACCGGTGCGGAACTGGATATCAGGCTGAAACGCTGGAATTTGGACAGGCGGTCGAGGGTCGGACGTCTTCGACGCTGCGCCGCCATTGGCGCTTGCTTCCGGATAGAACCAGGTGGCGACGTCAAATGGGCCTGCGCCGTTGTCTCGGCTCAGGAGGCTTCACCGAGCTCGCGAATGCCTGCGCAACTGACGGTAACCGATTCCTTTTCCTGCCGGCAGCTCAGGCAAGTCCACGCCCGCCTCGCTTATGACCAAGAGCAAACGAGTAAGGGCGAACTTGCGCGTGACAATCCGCGCGAAGTCCGGTCTCGCGATTTGAAAGACGCGCGGTGCACGAGAGCACATTATAATGATTGCAACCGCTCGCAGGCAAATAAAGCTCAACCGCACACGTTCCCAGTCCTCGCCGGCCGCTTTAGTCGATTATTGCGTTTACTTCTGCTACCGCGCGGCACTGGCAATCACCGCGTGCCCGTTACGCCTCGTATTTTCCCACTTGGGAACAGGCTGGGATTTCATTGCCTGGGTCCTGCTGCCGACTTATCCGGCAAACTCGCCCGCCGGAATGTGGAAATTGCCTCGCGGTCCGGAGAAGTCCGCTGCGGAGAAAGAGCAGGATTGTGCGCCGTCATTTTTCAGCGGCTCGGCGCCAATCTCCTCCAGCGGGATGAAACTGAGGAGCGCCGAACGCCGCTGGAGAAAGTGGCGGCGCTCGTCGCGATCGAGGGCTGACGGGGGAAGCTCATCGCTGGCGAGCTGGCGCTTTGGCCTGCCGGCCAGTGGTGGTCGTTCTCCAGTCACCTCGGCGGCTGGGAGTTTTTGCCCACAAATCGTTCCGCATTTACTTCTCTTACGCGCGCCCGAGCGAGCCGTCTATCAAAAGAAAACTGGAGCAGCCGCCATCTCGATCAGTTCGTCGGGCGACGGCGGAGGCTCGCTTTATGGCGTCGAGCTCAGCCGACCGGAGCAAAGAGAGGCTTCCAAGAGGCAGTCCTGGCTCCTCCCGCGGCGGCGGAGCGATCCGGGATATTGCAGGCGATCAGCACGCGGGCGACCATAAGCCTTGGTTTGGCCGCCTTAGATTCTTCGGGCGGCTTCAGCCTCTGACTTCGCTCGCTCCCCGGCGCTGCTCCTCCAAACGCTGCCGGCGCCGCGCTATTTCGCGGCCTCCCGCGCCCCATGCCGACGGTCAGAAATGGCGGATGACTTTCGGCCCGCCCCTTCGACCTACTGCCTAACGACAACGTCTCCATCGCTGACCGCGAGGATGAACGAGATGATCGCGGCGGAAATTCAACGCGCCGGAAGGTGACTGGTTCTGGGTTCACAATCGCTGGAAAACACCGCATCGAACTGGCTTCTCGAGAAATACAAGCGCGGACTCTTCGTCCCCACGAGCGGTGGAACGGGTCCGGAAGAAGCTATTCCCGTATTACTGTCCGCTGGCGGCAATTGCGACTGGAAGCGATAATGCTTCTCTGGCGATACCAGCGGTGCGGGCGATCAAGCGTCAGCCGCCAACGCGCACGTTACCGTAATAACGCCCGGAAAAGATCACGGCGATCGGGTACACGGGTCCAGAGGTCGACAGAAGTGATATCGTTTGGCCGAAAATCCGCACAGCGCCACGGTCGATTTGGTTGGATTTGATCACCAGCGTCATAATGCTGAACTCTCCGCGTGGCGCTCGACTCTGGCTGGCCGGCGTACGGCGCCGGAACTGTTCACCGCCCGGGCATCACCTGCGCTGGCTTTTAGACCATGATTGTTCATAGGCTTCCGGGAGGGAAGGCTGCCACCGCTCCGGCGGTTGGTATTACCTCGACGTCGCGGCGCAGTCGTTGGGGTGGGGGAGCTTGGGGTTGAAAGGGTGCGATCCGCTGACCGTAAGCCAAGCCCGCGGAACTAAGTTTGGGACTATCTGGGCGCCATGGGAATACTGGACCTGCAAACGCTGGATGCTTTACGGGCTTTGTTCAACCGCCACGGCTGCCGCGCGATGGCGGACAGGTGATGCGGTTCGCACTGGCACGGCCAGGACGAGAGGGTGGGCGCTCAATCGCCGACACTGGAGCGATGGCGGCACCGCATCTCTTACACATCTCATCAGTCACCGCACGACTCTCGAGCAGCTTCAGTCAGAAAAAGACTTCAAGTCAGCTCGCTTTTGACGAACATTTTGGGGCACGATACCATCCTCACACGACACAGCCGTTCCGATCAATGGTTTTGGATTCGTGGCGACCCGATACCTGGCTGGGTCCATTGAGAAGGGAAATCGGATCAGTCGACAGCGTCAGGTACGAATGCAGCCACACGTGTTTTCCTGCGATCTATCCACGGCTCAACTCTGCGCCAAAGCGGTGACGCGGAAGAAGTGGCGGCGGCGATTCGTGAGTTGCGAATCAGCGGAAGCGTTCGATTACGCCTCACGCTGTCACTTCGGCGATACCGCTCCAGGATGGTCGTCGATCAGTTTGACGAAACGATCTTCTGGGTCGGTTTCACAGACCTCCTTCGGTAACCTGTGGCGCGCGGTTAAGTGATCTCTTCGGTCAGCTTGGCCACACGGCCTTTCTCCATCATGCCCAGCGACCACCACCGTCATCAACGGCTCAACGATTGGCCCAGACCACAGGTTGCGGCTACCTCCGCCATCTGCGGCCGAGCGACTTGACGGGGGATCCTATACGCTCAACACCAGGCTCGGAATCAGCAACCGAATGGCTTTCCATCTGATAGCGGAGTGATGCCGGTTTCCAGTTCTTTCGTGCTTTCTCGATACTCGCGCACGATTAGGCGCCGACAGGTGGTTTATCATAAAAGCAAGCGCAGTTCTGATCAGCGTGATCAGCGCAGTTGCTGTGCTCTTATGACCGCGCCGGCCCTGGACAATCGCGACGTTCTCGACCAGAGCCAAATGCCACCAGTGATCCACTGCGCGCCGCCGATTCGTGGATATTATAAATATCTTTTTTCCATCTATGCATTTCTGGCTTCGGAGGATTTCGTCGGCGCGCTGCGGAGGTGGTCGAAGCTGGGTCACCTTCCCCGATCGCAATCGCCTTCAAACTCAGTCACGTGGCCTTCCAGTTCACCTTTTTCCAACGTGAAGCGTCGCGGACGTTTGATGGTTGAAGCATATAAAACAGGATCGGGATTTCTTATCACATGAGACTAAAAGCGGTCGAGTCACGGCGCCTGCAGCCAATTTTTCATCAGAACTGTTCGTATGGTTTTGTTCGTGGCGCTGGGCATCCGGGATGCAACTTCGGTCGCGATCAACAATACCGTCAACCTTGGTTGCGCTTCCACGAGGATGATGTCCGCCAATTTCAGCTGGCCCGCAATGCATGCAAAGAAGCGATCTGTCAAATCGGTCGAAATCTTTGGGTTCTTTGCCGTGCGTCGCCGCGACCCCAGAATGCCGACGACCTGCTCAAAGGTACCCGATGACTAAATGGAGGATGAAGCGCTCGGCTGACGTTTTGCGCTTTCGATCGCGGTTTACCCATATCGGACGCGCCGGTTTTACTCGAGCTGGCTCTGCAGGGCGGGAGCCGGTGATGACAGTGGCAGGCGTCACTACCACTAAATCCGCGGTCGTGATCCATCCGCGGATGTTCTATTTCGAGTCACGCTGAATCTATTTTGCACTGCGCGAAGCGATCAAAGGTTGCACCCAGGTCACTGACCTCGCCTTTACCCTATCGATTTCCTTGAGTCTTCCCACGACGGGATCGTATCAAGCCGCCGGTTTCCGCAGCCTTCGCCACTTGGTTTTAAAGACAATGCGTTTTATAATGGCGCATTTTACTTCCTCTCGCTTTTCCGGGATGATCGATCAAAAATGCACGGTCTTGTGGAAAAACCACGCACCAAAAATCAGCGCCACTCATCAGCTTCCTTTTAATTACTTCCTCGAGGCGGAAGCGCCGCATGGGTAGCGACGGGAAGCACAAGTCGTTCGTGCGAGATCGTTCCCGGGTCGCCGATACTTTGATCTGCTGGCTATTTGCGCGAAGATTTCGTTTGCGCTGTTTTAGGTCGTATCGGCTGGCTGTAGACGCTTGCAGCCGCTGGATCGAGGCGCGGTGCCGATGATCACTTTACAGCCCCGGCTCAGCCGTTCAGATGTTCATCTTCACGGTCGGAAAATTTCGGCGAATACGTCGCGTTGGTTATCCTGTTGCGAGATGCGCGGTGGTACGCGCTTCTGGCTGGCGAAGAAATCAGGCTTGCCAAAACAACCTCGACTGGAAACCTGGGCGAGGCGATCGTGAACGATCAGCAAAACGGTGTCTCGTTGCTGGAGCAGAATCACGACGCCCGTGCCGAAACGCTATCACCGAAGTGTGTCGGCGGATAGCGTCCATCATGGGTAACGGTAATCACCGCCGGTCCGCTGGCCGCGATCTGGCACCAGATCAACGCCGCTTTTGCAGCCACCGGAAGGAGCGAGGCGTGGAGATTCGAAGCAAGCGATCCGCGGAATCAAGCACGCTATTTGGCGGTGTCTTAGGCCCGCGACTGACGATGGCCATCAAAGCGCAAGCCACACGAATCTCCACGCGTCGCGTCGTTCCAGAATCACGGCGAAGTTTTGAAGAACCACGGCACCGACGGGTAGCGACTCGGCTTTGATCGACAGGGCAACCTGGATTTATTGGTCGCGCCGCGACGGGTTTTACTCGGTTGCATGATACACCGTCAGTTGGTGTTGTGGCATTAACGAAATTACGCGCAGGTCAGTCCGGCGGAAGTTTCGCTTGAAAAGTATTTTTGGATCAAGACAATCCGCGCGCCGCCGCCACGGCGTAAACTGCCGATAATGACAGCCGTGCTGCGACACTGGCGCAGCGGCCCGCGCCATCATTTGTCGCCGGCGATTTACTTCCAGCGACGGAAGCCGACCGACGCAACCGGAACCAAAGATCAAGTCTGTAAGCTCACGCGCGATCCAGCAAGAACGGGAGAACGATTAGCACGCGCAAGCCATGCACCACCCTTCTCGCAGTAGAACTGGAGCCCGTGAAATTACAAACTGCGGCTGACTCATGTTACCATTCGAAACCGTTTCGAGAAGTATGGTAGGACTTTCGGCCGAGCGGCTCGGTCGCGTCCACCAATTGCACGCGGTCTCAACGATAGTGTTCGAGCACCGGCTTGGACTCGGCCTCGTAGGTCGCGAGGCGGCGTATGATCACTTCCTCGTTTGCGTCATCAAGGCGATTATCTTTCAGTGCGCGCTTTTCCAACCGGGCGAAAGCGCGTCGCGATTCGGGCAGGAAAGATGGAAAGACCTTTTTCACATCGATCATTTTATCCATGATCTCGGCCTGACCCGCGTTGCGCGGAATGCCATCGAGGACGAGCACATCGATATCGGGCTTGAACTGGTGCGCATCGACCGCGGCATCGATGCGGGCCTTCAAAGCTCCACCGTGATGTCATCGGGGACGAGCTCGCCCCGGCTGGAATATTCGAGGAACGCACGCCCAAGTCGGGTGCGCGTGTCGATCGTGCGAAAAACGTCGCCGCAAGCGCAATGAAAGAAGCGCGGGATCAGAGCCAGGCGAGCGACCTTGGTGCCCTTGCCAGCGCCGGGTGCGCCAAAGAGAAGATAAGTGGTGTATTTCATCGCGATATAAAAGCTCGTTATACCCGAAACTGTCTTGCTGCCACAATGCGCAATGCGCCGCACCTCGTGGCGTTCGAGGAGTTCGCTGCTGAACGACGAGTGACGCTGAAGAGGAACGATCAACTCGCGGAGACTGCATCCCGTCGGGACGACGTTGACTCTGCGACCAGCGCGATCAAAGCGAACCTGACCGTCGATCAGCGCAAAAATCGTATAGTCGCGACCGAGGCCAACGTTTTGCCAGGCAAAAACTTCGTCCCGCGTTGGCGGATGATGATGCTTACCAGCGACCACGCTTTCGCTGCCAAATTTTTTCACGCCGAGCCGCTTGCTAACGCTGTCGCGGCCGTTCTTGACGCTGCCTTGTCCCTTTTTATGAGCCATTGGAAAAGTTGAAAGTTGAGAGACTTACTCGGCGGCCGGCGCCTCTTTCTCAACTCTTTTTCGATTTCGACCCCAGCTTGATTCCGGTGATCTTGACCCGCGTCAACTTCCGACGATGGCCGACGCGTGCGGTGATAACCTTTGCGGCGGCGGCAGCTTGAACGCGATGACCTTCTTGTCCTTGCGTTGCTCGACCACTTCGCGCCAGTGACGCTGGCGCCCGAAGCCGAGGGGCTGCCGTGTGTAATTTTTCGCCGTCCGCGTGCATGAGGACGTCACTAAAAGTCATCTTCTGGCCCGCATCGCCCTCGAGCAGATCCACGTCGATCGTATCACCTTCTGCGACGCGATATTGCCGCGCCTGTTTCGATAATTGCAAAGCCATGTGTGACGCTTTGCCAGGAAGAGTCTGCGCAGACATAAAGTCCACGGATACTAGATCTCTTGAAGCACGAAGTGATGGAAATCCCACTTTTTAGGGATTAAAGACATGATAAGCTCAGGCTTACGGGGCGAGACTGGGGATGCGGGTATAAGCCGATATTGCGTTGGCTGCAAGCCGTTACTGGATTACTCTGCTTTATCTTTTCCTTATCCTGCCCACGCCACTACCAGGAGCGTGACGATCTACTTGGCTGCGGGTGCCGCGTCTGGTGGGCTGGTAAAAGTCAAGCGGCTGAAGTTTCACGCGCTTTGAATTACTCGAATAGACCATGGCGGCAAAA
>ERZ1370068.3141-contig-2263_pt1 | contig 28461 bp, 38 predicted proteins | sample MGYA00561227_ERZ1370068 | MGnify/ENA primary metagenome ERZ1370068 (study PRJEB38410, sample SAMEA6850437) | metagenome | study: Metagenomic assessment of the ecological functions of the soil: analysis of the soil microbiota associated with the...
CGACGAGAGGACGGCAGCGATCTCGCTAACGCGCTGCTCCAGATCGCGGTAGCTCCAGGACGCCCCGTTCTCGACCAGCGCGATCCGGTCGGGGGCTTCGGCAACCTGTCTTGCCGTTGACGTCATGGATGCGGCGCGGCAAGCCGACAGCAATCTCGTCGAGATTGATCGCCTCTGAAAGCTCCGCCACGACCGACCTCCCGACCAGACCATGCCCACGTTGCAGCGCGGCACGTTCGCCGCTTACCTAACGTTCTTTTTTAGAACTCGTCAATCACTAATTCAATCACTCCCTGTTCATGAGGTCCGAAGGGGCAACGTGGCTGCCCTATTATTCGTTCGAACGCTGAGCGAAAAGCCTCGATTTACAATGTATCGTGCCGCCGCTACGATTACAGTATCAAATAAGAACTTAATGGGAGACAGCGGAATGGCGGAGAGCCGCGGCGTAGCGATACTTGTAGGCGCAGGCGATGCCATCGGAGCGGCCGTCGCCCGGCGTTTTGCGAAGGGCGGCTATACGGTTTGCATCTGCAGGCGCGATGCGTCCAAGTCGCAGGGGCTCGTGGGCGAGCTGAGGGCTGCGGGACATAACATTCACGCGTTCAGCGTCGATGCCCGCCAGGAAGCAGAGGTCCAAGGCATATTCGCGCGGATCGAGAAAGAGTTCGGGCCCATCGAGGTCTGCCTCTTCAACGCAGGATCGAACGTCAACAAGCCATTGCTGGAGACAACCGAGAAGCTGTTCTTCAAGGCCTGGGAACTGGCCTGCTACGGCGGCTTCCTGGTCGGACGTGAGGCTGCCCGCGTCATGCTGCCGCGCGGACGCGGCACCATCTTCTTTACGGGTGCGACCGCCAGTGTGCGTGGCGGCCAGGGGTTTGCGGCATTTTCATCAGCGAAGTTCGGACTTCGAGCAGTAGCCCAGGCGATGGCGCGCGAGCTCGGACCGAAGAACATTCATGTCGTGCATCTCCTGATCGACGCCGGCGTCGACAGCGAGGCGATTCACCAGCGCATGAAAGCAGCAAAAGGGATCGAGGCAAGCGAAATTCCCCAGGATAGCCTGACCAAGACGTCTTCCATTGCTGAGGCCTATTGGTTCACCCACCAGCAAAGCAGGGATGGCTGGACCCACGAGCTCGATCTCCGTCCGTCCGTGGAGAAGTGGTAACATGAACGCGACGCCAAACCTGACCCTGTGGGGCGTTGGGACAAGCCGCACCATTCGTCCACATTGGGCCATGCACGAACTGGGCTTGGTCTACGACGACAAAGCCGATCGGGCCGCGAACGGGCGAGACCAAGACCGCTGAATACACCAAGCTCAATCCGCGCCAGAAGATTCCGCTGCTTCAGGACGGCGACTTCTCCATCGGCGAGAGCGCCGCAATCGTTGCCTACCTGTCGCGAATGTACTCCACGACGGAACGCTCGCTGATTCCTGAAACCACCCGCGAGTATGCCGCGTGGCTGGAATGGTGTTTCTTTATCGTCGCGGAACTGGATTCAACCAGCCTTTACGTGATGCGCCGCCATCGCGGCCGACGCGCTCGGTCCGATCTACGGTATTGCGCCCGAGGTCGTTGCCCAGGCCGGCGAGTATTTCCGCCAGCAGTTGCGCCATGTCGAAGTCGCGCTCGCAGACGGCCGGCAATTCCTGATGGGCGACCGGTTTACCAGCGCTGACATCCTGCTCACGACCTGCCTTGAGTGGGCCATCGCCTATGGCGTCGGCATTTGCGACAACGCGCAGCCCTATCTCGAACGCATCAAGAAACGGGACGCCTATCAGCGAGCCGTCGCGGCGAATGTCCCGATGGCACCGATCACGCCGGTGCCGGCGAAGGTTTAGAAACCGACCGCCACTCGCGCGAGAGGGCTTCGAGGTTAGACCGCCACGCGCACGCTGCGCTCGGCGACCATCTTGTCGATGGCGCTATCGTCGTAACCCAGCTCCCGCAACACGTCGCGCGAGTGCTCGCCGACCCGGGAGCAGGCCCGCCGATCGCGGCCTCATTGATCTCAAAGCGGGCCGCCGGCTTCGGCTGCCGCACCCGCCCGACCTTCGGCTGATCGAACTCCGCGATGATACCGCGCGCGATCACCTGTTCGTTGTGGATGATCTCGCCTCGCCGCAGGATCGGCGCGCAAGGGACGTCAGCGGCGTCCAGGCGCTCCAGCCATTCGGCAGTGGTGTGCTGGCCGATATACTCCGCCATCTTGTTGATGCGCGCCGTGGCGTTGACCGAACGCGCCGATGGCGTCGCAAATCGAGGATCCTTGGCAAGCTCGGGATCGCCGGAGGCCCGGCAAAAGCCCTGCCATTCGGAATCCGAGATGGTACCAGCCGTGATGTAGCCGTCGCTGGTCTTGAACACGAGATCCGGTCGATCGTTAGGATCGGCGGCGGTGGTCTCGGCGCCCACCACCGTGTATTGCATCATGCCTTCCGGCCACAGGTACGAAATCATCGCATCCAGCATCGCGACCTGAATATGATCGCCCTGCCCGGTCTTCTCGCGGGCGTAGAGCGCCGCCGCCACCGCCTGTGCGGTGAACACGGCGGTGGTCTTGTCGCATACGATGGTGCGGATCATCTGCGGACGGTTCGTGACCGGCTGCGACTGGATATCGGCAAAGCCCGACAGGCGCCTGAATGATCGGATCGTAGACGCGCTTCTTCACATACGGGCCGGTGTCGCCGACGCCGCTGATCGAGACATAGATCAGGCGCGGATGGCGCTGGCGCAACTCATCGACGCCGAGACCGAGGCGCTCCATGGTGCCGGGCCGGAAATTCTGCACCAGGACATCCGCCTGCGCGACCAGCCTGGCGAGCACCTCGCGGCCGGCCGCGCTCTTGACGTCGATCGACAGTGAGCGCTTGCCGCGGTTCGAAGAGATAAAGAGCGCGGAGAACTCGCCATCCTTGTCGATCGTGGCGCGGCTGCGGCGGGTGATATCGCCGCCGATCGGCTCGATCTTCAGAACGTCGGCGCCCTGATCCGCCAGAAACATGGTCGCGAACGGGACCCGACACCACGCCTGTCAGATCCGAGGACACGAACACCGCTGAGTGGGCCAGGCATGGGCATTCTCCCTGAGTTTACTTCGTTGCTCGGGCCTGACTGAGTTTTCCGTCATGCAAGCCCGGAACATCGGCCTGCTCTGCAGGCCTCAGTTCCCGACCTTAGGCCGTTTTCGAAACCGGCTGTCTGGTCTGTTCGACGATCGACCCTCGACGTCACGAAGCTGGTCCTTGCCGAAGAACATTTCCTTTCCAACGAAGAAAGTCGGCGAGCCGAATGCTCCGCGGTTGACCGCGTCGGTGGTCCGATCGATCAACCCCTTCTTGACGTCATCCTGCTGCGCACGCGCAATCAACCGGTCGATATCGATGCCTGAGGAGATGAATGCGTTCCGGAAGGTTTCGAGGTCATCCATCTTCTTCGGCTCTTCCCACATATGATGATAGGCGGCGCGGAAATAGGGCTCGAACACGCCTTCGAACTGAGCGGCGACGGCGCCGCGCATCAGCATCAGCGTATTGACCGGAAAGAAGGGATTCTGAGCGGAATTTCGTGATGTTGTGGCGACGGATAAACCGTTGGGTCTCGAGCGCCTGGTATTCCGGCTTGTTCTTGATTCCGCGAAGCGAGTCGAACGGCGACATGTTGCCCGTCGCCTTGTAGATGCCGCCGAGCAGAACCGGGACGTACTCGAATTTCACGCCGGTACGCCGCTCGATCCCCGGAATGGCTACTTCCGCCAGATAAGCGTTCGGGCTGCCGAAATCGAACTGGAATTCAACCTTCAGGGGCATGTCAGCTCCTCCCGCGAGCGCATTGGATGATCAGGTTTGGTATTCAGCAGCCGAAACTACGACCATGACCGTCTTTACAGTTCTAAAAACGAACTGTCAATTATTTACGTAATTCTGCTGATTTCACCATATCCGTAGGGGATTGTTTGGAGCTGAGTACCTATCTAGAATGGGAAGTGAGCTGAGGTTCCCTGGACGATTCGAGCGAATACAGGGTGCCGGATGGATTGGAGAGCAGGAAATGCGATGGGATGCCCTTGAAGAAGAGCCGTGTTCGATGGCCCGCACGATCGGCGTGATCGGCGACCGTTGGACCCTACTTATCCTGCGCGAATGCTTTCTGCGCACGCGCCGCTTCGAAGGATTTCAGTCCGCGCTCGGGATCACTCGCCATTTGCTCGCGGAGCGGCTGAAGAAACTGGTCCGGCAAGGCGTGCTGCGCCGCATTCCCTATCAGGAGGCGCCCAAACGGCATGAATACATTCTCACCCAAAAAGGGCTCGATCTCTATCCAATCATGATGGCAATCGTGCACTGGGGTGACACGCACATGGTCGACACACGCGGGCGGCCGTTGCTGCATGAGCACCGCAAATGCGGCAAGAACTTCGATCCGGTCATGGTGTGCTCCGAATGCGGTGAGCCGCTTTCGGCCAAGGAGGTTCATACTCACCCTGGCCCCGGCGCGCGAAGCACCCCGGCAATACAGGCGCCGGAGAAACCCAAGGCAAAGGCGCGCCGCAGCGCTGCTTGAGGTGGCCGCTCACGCGGGTATCGCATCGAAGTTCTCGCTAAGCTTCAGCGCAAGCACTCCCGCCGGCACCAAATGGCGACACCAAGACGTCCGTCGCCCCACGAACAACTGAACGCCACCTCAGACCCAAATCACATCTTGATTTGGGTCCTTCCAGTAGAGACGTTCTACTTGTTCAGAGCGGTTTTTCAGCACAGCACGTTGATTGACATAGGCCTTGTCGGTGATTTCTCCTGCGGCCAATGATGGCGGATCTTTCAGCAGGGAGAACGAGTAGATCCTTTCGCTGCTTCCAACGGTTCCATTGTATTCCTTGAAACGATCCTTCAGAAATTGAACCACGAGGGGGTCGCAGGTCAAATCCGATGCTGACGTCTTCGAAATCCGCGCCGCCTCGGTAGGATTCAACCAGCAGAGCAGCGCGCACGATTCACAATTTTCTCCCGCAATGACGATGTCCAGCAATACGCCGCGCGTTGCCGCCAAAATCGCCGCGCGCATATTCCCAATCGAGACCCATGTGCCGTTCGCGAGTTTGAAGTTCTCGGAAATTCTGCCTGTAAAACGTAACCCAAGCTCCGGCTTCTGAGGATCCAGAAACGAGACGGTATCGCCGATGCGATAGAACCCTTCCTCATCGAAGGCCTTTTCCGTCAAATCCGGCCTTCCGAGATAACCTGGCGTAACGTTGGGTCCCTTGACCCTTGCCTCGTAAGTATCGGAAACAGGAATGAGTTTTAGCTGAAGACCCGGCGCGGGAAGACCGATCTCTCCCGGCTGGTCCGTCGCCCAATGGGTCGTACTGATTGTCGGGGCCGTTTCGGTGGTGCCGTAGCCCGACATGACCGGAATTCGCCGGCCGGTGATCGACGACGTCAGCCGATAGAGCTTTTCAAGCGTGCCCTGCGAGATTGCAGCCCCGGCATAGCTCAATCTGTCCATCCGCCTGAACACGCTGGCGCCAAGATCGAGGTCGTTCTCGATTGCGTCACATAGGAGATTATAGCCGGCAGGTACGTTGAACATGGCGGTGGGCGAAATCTCCTTGAGATTCGCGACCGTCTTGTGGAAGAGCTGAGGCAGCGGCCGGCCATCATCGATGTAGAGTGTACCGCCATTCTTGAGAATGCTGTGAAGGATGACGTTGCTGCCCATCGTATGGTGCCAGGGCAGCCACTCGACCTGCACCGGCGCGTCCGGAGGAGACACCAGCAGACTCCCCATTTGCAGGGAAGCTCGCCATCATGCGGTGGGTGTTGAGCACGCCTTTGGGCAAACCGGTCGAACCGGATGTGAAGAGAATCTTTGCGACGGCGTCGCAAGAAATTGCCCGTGAAGCATCCGCAAATCCTTCGTTATCCGTTCGGGATGTCAGTGCGCCGAAAGGCACGGTGTCCGGCGCCCCATCGACACTGATCCAGGTCGATGCTGCCAGTTCGGGAATAGAGCGTCCTGCGGAAAAGTCGCGCCCGCTCTGAACGAAAACAAAATTCGGGCGCAGCGCTTCCGCTATATCCTTGAGCCGAGCCAGGCCTCCGGGCATCAGCGTGTAGTTTGGCGATATAGGCGCGATTATTACGCCTATCGACATTGCGGCAAATGAGATCACCGCGTTCTCAATGGAGTTCCCTGAAAGTATCGCCAGCTTGTCAGCCGGCTTGGCGCCCATCTCGATCAGGCTTTGGCCGACCGCCTGAACCTGCGACCATGCTTCGCCATAGGTGATCTCGTCCCATTTCCCATTCGCATTGCGTTGCGCAAGAAAAATTCTATCGGGAACAGAATGCGCCCAGCTCGGAAGAAAATCCGTGATGCGCCAGTCACACTTCCCCAATTCAAGGGGCGAGCTCAACACGAGCGTGCCGTCGGTTCGACGCTCTATGGAAAGCTCCCTCGCCGCAAACGTCAGTGCCTTCGTCGACATCGAAAACGACCTCCTGAATTGCTGTGCTAGTCCGATGGGTGCCGCGAGACGAGATTCACCACTCCTGATGCCCATCGCTGCTGCGCCACCGCTTGAATAATGCGAGCCGTCAATCGGGCTGTTGGGCCAGACCGGTCGGCAGTTCGCCCCCGCTAACTGCCGCGCCCGTCGCTTCGCTCATGCGAGGTCACTCGGACTTGGCGTCCAGCACTTCCCCGAAGCCTTCCCAACTCGTGCCGCTCCATCGCTGCAACCGCATCTGCGTCCAGATCATGTTCTCGGTGTCGCTTGTATTGACCTTGATGCCGGGCAGCGCCGTCGGAACGACGAAATCCTTCAGGTTCTTGGACTGCGCCAGAATATTTTTGCGAGACAGGTCGTTGCCGCACTGCTTCAGAATCTGCTCGAGCAGGATGCCTTGCTGGTAGCCGGTCAGATAGCTGCCATTGGTGATATCGACACCCGGCAAATACTTGTCCAGAAATGACCGGTAGGCCTGCATGGCCGGGTCGTCTTTCCATGTCGGATCCAGAATATCCTTGTTGGTCGTGCCGACGATCGCGCCGACCGATTTGTCGAGACCGGCCGGTGCGAGCGTGCCTCCGACAGACCCGGATGGGAAATTGAGGATTACGGTCGCCTTCCAGCCGATTACCGGCGGCTTGCCGGATGGCCTGAGCTGCGAACTTCGGCGTGCCGGCGATCACAAGAGCGTCGGCACCGGAGCTCTTCAGGTTGACGACCTGTGAATCAACCGTCGGCTCGGTGACCTCATAGGAAGCGGTCACGACCTTTCGGTCGAAATCCTTTCCGAGAAACGCCTTGAAGGCGCTGACATAGTCTTTGCCGAGGTCGTCGTTCTGATAGAGGATTGCATACTTGGCGTTTGGCAGTGCCTTCGTCAGATACTTTGGCGTAGATTTTTCCTTCGGTGTCGTAGCTGACAAGACCTGTCGTGGTCAGCGGGTAATTGGCGACATCCGTGAACTTGGATGACCCGCTGATAATTGCGATGCTGGGCACCCCTTTCGACCGCAGGTATTTTGCCGTAGCCGAGATACCGGGAGTGCCGAGCTGGCCGAACATGAACGACACTTCGTCGCTCTCAACGAGTTTGCGGACGTGCTCCACGGCTTTGGGAGGGCTGTATGCGTCGTCATATGCGAGGTAGTTGATCTTGCGTCCGTTGATGCCGCCGCGGTCGTTGACCGACTGAATATAGGCCATAACTCCCTTGCCCACGAGACCGATCGATGACGCCGGTCCGCTGAAGGGAAAAACGCCGCCGATCTTGATCTCCGTCGCTGAAATTCCGGGCTCGTCAGCCGCGAATGCAGGCCCGCTCAAAAGTAAAGCCAGAGCCGCCACGGCCTTCCATTTCACCGACATTGCGCATCCTCCCATACGCGCACCCTTCCGAGGTGCGTCGCCTTTTGCAAGCCTACAGTTCTTTTTTAGAACTCGTCAAGCACTTTGAGTCCGCCGGCCGGCCAGCGACGCGCCTCACGGCACGGGGCGGAAAACTCCAAGTTCAACCATTACAGCGGATCTCTGCTCTGGCAGCCACGAACTCGTGGACAGCCAGCCGCGCTCGAAACGCTGATGCGAGCCTGGAGAGTGACGGGGCGTTGCTTCTTCTAGCCGACGCGTCCATTCCATTACCAAACTAACATTGACGAGTTGGAGACACATGAAGAAGCGCGAGCCGAGCGGCGAGAGCTAGAAGTGTCTCCTCCTGCAACAGGCCCCTACTCGGCAGCCATTGCTGTTCGCAATTCCGGTTCCGCCGTAGAATCCTCATGGATCTCATCTGCAGTCGGCTTGATCCGAAACCACGCGGCATAAAGCGCAGGAAGGAACAGCAGGATCAGACACCGTGCCGACCGCCGTGCCGCCGATCAGCGTGTAGGCCATCGATCCCCAGAAGACGGAATGCGTGAGGGGAATGAAGGCCAGCACGGCGGCAAGTGCGGTCAGGATCACGGGCCTCGTGCGTTGCACCGTGGCCTCGATGACCGCGTGATAGTCATCAAGGCCGGCAGCGCGGTTCTCCTTGATTTGTTCGGTCAGGATCAGCGTATTGCGCATCAGGATGCCCGCCAGTCCTATCAGGCCCAGAATGGCGTTGAATCCGAAGGGCTGGTTAAAGGCGAGCAGCATCGGCACGACGCCGACGAGGCCAAGCGGTGCCGTCAGCATGACCATCGCCATCGTCGAGAAGGATCGCACCTGCAGCATGGTGACGATCAGCATGGCGGCGATCATGGCCGGGAAAGACCGTCGCCAACGCGTCATTGGCCTTGGTTGCCTCCTCGATCGATCCGCCCAATTCGATGCGATAGCCGGCCGGAAGGGATGCGATCAGCGGCTGAAGGGCCGTCATGATCTCCTTAGAGACCTCTGGAGGCTGGGTCGCCTCGTTGATGTCCGAGCGGATCGTGACGACGGGTGTGCGATCGCGGCGCTTCATGATCGGCTCTTCCAGACGGATTTCCGAATGGCCGATCTGGTCGAGCGGAATCGGGCGGCCGTCCCGGCTCATCAGTGAGAAATCCGCCAGACGCGTCGGATCCAGCCGCTCGCCGCCGGCGCTGCGTGCCACGATGGGGACATTGCGGATGTCCTCGCGGACCTGCGTAACGGCGATGCCGGTGAGGAGGAACTGCAGCTGCCGGCCCACCTCCGCCGACGAGAGGCCGATGAGGTTCAGTCGATCCTGATCCGGGATGAAGCGGAGCACGGGTGTGCGATTACCCCAATCGCGGTTCGCTTGCCGCACATCGGGAACGCCACGCATGATATCGAGGGCTTTTTCAGAGATGGCGTACAATTGCGCGGGATCAGGCCCCATGACGCGAAACTCGACCGGGAACGGCGTGTAGGGTCCGAACACAAGCTGAGTGACGCGCACGTAGGCCTCAGGTGCAAGCCCATCTGACACCGCCTCGTCGGAGCCGGTGCTTCAAAGCCTCGCGCGCCTCCGCGTCCGGTGTAAGCACGACGATCTTGGCGAAGGCCGGATCAGGCAGTTCCGGCGCCATCGCGAAGAAGAAGCGGGGAGCGCCCTGACCGACATAGCTCGTGACGATCTTGGCCTCCGACTGGTGGTCCAGCCAGTGTTCGAGCTTCTCGACTGTGGCGGTCGTCGTCTCAATGCTGGTGCCTTCCGGCAGACGAACCTCCACCAGCACTTCGGGGCGGTCGGACGTCGGGAAGAACTGCTGTTTGATGGCGCCCATGCCGACGCCGGAAAGCGCGAAAGCGATAGCGACGATGCCGCAGGTTACGAACTTGTGGCGCACGGCGAAGGTGATGAGCCCTCGCAGGCGCCGATAGTTCGGTGTGCCGTAGATCGCGTGGTGACCGCCTTCGATCGGTTTGATCGCCGGCAGCATCTTGACGCCAAGATAGGGCGTGAAGACCACCGCGACGATCCAGGAGACGATGAGGGCGAACCCCACGACCCAGAAGATGTTGCCGGCGTATTCGCCGGCCGTCGAGCGCGCGAAGCCGACCGGCAGGAATCCGGCGACCGTCACGAGTGTACCGGACAGCATCGGCGCCGCAGTGTGGCTCCACGCATAGGCCGCCGCCTTGATGCGGTCCATGCCCTCTTCCATTTTCACCACCATCACCTCGATGGCGATGATGGCGTCGTCCACGAGAAGACCAAGCGCCAGGATGAGGGCGCCGAGCGTGATGCGGTCGAAGAACCGGCCGGTTTCCAGCATGATGAGGAACACGACGGCAAGCGTCAGAGGGACGGCAGCCGCCACGACGATGCCGACGCGCCAGCCGAGGCTGAGCAGGCTCACCAGCAGCACCACGCCGAGCGCCATCGCGAACTTCATCATGAATTCGTCAACCGCCGAGGTGATGTTGACGGCCTGGTCGCTGACCTTGGCGAGAGTCATCCCGAGTGGCAGCGTCCGTGCGATAGCTGCGGACCTCTCCTCCAGCGCCTTGCCGAGCGCGAGGCCATCCCAGCCCTCCTGCATAACCGCCGCGAGCATGATGGTGGGCTCACCCTGGTGTCGGATGAGGTAGGTGGGAGGATCCTCGTAGCCGCGGCGGACCTCGGCGATGTCGGAGAGCTTCAGCGTCCGCCCCGCAGCGACGATCGGCGTGTCGGCGATCGCCTGGACGCTGTCATAAGCGCCGTCGACCCGGATGAAGACCTGCGGCCCCTTGGTGTCGATCGAGCCTGCCGGTGTGACGGTGTTCTGCCGCTGCAAGGCGGCAACGATATCCTGTGCCGACACGCCGAGGGTTGCCAGTTTGGCGTAGGAAAACTCGATGAATATCTGTTCGGGACGTTCACCGAGGATGTTGATCTTCTTGACGCCGGGCACGTGCAGGAGGTCCTGGCGAATGGTCTCGGCTTGCCTGGCGAGTTCCCGCATCGGCATGCCCTTCGCCTTGAGGGCATAAAGGGCGAAGCTCACGTCCGAATATTCGTCGTTGACGAAGGGGCCGAGCACACCAGACGGCAGCTTGCGCGCTTCATCCCCGAGCTTCTTGCGGGCCTGGTAGAACTCCTCCTGCACGCTAGATGGCGGTGTGCTGTCCTTCAGCGTAACCGTCATGTACGCATAACCTGGCCGTGTGGTCGTCTCCACCCGGTCGTACCAGGTCAGCTCCTGAAGCCGCTTCTCCAACGGTTCGGCGACCTGGTCCTGCATCTCGCGCGCCGTCGCGCCCGGCCATACCGTCGTGACCGTCAGGGTCTTGATGGTGAAGGAGGGATCCTCCGCCCGCCCGAGCATGAGGAAGGCGTAGGCGCCTGCGGCCGCCAGCAGGAGGATGAAGAACAGGGTTACGGCCCGTTCGCGAACGGCGATCGCGGAAAGATTGAAATTCAGCATTTGGCGACTCCTATTCCTCGACGTTCGTCCTGACGTTCGCCGTCCTGCGGCAGGTGGGCGCCGAGTGAACCGCGCTGACCTAAAGAACGCGGGCCTCTGACTGCGCTTCTGCTAGCTTACAATTGGTTCGGCGACAGCTTCTTTGAGGCCAGCTGCCGCTTGGGCGGCAAGCCCACGGGCCGCTGCTTGTGAATCTTGAAATTCCTCGAGTGCATAGACTCTGCCCCACCGCAGGGTGAACACGTGGAGACCACGGTTGACGTACGACGCGTCGCCGTTGAGCAGCGTTGCGGTGCCGTCCCACTGAGCAAACACGGTGGTATGCCACGGCCAGCCCTTCACCCAGATGTTGTTGACCGTGAGATGGAGAGTGGGCAGGACGCGGCCGAGGCGCTCAAACCAGCGGCGCAGGGCTTCTTTGTCGTGGCGCTCACCACCAAGCGCGTGGGCGCCGGAAACGCGGTGATGGACATGCGGCGCGACTGCTTTCACCGCCTCATCCCAGCGATGGTTGTTGACGTGGTCGAAGGTCTTTCGGATTTCGTTTCTTGACAATGTAACCGTATAGCATTGTTGGTCTCCAACGGTGATCGCGGAAAGATTGAAGCTCATCAGTTGCCCCTGCTTTCAGACGCAGTCCTGACGCGAGCGCCCTCCTGCAGGAGATGAGCGCCGAGAGAAACAATCGGATCACCAGAACTCAATCCAGAGATCACCGCGCTTTCGCCGCTCAGCCGAACAAGTTTGATGGTCCGAAAGCGGACGGTTGATGTGGCGCTGTCCAGGACCCACACACCCGTCTTCCGGCCGTCGTCGAGCACGGCTCCCAGCGGCACCTGAACTTCCGGCTGGCTCGCCTGGCTTGCCAGTCGAATGGTCACCGTCGCGCCAAGAGGGGCTGCCGCAGCCTCACCGTCGAGCACATACCGGGCCTCATAGGTGCGGGTCTGAGCATCGGCGGCGTCCGACAACTGCCGCAGATGCGCCGCATCGCGCCGCCCGTCGGCCCCATACACGCTGGCCTCGGCCACGGAGCCGATCGCTGGCCGGATTGTTTCGGGAAGCGCAACCACCGCTTCGCGGGGGCCGGCCTTCGCGATCCGAACGACTGTCTGGCCGGCGGAGACGACCTGCCCGGGCTCGCCAAGCGTTTCGACCACCGTTCCGTCCGCGTCCGCTACCAGGATCGAGTAGGTCGCCTCATTCTCGGAGACCCGCGCATCAGCTTCAGCGGTGGCGAGTTGCGCCTCGGCGGTATCCAACGCGGCCTTCGCTTGCTCGTAGCGCTGTCGGGAAGCCCATCCGTTGCTCACCAACCTGGCGTATCGCTGTTCATCCGCTTCGGTCTGAACGAAAGATGCGCGCGCTGCGGCAACGGCGTTGCGCTTCGCCGTGACCGCAAGGCGAAGGTCGGTTTCGTCGATCCGCATCAGCGGTTGACCGGCTTTGACCTGCTGACCGGCATTCACAAGCCGTTCCACGATCTTGCCGGCAACGCGAAAACCGAGGTTGCTCTGCACCCTCGCCCCTATGATGCCCGTGAAGCCGCGTTCGGATCCGGTCACCCGCGCTGCCGTCACCAATCTGACGATCGGTGGTTCCTGCCTCGGGTCGCTCACGGCAGAGGCTGCCTGCGTGCGGATGGAAAGCGTAACGAATCCGGCCGCCCCGAACACCGCGATCAGGATGCTTCCCAGCACGATAATGGGTCTCTTTTTCATGGCACAGCCTCACTCAAATAGATTGCATTCGAACTCTATATCTGATATAGATTTCGAATGCAATCTAAAAATGGAGATTTACAATGCGCGTGAGTCGCATTCAGGCCGCGGAAAACCGCGAAACTGTAATCAATGTCGCAAGTCGCCTTTTTCGGGAGTGCGGCTTTGATGGCATCGGCCTTAAGGATCTGATGAAGGGTGCCGGGCTCACCCAAGGCGCCTTTACAAGCAGTTCGCGTCAAAGGAGGACTTGGCGGCGCAGGCGTCCAGGCGGGCATTGGAGAGCGCCACCCTCCGATGGTCGGCCGCGACCGCGGCGAAACCTAAGGATCCACTCGGCGCAGTGGTCGCGTTCTACCTCAGCGCCGACCATCGCGATGAAAAGATGGACGGCTGCCCGATCGTGGCGCTCGGCTCAGATGCCGCCAGACAGGGCAGCGACGTGAAAGCGTCATTCGAAACCGGGATCAAAGACCATCTCGAAATCCTCAGCCGATTGATTGCCGAAACCAACGGCGAGAAGCCCAAAGGCAAAGCGATGGCCATTCTCTCGACGATGGTCGGTGCGCTGATGCTATCGCGCGTCGTCAACGACCCCGATCTGGCTCAGGCCCTTCTGAAGGCGGCGGCCAAACAAGTTCGCGAAGCCGCTGCCGCTTGATAGCTAGTTAATTTTACAAATTCATGGAGGACAAGAAATGCGCAAATCCGGGATCCATAATTTTCCAGCAATCGATCGTGTCGTTTATGGCAAAGCTGCGGCTGACTCTTTGAAAGATGAGGCGGTGCGACTGGATGCTAAACGCGTCTTCCTCATCGTCAGTCGAACCTTGAACACCAAGACCGATGAGATCGAGAAGATTCGTCGTGCTCTTGGCGACAAACATGTGGCGACCTTTGATGGAATTGCGCAGCATACGACGCGCAAGCAAGCTGCCGAGGTGGCCCGTCAAGCTAATGACGCAGAAGCTGATCTAATCGTGGCTGTTGGGGGAGGTTCTGCTATCGATCTCGCTAAGATAGTCATCATGGCGATGGAACATGATATCCGCGATGAAGCCGGTTTCGATCCATTTCCCATGGGCCCGGGCGTAAACTTCTCTCCGTTCCTTTCGCCCACAGTCCGACAGATCGCGGTACCATCGACTCTAAATGGTGGCGAATACAATGCAGCAGCGCTCGTTACGGATGAGCGCCATAAGTTGAAGCAGATCTTCTTCCATCCCCAAATGATGCCACTGGCGATTATCCTCGACCCTGCCCTCACCCTTCAAACGCCGTCAAAACTTTGGATGGGATCGGGAACACGCTCAATGGATCACGGTATCGAAGCGTTATGCTCGCCTGCCGGCACCCCGTTAGCTGACGAAGTCGTCTTGGCGGGCATCCGCATTCTGCGTGAGGGAATGCTCCAGACTTTGCAGCAACCTGATGATCTGGAGGCTCGTCGACTATCTCAATACGGCTCATGGCTCGCGGCTTACGGCCTACAGGCACGCGTCCCGATGGGAGCAAGCCACGGCATTGGCCATGTGCTTGGAGGCACCTTCGACGTTCCCCATTACTATTGCACACCTGTCATCATGCCGAGCCTTCTCCGCTACAACAAACCATTCACCGAGGATGCGCAGAAGCGTTTGGCGACGGCTCTTGGCGCCCCGGGTGGCGACGCCGCAGACGCCTTTGCAGCATTCACCAACAGACTTGGACTACCTGGCCGCCTCGCTGATGTCGGCATCGGTGAAGACAAATTCGATCAGATCAGCAAGATCGCAATCAATCATCGCTTCGTACAGGCCAATCCGCGGCCTTTCAAAAACGAAGCCGACATCATCGATCTGTTGCGAATGGCCGCTTAGCCATGCCGACCACCTCCGCTTCTTCTGCTTCTTCCGGACAACGAAGCGCCGATCTTTTAGAACACCGGCGGGAGAACTCTCAAGCCACTAACCGGATCCGTGAGCGGACGGTTCGCGCCAACAGGCTCGATTTCCCGATCCTCGAAGCGGGAGCGGCCGCCTGGTGCTGTGCTTGCATGGCTTTCCCGATCATGCACAGAGTTGGGCCCACTTCCTCGATCGTCTTGCGCAGGAGGGATATTGGGCCGTCGCGCCAGCGTTGCGAGGATATTGGGCCGGTGGCGCCGCACCCGACGGATCCTATCGCGCCTTGGCGACCGGGCAGGACGTATTGGCGCTCATTGAAGCGCTAGGAGCCGAACAGGCGGATCTCATCGGCCATGACTTTGGAGCACGTGCAGCCTACGCCGCGGCAAGCCTCGATGCGGCCCGCATCCGCAAGCTTGTCGGGCTGGCGGTCCCCTATGGAAAGGGCCTGCCAACAGCCTTCGTCGCCGACGGCGATCAGCAACGACGAAGCTGGTATATGTTCTTCTTCCACACCCGTCTGGCCGAGGCAGCCGTTCAGCTCAACGACTTTGCATTCCTCGACCGGCTCTGGAGAGAATGGTCGCCGGGGTACGTGCTGCCGCCGGCCAACCGTTCTGCGCTCAATGAGACATTTGGCCAACCCGGAGTCCTAACCCAGACCCTGGCCTATTACCGGCAGTTGTTCACGCCGCCTTCTGACGCGGCAGCCCAAGCCCTTGAAGTCCGCGCGAGCGGTCCAATTTGCAGTCCCCTCGCTCTATCTCCATGGGACGGAGGACGGTTGCATGTCCTCCCAGCTTAGCGAAGGCATGGAGGCAATGTTCAAGAATGGGCTCGAGCGCGTGGTGATGCCCGGCGTCGGACATTTCCTACATCTCGAGCAACCCGATGCGGTGTTGAGCCGCGTCTTGCGCTTCCTGAATGCTGACCGCTCCTGAGAGCTATCGCCTGCGCGCCTGTCTGGCGCGAACCGGCTTCGGTAAAAAATCCAGCCACGCCGTAAAGGAACAATTCGATGTCGAAACGGAATCCGATTCTGGTTACTGGAGCTGGCGGCGAAGTCGGCTCGGTAAGCAAAACGATTATCAATATGCTGCTTGATAAGCAACATTCAGTACGCGCCTTTGTGAGGCGGGACGACGAGCGGGCGGAAGCGCTTCGACGGGCCGGAGCCGAGGTATTCGTTGGGGATCTCCTTAACGTTGCCGACGTTGCGGCCGCCCTGAAAGGTTGTCGGCGGGTCTACTTCAGCATGAGTTTGAACCCGTACTATGCTGACGCAAGCATCCTGATGACGGCCGCGGCACGCGCCTAGGGGCGGCATCGATGTCTTCGTGAACATTTCGGAATTCGAGCAATCCTTTATGACGTTCGATAGAATGACCGCCGCGCGCGATCCACGAGATCGCTTGGCTCGGAGGGCTTGTCGCCGAGTGGTCGCCGCAACAGAGGGCCCATTGGGTGTCCAGGAGGCACTAAAGTGGTCGGGCCTGCCGGTCGTCAACATCCGCGCAACCATGTTCGTCGAGAACCCGATCCTTTCCTGGTTTCCACTAAATCAGCTGCTTGGAGCAAGCGAACTCCACCTGCCCTTTGGCACGCAAAGATCGCACCGATCGCTGCATACGATGTCGCGGAGATCTGCACGAAGATCCTGATCGACCCCTCGGCGCATATATCCATGTCATATGCACTGACCGGACCGGAGTTGAAGGACATGCATGGATTTGCAGAGGATTACGGCGCCGCGTTGGGACGACGTGTCTCGTATGTACCCCAAGACCTGGATGTCTGGATCGAGACGTACATCAATAGTGCACTTGCGTCACGCAATCCGCATATTGCAGAGCACTTGAGAACCATCACCCGCCTGGTTGCAGGAGGACGTTATGATGTAGTCAACGGTGAGCTTGAAAGATTACTTGGACGTGCTCCCAAGGTCGTCCGATGGGCCCTCGAACAGTCTCCGCGTATTCGCAAAGCATTGCAGACAGCGTGATCATAGCACAGTTCCTCAGCCGCAAAGCCGGCTCTGCACCGACCGGGACAACGGCTTAGGATATCTGCACCTAAGGATCTCAATTTGCCTCGGCGGCGCGAGCCACTCGCGGCGGGATCGTATCGAGTTAGACGGTCATTTCCACCCATGAGAGGCGCAACGTTAGACGCGGCCCCTGTCCGAAAGGGTCTGGCGGTGCCTGTCCGGTAGATTAGGCCTTGCTACAACGCGATCTTCTTTGGCTTTCGCCGTCTGCAACGCGAGGGCATTCTAATGGTCAGAATGGCCCGCATCATCGAACATGTTGCAATCTAGTAGTCTTCACCGGTCCTGCTGCTAAGCAGCGGCCGTGAATGCAGCGGCATTCCCGGGCGCATCACCTGATCTGGGGATGCCGGCGTGTCGCCGCCGCAGGCAAGAAACCGCGGAATACTTGGAAGAACTGGGCCACGCAGATTACGGACGGCCACTTCATGTACAAAGAGGCCCCGCACGCCACCAGAGCGCGATCCTGAGGTTCCTGGCACCTCCTGCCGGCTAGATTTCAACCCACCGCCATCAGTGACGACGGCTCAAGATCGGCGATCCGGGGATAGCCGTCGACGGCCATCAGCAGATCCGCTTCGGCCAGAATGCATCGCAATACATGAACGATACCCTCCACGCCGTCGAGCGCGAGTCCATAAGCATACGGCCGGCCGATGCCAACGGCCGTCGCGCCGAGCGCCAACGCCTTAATGACTTCCGTTCCTGAGCGTATCCCGGAATCAAACAGAACGGGGGTATTGCCGGAGGCTTTGACGATGCCGGGCAGCAGATCCACCGCCGCAATTCCGCCGTTGGCCTGGCGGCCGCCATGGTTTGAACAGTAGATGCCATCAACGCCAACATCGATCGCGCGCCGGGCGTCGTCGGGATGGCAAATTCCCTTCATTATCAGCGGTAATTTTGTCAGCGAGCGCAACCACGGAAGATCATCCCAATTCAGAGGATTTCCGAAAATCTTCCCCCACTGCATAATGGCTGCTGACAAATCCTTCTCGGGCGGCTCTGCCAGGCTGCCGCGAAATACAGCAGTCTGAGAAATAGTTGGCGAGAGCATGCCCGCGGAGCATAGGGAAGTTGGATTGATTGAGATCCCGCGGGCGCCATCCGGTCACCCACGTATCCAGAGTCACAACGATTCCCTTGAAGCCGGCCGCCTCTGCCCGGCGGACCAAGCTCTCGGCAAGCGCACGATCAGTAGGCGTATATAGCTGAAAGAAGCCCGGCGTATCACCAAACTCAGAAGCAACCTCTTCGAGCGGATTGTTGCTCAAGGTCGATGCCACCATGGGCACGCCAAGCTTCCGCGCAGCCCTTGCCGTTGCGATATCGCCGCGTCCATCCTGCGCGCACAAACCAATGACGCCGATCGGACTCATGAATATCGGTGTTGGAAGCCGCATTCCGAATAAATCAATCGACATATCCCGCTTGGCAGCGCCAACGAACATTCGCGGGATCAGCCCCCAGCGTTCAAATGCGGATACATTGATGTTTTGCGTGTGCTCGTTCCCGCAGCCACCCGCCACATACGAAACCAGCCCCGGCGGCATTGCCGCGTGAGCCCGTGCCTCGAGTTCACGAAAATCGACCGGAAGCTTCGGCAACCGCCCGTTCAGGCCTGCACGATAGATTTCCATCTGATAGTCGCCATAGTGAAGCACGTCATCCTCCCACCCGCATTATCCCGGGGCATAGCGTAGTTCTGCCTACCGCTCATGAGCAGCATTGCTAACGTGCACCGGCTTCCCGAGCGCGACGCGCCTCATACGACTTCGCATGCGCACACGCCGTACTAAGGAGGATTGGGACGTCACTTACTGCGGCCCGACTAAGCAGATCACCGAGGATATGGTCGCCCTCAATCGGCCCTCCCCGCTCGATATCGCGGAGCATGGAGGCCATCAGCGGAGAACCCGGTGTTGTGAGTATGGAACGCACGCGATCTAAGATATGCCGAACGCGGTTCAAATCCCTGCTTGGCCGCGATCGCGCTGCACTCGCCAAGCAACTTCGTCAACACACTCGATGCGCCGGCAGCTACGACGTCCCCGGTCGACGCGCGCATCAAGCAGGTCGAGCCGGCGATGGTAGCAATGAACACCCACTTTTCCCACATGCCTTGCAGAATGTTCTCGCTGAGTTCGGCAACAAAATTGGCGCCAGACAAGGCACTGACGATCTCGTCGCGACGTTCGGATCGCGCTCCGTTCTGTTCTCCAAAACTCAGCGTATTCAAATCCGACAGATGTACAATCTCACCCTCGGCGGAAAGCGCCGCCGAGATGGCGCATTGACCGCCGAACACCCTTTTTTCGCCGAACCGCGCGTTCAGCACATCTAGATGACGCAAGCCGTTCAAAAGAGGGATAATGACGGTCTTTTCATGTACTGCCGGCGCGAAGGATTCAATGGCGCCGTCAAGATCGTAAGCCTTGCAGCTCACAATTATAAGATCATACGAACCATTCAGTTGCTCGGACGTGACAGTCGGGGGCGACGGCAGATGAAGATCGCCGGCTTTACTCTTCACAACGAGGCCACTTTTCGCAAGAGCTACCGCGCGCTTCGGCCGCACCAGGAACGTGACATCACGTCCCGCAGCCAGAAGTCTCGCGCCAAAGTATCCGCCCATAGCTCCGGCGCCGATTACGAGTATCCGCAAGATTCATCTCCTCTATAACGTGAAAGATCGCAGCTCTGCGCTGAAGGTGTTATCCGGCCGTAGTGGCGCCAGAGCGCGCACGATTACACCTCCGACGACCGTCGTTATTCCCAACACGCATCGTCAGTCCGCAGCGGCGTTGATGAGCTTTCCAAACCGAACCCAGCTTTTCCCGTCAAAACTCTGAAGTTGAAGTGAAGTCCAGGCCTGGTGATTGTCAGCGCCGGTATTGATCACGATGCCTGGAATCGCCATCGACGGCGAATAGTTCCTCAGGTTGAGCGCTTGCTTTATAATGTTACCGCGAGTTAGATCATCGCCGCATTGCTGAAGTATCTTCTCGAGTATTTCGCCCTGAGAGAAGCCAGCAACGTAGATCCCATCCGCAAGATCTCCGGCAGGAATATACTTGGCGAGAAACGCACGATAGTTTTCGACTGCAGTGATCGTTCTTCCATGTCGGATCCATGGGATCCTTCAAGAACGCGCTTGATACCACGCCTTTCGCGTTGTCGAGCCCTGCCGCCGTAAGAGTACCCGCAACCGAAGTTGTCGAACTGATAATGACCGTCAGAGGATTCCAGCCAATTTCGCGGATTTTGCGGATGCCCTGCGCCGTGAATTTCGGCGACCCGGCAATGAAAATCGCTTCTGCTCCCGAGCTCTTGAGAGACACGACCTGAGAATCCACGGTTGGATCAGTCGCCTCGTAGGACTTTGCCACGACCAATTTGCCGAAATCGTCCTTCATGTATGAGCGGAATGCCCCAACAAAATCCTTTCCCAGATCGTCGTTCTGATAGAGAATGGCGATACGTGAGCCTGGCATCTTTTCAGATATGAATTTCGCATAGACTTTGCCCTCCGTATCGTAGCTGGCCAATCCTGTCGTGGTGTAAGGATACTCGACATGATTAGTGAATTTGGTTGCACCCGAAAGAACAAACAGGTGCGGCACCTTTTTGTTATTGGCGTATTTGATGTTCGCCGAGATGCTTGCAGTCCCGAGCGGACTGAACAGAAATGCGACCTCCTCATTCTCCACCAGCTTGCGCGTCTGTTCGACGGATTTGCTCGGGGAATACGCATCGTCGAGTGCAATTAACTTGATCTTGCGTCCGTTAACGCCTCCCTTGTCATTGATAAACTCAGCGTAGGCTAATAGCGCCTTTCCTACATTGCCCAGCGCCGAAGCAGGACCACTGAAAGGAAACGTCGATCCGACCCTGATCTCCGTTGCGGTAACTCCGACTGGATCTTCGGCTCGCGCCCCTTGTGCAAACAACACTGGCGCAACTCCCAGTATCAGCGCCGCGATAACCAATCTCTTCTGCAACATCGTCGCTCTCTCCTCGAATGAGACGCTCCTGGCGTCAGACGGCGTTTCCGCTTTTTGGCCCCCGCATCTTGGACGGCGGGGCTGAGCCTCACTTAGTATCGGCCTCGGTTCGTCGTGATCCTCTTACCTTCGACTTCCTTCGCTCAGTATCTTCGTCCGTGCACGCGCGCGACAGTCGCGGTGCAACCCATGCCCGACGGAAATCGTGACTACGCCCCAATTTACGAACGAGCGGCGGTCACAAACGGACCGCCGTCGATCACGCTCAATCCCTTAGCGCGACCCCTTTGCATCAAGTGCGCGACGATAAGCCTCGAAGGACTCGCGCCCAAAGGAGGCTTTATCGCCAAAGCCCTTTGCAACCTCGCTCTGCATCTGGCGCGTCATCCGGCGTAGAACCCCCTGCCGACAGCAGCCGCAGGCTCTTCCCGAACGTTGCCGCCGCGAGTTGCGCTTCTGGCCGGTACATCAGTTGAGCAGATCCGGCTGGTCCTTGACGATCTTCGAATAGAGAGTCTGAAACTGAAACCACCCCGTCGTCGGCGCGCCGAGAATATTGAATGCCTGTCGCACGGCCCCTTCGTCGATGATCTTGAGAGGTTGACCTGTTCCCGCAGCCGCCGCCTCAGCAAGCAACTGCACTTGGCATGAACGCTCCATCGTGATGAACCACCAGACGGCTTCATCGACGGTCTGCCCGACGGTCAGAAGCCCGTGGTTCTGGAGAATAGCCGCCTTGTGGGGACCGAGCGCCTTGGCGATTCGCTGACCTTCGTCCAGCTCGGCTGCGACTCCGCCGTAGTCCTCGTAGAGAGCGTGGTCGTTGTAAAAGGCGCAAGCGTCTTGCGTGATCGGGTCCAGCTTCCGGCCCAATGTCGCGAACGCGCGGCCGTACGTGGAGTGCGAATGCGCCGCACCCGACAGGATCGGGACGGGCCGCATGAACGCTCGCATGAATCGCGAAAGCAGCAGCGTTGACGGGGTGATTGCCTTCGACAACCTCGCCTTTGTGGTTGACCACGGATGAGATCCGACGCCTTGATCAGGCCAAAGCTCATGCCGAAGCCGTTCACCCAGAAGGTATCGGTGAACTCCGGATCGCGCGCGGTGATGTGACCGGCGACCCCCTCGTCGAATCCGAACCTTGCGAAAAGCCTGAATCCGGCAGCGAGCCGTTCTTTCCTGTGCTGCCTCTCTTCGGCCAGCGTCTTGAAGACCGGTGGCTGCGGCAGGCCCACATTCATCTTCGTTGCGGCCTCGGTATGTTGATCTTGTGGGTGGGGTGCATTCATCGTTAGGTCCTGGTCTGGTTTCTGCGGTTCAGTCCTCGGAATGACGCCGGGACTTTGTTCGGCGCAAGCTCCGGGACACTCTAAATTCCGCTATGGATGCTTCGCTGCTCCAACTAGACTGCTCCGCAGGCACCACAAGGACAATTGAAATCGATTATGGATTCTTGAACTGGGCTCATCTCAAATGTCGAATGCACAACTCTCCCTTCCCCCGTTGGCAAGCCTCCGGGCATTCGAGGCTGTCGCACGCTCCGGCAGTGTCAAGCTTGCTTCCGAAAGCCTGAACCTCACGCCCTCGGCGATCAGTCATCAAATTCGAACGCTTGAGGCTCATTTTGGCGTCCAGCTCGTTCAACGCAGCGGCCGCGGCATCGCACTTACCGAAAGCGGAGCGATCTACGCCACTGCAGTGCTGAACGCATTCAGCGAATTGTTTCGGGCCGGCGACCTCTTGGATGATAGGAAGCGAGGACGGATTGTCCGCGTCAGCGTGACCCCGACCTTCGCAATGCTCGCAGCGCTTCCCCATCTCGAAAAATTCAGAGTCGATAATCCGGGACTCGATCTGAGGCTCGAAGCAAATAACTCGCCGGTCGATTTCGAAAGGGACAACGTCAATGCCGCGGTTCAGCTCGGCGAGCCTCCCTTCAACGGTCTGGCCTTTCATCGACTGTTCAAGTCGCGCGTCGCGCCGTGCGCCGAGCAGAAGCTGTTGGAACGATTTGAGCCCATCCGGCGCTCGCATGACCTGGCGAAAATGCCGCTGATCAAATTCAATACGGCGCCGGATAGCTGGCAAAGATGGTTTAGCGAAATGGAGCCGGAACTCGCGTCAGGGAGCCGGATCTAATCAGCGACAGTCTGCTGACCGGAATACAAATGGCTAGGTCCGGCATGGGCGTGATACTTGCACCGTTCCCACTCGCATCGCCAATGGTCACCAGCGGCGCCCTGAGCGTGGTGAAGCTGTGGGGCTCCTTGCAGATAGGACTACGAGACTTTTACTTTACCTATCGGAAGGTGGACGCATCTTCCGAGAAGATAAAGGCAGTTCACAAATGGCTGAAGGTCATAGCCAGAGACCTGGAGGCGGAGGCCGCAACGTTGGGAATTTGAGGCTTCGTGTCCATAATTGGCTCCAGGTGCAGGCCAATGCTGTCACCTTAATTTCTCCGGTACCGGAGCTGGATCATCGGGAATGTGTCGTAGCGAGCTCCAACTCCAGCCAAGATCATCGGGTCGCGCGTCGCTGTCGCGCCGTCAGCTCGGATAGTTCGTTTTCGTCTTCCACCTCGAACAAGGACAAGCCAGATCCTCCTCAGGTTCAACGACCGGGCCATGCGCTACGACCCTGCCCTGCTCAAGCAGCCCCTGGAGATATCCGCCATGAGCCTTCAGCAACCTTCCGCTTCATCTGCGGACATTGTCTTGAGAAAGTCCTTGCGTGGCGTGATGAATTTGCAGAAGAAATAGGCCATTTCTGTCTCCTATGAACGTGACATGCTGTGTAGGCGATTGACGTAATGCCGTTATCGACAAGATAGCAGACCAGAACCGGCTTCTGCGATTTGGCGCTTGGCGCTGACGGCTCGACGGTTTCATCACGATCAGCGCTGCAGTAGGTCCGACTGCCGACATCCCTGACAAGGTGGTTTTCTGCCCATAAAAACTCAAGCAGATGCCGGGCTCTTAGGGTTTTCGTTTCTCAGTTCTCGCCGCAGTATCTTGCCGACATTGCTCTTCGGGAGTTCAGACCTGAACTCGACGTGTTTCGGCACTTTGTACGGCGTCAATTGCGTCCCGGCGAAACTGATAATGTCTTGGGCTGTTAGATGCGGATCGACGCGGACCACGAATATCTTGACAGCTTCGGTGGATTTCGCGTCGGGGATGCCGATCGCGGCGCATTCCAGGACTCCCGGATGGCTGGCGATCACCTCTTCGACCTCGTTTGGATAGACGTTGAAGCCGGAGACAATGATCATGTCCTTCTTGCGATCCACGATCTTGGTAAAGCCGTCCGGCGACATCACGCCTATATCACCCGTCCGGAAGAAACCGTCGCTTGTCATCACCAGGGCAGTTTCGTCAGGCCTGTTCCAGTAACCGGCCATCACCTGCGGCCCCTTGCCGCAAATCTCGCCGGCTTCGCCGATCGGGACTTCCTTGCCATCGTCATCACGGATCGAAATGTAGGTTGATGGAAGAGGCAATCCGATTGTCCCGGAGAACTCCGTAAGATTTGGCGGTGTCGACGTCAAGGTCGGGGCTGTTTCAGACAGGCCATAGCCTTCGGAAAGGACACATCCAGTTGCGGCGAGCCATTTATCTGCAACGGTCTTTCGGGTCGACATCCCGCCACCGATCGCAATCTTCAATTCCGAAAAATCCACCTTCTTGAAGTCGGGATGGTGCAGCAGACCATTGAACAACGTGTTGACGGCCGGGAAGCTATGGACCTTGTGCTTTCGAAGCTCCTTGATGAATCCTGGAATGTCCCGCGGATTTACGATCAGAAGGTTGGTGCCGCCCACTCGCACAGAAAACAGGAAACAGGCCGTGAGCGCAAAGATGTGATAGAGTGGTAGCGCGCAGACGGTCAGGAAGGGCTCGAACCAGTGGCGGCTTGCGCAAGGCCGGATTAGACCACGCTTCAATTTGAAGCACATTCGCCACCATATTGCGGTGGAGCAACGTTGCACCTTTCGAGACGCCCGTTGTGCCGCCCGTGTATTGGAGAAACGCGACATCGTTCGGGCCGATGTTCGGCTTCTCCAGCGTCAACTTCCGACCGGCAGACAGCGCATCCTTGAACGAGATGGCACCCGGTAGCGAATACGCAGGGACCATTTTCCTGATCTTGCGCACCATAAAATTGACGACTACGCCCTTGAGACCAAGCAGATCTCCGATCGTGCCGACGATAATGTGCTTGATACTCGTCCGCGGCAGCACCTTTTCCAGAGTCGTCGCAAAATTCTCCAAAATGACTATGGCTTCAGCGCCGGAATCCTGAGCTGATGCTCCAGCTCCCGCGGAGTGTAAAGAGGATTGACGTTCACTATCGTATAACCCGCACGCAAACCGGCAGTTAACGCGACAGGATTTTGCAGAACGTTTGGCATCATGACCGCAACGCGGGCTCCTTCGCGAGCCCCCTGCTTTGCAGGTAAGCGCCAATGGCGGCTGACATCTCGTCAAGTTCGCCATAGGTGATCGCCTTGTCCATACAGATAGCCGCTTTGCGATCGACAAACGTCGTAAAGCTTTCTTCGAATAGTTCGATCAGCGAAGAATACTGGTGGACATCGACATCGGCCGGCACCCCATCCGGATACTGCTGTAGCCAAAAACGGTTCACGATATTTCCCCTGCAGAAAAGCCGCTTTTGCGGTCTTGTTCGATTTACTCTCCTTGCCTGGGCGGCCGAATGCAGCCTGGACGGAGAGAACTCATGGCGAGCAGCACAAAGAGACGCCTGGTGACGAAGCATCAGCCCTGACGTCTTGGACTGCTCCCGCCCCGTCGCGGCCTGTTTGAGGTCATCGCGCTTTTCCGGCACCGCTCTGTTGCGGTTGCAAGCAATTCGCGGCCGAGGCTGCTCGACGCCGGCATCGCTCTGGCCAGGACTAACGCGCCGAGCATACGACAAACCATATCCACCGCCTCATCGCGCGCGGACGGCGCCTTGGGCAACAAATTTGCAATCGACACGATCATTCGCTCAACACCCTCGGCAAAAACGCTTTTGATGTCATCCGGCTGTCGCGCGACCTCGCCTGCCAGTGCAGCCGCTGGGCATGTCGAGCCGGGCGCGTTCCGGGCCTCCTCCGACAGATATGACGTAATGAATTCATCCAGAGTTGGCATTCGTTCCCGCACGCCATCCATCTGTCGGAAGGCGTGATCGAGTGCCTCGCCGGCTAACGCGTCTTTCGATTCAAAGTGATTGTAGAAGCCGCCATGCGTGAAGCCTGCTGCCTTCATCAAATCGTTGACCGAAATGCCGTCGAAACCACTCTCGCGAAAAGCTTCGAGGCTTTGGCAACAACCCTTTGCCGATTCTTTTCGGCCTGATTCTCAGTAATCCGCACCATCAATCTCCGAACCGCCACTTCACAACAATGATATACATCATCATTAACGATTGACAACACCGTTTAATAATGATGACTATCATTGTTGTGATGCACTGAGATCCCCGGGATTCAGGAGGAAAAATGCCATTTTGGAAGATCTATCATCCGGTTGGCGCCTTCACCGCTGAAGACAAACGCGCCCTGTCACAGCGCATTACCGAGCTTTATCGCGCGCTACCAAAGTTCTACGTCATCGTCGTGTTTCAAGAGGTTGCGCCCGAGTCCTTCTACATGGGTGGCGAGCCGGCGCACAATTTCGTTCGCATCTGGGTAGACCATATCGCGCGATCATTCCCGCCTGACGCCAAGAAGCTAAAAGCCAAATGGATGGGCTGGGTTGAAAAGGCGCTCGCGCCCTACATCAAGGATCGCGGCAGGGATTGGGAAATCCACATCGACGAAACGCCTTTTGATCTCTGGCAGGTTCAAGGCATGCCCGCGCCACCGCCAAATTCCGAATATGAGAAGCTGTGGCTCGAGCAAAACAAGCCAGTGCCATACCCGATTCAAGAACCGGTCTAGATCCATGTCGATTATTGGAGGCTTAGGTTGAAATGAGCAACCATCACCGTTTTGCAGTTGTCACCGGTGCGTCGTCAGGAATTGGCGTTGCTTATGCCGAACGAATGGCGGAACGCGGCTACGACTTGATTCTCGTCGCCCGTCGTCGAGACCGACTAGAGGACGTTGCCAGGAGAATCGAAATCAAGGCGAAGCGCACGGTCGAGATCGTGATTGCCGACCTCGCTGATGCGAAGGACCTATTGCGCATTGAAGCACTACTGACCGAGCGGGAGGACATCGACGTCCTGATCAACAATGCCGGCTTGGGAGCGCTTGGGCCGACCTCGAAAGTAACTGCGGACGCACTGGAGAACCTGATAAAGATCAATATCCTGGCGTTGACGCGACTGACTCATGCCGCCCTGCCGGGCTTCCTGCGGCGCAATTCCGGTACGATCATCAACATCGCCTCCATGATCGCGGTGATGCCGACGCCCTCCGGCGCGGGCTATTCCGGCTCCAAGGCATATGTTTTGAATTTCACGCGCTCGCTCCAGATGGAGCTTGCCAAGACAAGCATCATTGTTCAGGCGGTACTTCCCGGTCCGGTTCGCACCGAGTTTTTGAAGCATCCGGTCTTACTGCAGCCCCCTTCCCCAACGAACTCTTCATGTCCGCGGAGCAATTGGTCGATACCGCTCTCCAGGCGTTGGACCAGGGCGAGCTTGTCTGCTTTCCGTCGTTGGAGAATGCATCGCTCTGGACCGGCTTTGAGGACGCTCGCGTTGCATTTGAGCCGTGCGCTCATGCAGTCGGGTAAGCCGGCGACGAGGTATTCAGAAAACGCTCGGTAACAAACAGTTGGCTGTTATCGCCGTAGCGGGGCTTACACCGCTCGGATGCGCGACGCTGATCAATTCCATCGAGGAGGCTTTTATGCGACGAGACGGTAAAGTGGCGATTGTGACCGGGGTTTCTATCAGGAATCGGGCAGGCCTCCGCAAAGGCGCTGCACCAGGCTGGATTCCGCGTGTTCGGCACCAGCCGGCGCGCCGTCGCGGGTACCCTCGATGGGATTACGATGGTCACCTGCGACGTGACAGATGACGCATCGGTGAAGACAGCCGTCGACAAGGTGCTCGATACGACGGGCAGGATCGACGTTCTGGTGAACAACGCGGGGACCGGCCTGCTTGCCGGGGCTGAAGAATCTTCAGTGAACCAGGCCCAAGCGTTGTTCGACGTAAACCTTTTCGGAGTGATCCGCACGACCAACGCGGTCCTCCCGATCATGCGACAACAAAAGGCGGGACGGATCGTCAATATAAGTTCGGTCCTTGGCTTGATACCCGCCCCATTCTCGGCCCTCTACTCCTCCACGAAGCATGCTCTCGAAGGCTATTCGGAATCCCTTGACCATGAAGTGCGGACCTTCGGCATTCGAATTTGCTTGCTTGAGCCGGCGTATACCCGCACTTCATTCGAACAAAACATGGTGC
>ERZ1370068.2583-contig-1723_pt1 | contig 28460 bp, 45 predicted proteins | sample MGYA00561227_ERZ1370068 | MGnify/ENA primary metagenome ERZ1370068 (study PRJEB38410, sample SAMEA6850437) | metagenome | study: Metagenomic assessment of the ecological functions of the soil: analysis of the soil microbiota associated with the...
GCGGACCACCCCGCTTCCGGCCGAGGCGCCTTCACCAGCGGCACCGGCAGCGACTTGGCCGGCCAGCGTGCCGGCGCCGAGATCCTCCGATCGCCGAAACACGCGAGTCGAAGAACGACGGGGCGTCGTCTCGGCCGGCGGATCCGCCAAGGCCGGTGTTGCAGGACCTGGTCGTGAACCAGGAGTCGGTCATCGGAATCCGGCTCGACTCGACTGTCTCGACTGAAACCGCGAAGATCGAGGATCGCGTCGCGGCGACGGTCGCGCGCGACGTGACGGTCGGAGGCCGCACCGCGATTCCGTCCGGCGCGAAGCTCGAAGGCACGGTAGAATGCTGGTCGAGCACGCGGGCAAGTTCAAGGATCGCGCGCGGCTCGGCATCCGGTTCCACTCGCTCGTGCTGGCTGATGGCACGCGCATGTCGATGCAGACGGAGACGATTTTCCGCGACGGCGATTCGCCGACGGGCCCCGCTGCATCGAAGGTCGGCGCCAGCGCGGTGGTCGGCGGCATCATCGGCGCCGTCGTCGGCGGGAAGAAGGGGCGCAGCGATCGGCACGACCGTCGGCGCCGCGGGCGGCACCGCCGCAGTCATGGCCGGCGGAACGAAGGAGGCCGTGTTCCAGTCAGGCACGCCGCTGACGGATTGCGTCTCACCCAGCCGTGGTGACCGTGTCGGTGGGAAGGAACCCAGTCTCAACCAGCACAATTAACAACTAACAACTGCTGTCAGTTGTCAGTTGTCGTCTGCCGCCACAATTCACGCCACTCGCCGCCTTCCGCCTCACGTTCCATGACGATCATCCCATGCAGCGGGAAGGCGTCCGCGCCGGGCAAGAGCAGACGCGCGAGATCGCGAATGTTCGGCATCGTGACCGACCAGCATCAGGTTGCGCGCCTCTGCGAAAGAGAGCGTCCCGGATGAGAACCGGGCGGATCGTCCGGCGCCAGGCCCCTCACCATCCGGAATTCCGCGAACGGATTGCACAGGCGATAGCACGCTTCGGCGGTCTGCCGAGCGCGAAGTTTCCCGCTATGCCAGATTGCTGCCGGGACGACGCCGGCCGCTTTCGCCCGCTCGGCCAGCCTTTCGGCCTGGCCACGGCCGCGAGCCGACAACGGCCGTCGCGCGATCGACCTCCGGGCCGACGGCGTCGGCATTGATGGACGAGAACAAGGATCACAGCCGCCTGAGTTGATACTGTATCGTCGCCGATGCCTGCCGCAATCCGAAAGCGAGCGGTCGTCTCCCTGGGTGTTATGCGACCTGGCCAACACGATCTTCTCGATGGGCGTCGTGTCGCTCTACTTTTCGCTCTACGTTGGCACGGCGGTGGGTGCGGACCAGGCTGACCGCATCTACGGCGTCATCACGGCCATCTCGATGGGCGCGATCTTCATCTCTCGCCCCTGCTCGGCGCGATGACCGATCGGGCGCGCCGGCGGATGCCCGTTCTCGTCTGGACCACTGTCGTCTGCTGCGCCTGCACGGCGCTGTTGGCACGAGGTCCGTTCCGCCTGTCGGCGTTCCTTTTCGCTTGATCGCGAACGCCGCCTACCAGGCGGGCCTGCCAGTTCTACGACGCGCTGCTTCCGAAGTGACCACCGAAGAGAACCGCGGGTGGGATTGGCGGGATTGGCGTCGGCGTCGGGCTACCTCGGTTCGTATCGTCGCCGTGGGCATCGGCTTGCCGTTCGCGCACGCATGACTACGTGCGGCTCTTCACCATCATCGCGCGTCTCATTCTTTCTGTTTGCCGTGCCGTGCTTCCTGTTCGTGCGCGAACGAGGGAACCCGCATCCGCGGACGATTTTCGGGATTTCCATGATCAAGGAGTCGCACGGCGCAGACGCTCACCACGCTTCGATCCGGCCATACAAATATCCCGGCCTTCTGCGGTTCCTGGTCGGCCGGGTGTTCTACACGGACGCCATCAATACTGCGTCATCGTCGCTACATGTCGCTCTACACGGTGAACGCCGCGATGGCGAACGGACTCTCACGAAAGGCCGGCGAGGTGCAGGCCCAGATCATCCTGATGTCGGCCATCAGCGCAGCGGTGCTCGGCGGCTTCGCCTGAGGGTTGGCTGGTCGATCGTTCCGGACCCAAACGGACGTTGAATCCTGGTGCTCGTTCTGTGGATGGGGATCTTCACGCTGGCAGCCGCGACCGGCGCGCTTGGTCTGCCGCTCGTGTGGATGTGCGTGATCGCATCGCTGGCGGGGATCGGACTCGGCGGAATCTGGGCGGCGCGATCGTCCGTTCATGCTGAGGCTCACGCCACCCGATCGGGTCGGCGAGTTCTACGGGCTGCTACGGAATGGTCGGGAGATTCTCGGCGGTATCGGGGCCCTGTGCTGTGGGCGCTCACGACGTACCTCGCCGTCGAGCGCGGCGGACTGTCGCCGCTCTCCGGCCAGTCAATCGCCATCGTCGTTCTCCTCGTAATGGTCGTCATCAGCTTCGTGATTCTTCGTGCCGTCAGCGACGAACGTCGGATTCCCAGTTCCTGATTCCTAATTCTGAATTCTGAATTCGCTTAAATTCCCAGCGTCCGGCACGTCGGTGTCGGTCTGTCCGAGCCGCATGACCTCGCGGGCCTGGTTCGCCAGCTTGACGTACGCGGCCTTGAGCCGGTCGAGCTCTTCGTCCTCGAGCTCCTCGAGATCGAGCAGCGCGTTGTGACGCCGGCCGTCGCGCGGATGAGCTCGTCGAGCTTGACCTGCATCGCCTCGGAGTCGCGGTTCTGCGTGTTCTGGATCAGGAAGACCATCAGGAACGTCACGATCGTCGTGCCGGTATTGATCACGAGTTGCCAGGTATCGCTGTAGTGAAAAATCGGACCTGTCACCGCCCAGACGGCGATGACGGCCGCGGCGAAACCGACGCGCGATGGGCCGGCCGGTCATGTGCGCCGTCCACTTTGCAAACTGCGTGAAACCAGAAGTCGATTTCGTCGGCCGCATTCCATCCTCCTGTCGGGGCTCGCGCGATCCCGTCCACGTGCGTGCTAGTGTCTGAGATCCTATGATGGCCGAGGCGTCATCGGTCGCCGGCGTTCGTCGCGCGGCGGTCGCGTTCATCTTCGTCACGATCGTCCTCGACATGCTGGCGCTCGGCATGATCGTGCCGGTGCTGCCCGAAGCTCGATCGTAGACGTTCGAGGGCGGCGACACCGTGCGTGCGCCGCGCAGGATCTACGGGGTTCTTCGGCACCGTGCTGGGCGCTCATGCAGTTCGTCGTCTCGCCGGTGGCCGGGCGCTGTCCGATCGGTTCGGCCGGCGGCCGGTCGTCCTGCTGTCGAACTTCGGGCTCGGGCTGCGACTACGTCCTGATGGCGCTGCGCGCCGACGCTTGAGTGGCTGTTCGTCGGGCGGGTGATCTCTGGAATCACCGCCGGCGACGTTCGCGACGGCGTATGCGTACATCGCCGACGTCACGCCGCTCGAGAAACGCGCCAGGCGCGTTCGGCACTGCATGGGCGCCGCGTTCGGCATCGGCTTCGTGCTCGGTCCGGCGATCGGCGGCGTGCTCGGCCGCGATCGGTCCGCGCCTGCCATTCTGGGTCGCCGCCGCGTTCCAGTCTGACCAACGCCATGTACGGCCTGTTCGTGCTGCCCGAATCGCTGCCGGCGGATCGTCGCGCCGCGTTTTCCTGGCGACGAGCGAATCCGGTCCGGATCGGTGCGCCTGCTCGGCGCGCATCCACGGCTGGCATGGTTCGGCGGCATGCACTTTCTTTACTACCTCGCGCATGCGTCGCTGCCGACGGTCTTCGTGTTGTATGCGGACTATCGGCGCGGCTGGGACTCGCAGGCCGTTGGGATACACGCTGGCTGCCGTCTGGAGTTTCGTTTGCCGTCGTTCAAGGCGGTGGACTGGTCGGTCCGATCGTCGGAGGTCCTTGGCGAGCGGCGGTCGCTCGTGCTGGGTCTTTGCGCCGGCGCCATAGGCTTCACGATCTACGGGCTGGCATCGACCGGGCGATGGTTCCTGCTCGGCATTCCGATTCATGGCGCTCTGGGGCTTATGCGGACCGTCGGCGCAGAGCCTGATGACGCGTCGCGTGAGTCCGTCCGAACAGGGTCAGCTTCAGGGCGCGCTCAGCTCGGTGATCGGGGTCACAAACGTAATCTCGCCGTTTCTGTTCAGCGGAATCTTTGCGGCGTCGTTGAGCACGTTTCGGAATCTGCAGCTTCCCGGCGCGCCCTTCCTGCTGTCGGCGCTGCCGCTGATCGTGGCGGTAGGAGTCGGCTGGGAAGCGACGGCGGCATGGAAACTCAGAACTTAGAACTCCGAGAACTCAGAACCGAGAACTCAGAACCGAGAACTCAGAACCGAGAACCGACTTCACGCCTATCCCGGAAAGAATCTGTGGCTGATCCAGATCAGCAGCCCGAGCAGGCCAACTCCCAGCAGGAGACTGCCGAGCGATCAGCTGCTTCTCCACCGGCAGCAGCGGCTCGGCTTTCATCTTCCCGATCTCGTCAGCGAGTTTGGCGTCGTCGGCCATTGCCTGGTCCCCGATGTCCCGATAGCCGATGTCCCGATGTCTCATGTCTCAGCTTCCCACGGGCGGCTTGACGCCGTGGAAGAACAACCACGAGATCAACAGTCCAATCCAGATGATGAAGCCGAACAGGCAGACGACGTAAACGGCTGCGAGTCGTCCGATGCCTTCTTCCCAGAGCTTTCGGAAGTTGGAGACCGCGCCGATGCAGAAGAACGGTGAGCACGAAGAACAACACGCGGAAGGTATCCGTTCCGGCGATGACCGCCTTGGCGGCGTTGAGCTCGGCCGGCGCGGCCAGACAGAACGCCAGCAGGCCGGCAAAGGTCAGAACGTAGCCGAGGACGAACTTGGGAAAGCGCTCCCAGATCTCGCCCGGCCGCACGGACTCGCTCGTCTTCTCGATCTTCGTGCACCAGATGACGGCCAGGATGAACGACCAGATGCCGATGAAGACGTCGATGAAGACCTTCACCGTCGTCGCGGTCATCGTGATCCAGCCCTCACGGTACTGAACGCCGAGCGTCGCGAGCGCTTTGGCCTGGATGAGCGAATCGGCGATCGTGCCGCTCGCGACCGCCGCGCCGTCGGTCTTGACCGCCAGGCCCATCCATGCCCCGGCGACCAGCGGGTCGTCGTAAAGGAAGTGCTGGGCGGCGAACGGCAGCACCAGCAGTTCGATGACCGCGAAGATCACCACGAGCGACGAGACCATGATCGGCACCACCGGCCGTGCGCGGATCGCGGCGCCGGTGGCGATCGCGGCCGACACGCCGCAGATGGAGATCCCGGAGGCGAGGGGCGCGGCCCACTCGCGGCTGAACCCGAAATACCGTCTCGCGACGAAGTCACATGAGCGCCCAGTAGATGAGTACGCCTCCACGATCGCGCAGAGTCCGCGAAACATCACCGCAGAGGCGAGGCCCAGCGCCTCCGCGCTCTTCACGCCGAGCGCCGCGCCGAGCAGCACGATGGCGGTCTTGATGTAGAGCTCGGGGCGGATGGCCTCTTTCATCCAGTCGGCGAGCGCCGGCCGCGCGTTGGCTACGACCAGGCCGGCCAGCGGCGCGACGATGTAGCCGGCTTCGCCGGTGAGATTGAGCGACCACGGAATCGCCGAGTCTGGCCAGCTGGTCGGGCGTGGCCGCCACATACGCGACGTTGCCCAGCGCGTAGGCGACGTAGCTGAAGAGAAAGACGAGCGAGAAGGCGCGGACGAACGGCCACAGCCGAGCGCCGAGACCCGCGCAGCGAGGCGCCAGAAGCGCGAGCAGGAAAAGGAACGTCAGCAACAGCGCGATTGGACCCGGAAGACTCCCATACGTCTTCGACAGGGCGTGAGGATCTGTGACGGTCGCGTCCAGACATTCGTCTTGATGGCCCAGCCGAACACATCCTGACCGGCCAGCCCGGCGAGCGCGACGACCACGACGAAAAGCCCGAGGCAGACGGCCAGCCAGTCCTCGTTCCGCCACCAGCCCGTCGCGTCGGGCGTGCTCACATGAGCCCCTTCTTCAGACAGTGCTCGAGGAACGCAACCTTGACGTCGCTCGGGCGATCGATGAGCTTGAAGAATTGATCGAGGTATCCCAGCGCGTTCCGCTTGTAGCGCGTCGAGATCCGGCAGAGAGTCATAAATCGCCGCGATGTCTGGCCGTCAGCTTTGCGTATCGGCGCGAAGAATCCCTCCAGTTCCTGGGCCGTGCGGCAGGGCCCCCGATACGCGCGCTCGCGGACGGACCCGATCTTGATCGTGCGGCGGAGGCAGCGCATAAGCGGCGTTCACGAGGCCGGAGTAGTCGAAATCGTAGGGCACGGGGTAGACGACCCTGGCTGGCGTCTGACGAGCCTGACGTTGTGCTGGGCGATGATCGACATGTCGACGTTGCCGATCAGTACTCGAAGACCGTCATCAAGCGTGAAGGCATCCCGGTCGAGAAAGCGCAGTGAATCGTTCTCCTCGGTAATGCGCCTCTACCAGCCGCTTCGCGACGTCGTCGTCGTCCTCGATGAACATCGCGTGCCGGGTTCCGAGGGACTTCTTCGTCGTCGGCATCGACGTAGGTCGCCCTCGCGAGCCGGGCCCGGAACGATCGCGGCGTGAGGAGATTGGAGATCCGGTAGGCCGTCACTCGCGGAGCACGTACTGCTCGAACTCCGTCACGTTCCGGCAGTGCCGAGCTTCAGCACGCGCTGATCGTCGAAGACCGTGCCCTTTCACATGGGCTTTGGTGAACTCGAGCCGCAGCGGCGCGAACTCACAGGTCTGATACATCCGCCGCACGTGCCCCGCGTTCGAGCTGCAACTCGATCGACACCGGCGAGCCGTCATCCTTGGCGAACTGGATCGTGGCTGGATACGCCCTGACGCTGGAGCGCGATCGTTGTTGATGGCTTTGAAGTTGGCGACAAGCGCGAACTCGAGCGGATTGCGTTGCTGCTGAACAGCCGTCGGCTCTCCGCGTCCTCTTCCTGCTTCGCCAGCGTCTCGCGCGTCCGGCCAGTCCGTGCGGGCGGCTGATTTCCCCGTTTTGGCAGGCGGCGCAGTCTGCAGACTCGGGACCGCGACGAGTCGGGCGCCAAGCGTGCTGGTCAGCAACAGTGCGAGTGAATAACGCCGTGACAGTCGGTTTTCATGGGCTTTGCGGACGATTCTGGATCAGGATCGGCGTCGAGACAATCGAACTCGCCGCCGTGCTGTCATCCGCGGTCGGCGAACCGACCGCGGCGTCAGAGATCGCGGCGTTGGAACTGCCAGTAGGCCAGCCTGATGGCGGCCGCGCCAATCGCCAGGAGGGTCGTCAGATCCCGCGCCGGCTCGGTCTGTCCGGTAAGGATCCCCGCGCCGTGGAACCGGTGAAATGGCGACAGGCGGGAAGCCCCACGGCTCGCGGCCACGCTTCGCCAACGACTTCCATCAGGTAGAACGCAACGGCCCCGACGCCGACCAGCGCCTGCGCCGCACCGCGCCGGCGAGCCCAGGCGGCCGCTGCGAGCGCGGCGCCGCCAAAACACCAGGCAACCGCCGACAGGTGCGACATGAGGAGAACAATCGGCTTCGGCTCGGCCAGCGGCACCTCGGGCGGCGCCAGGAGCCAGAGACTAATCCACAGGCTCGCGCCCATCGTCAGCGGCAGCGATGTGCCACGGCGGTCGCGACGATCAGCGAGCGCGTCACCAGCCGGTTGCCGCGGCAGGGCGCGCGAGCACCAGGTCGACCAGCCCTGACTCGACATCGCCAGCGGGCTCCGTTGCCACATAGATCGCGAACTCGACAACCAGCACTGACGATCAGCGGTTCGAAGAAGCCCACCGCGGTCATGCCGCCAAACGACGTGGAGGGCTGACCGAACGCCTGTTGAGGAAGACGGGCGCCAGCCCCGCGAGCCGCTCGAAGCCGTTGGAATCCGATAGCGACGAGGCGATCGCCACGAGCGCGACCTGGAATCCCGACAGCAGGATGGCGAGCACCGTCAGGAAGCAGCGCGACGCGTCCGAGCAGCATGGCCGATGAGCGTCAGCACGATGAGGTGTCGGCGAAGAAACGCAGAATGGCGTCTTCGAGCGCAAGCGGCGCCAGCGCGATGTCCGCCACCGGGAGACCGGCCAGTGATGACACGAACGGGCCGACCGGCCGCGAACATCGATGCACCCATCGCCGCGGCTCGGACGTCACGACGATCCATCCGGGAGTGGACGGCTCATCCGCCTCGACCGGTCGCGAGAACAGGACCGTGGAGCCGCCGCGGCGTCGCCGCGCGTAGTTCATCGAGCGTTTGAACCTTGACGAGGCGGTCGCTTTGCGGATGAGGCGCCGATCCGCTGCAGACCCGATCGACCTCGGAAAGCACGTGCACGACGAGCATCACCGTGGTCCGGCCCGATCGCGCGAGCTCGTCGATCGTCTCGTTGAACGCCTCGATCATCAGCGGGTCGAGCCTCGACGTCGGCTCGTCGAGCACGAGCACCGGCGGGTCGGTCATGAGCGCCTGCAGCAGTCCCAGCTTGCGCTTCATGCCATGGAGTAATCGCGCATCCTCCGCCGCAAATCGAGATCGCTCACGTCGAACCTGCGGAGCAGCCGGTCCACGCGCTGACGAGTGATGGCGGCGGCCCGAGCGCCGACAGGAATCGCAGATACTCGGCGCCGGTAAGCTCGGGATACATCGGCATCTCCGCCGGCAGATACCCCACCAGCCGGCGCGCCTCGAGGCCCTGCCGTTGACAGTCGAACCCCAGGATCGACGCTGTTCCCGCGTGGGCCGGAGCAGGTCGAGCAACAACCGGATCGTCGTCGTCTTTCCGGCTCCGTTGGCGCCGAGAAAGCCGAAGATTTCTCCCTGAAAATCTCGAGCGACAGCTCCTCCACGCCGACGACCGCCCCGTAGTTCTGGTGAGCTCGCTCGTGCGGATCGCGGTGACGGTCATGCCTCAGTGGCCGCTCTTGACCTTCCGAGCTCGCGCAGCACGACCGTCAGCACGTCGGTGATCGGATCGACGCCGGATTCGCCGGTGAGAATCACGTCGCCGGGACCAGCAGGAATCATGAACTCCTCGGGCGGCACCGCGGCTGCGGGCCTCACGGTTCGACGGATCAATCTGAACGAGGCGGAATACGGCTGCTTCAGCACCGATCCGCTCGCTTCGAATTCAAGGAGCCGAAAGTCCTGTCCGTCGATCACCACACGGGCATGGGAAAGATCGAAGATCGCGGCGGAAGTGGCTGGCGTCACCGGCGGCATCTCGATGACGTGATTGCCGGCCTGCCGACGTGTCCAGCACCGTCAGTTTCTGATCCGAGGTCGCCTGCATCATGGTGATGGAGGTCTCGATCACCGCCTGGATCATCTCTGGAAGGGAGAGCTGACCGGCGGATGCCGCCAGGTCGACGAGGTGAGTTGCGATCATCGACGCGGATCAGCTGAACCCGACGATTGGCGGTCGAGTCCTGGCCGGATCGCCGACTCCAGGACGCCATCCGGGCCGTAGTTCGAAAAGCGAAATCGGCCCGGAAGATCGTGATCGATCAACTGCACGATGCGATGCGGTCCCGGCATGTCACCGGCAACGAACAGCTCGTACTTCGAGCATCTCTGACGCCGGCGACGCGCTCGAGCAGCGCCTCGTGAGCGATCGACCGAGGATCGCCGACGCAGACAACGTCGTCGGCGCGCCGAGCTTTGGAAGAACCTGGAACACGACGAGGGCGACGACCGCCGCCGTCACCAACGCCGACACCCAACCGACCCGTCTCCACGGCCTTGCGGGGCACAACGCGCAGCGCCGTGGCTCCGCGGACCGGCCTCCCCGTCGACAGCCTCCCGCACGCGCGCTTCGAGCCGCGGGCGATGGCGCCGCCGCCGGCCGTGAGAAGCGTGGTCAGCGCCGCCACGTCGCGCGTCGACGTTCGCCGACTTGCTCACTGCACCGGCTGCAGCCGTCGACGTGCGCCAGGAGATCCCACTGGCTTCCCATCGACGACGGCCTGAATCTCAATATCGTTCAGACAACGCGTAAACGCCTCCAACGATCCACGGCGCGCGCGAGAAGCCGGCCGACGGACTGCTCCGCGATTCCGGCGGCCGCGCCCATCTCGCGGTACGAAAGTCCCTGGGCACGCAGCGACAGCAGCAACCGATCGCGCGCCGGCAGAGCCTTGAGTGCGGCCAGCGCACGTCGACGATCAGGTGGAACGTCGACGGGCTCCACCGCCCGACGGTCCAGTTCGACCTCCACGGCAGCCATCGCAGCCGCCACCGCACCCGATCGCGACACGCATTGACCGCGACCGCAAACAGCCACGCACGAAGGTTCGATCGGTCACCACCGGACCGAAGGTGCCAGAGCAGCCTGAGGACGTGTCCTGGACGACGTCCTCGGCATCGCTCGCGTTGCCCAGCGACCCGGGCAGAACCTGTAGAGCGCCGGAGCCGTGGGCGCTGAAGAGGCTCAGCACCTCGGTGGGCGCGTCAGTGTGGAGGCGCTCCACCGAGCGCGGTCGTCTCGAGCGCTTTCATCCAGGTCTCGGTAATCGTAGACACGATTGCGCTCCCGGCAACCCCGGTCAGAGGGCGGCGCTCTGGATGTATAACGGCGCCGAGGGGGTTTGTGACGCGGGGAGGAGGGTGAGACGGTCTACGTAACGGCCAACTCGTCCAGCCGGCGGCAGGTTTCGCGCATGTATTCGTACAGGTGCTTGTGAATCAGCGCGAGCGTCACGGCGTCGCGGAGCGCGCGCGGGCGGCGAAGCAGCGTCTCTGCCGAGCAGCGCCGACCGTCAGCCACGCGCGTTTCGGTGAGGCCCTGAGGATACACGTCCACAAGACGCGCGCGAGGATCGCAAGATCCTGACGGCTGCGCCACCAGCTTGCTCTCGAGTCTGCGCGCCTTTGTTCAGGATGAGCTGCATCACGCGCTTGCGGTAGTTCCGGTGACTGTAAAGACCGCTGCAGCAGCCGCCTGTAGCCCGTCGTAGAGCTCCGCGCTCGACATCCCGTGCGGGATGATGTTCGTCAGCACGAACTGATCGCCGACCGATTCGGCGGCCAGACGGCCGGCTTCCTTCAGCCGCTTGTGGAGCGGCGTCTTCGGCAGCGCGTTCAGCATGCCCGGTCATCGACACCGGAATGCGCGCGTCCTGGATGAAGCGGAACTGCTCCTCGAAGATCGCCGGGTCGTCGTGGTCGAAGCCGACGATCATGCCCGGCCATCACCTCGATGCCGGCCCGCTGGATCGGTGCACCGAGTCGAGCAGGTCGCTCGCGCAGGTTCTGCGTCTTCTTCGTCTCCTCGAGGCTCGCCGTCCGCGGCGACTCGATGCCGATGAAGATCGTCGTGAAGTTCGCCTGCCGCATCGAGCGCGCAGCAGCTCGTCGTCCTGCGACGACGTTGAGCGACACTTCCGGTCATGAACTCGATCGGATAGTCGTTGGCCCGCTGCCACTCGACGATCGCCGTCAGCAGCTGCTTGGCCTCCTTCTTGTTGCCGATGAAGTTGTCGTCGACGACGAAGATGTTGGTGAGCGCCGAGGCGGTGGATCTCGCGGACCTCGGCCATCGACCTGGTCGACCGTCTTCGCGCGCGGGCCGCCGGCCGTACATCACGATGATGTCGCAGAACTCGCAGGTGAACGGGCAGCCGCGCGTGAACTGGATCGTCATGCTGCGGTATCGATCGATCTTCAGCAGATCGAAGCGCGGCAGCGGCGAGTCGTGCATGCTCGGCTTCTCGTCCTGCCGGGTACTCGGCCTGCCAGCTGCCCCGCCGCGTAGTCCTTCAGGAACTGCGGCCACATGTACTCGGCCTCGTCGACGAAGACGACGTCGACCTTGTCGCGCAGCTCCTCCGGGCAGAGCGACGCCAGCGGCCCGCCGACGACGACGAACTTGCCGCGCCGGCGGAACTCCGCCGCCGAGCTCGAAGATCCGCCGTCTTGTGAATCACGTAGCCCGGTGAGCCCGATGATGTCGGCGTCCACGTCGAAGTCGATCGGCTCGACGTTCTCGTCCATCAGGACGACGTCGTGCTCGCGCGGCGTGATGCCCGCCACCGTCGGCAGCGACAGGTTCGGAAACACGCACTTCTTGTTGAGGCTGGGCAGGATCCGATCGAAGGTCCAGAACGACTCCGGGATTCTTGGGCGCGATGCAGGCAGATCTTCATCCGCGCCCAGGCCGATCGCCCCGTAGAGCGGACGAAGCGGCAAATGCCAAAAGGGTATCTTACAGCAAGGACCGCGCCAGTTCCGTCCTAGATTTGATAGCCGACGATGGGCGCGATCTGCGTGCCTGCAGCCGCGAACCACCAAATCTGACCAGGGCGTTGCGCAGCGCGACAGCCGCGGAATGAGATTAGGACATGCTCAGCGCGCGAGACGGCTCAAGAACACCTGGCCGCGCGTTTTGCCTGGAAGAGGAAGCGTCCTCAGGTCGGCGGTCTCGCCTAGGCGAGTGATCATCGTGGCCCCTCAGCTTCTACGGCGTCGAGGATCATCTTCGCTTCGCCGGCAACGAACGACACGTCCGCGGCGCCGGCCTTGTCCGGGCTCACGGCGCGTCACCGGCCCAAACCCGCAGATCGCGGCTCGACGCGATCGTACAGAGCGAGCAGCCGAGCGTTGCCGTCGGTCGGCGCGAGCGGCGGATAGCCCTCGTCGAATGTAATCGTCGACTGGTGCGTTGGCAGCGGCGTCGCGACGATCGACTGCATCGTCTGCCTCGGCCCGTGCGAACTGGTCCGACGGTCAACGCGCGAAGGTCGCCAGCCACGACGAGCCTGAGCTCGGCGACGACGTTCGTCCTGCCGGACGCCGAGCCGCGCAGCCTGGGGACCGTCGAGCTCGACGTTCGTTCCGCCGAGAATGATGCCAGGATTGAAGGTGAGGTGCTCCTCGCCGCCGAGGCGTCTCGCGAAACGCGTGAGAATGCGCGCGGCTTCGAAGATGGCGCCCTGCGCCGATGCTCCTGCGAGAAGATCTGCGACGAGTGACCGGTCTTCGCCGTCACTCGCAGCATCCCACGACGTCGTGCCCCGCCGCGCGACGATCGCGTGCGCGGATCGCCGTCGCCGTCCTCGAAGCCGATCGGCTGCGTCGGCGCCCTTGGCGGCAGCAACAAGCGCTCCGCGCGCCCGTGCTCGCGGCGCGCCCGGGCTCTTCCTCGTCCCCGGTCATGACGACGACGACGTTCATCGTCTTCAAGAGCCCGACGGCGTTGAGGGCCTTCAGCGCCTGCATCGATGACGACGTCGCCGCCTTTCATGTCGATGATCCCGGTCCGCGTGGCGCTGGTCTCATCGACGCGCTCGAACTTCTGGAACGGGCTGATCCTTCTCGAACACGGTGTCGAGGTGCCCGATGAGCAGGATCCGAGGTCCCGCTCGCTGGATGATCGGCCACCAGATGGCCGGCGCGTTGGACCTCTGACCTGATCGATCCACTGCGTCTTGAAACCCAGTGCGTCGAGCTCCGCCCGAAAACTCTGCCGACCTCCTGAACGCCGGACAGATTCATCGTGCCGCTGTTGATGTTGACGACTCGCTCGAGGAGCGCGAGGCCCTCGGCGGCGTGGGCATCGACATATGCGGCGAGCGCCTGCTCTTCTCGTGTCATGGCTGGTGACTGTGCTGAAACGCTCGAGAGAAAGTAGCCGTCCCAAGCGACGCAAGTACTCGCGCTCAACGACAGACGGCTAGACAATGGCCGAGGCGATGCTGGTGTGGCGAGGTGGGGGCAGGGCATCCGACCGATTCAGTAAAGTATCGCGCTTTGGCCTCTGCGGGCGTCAGCAAGGACGTCTGAGAAAACCACAGCCTCGCAGCTTCGAGGAGCTCGTCGGGATCCACATACGTCGCCTGCCACGGCTCTGCCGGCGGCGCCGGCGATGGCTGCCAGGCGAGACCTGCCCTGACCGTTCCCGCCGCGCGGGGCAAACGTGAACACAATCTCACTCGACACGGCAAGCGAGGCCACCAGCCGGAACACATCGTCAGCAGCGGCTTCGCGGAGCGTAGACCATGACGCCGAGCCACGAGACGAATGCGGGCGACGTCATCAAATCCGCCGCCTCGCAAGGCCCTGCCGATCGACTCGCGCTCGAAGTCGCACGGAATGAACTCCAGATTCGGCGGGACCGTCACGCCAGCCGAGCGCAGCGCCGACCGCTTGTCGTCCTGACTTGCGGGTTGATCGACTCTTCGAAGATTCGGAGCGTTCCCCGACCAATCCGGCTGCCGGTGTACGCGAAGGTATCGAACCCGGCGCCCAGGATCACGTCACCGCCTGATGCCCCGCCCGACCGCTTCGAGGAGCCGATCCTCCGTATACCGGGTGCGCAGCACGACATGCGATCGCAGCGCCAGGATGGCAGGCGTCATGAATTCGGTCAGTCTCGGTCGAAGACGACATCGATCGCGAGCGACCGGAGAATTCTCCCGCGATCGGATCGTCCAGCAGCTTCTGGATCGCCATCGAGGAGCTGATGGACCGCGCGGAGGGCGGCCACGGCTCGCGCGGTGTGACTGGCGCTTGCGATGCGCGGCCAGCGAGTCTTTCGTCCATCGGCTGCCGCCGAACGATTAAGCACGGAACGACGCTTCCGGATTACGACGCGCTCGCGGGAGGCTCGGTTGGAGCGGATGAGCGCTCGACTTTGATCGTGCAGTCGGTCACGAGCGCCGTGGATCGTCGCGATGGCGGCGACCACGGGCGCCAGCAGGACGCCCACGACGCCAAACGTCAACGGGAACTCCGCGACCACGTGCCTCCTGCTTGATTCGCACGCGGCGCACGTTGCCGTCTTCGATGAGCCCTTGACCTTGTCAACGACCGCGCTGCCTTTCGCTTCGACTTTTTCCCACCAGGTGCTGTCAGTCATGATCATATGCGACGAATCCGGCCGCCCGGGGTTCGCCCGCGCGCGTTGGCTCCGGGAGTCTCATCAAGATACAGTCAAACGGATGCCAATCGATCTGCTGGCGTTTCGGGCCGCATCCCGACGATCTCGAGATCGGTCTGGGCGGCACGATTGCCCGTCATACGGCGGCCGGTCACGCTGGTCGGCCTCTGCGATCTCAGCGCGGGCGAGATCGGCACGCAACGGCACGCCAGAGGAACGGCAGCGCGAGACCGCTCGAAGCCGCGGCGCGTCCTCGGCGCCGCGTGGCGCGAGAACCTGGGCTGGCCGGATGGCGGCATCACAGCACGTCCGCGACGTTCGTGCGCTCGGCGGTCGATCTTGATCCGCCGGCATCGTCCCGCGGGCGATCGCGATGCCGTACTGGGACGATCGGCATCCGGATCACCCGGGCGCGAGCCGACGTGCTGAGCTCAAGCGGCCTTCATAGAGCGGCCTGCGGCGGTATGAGACCGACGCCGCCGTGGCGGCCGGCGTGGGTCTGCTACTACTTCATCAACGACGGCGCGCCGCCGTCATTCGTGATCGACGTCTCGGACCATTACGAGAAGAAGCGCGCGGCGCTCGCGTGCTATCAGCAGCCAGTTCAGCGCCGGCGGGACCCGAACTCGGCGTGCAGCACGCGGCTGACCGCCGCCACGCTTCAAGCAGTTGATCGAGAGCCGCGATGCCGCAGTTCGGGGCGCGCAGATCGGCGTGCCGTTCGCGGAGGGCATCGTGGTCCGTGAGCCTGATCCAGCGATCCACGCTCTTCCGCCTCGATTCATGAACATCGGCATCGTCTGTTACGCGTCCGTCGGCGGCAGCGGCGTCGTCGCCACCGAGCTGGCGCACGCCCTGGCGCTGCGCGGCCATCGCGTCCATCTCATCAGCAGCGACCTGCCGTTCCGCTGGCGGTCGGGCATCCCCGATCTCTCGTTCGAGCGGGTCGAAACGCCGACGTATCCCGCTGTTTCGCGAGCCGCAGCATCTGCTCGCGCTGACCAACACGATCGTGCGCGTGGCGCGCCGGCGCCGGCTCGACATCGTGCACGCGCACTACGCCGTGCCGCACGCGACCGCGGCGTATCTGGCCGATCAGATCCTGAGCGGCCGAGCGGCGGCAGCGGCGCGCGCGCCGCGCACCGTCGACCACGCTGCACGGCACCGACATCACGCTCGTCGGCAGCGATCCGTCCTACGCGCAGGTCGTCGCGTTTTCGATCGAGCAGTCGCACGGCGTGACGGCGGTGTCCGAAAGCCTGCAAACGTGACACGACTCGCGCGGCTCGGCGTGCAGAACGCGACATCCGCGTCATTCCGAACTTCCTCGACTGCGGCAGCTATCGCCGGCAGCCAGGAAGCGCGGCGTCCGGACCGCTTCTGCCCGGCAGTGCCGCCGGAGAAACGCTGGTCGCTGCACGTCTCGAACTTCCGTGCCGGTCAAGCGTGTCGGCGTGGTCTTCGACATCTTCCGCGCGGATGCGCGAGCAGGTGCAGCGCGCGGCTCGTGATGATTGGCGACGGCCCGGATCGCGCCGGACCTCGAACGGCAGGTGGCGAGCGACGGCTTCACCGACGTCGTGGACTTCGTCGGCGAGCAGCACGGACCTGGTGCCCTGGCTCGTCGGCCGCCGACTTGTTCCTGCTGCCGTCCATCACAGGAGAGCTTCGGCATGGCGGCGCTCGAGGCGATGGCCTGCGAGGTGCCGGTCATCGCGTCGCGCGTCGGCGGCCTGCCGGAAGTCATCGACGACGGCGTGACCGGATTCCTGTGCGAGATCGGACGATGTCGAGGGGAATGGCGGGAACGCGCCGTCGCGCTCGCGCGCGACGCTCTCCTCCGCGAACTCGGACAGGCCGCTGCCGAGCACGTCCGGCGGAGTTTGCTCCGACACCATCGTCCCGCAGCATGCGAGGCGTTTTATAGAGAAGTTCATGGAGAAGTGTGAGAAGTGATCCACCGCCGCGCCTCGGCGAGCGCCGCTGGACAACGGCCTGCGGCCCGGTCGACTGAGGCGTTCGTTTGCGGCCACGGCTGATTCCGGCGTGAGCGCCTGGAGAATGCTGGCGTCGAACCTGGGGTCGTATTGCTGCCAATCGGTCAGCGACAGCGACGAAAACTCGCGGCCCATCTGGTCGAGGTCGCGCACGATCCGTCCCGTGATTTCGTGCGCGGTGCGGAACGGGACGCCACGTGCCACCAGATGGTCGGCGACTTCCGTGGCGAGCAGCAGCGACCCGATGCGGCCGTCCGCATGCGGTCGAGACAGCGCGACAGCGTGCGGACGACGATGGTCATGGTAGCGAGGCATGCCGGTCAGGTCGTCCTCCGGCCGCGAACGCCAGGGCCTTGTCTTCCTGCAGATCCTTGTTGTATCCGAGCGGCAGGCCCTTCATGCGTGGCCAGCCAGCCGGCGAGGCTGACCGATGGCGCGGCCGGCCTTGCCGCGTACGAGTTCCAGCGGATCCGGGTTCTTCTTCTGCGGCATCAGGCTGGAGCCGGTGGCCACTGCGTCGGCCAGCTCGAAGAAGCCGAATTCCTCCGTGCTGAAGAGTGATCACGTCTTCCGCCAGCCGGCTGAGATGCGTCATCGTCATCGCACAGGCATAGAGAAACGACGCCGACGAAGTCGCGATCGCCCGAGGCGTCGATGCTGTTCGCGCGATCACGTGTGAAGCCGAGGCGTTCGGCGAGAAAGCGCGGTGTCGAGATCGTAGCTCGTCCCCGCAATCGCGCCAGACCCGAGCGGCATCACGTCGCACTTCGTCGAGCGTGCGACATCCAAGTCGCGCGTGATCGCGGCGCAGCGCGGCGGCGTGCGCCAGCCACATGTGCGCCACGAGGACCGGCTGCGCGCGGCGAAGATGCGTGTGGGACGGCATGACCGCCTCGCCGGCGCGCTCGGCGCTGGTGCGCCAGCGCGTCGATGAGGCGAAGCAGCGTGTCGCTGCAACGCCGGGATGCGCCGTCGCAGGTACAGGCGGCAATCGAGCGACGACCTGCTCGTTCCGCGAGCGCCCGGTGTGCAGACGACGGCCCGGCGTCGCCGATGCGCGCCACGAGCTCGCGCTCGACGAAGCGAGTGCACGTCCTCGTCGGGCGCCTGGTCGAGCAGAGCTGGATCGCGCGCTGACATCCGCGCGGATCGACGTCGAGGCCCGGCCACAATCCGGTGGGCTTCGTCTTCTGACAGGACTCCCGCGCGGCCCAGCGCCTCGGCCCAGGCCTGGCTGCCCGGTGATGTCGTCTCGATCAAGCCGTCGATCGACCGGAGAGCGACCGGCCAAAGTCGAAGACGCCCGCGTCGGGTGGCGCCGCAGAATCGGCCTGACCAGCAGTTCATGATCTTCGGCCAGCCCCCGTCGGCGCCCTCTTCGCCGCTACTTGTAGCCTTCTTGCGTCGCATGCGGTCTCGACGGGCATATCCCTAGATCTTGACGAACCTTCTGCGGCGGAGTGATCGAAGCTGTCGCCGTCCTCGTAGGTCGCCGGGCCGCGGCTCGTACATCCGCGCAGACTGACGGCCAACTACGCGGCAGCTGCCCTTGAAGAGCTTCAAGCGGATGACGCCGGTCACCCGCTCTGCGACCTGCATGACGAGCGCGTCGATGGCTTCGCGCATGGGCGTAAACCAGAGGCCGTTGTAAACCAGATCCGGCGTAGTCTCACAGCCAGCTCGGAGGTAGGTCGCTCGAAGTCGGCGCGACGGACCATCTTCTGCAGTTCCGGCATGCGCGGCATGCGCAGCGTGACGCGCCGCAGGCGCCTCGTAGACATCTCGCGGACTTGATGCCCACCAGCCGGTTCTCGACCATGTCAACGCGCCCGACGCCATGTGCGCCGGCAATGGTCTGCAAACTCTGGATCGGCCCAGCCAGACCCATCTCTGACGCCGCTGATCCGGACCGGAACGCCCTGGTTGAACTACGATCTCGACGCATGCGTTCGGCGCTGCGCGCTCGGGCGCCTCACCCGGAGATTTCGTCAGCCAGTAGACCTCTTCGGGAGGTTCCCGCCAGCAGTCCCCAACGAGGCCGCACTCGGACGGGAGCGGCCCCAAAGGTTTACGTCGGTGGAATACAGGCTCTCGAGGCCTCGCCGAGACGGGAATGCCGTTGCGCTGTTTCGCGTTCTCGATTTCCTCTGACCGGCTCAGGCGCCAAAGTCGGGCGGGCGCGATGACTTCGATGGACGGGTCGAGAGCTTTGACCGACACTTCGATTCGAACCTGATCGTTGCCCTTGGCGGTGGAGCCATGAGCGACCACCGTCGCGTCTTCGATTCAAGCGCTGATCTCGAATTCCAGATGTTTCGCGATGAGCGGCCGGGCCGAGGCCGTGCCGAGCGTGTATCGAGCCTCATAGACCGCCCCGGCCTGCAGCGCCGGCAGGATGAAGTCCTTTGCGAACTCCTCACGCAGATCCAGCATGCGCACGCACGGCTCCGAGCGCCGCCAGCGCACGGTCACGCACATCGTCCGGCTCCCCTCCCTGCTCAGAGGTCCATCGTCACGGCGACGATTTCGGCGCTGGCGCTTCGGCCAGCCGAGAATGGCTGAACCGAGGTGTCCAGACCGCCGGAATACGCAGATGCGATTCGGTCATTCTCGATCATCCTTCAGCTTCAGACGTCGGCATGACCCGCAGGAGGCCGGGCTCCCTTCACCGATCTCGTTCAGCTTCGACTCCATGCAACCCGGCCTGCTCGGCGCCGCGACAGACGAGCAGGGACTCGTGTCGTCGCCAGCGACCGTCCCCTGCCACCTCTGCCCGTTGCGACCGATCGAACAGGATGGCCAGTCCCTGCGCCTGGCCCGGATCGGTCCGATGACGATCGGGAGTTCCACCCGTTCCAGCGCCTGGACAAGCGTCCAGAGACCCGCCTTTCGAGGGCCGACCGCCCACCGCCCGCTGCGCGCTCATTGCGGGCGAGTGTAGCGCAAATCGGCTCGCTTGACGGCCCCAAGTTCTTTACGGATCGCGGAAATTGTGGCCTGGGTGGCGTCGATGATGCCTCGATCATGCCGAGTTTCTGGCACGGGACTTCCTGGGAGGCAAAGCGCCCGTGATCAGCTCGAGGATTTGGGACTGACGCCACGCCTTCATAGAGTATTCAGGACCCTTGGAAATTATACATCTGCTTTATGCCTGTAAAGTAGCATAGCGGTAAATGCGAGGCTATTGACGCCGGGGTTTTGACACACTGTATACCTAATACTCTATGTCGATGCCGATAGATATCCATCTCCGGTGCGAGGTCGGCGTCCGCAGGAGCCGCGGAGTGCGCTGGTCAGGAACTGGTGGAGCGCGCTGGCCCGCCACCGGAGTCGAACTACGAGCGGCGATGTCGTCCCGAGTGCCGCGGCTCAGCGCGCGAGGCGCCGATGCTTTGGCTCGCCCGGTGTATTCCAGAAGTCAGCGCTCGACCGCACCGACACGGCGGCGCTCACGACCGGCGTCGACGTCGCGTTTCTGGCAGTGCCGGAGCAGGCGGCGGCGACACTGGGGCGACGCTCGTCGAGGCGGGCGTTCGCGTGATCGATCTGTCCGGCGCGTTCCGGATCAAGAGCGACGCCGCGCGCCATCGCTGGTACCCGGCGACGAAGGAACTGCCGGCCGGCTCGGCATACGGCCTGCACGGAGTTCTTCAAGGACGACGTGAAGACGGCGCAGGCTCGTGGCGAATCCCGGTTGTTACCCGACCGCCGCGCTGCTGTCGCTGCTGCCGCTCGCGAAGGCCGGGCTGCTCGACGCCGAACGCGGACGTCGTCATCGACGCGAAGTCCGGCATCTCCGGCGCCGGACGCGCGCCGAGCGATCGCACGCACTTCTCCGGAGAATCACGGCTCCGTCTGCGGCGTACGGCGTGTTCGAACCATCGCCACGTCGCCGAGATGGAGCAGGAGCTCGGCGCGACGGTGACGTTCGTGCCGCATCTGGTGCCGCTCGACCGCGGGATTCTCGAAACGATCTACGTGAAGGTCGCGCCGGGCACGACGGCGGAGCAGATCGTCGACGCGTTCCAGCACGCCTACGCGAACGAGCCGTTCGTCGCGGCTGACCGGGCGACGCGCTGCCGGAGATCAAGCACGTCGCGTACACGAATTTCTGCGACATCGGCTGGCGCTACGAGCCGGCGTCGCGGCGGCTCGTGATCGTGTCGTGCCTCGACAACCTCGTGAAGGGCGCGGCGGGTCAGGCGCTGCAGAACTTCAACGTCGCGTACGGCTTCGACGAACGGACGGCGACTTGCTGTGAGCGGCGCGCTCGTTCTGAAACTCGGCGGAGAGCTCCTCGAGACGCCCGCGGATCGGGCGCGGATTGCGGTCGCTCGCGTCGGCCGTGGCCGCGCACCGGCCGCTCGTGCTCGATTCACGGCGGCGGCCGGGCGATCGACGCCGAGCTCGATCGCCGCGGCGATCGCGCCGAAGAAAGTCGACGGCCTGCGCATCACGGATCGCGCGACGCTCGACGTGGTCGTGTCGGTGCTTGCCGGGCACGTCGAACACCGAGCTCGTCGCGGCGCTGGTCGCGTCGCGGAGTGCCGGCCGTCGGCCTGACCGGCGTCGATGCCGGACTTGGCCGCGCGACGCGTGCCGGCCGCGCACCGCTCGACGTCGGGCACCGGTCGTCGATCTCGGCGTTAGTCGGCGATCCGGCCGAGACCGGATCGCGTCGCTGATCGAGCTGCTGCTCGTGCACGGCTACGTGCCGGTCGTCGCGAGCCTCGGCATCGCGGAAGCGGTACGCCCGCTGAGCCCGGCATCCTCAACGTCAACGCCGACGTCATGGCGTGCCGGATCGCGGCGGCGCTCGGCGCGCGGCGACCTCGTGATCGCCGGCGCGCACGGCCGGCGTGCTCGACGATCGCGGCGAATCGATTCCGATGCTCGACGCCGACGGGCATCGACGCAGGTCATCGCGCAGCGGCACGGCGACGGCCGGAATGGTCGCCAAGCTGTCCGCGTGCCGCACCGCGCTGCTCGAAGGCGTCGCCAGCGTCCGCATCGTCGACGGCCGAAGGCCTCGACGCGCAGGCACGGCGTCGACGATGCGCCGGGCACGACGCTGGTGCTGAGTCAGAGCCGCGGACGCAGTTCGGAAATCCGAGAGAACACATGACGACGACTCGACGTCAGACCGACATTCAAGACGCTGGAATCAGCAGCACGTGCTGCAGACCTACCAGCGGCAGCCCGTGGTGTTCGAGCGCGGCGACGGCATGCGCCTGTTCGACGATCAGGGCGCGCGTATCTGGATTTCGTGTCGGGCATCGGCGTGGCGTCGCTGGGACACGCGCATCCGGCGCTGGCGCGCGCGATTGGCCGATCAGGCGGCGACGCTCGCTGCACACGTCGAACCTGTACTTCCATCCGCTGCAGGGCGAGCTTGCGGCGCGGCTGTCGGCGCTCACCGGCCTCGAGCGCGCCTTCTTCTGCAACAGCGGAACGGAAGCGAACGAAGCCTGCCTGAAATTCGCGCGCCGCTACTGGCACACGCGCGGCGAGACGATCGCGCACGAAGTTACGTCGCGTTCACGCACTCGTTCCATGGCCGCACCATGGGCTCGCTGTCGGTGACCTGGGACGAGCACTACCGCGCGCCGTTCGCAGCCGCTGATTCCCGGCGTGTCGTTCGCGCGACGCCAGCGATCCGGCGTCGCTCGACGGCGCTCGTTGACGACACGACCGGCGGCGATCATCGTCGAGCCGATCCAGGGCGAGGGCGGCGTGCGGCCGATTCTCGCCGCGACGGTCGAGGCGATCGCCGGCGCCTGCGCGCGAACCGGCGCGCTGCTCATCGCCGACGAGGTGCAGAGCGGATGCGGCCGGACCGGCCAGTTCCTCGCGATCGCAGACGCTCGGCCTCACACCGGATCTCGATCGCGCTGGGCAAGGCGCTCGGCAGCGGCATGCCGGTCGGCGCGGCGATGGTGTCGCGGAAGTCGCCGAGACGATTTCGCGCCGGCGACCACGGCACGACCTACGGCGGCAATCTGCTCGCGTGCCGCGCGGCGCTGGTGTTTCTCGACGCGCTCGAGGGCGGACTGATCAGGCTCGATCCTGCGGCGTTTCGCGCGCACCTGTTCGCCGGCGCTGCGCGTCGCTGCAGACACGCCACCCGACGGTCATCGTCGACGTCCGCGGCGCGGGGCTGATTGCCGGGCTCGACTTCGCGACGACCGACGCGCAGCCGGTCGTCGACGCGGCGCTCGAGCGCGGGTTGCTCGATCAATCGCACGGCGAACGACCGTCGATCCGGCTGCTGCCGCCGCATATCGTCAACGAGCGCCGACGTCGACGAGGCCGTCGCGATTCTCGGACGACGTTTGGCGGATTGACGATCGGCGTCATTGGAGGACACGAGCGTTGACTGATTTGATCATGAGAGCCGGCGACCGCGGACAGACGCCGAGGCGCTGCACCGCGCTGATCAGCACGCACGTCACGGAAGGACACCTGCTGCCGCGCGAGCTCGAAGAGCTCCGCCGGCACGCGGCACCGGTTCGTCGATCTGCGAGCGTCGACGGCGACATCAAGGCCTGCGCGGAGCTGGCGCCGCTCTCGCCGCGCGTCGCGCGAGGTGCGGTCGCTCGTCGGTCGCCGGACAGTTCCGTCGCGTCGGCCTCGCCGCGCGGCTGGTCGGCGAGCTGCGCCGGCGCGCGCGGATCGCCGGGTTCGAGAGCGTCTGTGCGCCTTCACGCACGACGCGCGGTTCTTCGTCCGCCAGAACTTCTCGATCGTTCCGCACCTCTGGCTGCCGGAGAAGATCGCGACCGACTGCGTCGACGTGCCCGCTGTTCCGCACGGTGCGAGCAGCACGCGATGGTGACTGCGCGCTGCGCGACGCCGCCGCGGTCGCCGCACCGGCCGAGGTCCGCCGCGGCGCGTCGCTGTCGCGCCTAACGTCCGGTTCGTGTCGCAGATCGTCGACGGCGGCGTCACCGACGCCGCAGGGATTCCGAGCCGCCGGCGTGTCGCTGCGGAATCAAGAAGACCGGCATCACCGCGACGCGCCGCTGGACCCTGGCGCTGATTGCGCCGACGGGCCCGTGTCCGGCGGCGGCGGTGTTCACGACCAATCAGGCCGTGGCCGCGCCCGGTCGTGCGTCTCGCGCGAACATCTGGCGCAGGCTCGGGCGGACACGCAGCGGCGATCGTCATCAACAGCGGCTGCGCCAACGCATGTACCGGCGACGCCGGCATGGAAGTCGCGCGCGACATGGCCGCGGCGCGACAGCCGCGCGCGTCGGGTGCACGGCCGATCAGGTGCTCGTGGCGTCGACGGGCGTCATCGGCGTGCAGCTCGAGCATCGACAGAGGTTCGCGCAGGCGTCGACAGCGCGGCGTGCGGCGCTGCAGTCGCCGACGGCGGCGACGCGAGCCACGCGCGCCATCATGACGACCGACCCGTTTCCGAAGTCGTGCGGCCGTGACCGTCGATGGCCCGGCAGGCACGCTTCACGGTCGGCGGCATGGCCAAGGGCTCCGGCATGATCGAGCCGCGGATGGCGACGATGCTCGGGTTCCTCACGACCGACGCGGCGGTCGAGCCGGCGGTGCTGCGAGCGCGCTGCCGACGCGTGTCGACGAGACGTTCAACGCCATCACCGTGGACGGCGAGTGCTCGACGAACGACTGCGTCTTTGCTGCTCGCCTCAGGCGCGTCGGGCGTGGCGTGATCGACGCGACGACGACCCGGCGCTGCTCGGACGGCGCTGCGCGCGGTCGCCGGCCATCTGCGCGCGCGAGATCGTGCGCGGCGGCGAGGGCGCGACCAAGCTCGTGACCGTGCAGCGTCACCGGCGCGGCGTCGCGTGCCGACGCGCTGGCTGGCGGCGCGGACGATCGCCAACTCGCCGCTCGTGAAGACGGCGATTCACGGCGGCGATCCGAACTGGGGCCGGCTCGTCGCCGCGGCCGGTCGATCGGGCGCGGCGTTCGTGCTCGACCAGCGCGTCGGTCGTCGATCGGCCGACGTGCCGCTGTTCGTCGCGCGGCGTGCCGCACGACGAGCGCGCCGACGAGGCCGCGGCACGTGCTGCAAGGCCACCGAGATCACCGTCGACGGTCGACCTCGGCACCGGCGGCAGTCACGCCGCCGACGATGTGGACGTGCGACTTCAGCGCCGAGTACGTGCGCATCAACGCGGAGTACCGGACATGAGCACTCGAGGCAGCAAAGCCAAGGCGCGGCTGATCCCTCGCGATCGGTCGCAAGCGGCCGATCGCGCGCACGTCCGATCGCGGCGCAGGACTTTCTGTCGGTCCTCGATCTGACGCACGACGAGCTCGATCGCGTGCCTGGACGCTGGCGGCGCGAGCTGAAGCGCGACCGCGCCGCCGGACGGCCGACGCGCCGGCCGCTCGCGCGGCAAGCACGTCGCGCTTCTGTTCGAGAAGCCGTCGCTGCGGACGCGGATCGACGTTCACGATCGCCGTCCGCGAGCTGGGCGGCGAGGTGATCGAACCGCCGTCGGCATGTCGCGCTTGGCGATCGCGAGACGCTCGAGGACGTCGCGCGCAATCTCGAGCGCTGGGTCGCGGTCGCCGGTCGTCCGCACGTTCGCGCAGGAGCGGCTCGCGGCTTCGCCGCGGCCGCGCCGCGCGCTGCACGTCGTCAATGCGCTGACCGACGAGGAGCATCCGTGCCAGGCGCTGGCGGACATGCTGACGCTGCGCGAGCAGCTCGGGATCGCTCGACGGGCCGGACGCTCGCGTTCGTCGGCGACGGCAACAACGTCGCCGACGTCGCTGGCGCACGCCGGCGCTGATGGCTGGGCATGAACGTCCGCATCGCGATCGCCGGCCGGCTACGAGCTGCCGGCAGCGCGCGGTCGTGGCCGTCACCGGCAGCGTCGCGTCATGGCGCGGTGCTACGAGCTGCGTCAGCGATCCGTCGAGCGCGGTCAAGGCGGCCGACGCGGTCTACACCGACGCGTGGGCGTCGATGGGCCAGGAAGACGCAGGCCGGCGCAGCGCGATCGCATCTTCCGCGCCGTACCAGGTCAACGCAGAGCTCATGGCCGCGGCCGGACCCGCGACGCGCTGTTCATGCACTGCCTGCCCGCGCATCGCGGCCTCGAAGTCACCGATGGCGTGATGGACTCGCCGCAACTCGCTCGTCTTCCGATCAGGCCGAGAATCGCACTGCACGCGCAGAAAGGCGTTGCTGAGTACTCTTCGTGGGCCGGTGGCGGCGCTCACTCCGGAGCCGACCTACGCCAGTAGTAGTGGAGCAGCGGGTGAAATCGAGCCCGCTCGACACGTTCACCGTATGTAACTCTGGACGGGCAGCTTGTGATAGATCGCCTCGGCGCTGATCGCGAGTGATGACGGCGCGGAAGCGAACGTGATCTCGACGCCGCCAAACGCCCTGCATTCCCCAGCCGTTCTGCGAACGACGCGTCGACGCGTCGTGCGCGTTCCAACGGGCGTCGGCGAGCTCATGTAGATGGCGCCACACCGACGTACGGCCGCAGATCGACGTCCGCCAGCTGATTCGACTTGTTGAGCATCACGACCATCGGGGAGATACCTGAATGCAGTCCCTCCCGACGCGCCATTGGTCATCGGCGATACCAGCCGCCGCTGACATCAATGCCGATCTGCTCGCCGAGAAATACCGGAAGACGGGCCGCCACGGAATACCCGAATCCGCCGGGCCCATCTGGTGCGGCTTGTCCGTGCTCGACGGCGGGTGTCCCGGGTTCTTCCTGCGATTGCGATTGTGGCGACGGCGCGACAGGCGCAAGCGTCGTGAAATCTGAACTCCCGAGAAAGCAAGAAGGGTCGCGACGATAAGACCAGCAGCAATGGGCATAGGGGCATTCTTGATCGACTCAGGGCAAAGGGCAAAGGTTCTCAGGCTTCACCTGCGCCTTCTACGTTTTTACTTCCTTCTGCCCTTTGTCCTTTGCTCTTTGACCTACTTCTGCGGAAACAGAAACTCAATGCGTCGGGTAAGCGGCGCGCCCAGCTCGTTCGGAATGGTCCCCGTGCCGATCTTCCACACAACGCACGAGTTCCGCCGACGTTGTTCCTGCGCTTGCTTGCAGCACCTCGCAGAGTTTTCGCGTTGCTTGGCGTTCCCGGACCTTCCCTCGGTCGGCGTCGGCCAGATTCGCAGCGCGGGATCGAGCGGAGTTCTCCGGGCGATCGGAGCACCGCGGCACGATCCACCAGACTGAGGGCGACATGACGAGCAGGCGAACGCCGCAGGACAGGTCTGTGCGATGAACAGCGTCACGGGCCGCCGAGCGAAGATCCGCCGAGGCCCCGCCCGTTGGCGTCGCGACGAACCGAGTAATGACGCATGATGAACGGCGGCGGATTCCGTGACGACGAACTTCGCGTAACGGTCGGCGAGCCCGGCGGCCTCCCGGCGTCGGCGTGAACTCCGTCGGATGCTTCCGCGCGCCAGCCGTGGTCGATGCCGACGATGACGAGCGGCTCGACGCCGGCGCGCGAGGATCAGAGCGATCCTGGCGGTTTCGGCCACGCTGCCAGTTCGCGCCTCGGCGGATGTGCGCGCGATCCGGGTCGAACAGGTTCTGGCCGTCACGTGCAGCAAGCAGCTGTCCAGGGTAGCGGCGCGCCAGGCGCGCCTCCGTCATAGCCCGGCGGCAGGTAGCCACGGAGCTGCACGCGCCACGCGCCTCCGGAAGCCACGTAGAATGAACCGCGTCGTGGCGCCGGATCGAGCGAAGCGTGCGGCCATCGACACGTCGGGTATACGAGTATAGGTGACCCGATGCGCCGCGAGTATCACCGGTGGTTCTCGCTGGGCAGCTCGGGCGCGACATGGAGCTGCCTGCACGTTCGGCCACGCCGGCGGGCGCTCCATCGTTCATTGTCCGACGTGCGAGGGCGCGCGTTCTTCGAAATTGCGAGGACCGCGGGATGGATTGGCGGCGGTGGCGGATAAGCTCGACCTGGCGGCGTCGCTGCAGCTCGTGCTGCGTGGCGACGGTGGACTGCAGCGAGAAGCCTTCTACGCGGCATGCGACGCACCCGCGCGCGCGTCGTGGAGCGCTACCTCGCGTGGGAGCACTATCTGATGAAACACGACGTCGTCTGGGGTTCGTCCACGCACGGGCCGCCGGTTCCGGACGACGGCGGGCGTGACCGGCTGCAGCTTCGGCGCGCTACCACGCGCTGACGATGGCGCTGCGGCACCCCGACCGGTTCACGAGCTGCGTCACGATGGGCGGCGCGTTCGACGTCGCACGCGCTTCGCGGGCGGCTACTACGATCAGGACGCGTACCTGCTCTGCCCGCCACACTTCCGCAACCTGAACGACCGGTATCTGGAAAGATTCCGCCGAAACAAATGGGTCCTCGTCACCGGCGACCGCGACATCTGTCGCGCCGACACGGAGCACGCCACGCGAGGCGCCAGAAGAAGATCCTGTGTAAACTCCATGTCTGCGGGGCCGGGGTCACTTCACGATTGGCCTGAATGGAGGATGGCGGGGCGTATATCCCTTGAGCGCGCAACCAGTAGAACCAGCGGAACCTGAAGAACCGACAATAGATGTAGGAGTCGAAAA
>ERZ1370068.522-contig-10475_pt1 | contig 28457 bp, 39 predicted proteins | sample MGYA00561227_ERZ1370068 | MGnify/ENA primary metagenome ERZ1370068 (study PRJEB38410, sample SAMEA6850437) | metagenome | study: Metagenomic assessment of the ecological functions of the soil: analysis of the soil microbiota associated with the...
TTATGCTTCGTTCAGTTACGTATTGCTGCTCGCCGCGGACGCGGAAAATCGTGCCCTCGTGCCGGCGCGTTCCTCCAGCACCGTCGCAGGTGGCGAAGATCTCGCCGCGCAGCTTCTGCGCCGACCAGGGAAGGAAGAGCTCGGCCTCGACGAGGTCGCCGCTGGAAGAACGCGACGATCGCCTCGCGCAGCTTCGCGACGTCGCCCTCGCGGTGCGCGCTCATCACGATGCAGCCGGGGTAGCTTCGCGCGCAGCGCCGCCTCGTCCCCGCCGCGGTCGATCTTGTTGAACACGAGGAGGCGCGGCACGTCCTTCGCGCCGATCTCGTCGAGCACTTCCTCGGTCACCGCGAGCTGCCGCTCGAACCCGGCGATCGCTCGCATCGACCACGTGGAGCGAGCAGCGACGCCTCGAGCGCCTCGTCGAGCGTCGACTTGAACGACGCGACCAGCCCGTGCGGCAGGTTCTTGATGAAGCCGACCGTGTCGCTGACGAGCACGCGCGGGACGGTCTCGGGATGCAGGGCGCGCACCGTGGTATCGAGCGTCGCGAAGAGCTTGTCGGCGACCAGCGCCTCGCTTGCCCGTCAGCGCGCGCATCAGGGTGGACTTGCCCGCGTTGGTGTAGCCGACGAGCGCCACGCGCGCGAGACCCTGGCGCTCCTGCCGCCGTGCGCGCTGCGTCTTGCGCTCGGCGCCCATCGCGTCGAGCTCCTTCTGCAGCTCGGCGATGCGGTCGCGGATCTTGCGCCGGTCGAGCTCGCCGTGCGACTCGCCGCCGCTGCGGCCGCCGATGCCGCTGCGCTCCCGGTCCTTCGGCCCGGCGCTGCTTGGCCGCTTCGCGCATGCGCGGCGCCATGTAGCCCAGGCGCGCGATCTCGACCTGCGCGCGCGCGTGCGCGAGCGCGCGTGCCGGTGGAAGATCTCGAGGATCACCATGGTGCGGTCCATCACCTCGCAGCCGACCTCCTTCTCCAGGTTGAGCGCCTGCGAGGGCGAGATCTCGTGGTCGATGAGGATCACGTCGGCGGCGTGCTGCTCCCGCAGCAGGCGTCAGCTCCTCGCGCTTGCCGGTGCCGAAGTACGCCGTCTTGTCGAACCCGGCGCGCTTCTGCGTGAACGTGCCGACGACCTCGAACCCCAGCGTCTTCGCGAGCTGGTGCAGCTCGGTCAGCGACGATTCGAATCGACGTCGCTGACCTCGACAGCTGCACCGCCGCCACGACGGCGCGTTTAGGTTTTTCTTTGACGTCGAGCATTATGGGACGCGGGCTTGACGAACAGCGAGGACGAACTCGTCCTTGGGCTGCGGCAGGTCCGGCGTGTTCTTGTCGCGCGGATCGTTGGGATTGCGCAGGAAGTTCCCTTCCGCCGCCGAGGCTTGAAGCCGGCCGCTTCGACTTCCTTGCGCAGGAACGCTTCCTCGATGCGATGGAGCGTGCCGGACTCCGGAGATCCCGGTGCCGGGCCGGCCCGAATGATCGGCGATGACGTAGAAACCGCCCGGCTTGAGCGCCTGGAAGACCGCCCGGTTCATTGGCCGCGCGGTCGATCGCCGAGATGTCCGAGGTCGTGATAGTTGAACATCAGGGTCACGAGATCGAGGCCGTTCGATGTTGCCGACTTCGGGCGGAACCGGATCTTCGAACCTTCGCACGACGGCAACGATGCTTGCCCGCGGCCGAGTTGCCCGGCGCGTTCCGCCAGCGCCAGCGGCGAATTCGGCGGGGGCGGGTGGTTCCGGAGCGCTCGCTTGGATGCCGCGCCTTCCTCTGGCGCGGGTGTTCAGGACGCCTGGCGGTTCCGTCGCGCGGCCGGCTTTGCCCGGGTACACCCGCCCGGCCGGGCCGACCGGCGCGCGCGACGAGCTCCGGTGGTGTAGCCGCCTCACGGCGCTCAGGGTCCAGCGCCGCCATGCCGGGCTGGCCGCAGGCCCGATGAAGTCCAGCATCTGCGCGGGCTTGCGGCGGATGTGTCGTTCGATGCGGTCGGCGGCGCGGCGATCGGGGCTGGCGACAATCTCCGCCGTTCGTTCCTTGGAAAGCACCTGAGCGCCCGTGGATGCGGGCGGATTGGTATTCGCGCAGGCGCCAAGCAGCAACGCGCAGCTACCGCAGGAGTGGCGCGATCGAACGAAAACGCGATTGCATGGACATGACGTATCTCGTGGTTGCCGGACGGATCAGCGGCGAAGGTGCGATGATAGCCCTCAGCGCGCGGAGATCGGCTACGCGCCGGGCAAACTGATCCTAGGGAGGGTCTTTGGCGTCTCTGACCGAGGAAACACGAAAGCGTCTGGCGGCCTGCTCCAGCGCCACGCTCTCCACGCAGCTCTTCAAGCGCGGACTTCGCAACCCAGGTGCTGCAGGGCGTCGTCGCGCCTGACGGCAAGCGCCAACCATGGTGGGCGAGGCGTTTACGCTTGCGCAACATCCCGGCGCGCGAGGACTCGACCACATCGGCGTCCGACAACCCGGAGCACCGCAGCGCAAGGCGATCGAAATCGCGCCGACGGGCAGCGTGCTGGTGATCGATTGCCGCGGCGGACGCGCGCCGGCTCCCGCCGGGCGGCATCCTGGCTCGGCCGTCGCGAAGTGCGCGGCGTGGCGTGGCCTCGTGACCCGACGGCAGGACTGCGCGACACGCCCGGAGATCGCGCGGCGCAATTTCCCGGTTTACTGCAAGGCGCCCGCGGCACCGATCAGCCTCATCGGCCACACACGCCGTCGAGAAGCTAACGTGCCGATCGCCTGCGGCGGCGTGGCGGTGTACCCGGGCGATGTCGATCGCCTGGGCGATTGGCGAAGGCGTGGTCGCTGGCTGCAACGAGCATCGCCGGCCTGAAGTCGCTGCAGCCGACACCTATCGAGCAGGAAAAGCTCCTGAGGAATCTCGTGCAGACCCCGGAGATCGCCGCCGGCCGGCCCCTATTGCCGGGCACCTGTCCCCGGCCGCGCCGAGGCGCAGGTTTCCGCTCATACGGTGATATGGCGGGAAGGAGCGAACGTCGAAGAGGGCATCCTCTATGGGCTGGTTTGCTGCTGGCCGCGTGCTTTCGGCGCCGGCGCAGTCCGCATCCGTCGAAAGCCGATTCTGCCTCATCGTCGGCTTCCCGCCCGGCGGCTCGGCCGATCCGACGACGCGCATCATGGGCGCAGGCGCTCTCCGAGCAGATGGGCCAGCCGGTCGATCGTCGAGAACCGGCCCGGCGCCGACAGCGCGATCGCCGCCGAGCAGGTGACGCGCATGCCCGCCGACGGCTACACGCTCATGTTCGCCTCCAACAGCGCGATGACCGCCGCGGTGGCGCTGCGCAAGCAGCCGCCCTACGACCCGCTCAAGGATTTCACGCCGATCTCGATGGTCGGCCGCGCGACGGTGTTCTTCTACGTGCATCCCGTCGGTGCCGGCGAAGACGCTGAAGGAGTTCATCGAGTACGCGCGCGCCAATCCCGGGCAAGCTCAACTACGGCACCGGCAATCCGCTCTCGATCCTCTACACGCAGCAGCTCATCGAGCGCGACCGGCATCAGACATGGTTCACGTGCCCGTACAAGGGCGAAGGCCCGCTCAATCCCGACATCCTCGCCGGGCGCGTGCAGTCGTCGTTCCTCAGCACCGGCACCGCGGTCTCCTACGCGCAAGGACGGCAGGCTGCGCGCGCTCGCCGGTGCTGCTCAAGAAGCGCAGCCCGCTGCTGCCCGAGGTGCCCGACCATCGACGAGGCGGGCGTGCCCGAAGTCACGGTGCGCCAGTGGGCCGGCATCTTCGGCCCGCCGAAGCTGCCGCGCGAGATCGTCGAGCGGCTGAACAAGGAAGTCAACGCCGCGCTCAAGCGCCCGGACGTGATCGAGAAGCTGCTGAGCTACGGCTACTCGCCGGAAGGCTCGACGCCCGAGCGGCCGGTCGAGACCAACGCGCGAGGACCTGGCGCTGTGGCGCCGGCTGGTACGCGAAGGCCGGCATCCCGCTGGAATGAATCAAGTAGATCACATCGCCAGCGAGCGGGCGCCCTGGCGGTTTCCGTCGCCGAGGCGCAGCAGCGGGGCGCCATCCGCTTGTCGATGCCTTCAGGACGCGCCCTCGGTGGGCTCGTGCGTCCTGCTCAAGCGAGGTTCGAACCGCAATGCGTTCACCAACGCCATGTGCGCTGTCCAGATACGCGGCGCGCCGCAAATCGGCGCGAAGGCGCGCCGGCGCCAGAGCTCGAGCGTGTCCGCCAGCGCGCGCGCGAGATGCGCGAATGAGCTGATCGCGCTCGACCGCCGATCCGGCCTCGCGCAGGCTGACGGCGGGGTAGAGGAAGGCCGTCGGCGAGGACTGTGCGCAACGTTGGCTCGATCCCGACGACCCAGCGCCTCGGCCGACCATCGCGCGGCGACAGTGCCGGGAATCCACACGATGCGATTCGATCAGGATGCCGGAAACTTTCGCCATCGATGCAGGCAGGTCGTTTCGGCCGCTCGATGGTCAGGGTCCTCGCGGCCGGCAGGGTGGGGCCGGATCCGCGGCGTGCGCGGCAACGCAGGCGAGCAGCGGCAGCGCTGGTTCAGGTCTCCCCAATCTGCCTGCGGTCGCAGGATCGCGCCGGAGAGAAATACGTTTCCGCAGCCGACTGCCAGACGCACGGCCGCCTCTGCCGCGACCTTGCGTCTGGCGCCGCGCCCAGACGAGCGGCGTCAGGCTGTTATTCGAGCGCCTCGCCCCGCCTGAGCAGATCCAGCGCATGCGCGTTGGTGCTTGCCGTTTCCTCGAGCTTTGCGATCTCCGTAATCGCGCTGCCCGCGGGGCCGCCTGTTGGCGATGGAAATTCTGGAGGCGCAGGCGCTTGGTTGACTCCTCTACGCGAACAGGTGGTGGAGGCGGCGGGAATCGAACCCGCGTCCGCAAGCCCTAGACAGTCAGGACTACATGCTTAGCCTGGTTGTTTGAGCTTCGCCTTGCGCCCGCCAACCGGCAGGCTGACTCCGCGGCTAGCCGCTTCGACGGATCCCCGGGCGAAGCGGCCACACCCGGAGGAGAGGCTGATGTAAATGACGCTGCACTCCTTTTAGGGAGCCTGGCCCATCAGCAGGCCAGTGCAGCGTCTAGCCGGTATTAGGCGGCTAGAGCGAAACGCTCGTCGTTGGCGTTTGTAGTGTTTCCAGATGGATTTACGAGGTGTTCTGGTCCTCGGCATGCCCTGCGCTGCTTCGATGCCCGCGTCGAAACCAGGTCGCCCCGTGTTTCGATATCGTGCAGTGCATTATCTCATATGGGGCCTAGAGCCACTCGATCAGTCCCCGGGCCGCGCGATGACTGGCGTCGGCATTCCAGGCGCGCAGCCCCTCGCCGTAGCCCCACTCGACCGCGACGGCGGGACGCGCGCACCTGGAATGCCGACGCCGTCATCGCGCAGCCCGGGGACTTGATCGAGTGGCTCTGGGGCCCCAGCCATGGGTAATACAGCCCTGGATCGAGCAGAGGCTGCCTATTTCGACGCAGTAAGCAGCTACGAAGCGCCAAAGTATCCATCTGTAAGCGCGACGCGGCGTTCCTCTAACGCGACCTCTTTGATAGTCGAGCGCGTCTAAAGAAGGTGCGTCGTTTCATCGGCTTCTCCAGCTTAACGCCCGGGGCTGATAGTGACGCTCTTTTCCGGGAGGCCTGACCCATCAGCAGGTCAGTGCAGCGTCTAGCCGGTATTAGGCGGCTAGAGCGAAACGCTCGTCGTTGGCGTTTAGAGTGTTTCCAGATGGATTTACGAGGGCTCTGGTCCTCGGCATGCCCTGTGCTGCTTCAGTACCCGCGTCGAAACCAGGCTCGCCCCCGTTTTCGATCGCAGTCGCAATCGCATTATCCCCCATGGGGGCTCAGAGCCGCGGATAGCAAGTCCGCCGGCCGCGCGATGACGGCGTCGGCCTGCCATAAGGCGCTGTAGCCCCTCGCCGTAGCCCCACTCGACCGCGACCGGCGCGCATGCCCGGCTGGTGCGCAGCGGCCTGCACGCCTGCGCAGGTCGATCGCCCAGGTAGACGCGACCCCGCGGTGCGGCGCGAGTTCCTTCGCCAGCGTGCAGCAGCGCGAGGCGGGCGTCAGGGCTTGAGGTGCGGCGCGGTGCCGCCGCCAGACCACGCAGGCGGCGCGCGCGTCCAGATCTCGAGCGCCTTCGACCAGCAGGCGCGTGAGACCGGTGGACTTGTTGGTGACGATGCCCCAGCGCAGCCGCGCGCCTCGATCGCCGGCGAGCAGTTCGTCCGATGCCGGGAAAGAGCCGCGTGTCGACGCAGATCTCGCCTGCGTAATGCTTGAGGAACCATTCGCGCAGCGACGGAGAACTCGGCATGGCTCGGGCAGGATGCCCATGCCCGCGCCGAGCAGGCCGCGCGCGCCTGAAGAGGCGTGCGGGTCGCAGTGTTCTCGAGCGGCAATTCGGCCAGTGCCGCGCGCGACGCGCAGGTGGTTCAGCGCGCGCGCCAGGTCCGCCGCGGTATCCAGCGAGCGTGCCGTCGAAATCGAGAACTGCCGCTGCTAGGCATTCTTCGCGCAGCACAGCGAGAATAGTTCACGCCGCAATCCTCGCTCGAGCCGGTACTGGTTCGTGAGCGGGTTGTAGGTCATGCCCTTGAGTTCGAGCGGCTCGAGACCGCGCGTCGCGGCACCAGCGCGACAAGCTCGGAGGGCTTGATGAAGCGCGCGTAGTCGTGCGTGCCCTTCGGCAGCATGCTTCGAGCAGGTATTCGGCGCCGATCACCGCGAACAGGTAGGCCTTCGGATTGCGGTTGATGGTGGAGAAGAACACGCGCCCGCCGCGGCTTGCGCGAGCCTGCGCGCAGGCCGCGACCGTGCTCGGCGGGATCGGGCACGTGCTCCAGCAGTTCCATGCAGGTGACGACGTCGAACCGCCGGCATTGTGCTTCGCGCATCTTCTTCCGCGGAGATGCTCGGATAGTTCGACCGCAAGCCGCTCTCCAGCAGATGCAGCTGCGCGACCTTGAGCGGCTTCTCCGAGAGGTCGATGCCGGTGACCGTGGCGCCCAGTCGCGCCATGCGCTTCCGAGAGGATGCCGCCGCCGCAGCCGACGTCGAGCACGCGCTTGCCCGCGAGCTGCGCCAGGCCGTCGATCCAGCCCAGGCGCAGCGGGATTGAGCTCGTGCAGCGGGCGGAACTCGCCCTGCGGGTCCCACCAGCGGTGCGCGAGCTCGCCGAACTTCGCGAGCTCGGCGGGGTCTGCGTTCTGCTGTATGGCTGCCATAAACAAAAAGCCCCGCCGGAGCGGGGCTTTTCGAGAACTAGGTGCCTGGCTTACTTGCGCGTGCCGATGACCTCGATCTCCACGCGGCGGTTCTTCTGGCGACCATCCTTGGTCTTGTTGCTCGCCACGGGCTGCTTCTCGCCCTTGCCTTCCGTGTAGATCCGGTTCGGCTCCACGCCCTTCGACACCAGGTAGGCCTTGACCGACTCGGCGCGGCGCACCGACAGCTTCTGGTTGTAGGCGTCGCTGCCGATCGAATCGGTGTGGCCGATCGCGATCACCACTTCGAGGTTGATGGCCTTCACCTTGGTGGCGAGGTCGTCGAGCTTGCTCTTGCCTTCCGTTCTTCGAGCACCGACTTGTCGAAGTCGAACGAGCACGTCGGCAGCGAGCGTCACTTTTTCAGCGACGGGCGTCGGGCTTCGGCGCGGGCGTCGGTGCGGCGGCGGCGGCGGCGGCGGCGGCGGCGGCCGGCGGCTCACAGGCCGCTTCGGCATCAGATCGGGATCGCACTCGGCGATCGCCATCGCGGGGTCCAGTAACCGGCGCGCCAGCACTGGCCGCATCGCGTTCTTCCAGACCAGGTCCGTGCTCGGCTGCATCCAGTAGCCCTGCTTCGACTTGCGCCGAGCGACGCAGTGAACGGCATCGCGGACAGCGCAACGCCGGCGGCGATCAGCAGCGGCATCCAAGTTTTTTGCTCATGCGTGTTCCCTCGCTGGATTTCCGACGTTGCGTTTCCGGAATAATTTATTGGAATCAAGACCATGCACGTGACCTCAAACGTATTCTGCCACAACTTGCTAGCGGGTGTCCAAGCCCTGAAGGGGAATTGAGCTCGCATCGGGAAATGTTCCGTCCTGCAACAGACGCTGGCCGGCGACCCAGACGTCGCTGACGTGCTCGCGGCCGGCGGCGTAGACCAGATGGGACAGAGGGTCGTAGCAGGGCGACAGTTCGGGCCCGGCCAGGCGCACCGCGGCAAGGTCGGCGGCCTTGCCGGCGACGATGGAGCCGATGCGCGCGTCCAGGCCGAGCGCCGTGGCGCCGCCCAGCGTCGCCGCGCGCAGCGCAGCGTGCGCCGGCAGCGCCTCGGCGTCGCGCGCGACCGCCTTGGCGAGCAGCGCAGCGAGGCGCATTTCCGCGAACATGTCGAGGCGGTTGTTGCTCGCGGCGCCGTCGGTGCCGATGGCCGACGTTGATGCCGCGCGGCCGCCATCTTCGCCACCGGCGCGAAGCCGCTCGCGAGCTTCAGGTTGGACGACGGGCAATGCGCGACCGAGGCGCCGTGTTTCGCCAGCAGCGCGATCTCCGCCGTCGTCGAGGTGCACCGCGTGCACCGCGATCAGGCCCGGGCCCGAGCAGGCCCAGGCGCTCGCAGGCGCTCCAGCGGCCGCACGCCGTGCTCGGCGAGCGAGCGTCGCGATCTCGTCCTCGGTCTCGTGCAGGTGGATGTGCACCGGCACGTCCACTTCGGCGGCCAGCTTGGCGATCTTGCCGAAGGTCGCGTCCGACACCGTGTAGGGCGCGTGCGGCGCGAGGCAGAACGACACCAGCGGGTGCTCGCGCCACTGGTCGCGCAGCGCGAGGCCCTTGGCGAGGTAGTCGTCCGGGTCGGCGCCGTAGGCCGACGGGAAATCGAACACGATCATGCCGAGCGAGACGCGCATGCCGGCTTCCAGCGCGGCCTCCAGCGCCGCGCCCGGGAAGAAGTACATGTCGTTGAAGCAGGTGACGCCGCCGCGCAGCATCTCGGCGCAGGCGAGCAGCGTGCCGTCGCTGCACGAACTCGCGGCGACACGTGCTTCGATCTCCGCGGGCCAGATGTGCTCCTCCAGCCAGCGCATCAGCGGCAGGTCGTCGGCGAGGCCGCGCATCAGCGACATCGCCGCGTGCGTGTGCGCGTTGACCAGGCCCGGAATCAGCGCGTGCTCGCCGAGGTCGACCTTTCATAGGAGGAAAAGCGCGCTTCGGCGTCGGCGCGCGGCAGCACCGCCTCGATGAGGCCGTCGCGCAGGGCGACGCAATGGTCTTCCAGGACCGCGCCCGCGGGCTCGACCGGGATGATCCAGCGGGGACAAAGAAGGGAGTTTGAGGCACGGAATTGCGGCTCTAATTATTAACCGGCGCCGCGATGATAAAATTTGAGCTGAATTTTCGCCTCGACCGCCGAGAACGGCCCCTCCAAGCCTCCCAAAACAAGAGCCGAAATGGAACCCTTCGCCAAGGAAACGATGCCGGTCAGCCTCGAAGAGGAGATGCGCCGCTCGTACCTCGACTACGCGATGAGCGTGATCGTCGGGCGCGCGCTGCCCGACGTGCGCGACGGCCTGAAGCCGGTGCACCGCCGCGTGCTGTTCGCGATGCACGAGTCGAACAACGTCTGGAACCGCGCCTACGTGAAGTGCGCGCGCGTGGTCGGCGAGGTGCTGGGCAAGTACCACCCGCACGGCGACACCGCGACCTACGAGGCGCTGGTGCGCATGGCGCAGGACTTCTCGATGCGCTACATGCTGGTCGACGGCCAGGGCAACTTCGGCTCGGTGGACGGCGACAACGCCGCGGCCTACCGCTACACCGAGTGCCGGCTGGAGCAGCCTCGCCGCCGAGCTGCTCGCCGACATCGACAAGGAAACCGTCGATTTCGTCGACGAACTACGACGGCAAGGAGCGCGAGCCGACGGTGCTGCCGTCGCGCGTCCCGAACCTGCTGCTGAACGGCTCCTCGGGCATCGCGGTCGGCATGGCGACCAACATCCCGCCGCACAACCTGTCCGAGGTGGTCGACGCCTGCCTGCTGCGTGCTGCACGAGCCGCAGCTGCGCGATCGAGGAACTGATCAAGCTGATGCCGGCGCCGGATTTCCCGACCGCCGGGATCATCTACGGCATCGCCGGCGTGCACGAGGGCTACCGCACCGGCCGCGGCCGCGTGGTGATGCGCGCGCGCACGCATTTCGAGGACATCCCGGCAAGAGCGACCGCCAGGCGATCATCGTCGACGAGCTGCCCTACCAGGTGAACAAGAAGGCGCTGCTCGAGCGCATCGCCGAGCAGGTCACCGAGAAGCGGCTGGAAGGCATCTCCGACATCCGCGACGAATCCGACAAGCAGGGCATCCGCGTGGTGATCGAGCTCAAGCGCGGCGAGCTGCCCGAGGTGGTGCTGAACAACCTCTACAAGCATGACGCAGCTGCAGGACACCTTCGGCATGAACATGGTCGCGCTGGTGGACAACCAGCCGCGCGTGCTGAACCTGAAGGAGCTGCTCGAGTCGTTCATCTCGCACCGCCGCGAGGTGGTGACGCGGCGCACGGTGTTCGAGCTGAAGCAAGGCGCGCGAGCGCGGCCACATCCTGGAAGGCCTGGCGGTGGCGCTGTCGAACGTCGACGAGGTCATCGAGCTGATCAAGAAGGCGCCGTCGCCCGCGGACGCCAAGCGCGAGCTGCTGGCGCGCGCCTGGAATTCCGAGCTGGTGAAGGAAATGCTGGCAGCGCGTCGCGGCGGCCACGAGCAGTACCGGCCCGAAGGCCTGGCCGCCGGACTTCGGCCTGAAGCCCGAGGGCTACCGCCTGTCCGAGGAGCAGGCGCAGGCGATCCTCGAGCTGCGGCTGCAGCGCCTGACCGGCCTGGAGCAGGACAAGATCCGCGACGAGTACAAGGAGGTGATGCTGACCATCGCCGACCTGCTCGACATCCTCGACAAGCCGGCGCGCATCATCGCCATCATCGGCGACGAGCTGCAAGCACATCAAGGAGGAGTTCGGCGACCGGCGCCGCAGCGAGATCGTCACCGTCGCCGAGGACATCTCGCTCGAGGACCTGATCGCGCCGCAGGACATGGTGGTCACCTTCTCGCACGGCGGCTACGTCAAGTCGCAGCCGCTCGCCGACTACCGGGCGCAGCGGCGCGGCGGGCGCGGCAGGACCGCGGCCACCACCAAGGACGACGATTTCATCGAGCGCATGTTCGTCGCGCACTCGCACGACTACCTGCTGTGCTTCTCCAACCGCGGGCGCCTGTACTGGCTCGAAGGTGTTCGAGGTGCCGCAGGGCGGCAGCACCGCGCGCGGCAAGCCGATGGTCAACATGTTCCCGCTCGAAGAGGGCGAGAAGATCACCGCCGTGGTGCCGGTGAAGGAATTCGACGAGAACCACTTCGTGTTCATGGCCACCGCGCAGGGCACGGTGAAGAAGACGCCGCTCGCCGATTTCTCGCGGCCGCGGCCCTCGGGCATCATCGCCGTCGGCCTGGACGAGGGCGACTACCTGATCGGCGTCGCGCTCACCGACGGCAAGCTACGACGTGATGCTGTTCTCGTCGGAGGGCAAGGCGATCCGCTTCCACGAGGAGGACGTGCGGCCGATGGGCCGCACAGGCGACCGGCGTGCGCGGCATGCGCCTGCCCGAGGACGGCAGCCGGCGCGTGGTGTGCATGCTGGCGGCGAAGGACGAGATCGCTGACCGTGCTCACCGCCACCGAGAACGGCTTCGGCAAGCGCACGCCGATCGCCGAGTACACCAAGCACGGCCGCGGCGGCCAGGGCATGATCGCGATCCAGGCCTCGGAGCGGCAACGGCGCGCTGGTGGGCGCGGTGCTGGTCGACGACCACGACGAGGTGATGCTGATCTCCACCGGCGGCGTGCTGATCCGCACCGCGGTGGCGCAGATCCGCGAGATGGGCCGCTCGACGCAGGGCGTGACGCTGATCGCGCTGGGCGACGGCGAGAAACTGCGCGGGCGTCGAGCGGATCGTCGAGCGCGACGAGGAAGAGGGCAACGGCGGCAACGGCAATGGCGGGAACGGCAACGGCGGCGAGGCGGCGACGCTGCCGCCGGCGATCCGCCCGCCGTCCACGAAGGACCGACGATCCACTGATGGCACGCATTTTCAATTTCAGCGCCGGGACCGGCGGTGCTGCCCGAGGAAGTCCTTCCGCGCGCCGGCGACGAAATGCTCGACTGGCGCGGCACCGGCATGTGCGTGATGGAGATGAGCCATCGCGGCAAGGAGTTCATGTCCATCGCCGCCGAGGCGGAGAAGGACCTGCGCGAGCTGCTCGGCGATCCCGCAGAACTACAAGGTGCTGTTCCTGCAGGGCGGCGCGACGCTGCAGTTCGCGCAGATCCCGATGAACCTGCTGGCGCGGCAAGACAAGGCCGACTACGTCGTCACCGGCGAATGGTCGAAGAAGGCGGTCAAGGAAGCGCAGGCCTATTGCGACGTGCACATCGCCGCTCACTCCGAGGACAAGGCGTTTCACTTATGCGCCCGAAGAACTGGAATGTCAGGCCCGATGCCGCCTACGTCCACTATTGCTCCAACGAAACGATCGGCGGCGTCGAGTTTCATGCGATTCCAAAAGCCGAAAACGCTGCCCCTGGTGGCCGACGCCTCGTCGCACATCCTGTCGCGCCCGCTCGACGTCTCGAAGTTCGGCCTGATCTACGCCGGCGCGCAGAAGAACATCGGCCCGGCTGGCCTGACCATCGTCATCGTGCGCGACGACCTGACCGGGCAAGGCGCAGAAGGGCACGCCCTCGGTGATGGACTACAAGCAGCAGGCGGCGGCCGACTCGATGCTCAACACGCCCGCGACCTACGCGATGTACATCGCCGGGCTGGTGTTCAAGTGGCTGAAGACGCAGGGCGGTCTGGCCGGCGATGGAGAAGCGCAACATCGCCAAGGCGAAGCTGCTCTACGACTTCCTCGACGCGAGCTCCTTCTACAAGCAACTCGGTCGACAAGGAAGACCGCTCGCGCATGAACGTGCCGTTCACGCTCGCCGACGCGAAGCTGGACGACGAAGTTCCTCAAGGGCGCGGAGAAGGAAGGCATGGTGCAGCTCGAAGGGCCACCGCTCGGTGGGCGGCATGCGCGCGCTCCATCTACAACGCGATGCCGATCGAGGGCGTGCGGCAGCTGGTCGCCTACATGAAGGACTTCGGAGCGCGCCGTGGCTAAGAGCCGGTAAGAAACTGCGAAGTCGCTGGTGCTCAACCCGATCGCGCAGGTGGGCCTGCAGCGCCTGCCGGCGGAGCGCTTCGAGGTGGTGAAGGAATCGAAGGCGCCCGACGTGATCCTGGTGCGCTCGGCCGACATGCACGCGCATGAAGTTCGACGCCGAACCTGAAGGCGGTCGGGCGCGCCGGCGCGGGCGTCAACAACATTCCGGTGACGGAGCTTTCCAAGCTGGGCGTGCCGGTGTTCAACGCGCCGGGCGCCAACGCCAACGCGGTGAAGGAGCTGGTGGTCGCCGGCATGCTGATCGCGGCGCGGAATCTCGCGCCTGCGCTGGATTTCGTCAGGAACCTGGATACAAACGACAAGGATCTGGAAAAGAAGGTCGAAGGCGGCGAAGAAGGCCTGCGCCGGCGTCGAGCTGCCCGGCCACACGCTGGGCGTGATCGGCCTGGGCAAGATCGGCAGCCTGGTGGCCGACGCGGCGATCCGCCTCGGCATGAACGTGCGTCGGCTACGACCCGGAGATCACGGTGGACGCCGCCTGGAGCCTGCCTTCGCAGGTGAAGAAGGCGAACTCGCTGGACGAGCTGCTGCAAGGCGAGCGACTTCGTCACGCTGCACGTGCCGCTGGTGGAGAAGACCAAGCACCTCGTCAACGCGAAGAACCTCGGCGCTGCTCAAGCCGCGGCTCGGTGCTGCTCAACTTCTCGCGCGAGGGCGTGGTCGACGACGCGGCGGTGCTGAAGGCGCTCTGAAGCGCAAGCAGCTGCGCAGCTATGTCACCGATTTTCCCTCGGCCGAGCTGATCGGCAAGCGCCGGCGTGGTGGCGCTGCCGCACCTCGGCGCTTCCACCGGCGAGGCCGAGGACAACTGCGCGGTGATGGTCGCCGACCAGGTGCGCGAGTACCTGCGCGCACGGCACCATGCGAGAACGCGGTCAACTTCCCGAACGCGCAGATGCCGCGCGAGTCGCCGTACCGCCTGGCGATCGCCAACGCCAACGTGCCGAACATGCTGGCGCGCATCTCGCAGGCGATGGGCAGCCGCAAGATCAACATCCACAACATGCTGAACAAGTCCAGGGGCGAGATGGCCTACACGCTGGTGGACGTCGACAGCCCGGTGCCCGGCCGCGGTGCTCAGCGAGCTGTGCGCGATCAAGGGCGTGCTTGCGGTCCGCTACCTGCCCGTCGGAGCATGAGCTGACAGACAAGCAGATCGAACGAAGCTGCGCAGGCAGATCGACGCGCTCGACGACGAGCTGCTGGCGCTGCTGAACGCCGCGCCGCGCGTGGTGCGCGAAGGTCGGCGCGCTGAAGGGCGGCGCGCGTCCTACCGCGCCCGAGCGGGAGGCGGAGATCCTGCGCGCGCGTGGCGGCGACGGCAAGGCGGCGTGCTGCCGGCTGACAGCGCGCGCGGCGGTGTTCCGCGAGATCATCTCCGCCTGCCGCGCGCTCGAGCAGGAGATCCGCGTCGCCTACCTCGGGCCGCGGGCACGTTCAGCGAGCAGGCGGTGCGCAAGCATTTCGGCCAGCGCGGTCGCGGCCGAGCCCGCGGCGACGCATCGACGAAGCTTCCGCAGCGCCGAGTCCGGCGCGGCCCAGTTCGCCGTGGCGCCGGCGGAGAACTCCACCGACGGCGCGGTCGGCCGCACCCTCGACCTGCTGCTCACGACGCCGCTGCAGGATCTGCGGCGAGGTCGATCTGCGGGTGCAGCAGAACCTGCTTGCCAGAAGAAAGGCGACCTAAGGAGAGTAAAGCAGGTCTACTCCCATGCGCAGTCCCTGGCGCAGTGCAACGGCTGGCTCGGCCAGAACCTGCCGAACGCCGAGCGCATTCCGGTCGGCTCCAACGCCGAGGCTGCGCGCGCCGCGCGGCGAAGGAGAGAGGCGCGGCGGCGATCGCGGGCGAAGCTCGCCGCGGCGCTGCTACAAGCTGAAGGTCGCTCGCGCGCGCGCATCGAGGACGATCCGAACAACACCACGCGCTTCCTCGTGCTCGGGCAGGTCGATGCCGGCGCCCACCGGCCAGGACCGCACCTCGCTGGTGATGTCGGCCGAGAACAAGCCCGGCGCGGTGCACGCGCTGCTGACGCCGATCGCCGAGCCACGGCGTCAGCATGACGCGCATCGAGTCGCGGCCGCGCGCAGGCGCGCTCGGCGCTGTGGGAGTACGTGTTCTTCATCGACCTCGAAGGCCATCAGCAGGACGCCAGCGGTCGCGGCGCGCGATCGCCGAGCTGAAGGCGCGGCGCCGTTCCTGAAGGTGCTCGGCTCCTACCCGGTCGCCGGTTAGCTAGAGCCAATGCAGATGGTCATCGATCCCTGCGAGCTGTCGCCGTCCTACGTGCGCTCGATCGCGCCGTACCAGCCGGGCAAGCCGATCTCGGAGCTCGCGCGCGAGCTGGGGCTCGAAGGAGGAGAACATCATCAAGCTCGCCTCGAACGAGAACCCGCGCGGCATCGGCCCGCGCACGCGCGCCGCGATCGAAGCGCGCGCTCGGCGAAATCGCGCGCTACCCGGACGGCAACGGCTTCGAGCTGAAGGCGGCGCTCGTCGCGCCGCTACGGCGTCGACATGCGGCGTCGATCGTGCTCGGCAACGGCTCGAACGACGTGCTCGAGCTGGTGGCGCACGCCTTCCTCGGGCCGGGCGCGCGGCGGTCTACTCGCAGCACTGCTTCGCCGTCTACCCGCTCGCCACGCAGGCGCGCGGCGCGCGCGCGATCGTCGGTGCCGGCGAAGGACTACGGCCACGACCTCGACGCGATGGCGCGCGGCGATCGACGACGAGACCTACGTCGGTCTGGATCGCCAACCCGAACAACCCGACCGGCACGCTTCGCTAGCGCCGACGCGCTGGAGGCTTTCGTCAGCGCGTGCCCGAGCGCGTGCTGGTGGTGATCGACGAGGCCTACAACGAGTACCTGCCGCCGGAGCTGAAGGCCGAGACGGTGCAATGGCTCAAGCGCCATCCGAACCTGATCGTCACGCGCACCTTCTCGAAGGCCTACGGCCTGGCCGGGCTTGCGCGTCGGCTACGCGCTCGCGCACCCGTCGGTCGCCGACATCGATGAACCGCGTGCGCCAGCCGTTCAACGTCAACAGCCTCGCGCTCGTCGCGCGGCGGCCGCGGCGCTGGACGACATGGAGTTCGTCGCGCGCAGCTACGCCGAGAACCTGCAGGGCATGGCGCCAGCATCGAGGAGCGGCGCGCAGCGGCTCGGCCTCGGAATTCATCCCGTCGTACGGCAACTTCATCACCGTGCGCGTCGGCAAGGCGGCCGAGATCTACGAGCAGCTGCTGCAGGCGCGGCGTCATCGTGCGCCCGGTCGGCGGGCCTACCAGCTGCCCGAGCACCTGCGCGTCACCATCGGCACGCGCCGAGGAGAACGAGACGGTTCCTCGCGCGCGCTCGCGGCCAGCCTGAAGGACTGATGGTCTTCAGCAAGGTCGCGGTCATCGGCGTCGGCCTGATCGGCGGCTCGTTCGCGCTGGCGCTGAAGGAGGCGAAGGCTGTGCCGGCACGTCGTCGGCGTCGGCCGCAGCGCCGCCAACCTGGCGCTCGCGCTCGAGCGCGGCGTCATCGATGCCGCACGTGGCGACCGCGGCGCGCGCCGTCCGACGACGCCGACCTGGTGCTGGTTGCCGCGCCCGGTCGGCGCAATTCGAGACGATTTTCGCTGCGATCGGCGCGCTGCTCGAGGCCAAGCGCCATCGTGACTGACGCCGGCAGCACCAAGCGCGACGTCGTCGCCGCGGCGCGCAAGGCGCTGAAGCGGAGGATCGCGCGCTTCGTGCCGGCGCACCCGATCGCCGGCGCCGAGAAGAGCGGCGCCGGCGCCGCGCAACGCGGAGCTGTTCCGTGGCCGCCGCGTGGTGCTCACGCCGCTGAATGAGAATCGAGGCGAAGCGTGTCGAAGCATGTCAAGCCGTCGTGGATCGCCTGCGGCGCGACGCGTGCGCCGCATGACGCCGAAGCAGCACGACGAGGTACTCGCCGCGGTCAGCCACCTGCCGCACCTGCTCGCCTACGCGCTGGTGCACGAGTCGCCGGCGCGCCACGAACGCGGCGCGAGCTGTTCTGCCTACGCCGCCGGCGGCTTCCGCGACTTCACGCGCATCGCCTCGAGCCACCCGGAGATGTGGCGCGACATCTGCGTGCGCCAACGCGACACGGCTCTGTCGCTGAACTGGCTCGTATGACAAAATGAAGAAGCTCGCCGCGATGCGAAGCTGCTCGGCGCGGCGACGCGCCGGCGCTCGAGAAGCTTTTCACGAGGCGCGCGACGCGCGCGAGCGCTGGCTGAAGACGGCGAGCTGAACCGGCGAATGGAGACGCGCCTCGACCTCGCGCCGATCGGCCGCGCCGCCGGCACGGTGCGGCTGCCGGGCTCGAAGAGCATCTCCAACCGCGTGCTGCTGCTCGCCGCGCTCGCCGAGGGCGAGACGCAGATCGCACGGCCTGCTCGACGCCGACGACACGCGCGTGATGCTGGAGGCGCTGCAGACGCTCGGCGTCGTCATCGACGCCGAGATCTGACAGCGTCGTGGTGCAGCGGGCGGGGCCGCTTCCCGGCAAGAAGACGGACCTGTTCCTCGGCAACGCCGGCACCGCGTTCCGGCCGCTCACCGCCGCGCTCGCGCTCTGCGGCGGCGAATACCGGCTGATCGGGCGTAGCCGCGCATGCACGAGCGGCCGATCGGCGACCTGGTCGATGCGCTGCGCAGCATCGGCGCGCGCATCGACTACGCCGGCAGCGAGGGCTATCCGCCGCTCGCGATCGCATCCGGGCACGATCCGCGGCCGAGGCGACGCCGGATGCGCGGCGACGTCTCCTCGCAGTACCTGACGCGCGCTGCTGATGGCGCTGCCGCTCGCGGGCGGCGGCACGGCGATCGAGGTCGAGGGCGAGCTGATCTCCAAGCCCTACGTCGACGATCACGCTGAACATGATGCGCCGCTTCGGCGTCGAGGTGACGCGCGACGGCTGGAAGTCGCTTCGACGTGCCGGGCTGGAGCTACGTCGCGCCCGGGGAAATCTGCGTCGAGGGCGACGCCTCCTCGGCGTCGTACTTCCTCGCCGCCGGGCGCGATCGGCGGCGGGCCGGTGCGCGTCGACGGCGTCGGGCGCGGACAGCATCCAGGGCGACGTGCGCTTCGCCGAGGTGCTCGGAGCAGATGGGCGCGGCAGGTCGAGATGCGGCGACGACTGGATCGAGGCGTGCTCGGCGCGGCAAGCTGCAAGCCGATCGACGTCGACCTCAATCACATCCCCGACGCGGCGATGACCGCGGCGGTGGTGGCGCTGTTCGCCGAGCGGCCAGAGCACGATCCGCAACATCGGCAGCTGGCGGGTGAAGGAGACCGACCGCATCGCCGCGATGGCGACGGAGCTGCGCAAGCTCGGCGCGCAGGTCGAGGAGGGCGCCGACTTCCTCCGAGGTCACGCCGCCCGCGAAGCTGAACGCCGGCGTCGCCATCGACACCTACGACGACCACCGCATGGCGATGAGCTTCTCGCTCGCGGCGCTGGGCGGGGTGCCGGTGCGCATCAACGACCCGGCAGTGCGTCGGCCAAGACCTTCCCGGAGTACTTCGACGCCTTGGCGGGCAGACGACATCGGCGCGCGCCGGTGATCGCCATCGACGGCCCCTCGGCCTCCGGGCAAGGGGACGGTGGCCGAGCTCGTTGTCGAGGAGTTGGGCTTCCACTACCTGGACAGCGGGGCGCTCTACCGGCTGGTGGCGCTCGGCGCCGGAGGCGGGGACGAAGCCCAGGCAGCGGCGTACGCAGCCTGGCTCGCCGGCCCCGGTGTTCGAGGGTGAGGCGGTGATCTTCGAGGACAAGGACGCGAGCGACGCCATCCGCACCGAGGCGGTGTCGGCGCGCGCGCCTCCTTCGTGGCACGTAGTCACCGGCGGTGCGCGCGGCGCTCCTTTGGCGCGCCAGCACGCCTTCCGCCGCCCCCGGCCTGGTGGCCGAACGGGCGCGACATGGGGTACCGTAGTCTTCCCCGATGCCGAGCTCAAAGTGTTCCTGACGGCGAGCCCGGAGGCCAGGGCCGAACGCAGGCATAAGCAGTTGAAAGACAAAGGAATCGCTGCTACATCTGCGCCGCCCTTTCCAGTGATCTTGCGCGAGCGCGACGCAGCGTGATGCGACGCGCAGCGCGGCGCCTCTCTGCAGAGCCCGGCAGCACGGTCGCTCGGTACGACGTCGATGATCGCTCGAGCACTGGCGGTCGGACCTGGTAGCCGGGCTGGTACCGCGGGGCGAACAGGTGACATCAAGCCAGGCTGAAAGCCTCGGCTCTTGTTGTGATCAACTAACCCCGTCCCTCGGGACGGGCTAGAGAAGGGTCTTTTCTTCTATGTCCAGCGTCAGCCCCCGCACAGTCCTCCAGCTCCGCACGCTCCGCGAATCGTTCGCCGCGCTCTTCGAGGAAAGCCTCACGCGCAAGGAAATGCGCACCGGCGAGGTCATCACCGCCGAGGTCGTCCGCGTCGACGTACAACTTCGTCGTCGTCAACGCGGGCCTGAAGTCCGAAAGCATTCATCCCGCTGGAAGAATTCACGCAACGACAGGCGGCGAGGTCGAGATCAAGGTCGGCGATTTCGTCAGCGTCGCGATCGAGGCGCTCGAGGACGGCTACGGCGAGACGCGCCTGTCGCGCGACAAGGCCAAGCGCCTGGCCGCCTGGCTGGATCTGGAGAAGGCGCTCGAGAGCCGGCGAGAAGATCGAAGGGCATGATCACCGGCAAGGTGAAGGGCGGCCTGACGGTGATGGCCAACGGCATCCGCGCCTTCCTGCCCGGCTCGCTGGTCGACCTGCGCCCGGTGAAGGACACCACGCCCTACGAGGGCAAGGAGATGGAGTTCAAGGTCATCAAGCTCGACCGCAAGCGCAACAACGTGGTCGTGTCGCGCCGCGCGGTGCTCGAGAAGACTCGCGGGCGCCGAGCGCGAGGCGCTGCTCGCCAACGCTGCAGGAAGGCGCCACGGTCAAGGGCATCGTCAAGAACATCACCGACTACGGCGCGTTCGTCGACCTGGGCGGCATCGACGGCCTGCTGCACATCACCGACCTCGCCTGGCGGCGCGTCAAGCATCCCTCCGAGGTGCTGTCAACGTCGGCGACGAGGTCACCGCCAAGGTGCTCAAGTTCGACACCGAGAAGAACCGCGTGTCGCTGGGCCTGAAGCAGCTCGGCGAGGATCCCTGGGTCGGCATCGCCGCGGCGCTACCCGCAGGGCACGCGCCTGTTCGGCAAGGTCACCAACCTCACCGACTACGGCGCGTTCGTCGAGGTCGAGTCGGGCATCGAGGGCCTGGTGCACGTCTCGGAGATGGACTGGACCAACAAGAACGTGCATCCGTCGAAGGTGGTGCAGGTCGGCGACGAGGTCGAGGTGATGATCCTCGAGATCGACGAGGAGCGCCGCCGCATCTCGCTCGGCATGAAGCAGTGCATGCCCAACCCGTGGGAAGATTTCGCGCGCGAGTACAAGAAGGGCGACAAGGTGAAGGGCCAGATCAAGTCGATCACCGACTTCGGCGTGTTCGTCGGCCTGCCCGGCGGCATCGACGGCCTGGTGCACCTGTCCGACCTGTCCTGGTCGCGCGGCCGGCGAGGAAGCGGTGCAAGAACTTCAAGAAGGGCGAGGAAGTCGAGGCGGTGGTGCTGTCGATCGACGTCGAGCGCGAGCGCATCTCGCTCGGCATCAAGCAGCTCGAGGGCGACCCGTTCACCAACTTCATCGCCAGCCACGAGAAGAACAGCGTGGTGACCGGGCACGGTGAAGTCGGTCGACGCCAAGGGCGCGGTGGTCGCACTGATCGGCGGCGTCGAGGGCTACCTGCGCGCCTCCGAGTTCTCGCGCGACCGCGATCGAGGACCTCGCGCACGCGTCCTCAAGGAAGGCGACACGGTGACATGCGATGATCATCAACGTCGACCGCAAGAACCGCTCGATCAACCTGTCGGTGAAGGCGAAGGACCTGTCCGAGGAGACCGAGGCGATGAAGCAGCTGCGCACCGAGAACGCCGCGGCGAGCGCCGGCGCGACCAACCTCGGCGCGCTGCTGCGCGCCAAGCTCGACAAGGCGGCAGCAACCCGCAGCAGTAAGCGGACGAGCCTGACGAGGGACGAAGGGGTCGTCATGACGAAGTCGGAACTGATCGCGCGCCTCGCGCAGCGCTATCCGCAGCTGGTGGCGAAGGACGCCGAGTACGCGGTGAAGATGATCCTCGACGCGATGACGCAGGCGCTGCTCGCCGGGCAACCGCATCGAGATCCGCGGCTTCGGCAGCTTCGGGCTCAACTACCGCCCGCCGCGCACCGGCCGCAACCCGAAGTCGGGCGAGAAGGTGCAGGTGCCGGAGAAGTACGTGCCGCACTTCAAGGCCGGCAAGGAGCTGCGCGAGCGCGTCGATTCCGCGCCGACGGCGACGCGCCAGCCGCGCCGCAGCGAGCGCGCTTCCGCAGCCGCGCTCGGTAAGAGCGCTCCGGCGTGATGCGCATCGTCACCTGGACGATCCGCCTGCTGGTGTTCGTGCTGCTGGTCGCGTTCGCCGCCAAGAACGCCGACGCCGGTGACGCTGCGCTTCTACTTCGACCTCGCGCTGCAGACGCCGCTGGTGCTGGCGCTGCTCGGCGTTCTTCGCCGCCGGCGCGCTGTTCGGCATGCTGGCGCTGCTCGGCACCGATGCTGCGCCAGCGGCGCGAAATCTCGCTTCCTGAGGAGAAGCCATGGCGCCGATGCCGGCGGCGCCGCTGCCATGCCGCCGCCGGCGATCTGAGCCGATGGAATTCGAATACTGGTGGCTGCTGCGGCTTTCCGCTGTTCTTCGGGCTGGGCTGGATGGCGGCGCGCATCGACATCCGCCAGCTCGTGCATGAATCGCGCGCGCTGCCGCGCTCGTACTTCAAGGGCCTCAATTTCCTGCTCAACGAGCAGCCCGACAAGGCGATCGAGGCCTTCATCGAGGTGGTCAAGGTCGACCCGGAGACCGATCGAGCTGCACTTCGCGCTGGGCAGCCTGTTCCGCCGGCGCGGCGAGTACGACCGCGCGATCCGCATGCACCAGAACCTGCTCGAGCGCGCCGACCTCGGCGGCGAGCAGAAGCTGCACGGCGCTGCTCGAGCTCGGCCAGGACTACCTCAAGGCCGGCATCCTCGACCGCGCCGAGGAAGTGTTCAGCAAGCTCGAGCCGACCCGCCACGCCGGCGCGGCGCGCCGCTCACCTGCTGGAGATCTACGAGCAGGAGAAGGACTGGACGCGGGCGCATGGCGATGGCGCGAGATCGGCCCGGACGGCGCCGGGCCGCGGCGAGACTGGCGCAGTACCATGTGCGAGCTGGCGGCGGCGCGGAGTCGACGCAGTCGCGGCCGGACACGGCGCGCCGCCACCTGGAGCCGGCGCTGGAAGCGAACCGCAAGTGCGTGCGCGCCAGCCTGCAGCTGGGCGACCTGGAGAAAAGCGGCGGCAAGCCGGAGCAGGCGATCGAGCACTGGAAGCGCATCGAATCGCAGGATCCCGCCTACCTCGCGCTGGCGGCGCAGCGCCTCGCTCGAGGCCCACCGCGACGACCGGCCGCGCCGAGGAGGGCCTGCGCCTGCTCGCCGGCTACCTCGAGCGCTATCCATCGCTCGACCTGCTCGACACGGTGTTCCAGCCGACGCTCGAAGCGAAGGGCGCGGACGAAGCCTACAAGCTGGTGCGCGACGAGCTGCGGCGCAACCCGACGCTGCTCGGCCTCGACCGCCTGCTCGAAGCGCAGATCGTCGGCGCCGGCGCGCCCGAGCGCAGCGGCGCGACCTCGAGCTGGTGCGCAGCCTGGTGCACGGCCACACGCGGCGCCTCGCGCGCTACCGCTGCGAGAACTGCGGCTTCAAGGCGCGGCAGTTCCACTGGCTGCTGCCCGGCCTGCGGCGGCTGGGAGACCTACCCGCCGCGGCGCACCGAGGAATTCGACCTCACGCCATGAGGACGCCGCATGAAAGTCACCGTCGTCGGTACCGGCTACGTCGGCCTGGTCACGGGCGCCTGCCTCGCGGACGCGGGCAACCACGTGTTCTGCCTGGACGTGGACGCAGGCAAAAGTCAGCGCAGCTGAACGCGGGCAAGATCCCGATCTTCGAGCCCGGGCTGGAGCCGATCGTGCAAGCGCAACCGCGAGGCCGGCCGGCTGAAGCTTCTCCACCGACGTCGCGGCGAGCGTGGCGCACGGCGAGCTGCAGATGATCGCGGTCGGCACGCCGCCCGGCGAGGACGGCTCGGCCGACCTGCAGCACGTGCGTCGCCGCGGCGCGCTCGATCGGCCGCCACATGGACGAGCTACAAGGTCGTGGTCACCAAGTCGACGGTGCCGGTGGGCACCGCGGACAAGGTCGAAGCACGCGATCATCGAGGAGCTCGAAGAAGCGCGGCCGAGGCAGATCGACTTCAGCGTCGTCTCCAACCCGGAGTTCCTCAAGGAGGGCGCGGCGGTCGAGGACTTCATGCGCCCCGACCGCATCATCGTCGGCTCCGAGGACGCGCGCGCGATCGCGCTGCTGCGCGCAGCTCTACGCGCCGTTCCAGCGCAACCACGAGCGCATCATGCGTCATGGGCGTGCGCTCGGCCGAGCTCACCAAGTACGCCGCCAACGCGATGCTCGCGACGCGCATCTCGTTCATGAACGAGCTCGCCAACCTCGCCGAGGCGCTCGGCGCCGACATCGAGGAGGTGCGCCGCGGCATCGGCTCCGACCCGCGCATCGGCTACCAGTTCCTCTATCCCGGCGCCGGCTTCGGCGGCTCGTGCTTCCCGAAGGACGTGAAGGCGCTGCAGCGCAGCGCCGCGCGAGGCCGGGCGGCCGCTGCGCGTGATCGCCGCGGTCGAGCAGGTGAACGAGGCGCAGAAGCACGTGCTCGGCGACAAGATCAGGCAGCGCTTCGGCAACAACCTGAAGGGCAAGCGCATCGCGCTGTGGGGCCTCGCCTTCAAGGCCGAACACCGACGACATGCGCGAGGCGCCGAGCCTGGCACTGATCGCCGACCTGCTCGGCGGCCGGCGCGCGAGGTGCGCGCCTACGATCCCGGTGCGCGAGGAAGCGCGCAAGATTTCAAGGGAACAGTCGTCGATCGTCGAAATCGGCGACCGACGCGCTGCGAGGGCTGCCGACGCGCTCGCCATCGTCACCGAGTGGCAGGAGTTCCGCAGCCCGGACTTCGCCGCGCTCAAGAAGACGCTCAAGACGCCGGCGATCTTCGACGGCCGGAACCTGTACGATCCGGCGGTGCTGAAGGCGCACGGGTTCGAGTACTACCCGATCGGCAGGAAGGATCTGAAGGCGCCAGACACACACGCGAAGGCGCGCGTGCTGGTGGTGGGCGACGTGATGCTCGACCGCTACTGGTTCGGCGACGTGTCGCGCATCTCGCCCGAGGCGCCGGTGCCGGTGGTGCTGATCCGCGAGGAGGAGACCGGCTCGGCGGCGCCGCCAACGTCGCGCGCGAACTGCGCGGCGCTCGGCGCGCGCACGCACGCTGCTGTCGGTGGTCGGCGACGACGACGCCGGCAAGCGGCTGGAGAAGCTGCTCGAGGAGAAGGCGTCGAGGCGAGCCTGCACCGCGACGCGCGCATCCGACACCACGCAGAAGCTGCGCGTCATCGCGCGGCGGCAGCAGCAGCTGCTGCGCATCGACTTCGAGACGCCGCCGTCGCGCGAGGTGCTCGCCTCCAAGCTCGCCGACTTCAGCGCACGCGCTGCCGGACTGCGACGTGGTGCATCCTGTCCGGACTACGGCAAGGGCGGCCTCACGCACATCGCCGCGCATGATCGCGCATGCGCGCGCGCGGCCGGCAAGCGCGTGCTGGTCGATCCCGAAGGGCGACGACTAGTCGCGCTACAAGGGCGCGCACGTCGTGACGCCGAACCGCAGCCGAGCTGCGCGAGGTGGTGGGCCGCTGGAAGAACGAGAAGCGACCTCGAGCGGCGCGTGCGCAGGCGCTGCGCGAGCAGCTCGGCCTGCGAGGCGCTGCTGCTGACGCGCGGCGACGACGGGCATGACCCTGCTTCTACCGAAGAAGCAAGCCGCTGCACGTCAAGGCCGAGGCGCGCGAGGTGTTCGACGTCACGCGGCGCCGGCGACACGGTGATCGCGACGCTCGGCACTGATGCTGGCCGCGGGCGCGCGGCCTGGAGCAGGCGGTGCGCATCGCCAACCGCGCCGGCGGCATCGAGGTCGCCAAGCTCGGCACCGCCGTCGTCACGCCTGCCAAGAGCTGTTCGGAATAGAGCATGACATGCTACTACGTCGTCACCGGCGCGGCCGGCTTCATCGGCTCGAGGCTGGTCGCCGGCGCTCAACCAGCGCGGGCATCAGCGAGATCCTCGCGGTCGACAACCTCGAGAACGGCGCGCAAGTTCGACGAACCTGCGCCGGCATGCGAGATCGCGCGACTACCTCGACAAGCGCGAATTCCTCGAGCCAGCTCGAGACCGGACGGCTGGACGGCGTCGATCGAGGCCGTCCTGCACCAGGGCGCGTGCTCCGACACCATGGAGACCGACGGCCGCTACATGATGGAGAACAACTACGCGCTACTCCAAGGCGCTGCTCGACTGGTGCCAGGACGAGGAGGTGCCGCTTCATCTACGCCTCCTCGGCGGCGGTCTACGGCGCGCGGCAAGGAGTTCGGCGAGGAGCGCGCGCAGAACGAGGAGCCGCTCAACGTCTACGCCTACTCGAAGTTCCTGTTCGACCAGTACGTGCGGCAAGACGCTGAACGGACGCACGGCTCGCAGGTCGCCGGCCTGCGCTACTTCAACGTCTACGGCCCGAACGAGGCGCACAAGGGGCCGCATGGCGCTCGGTCGCCTTCCATGCCTTCAACCAGTTCCGCGCCGAAGGGCGGGTGAAGCTGTTCGTCGGCTCGGACGGCTACGGCGACGGCGAGCAGCAGCGCGATTTCGTGCACGTGGACGACGCGGTGAGCGTGAACCTCTGGCTGCTGGAGAACCGCGACGTGTCCGGCATCTTCAACTGCGGCACCGGGCGCGCGCAGACCTTCAACGAGGTCGCCGCCGCGGTGATCAACACGCGTCAACGGCTCGAGTCTTCGATCCAGGAACTGGTGCAGAAGGGATCTCATCGAATACATCCCGTTTCCGCCGCAGCTGGTCGGCAAGTACCAGAGCTACACCCAGGCCGACCTGGCCGCGGCTGCGCGAGGCCGGCTATCCGAGGCGACTTCCAGCGCGGTCGAGCAGGGCGTGCGCCGCCTACGTCGCGGAGCTGACTGAAATGACATGAAGAAGACCATCGAGGATTTCATCGGCAATACGCCGCTGGTGCGGCTGCAGCGCCTGGATGCCGAATTCGAAAAGAACAGGCAATGTCGTTCTCGCCAAGCTGGAGGGCAACAACCCGGCCGGCTCGGTCAAGGACCGGCCGGCGATCTCCATGATCCGGCGCGCCGAGAGCGCGGCACGATCAAGCCCGGCGACACGCTGATCGAGCCGACCTCGGGCAACACCGGCATCGCGCTCGCCATGGCGGCGGCGATCACGCGGCTACCGCATGGTGCCTGATCATGCCCGAGCACCTGTCGGTGGAGCGCCGCCAGACCATGCGCGCCTTCGGCGCCGAGATCATCCTCACGCCGCAGAAGGGCGGCATGGAAGGCGCGCGCGACCTGGCCGAGAAAATGGTGAAGGAAAAGAAAAAGGCATCACTCACGGCTACCCCATCGCGCGGCTTCACGCCGCGCGCCGCTGGGGCTGATCAGTCTGGGGCTCTTCATCCTGGGGGCGCTGATCCGGTGGCAGACCTGGGAAAGACGCCTGCCAGGTGTTGTCGTGGTTATGCTGATCCCGGCCGTGGTGATCCCGCTGCGCGCGCTGGCGCTCAGCAGTTCGTTGGGAAGCTGGCTACTGCAGATTTTCTATCTGGACAAGCTCATCGCGGTCACGAGTTTTCTGGGCGGGAGCACCGTGTACCTGTTCTTTCACCGCTCCCGCTGGGCCGGAAAGCCCGCTGCGCGCGGCGGCGGCCCGCCGTTGCCGTCCTGCTGCTGTTTCGGGCCCGCGTCGCGGGTCGGCGGTTTGATCACGTGCGCAAAAAGCGCTAACCGGCTTCTCGTGGGCTCGACGCTGGCCTTTTATGCGGCTGGGCTTGGAAAGCTCGCCGGCGATGGAGGGACGGCAGCTCTTCCTGCTGGCCTGGCTGGCGTCGGGGTTCCTGGAACTGATCCTGGTGATGCCGTGGACCGCGGCGCGGTAAATTCCTTCATCTTGCGCCCCGCCGGTGTGCTGGTTGTTCCGGCGGGTTGTTGAAAGAGACCGGGCGTGTGAAGTTGTGGCGCGTCGCCCAGGGACGACGATGCTGTTGGCGCGGCGCTGGCTTACGGACTTTGAACAGGCGGGCGTGATCCTGGGCCGCTGGCAGAGGTCCTGGGAGTCCCAACGAGCGACGTTTCAGCGCATGCTCCCCGCCCCGGCCACCATTGGTATTGCATCGCGACACTTTGATGGATCGCAGCTGTACGTGGTCAAGCTGGGATGGGAGAATGTTCTTCCCCACCAAAAATTCTCCGGCAGCCTGTTCCTACGCTCCTACTACCGGAAATCCCTCCTGGTGGACGCTTCCCGAACCGAACGCTTCCAGCGCATCGCGCGCTGAGTTTGATAATCCCATCCTGCTCCGCGTCATGGATATCCCGTGTTCCGCCGGGTTCTATGCGTCCTGCCGCGCGCTGCCGTATGATCACCCGGCACCCGCTCGAGCGCTTCGAACTCTACATCGTTAAATAAATTGGTGGACGTGGCGAGGTTGAAACCTCGTGCGGCGGCTTGCCGTCCCATCCATGACGGAGGGGACCAGGATGCGGGCGCGTTCCGTGATCAAGGCGACCTGGATGGCGGGATCCAGCCAGGGTAAGTCCATGGCCGTAAAAATATCGCGCAGGGGATGGTAAAGTGCGTCCCGGAAAGCTTTTCCCAGACCTGGGCGGCGAGGACCGAGGCCGCGTCTTTGCGCCTCGCCTGGCGCGCAGCTTGATACTTCCCCGGAAGCCCATTCCACGTCCTGCGGCGGGACTGGAGCGCGTCGGCCGCCGCCGGAGAATGCGCTGCGCGAAAGCGCGTTCGTCTTCTTTGTTATAGCCTCGACGCGTAGCGGCGTAACGACGATATAGTTGAGGCCTTGTTCTTCGAGCCGCCCTGGAAGCAATACGTAACTGAACGAAGTGCTAC